>Ga0172371_10013225_pt1 | contig 10778 bp, 8 predicted proteins | sample Lak12m_FD_114543 | JGI IMG/M metagenome (GOLD analysis project Ga0172371, IMG submission 114543) | Freshwater microbial communities from Kabuno Bay, South-Kivu, Congo - kab_022012_12m | ecosystem: Environmental > Aquatic > Freshwater > Lake | place: Democratic Republic of the Congo: South-Kivu... | reverse complement strand
TTCCCGGAATGGCGGAGAGGGAGGGATTCGAACCCTCGAGACGAGTTAACCCCGCCTACACGATTTCCAGTCGTGCTCCTTCGGCCAGCTCGGACACCTCTCCAAATTTTCCAGACACAGAATTATCTATTATCGCCGCCTGTTTTCCAATCCGGCGATATTTGCCGATCTCGTCCGGTTTTTGCTAAAATACCACGTTTCCTACTTTTCCAACTAGTAAGAAAAGGTGGTCATGAACGCTCACAAGAAAATCACGGAGCATTTCTACGGTACTACCACGGTTGGCGAAAAAGGCCAGGTCGTGATTCCGGCGGAAGCACGCCAGGCCATGGGTGTTGCGAGAGGCGAGAAGCTGCTCACTTTTGGAATTGGCAGCAACATGCTGGCGCTGGTCAAACTCTCCGAAGTCGAACAATTTGCCACCCATCTTTCCAACCGCCTGGAAGGCATTCGTAAGATTATCGCTGAAACGGAGGAATAATCAAAATATGCTGAAGAGAAACAGTAAATTCATGGTTATGGCCGGTGTCATGCTGGCGATGTTGCTGGCAGCGCTGGATCAGACCATTGTTGCCACCGCCATGCCCAAGATCGTGCGCGACCTGAACGGGCTCAACCATTTCAGCTGGGTGTTTACCGCCTATATGCTGGCGTCGGCGATTACAGTTCCCATTTACGGCAAACTTTCGGATATCTATGGCCGACGCGGTTTTTACCTGATTGCGATTGCCGGATTTCTTACCGGTTCGATTCTCTGCGGATTCGCTCAAGGTATGACCGAGTTGATCCTTTTCCGGGGAATGCAGGGCATCGGTGGCGGCGCCATCATGGTTCTTTCGATATCGGTCGTCGGGGACATCTTCCCGCCCGCCGAACGCGGCAAATGGCAGGGTATGATCGGCGGTATCTTTGGACTTGCCAGCGTTGCCGGCCCGCTTCTCGGTGGCGCCATCACCGATAGCGGCAACTGGCGTTGGGTCTTTTTCATCAATGTCCCGGTGGGATTGATCGCGCTTGCTGTAATCGGCTGGGCGATGCCGAAAATTGTCCCCGATCTCAAGAATCGTTCAATTGATTATGCGGGTGCGATATTTCTTGCCTTCGGCCTCGTGCCGCTGCTGCTGGCGCTGGTCTGGGGCGGCAGCGAATATGATTGGACGTCGATGACGATTATCGGGCTTTTTGCCTTCTCGCTGGTATCATTTGCCGTTTTTGCTTTCATTGAGCAGCGTTCCCGGGAGCCGATTTTGCCGCTTTCCCTGTTTCGTAACCGGGTCTTTAGCGTTTCGGTGATTTTGACGTTTCTTTCGTCAGCAGGTCTTTTCGGTGCGATTGTTTACATACCGCTTTTTGCGCAGGGTGTCATCGGCGTCTCGGCGACAAACTCCGGGCTGATCCTGACCCCCCTGATGGCGGGTCTGATCGTTTCCTCGATGATCAGCGGCCAGATCATTTCCCGAACCGGCAAATATAAGTGGCTGGGAGTTTTCGGTATGCTGATCGCCACGATCGGCATATTTTTGATGTCCCTCATGGACGCCGCTACAACCAGTTCCACGCTCAGGTTAAATATGGTGGTCACCGGCATCGGTCTTGGTATTACGATGCCAATTTTCATGGTCGCGGTCCAGAGCGCTTTCCCACACTCCCGCCTGGGGCAGGTTACCGCCTCGACCCAGTTGTTTCGCAGTGTCGGTAGCACTGTCGGCACTGCCGTTCTGGGCGGCATTCTTAACAATCAGTTGAGCAGCCGCCTATCCGGCATGGGTGAGGATCCCTTCGTACAGGGGATGCGCCAGATAAATCCGCAGGCTGGTCTGGACAAGATCGATGCGAATGCGCTACAGAATTTTTTAACCAATGATGGGCAAAGCGCGGTCAGGTCCGGGCTGGCTCAATTGCCACAAGACTTTCAGAACCAGATGCTCGCTAACTTCGATAACTTCCTGGAGACGCTCAAGGTAGCCTTTAGCGGCGCCATCACTAACCTGTTTATCGCCAGCACCGTTATTATGGGTGTTGCGTTCATGGTGACCTTCATGATGCCAGAGATCAAACTGCGGCGCTCCAATAAGCCGGTTCTGGAGGAGTCGGGGCTGGAACTGGAAGTCGAACTGGCTAATCTTGATGCCGAACACGAGCCTGATCTAACCGGTGACACTGCGGACGATGGTTCCGACAGACCCTCAACCCGGTTAAGGCCCGCGCCGGAAGAGAACTAACCAACGGCCATTAGATCAGCGGTCAGATGCCCTTGAGCCGGATCACTTCGTTCACCGGACGCCGGGGACTGCGGAAATGGTTTTGCCGGCTATCCGGATCGGCATACCCGAGCGCGATCCCAATGACAACTGATAACTCATCGGGGATTTCCAAAGCCTGGTGGATTAAGTCCGGGTAGATGACCAGGTTATAAGCAATAGCTGAACTTACTCCCAACTGTTCGGCAGCCAGCATGATGCTCTGAGACATCATTCCCAGGTCGTGCATCGACCATGTTGTCAGCGATCGGTCCATACAAAGATACGCAACTGCGGGCGCACCGAAAAATCGATGATTATTCTCGATCATGTTCTGCCGTGCCGCCTTGTCCTCACGCTCGATTGCCAGGTCCTTCATCCGAGCCGCCATTAACTGACGCATGCGGTCTTCAATGACCGGCGGCCAGTTTTCAGCGCGAGGTATGTCAGCATTGGCGACGACGCCATCACGGAATCTTTCCAGGCAGTCCTGGCGAAGTTTTTCCAACACCTCTCCCCCGGCTACGTATATCTCCCATGGCTGAGTATTGGCCCATGAAGGCGTTCGATTGGCCGCGGAAAATATCTCCATGATTTTTTCCCTGTCGATCCGGTCGGGTTTGAAAGCCCGGCAGGTGTAGCGGGATTCCAGCGCTTCAAAAACATTCATGGATTGTCCTCCTGAAATGATGAAGTAAATAATTGTGGCGGAGAGGGAGGGATTCGAACCCTCGGTGCCCCGAGTAGAGGCACAACGGTTTTCGAGACCGCCGCATTCAACCAGCTCTGCCACCTCTCCACGACAGCTGTTAGTTTACCGAATGCTGGGCAGAAGGTGAAACTATCGCAAGTTGAATCGGTTGAATCGCAGTTTGAACAGGAGCACAAACGGGTCAGATCAAAGCGAATGTGTCATCCAGTCAGCGGCGGCCGGAGAAGAATTCCCGCAGGACTTCAGCACACTCATTCTCGAGAACACCAGCGGTAACTTCAGTGCGGTGATTGAGCCGTGGATCGCGAGTGATGTCCATCAGCGTGCCTGCGGCACCTGCCTTGTCGTCCGCAGCACCGTACACGAGGCGCTCGATACGGGCCTGATAGATGGCTCCTGCACACATGGGGCAAGGTTCGATGGTCACATAGACAGTGCAGCCGCTGAGCCGCCAGCCGCCAAGTTGCTTTGCCGCCTCGCGAATGGCGATCATCTCGGCATGGGCGGTCGGGTCTTTTTGTTCTTCGCGCTCATTGCCCGCCGCGGCGATTATCTTTCCGCCATGCTCAATGACAGCCCCTACAGGCACCTCGCCGCTGTCAGCGGCCATCCTGGCCTCGTTCAGGGCGATACGCATGTAATGTTCGTGGTCGTTCATGGGGATAGGTTATCACGGAATGTCTACGGGTGAGGAAGGTGGCGCGCCCGACAGGATTCGAACCTGTGACCTCTTGATTCGTAGTCAAGCACTCTATCCAGCTGAGCTACGGGCGCGCGTTTTTGCGGGAGAACGGAAGCTGCTCCTGCTGTAGTGGCGGAGAGGGAGGGATTCGAACCCTCGAAGGAGGCTTAAAACCCCCTTAATCGCTTAGCAGGCGATCGCCTTCAGCCGGCTCGGCCACCTCTCCGCAGTTGCGATAGAAACGATGTGCTTCCGCACTCATTTTCCCTTTTTTTCCGCCTCTGCCTCCGCCAGCCGGGCTGCCCTGGCGGCTTCTTTTTGAGCCAGCCGTTCCAACGCCTGTTGTTTCTGCTCCTTGGCTACCTGAGGTTTAAGCTCTATCTCCTCACGGATTCCCAGCAGATATTTTAGATATCTGAACGAAAATTGCATCAGCTCGATCTCGTCGTTCTTGATCTTTTCCAGGGTGGCGGGATCGACATCAAATATCTCCAGAAAACGGCTCTCGAAGACGAACTGACGGAAACCATCAATATCGTAGCTGGCGATATAGAACATCGTCTGGCGTTTCTGGTCGAATACCTCTCCCCGCGGCAGATCCTGTTTCATCATGATGTTCTTCCACTCACAGTTCATTTCATCATAATGCACAACATCCTGGTCCTCGCGCCACTCCTGGATGGTCCAGGTCTTGTCTTCCTGAAAACCCAGGCAGTGATCTTCCTTGATGGTTACATAGAACTCGTCGTGGATAGGGTTTTCGTTCTTGTCGTCCATACGTCTGTGGGTGACTTGTCCGACGGGATAATAACGGCAGGCCGCCGGACGGTCGGCATAGATCTGACAACCCGTTTCGGCCTCCACAAACGGACAGGATCTCTCCCCTTCTTCCCGCATACTGAGGAACAGCAGCGGCTGGCTGGTTTTCTTGTCCAGCTCCGTGCGGGTGTATTTTGTGAGAAAATCCGTGCTGATCATGCCGAAACGGTTTTTTAACCGGATGACATCGTACGGAGTCAGCAGGATATCAATATTGCTGCAGCATTTGGTGAAGCAGGCGACGCCGGGATAACACCGGAAAGTCAGCTTTGAATCGGGTGTGAGTTTTTCCTTGATTACCTTGCTGGTGTCTTTCATATCAAAACCTTGTCCATCAGAGGTTGATCCTGACTTTGGATTTTAGCAGAAAAAAACAAAACCGGCGCCAGGACGCAGATAGCCCGACGCCGGTTTGGTAAATGAACGCTTTACATCGGTGTGTCCCTGCCGGTAGTTCTGGCGAAGACCATCGCCGTCGCCCGGTACACCATATGCGCCATCTTGGAGAATGGCGCGTACATGAACAGGAACAGCACAGTAGACAGATGCACGAAATAGATCGGGTAAGCCAGCAAGCCCACGTTCAGCAGCCGGAATCCCACTGTGCCCACGCCGGTCACCATCAGCAGCAGCACGAGGCTGATTAGCAGCCAGTCGAAATAGCTTCCGGCGCCGATCTTCTCCTGATGCTTGAAGCGGTTGATGATGATCAGGGCGATACCGATGACGCCGGCGATGGCGCCCGGATACGCAAACAGCTTCACAAAGCTGATTGTCGGATAGGGCGACTCGGTACCATGCCCACCCCAGATAAGCGGACCGTCGGTGAGAAGCGTAGAGACGGCCGTCGCCACGAACAGCAGCGCGAAGGCATAGAAGATGAACAGGTGCGATACCTTGCGGTCCTCCGTCTCGTCGCATTTGCCAAAACGCTTGTGTGACGCGATCTCACCCATTACCGGGCCTACCTGCGACATGCCGCTTCCCTGAAAGGGTTTTCCTTCTTCAGTGACATGCGCCTTCATCATGCCCCAGTAGTTACGCATACCGAGGGCGAGCACGATGATGGCGAGCACAAAGAAGGTGGTGAACAGGCCGACTATGGGCCAGTGCCCCAGTAACTCGCCATAAACGATGTGCTTATCAGCGCCGACGCGCTCGGGGTTGAAACTCCCGAAGATGCCGATCCAGGCCAATAGGATGATGACCGGTATAGCGGCCATCAGGGATAGTGCTGACGGGCTTCCGATTCCCTTGGCCAGGAAACCCGGTTTGGACAGGCTGGGAATGGTCATCTTGGCGATGGCCTGCATCACCCGGCCCGGCTTGGCGCCGCGGGGGCACTGCGCCACACAATCGCTGCACTGATGGCAGAGCCAGACGTCCGGGTCGCCAATTAGTTTGTCTTTAAGACCCCACTGCGCCCACTGCATCTCCTTGCGCGGGAACGGCGTGTCGTCTGGCGTAACATTGCAGACCACCGAGCATGTGGCGCACTGGTAACACTTTTTCAGGTCGTGGCCGCCTGCTTCCATGACCTGCCGTACAAATTTGACGTCCGGCTTTATAGCTCTCGCTGGCTCGGAGACCGCCTCATCCGTTGCTGCCGCGGCTTCGGCATCCTGGGCGTCAACGCCCTCACTCACTTCAGTTTCCGCCGGCGCCGTGGTTTCATCTCCAGCTACTGTTTCTGCCACTGCCGTGTTGCCCTCTACCTCGGCGCCCGCATCCCCGGCGGTGGCGGAGGACTCCGGTGTTTGATCGACTGACTCTTCTGCCATGGCTTCCTCCTAGAATCCCTTGAACGGATTTGGTCCGAATCCTTTTAGCCTCTCGGCAAAATCATCCATAATTCCGGGCAACTGGTCCCATTCATTAATGGAAAGCTGTACCTGCTCTACACGTTCAGATTCGAGCATGAGGCGGCCCAGGGTCTCCTGTACCTTGCCCAGACGCTCGCTGGACATCTGGCTGCCCTTGACGAAGTGGCATTGGTAGTCATCACCGTACTTGCAGCCAATCAGCAGGAACCCCTCAACGCCGGCGGAAAGCGCATCGGCGATCCAGACCAGGTTGGTGCCGCCCAGGCAACGCAGGCTAATCACCCGGTAGAACGGGCTGATGTTTTCGTGGTTGAAGCCGGCCATGTCCAGGGCCGGATAGGCATCGTTCTCGCAGACCAGAGCGATAATCCTTGGTTTTTCGTCGACTTCCGGCACCTTGATAGCTTTCATCATGGAGGCTATCATGTCGACGCTGTAGTTTTTGAAGGAAATGATACGCTGCGGGCAGGCTCCCATGCATGTGCCACAGCGGCGGCAGCGATAAGTATTGGTGACCGGTGTGCCCTTTTCATCCTCATCCAGCACACCGAAGGGGCATTCCACCGTGCAACGGCGGCACTGTGTGCAGCTGGCGAAGTTGATCTCTGGGAAGGTCTGATCACCGGCGCGCGGATGCACTGCCATGCCCTGGGCGGTCAGCTCCAGGCACTGGATGGCCTTGAGCGCCGCGCCAGTACCATCGGTGCCCGCATGCATTGCGCTCATGGGTTGTCTCACGGCGCCGGCGGCATAGATGCCGGTTCTGCGGGTCTCATACGGGAAACAGATGAAATGAGAGTCGGGAAAACCGTACTTGAGGTGCGGCATTTCCGGACCCTGGCGATACTTGAGGTTAAGCACTACCGGCTCGGCGATTACTTCCCGGATGATGCCGTCCTGTGTCTCGGTTTCGCGCCAATCACCCACGTAGTCGGGGGTCAGATCGGTGACGCTGTCCTTGGCCGCCGACAGCATGTTTGTAACCATGCCGGTGGCGAGCACCAGCATGTCAGCTTCGATCTGGACCTTCTCGCCGAGGATGGTATTATCGACCTCCAGGATGATGTTACCGGAGGCGTCCTCGGTAATTGCGGTCACTTCACCCTTGGTTAGCATGACGCCCGGATTGTTCTGGGCCGCCTGGTAGAAGTTCTCATAGAGCCCTGGTGTGCGCATGTCCTTGTAGATGATGAAAGCGCTGGCATCCGGGTCGCTGTCGGTTACATAAAGGGCCTGCTTGAGTGAGGTCAGGCAGCAGACCGAAGAGCAATAAGGCAGATGCTCGGGATCCCGCTGACCGGCGCACTGGAGGAAGGCGACCCGCTTGGCCTGCTGGCCGTCCGAGGGCCGTGCCACCTGGCCGTTGGAGTCGGAGGCCATCTGCTCCATCTCCACATTGGTGACGACGTTCTTGAATTTTCCATAGCCAAGGTGCCCCAGCTTGTTGGCGTCATAAGGTTTCCAGCCAATGGAGAGGATAACGGCGCCGATGTCCAGCGTGTCGGAGCTGCCGTTTGACTTAATAGTTGCTTTATACTGCCCCGGCTGGCCTTCAATGCTTTCCACCGAAGCGCTTTTGAAGATCTGGATCTTGTCGCTACCTTCGGCAGCGCTGATCAGTCCGTTGATGACATCTGATGCCTGGGTGGCCTCGAAGGGAGCCTGGTCGGGCAGGATCTTGTGCATTTTGCGGGTCCAGCCGCCCAGCTCAGCTTCTTTTTCCAGCAGCACCACGTCATAGCCGGCCTTGGCCGATTCGAGGGCTGAGGTAAGGCCGGCCTTGCCACCGCCGATGACCAAAATCGTCTTGTTGATGTCCTCGATGAAGGGCTCAGGTGGTTCAGACTTCTGCGCCCTGACGATGCCCATGCGCAGGTGATCTTCGGCCATTTCCTGGGTAAATTCATTGACCTTGCCAGCGTCCGCTTCTGCGGAGCCGGCTTCGGCGGGGGCAGCCTCCGCCTCGGCTGCTGGTTCAGCCTCCGCTGCCGGCTCTGCCTCCACCGCCGTATCGGCTGTGACTTCAGGTTCTTCCTGGTCCCCCGCGGATGCTGTAGCGTCCGCTGCCGCGGTGGTCTCCCGGGGTATCTGCGTCCAGACAATCTGCTCCCTGAGATTGACGCGCTCGGTCACAAACTTGAGCGTATCGTAATCAAAAATATCCGTATGCACCCTGGGGGAGCAAGCGGCGATGACGATCTTGTTGACACCCTCGTTGTTGATGTCATTGCTGATCTCAGCGCTGCCATCATCACTGCACAGAAATGGAACCGATTTAACGATATCGACTTTATACTCCTTGGTGGCGACATCCTTTAACGCCTCCAGGTCGAGCGCCTCACCGATGCCACAGTCGGTACAGATGTAAACTGCAACTTTCTGGTCAGCCATATCAGTTACCTCCTGCCATCTCGGCGGCTGCGGGGACTTTCTTGCCGTTGATAGTCTGTATGCTCCTGAGCGCTGAAGCAGTGGCGTCCTGCACCGAGCTTGACACATCACCAGGATTTCTGGCAACGCCGGCCGCATAAATACCAGCGGTCATCTGGCTTGCGTCTATGAAGCCATTTTGCTCGTAGGCGAGTTCCGCGTGGATGCTCATATTCTTCGCCGCTGCTTCCATGCCTGCCGCCAGTACGACCATATCGAACTGCCGGCTGATCTTACCGCCGCCCAGTACATCCTCAACTGTGACGATGGGATCACCACTGCCGGCATCGACCTCTATTTTGGCAACCTTGCCCTTGGTCATGGTAACGTTCTCATCTTCTTCCAAACGCCGCAGGAAATCTTCGTATTTTCCCGGTGCCCGCAAGTCGATGTAGAAGATCTCAGCGGTTGATTCGGCGTCCGAATCACGCAGGTAGGTCGCTTGTTTTAGCGATGCCATGCAGCAGATGGCCGAGCAGTATTCCAGGTTGTTCTCGTCCCGGCTGCCGGCGCACTGGGCAAAAGCGATATTCTTGACCTCCTTGCCATCAGAGGGCCGTACGATCTTGCCCTGGGTGGGACCGTTGGGAGCTGCCAGCCGCTCAAACATCACATTGGTGACGACGTTGGGAATGTCATTGAAGTTCAGGTTGTCGATTTTGGCGGCGTCATATGGATCCCAGCCGGTGGCAAAAACGATGCTTCCTACGTTCATCTCCACTATTTTGGGTTCCATGGTCAGATCGATGGCGCCGTATTTACAAGCTTCCACACACTTCTGGCAATCGCTGCCGCATGCGTTTTTGTCCAACACATAGCGCATCGGAAATGCCAGCTCATGAGGCAGATAAATAGCCTTGGTGGTATCCATGCCGTAGTTGAAATCGTTGGCGCGCTCATCGGGACAGGCGTCCATGCACTCGCCGCAGGCTGTACATTTTTCGTTCACATAGCGGGGGGCAATCTTGACTTTAACCGTGAAGTCCCCCTCACTGCCGGAAATACTTTCCACTTGCGCCAGCGTGTGTAACGACAGCCTTGGATTCGATTTGATCCGCTTGAAATTAATTTCCAGGCCACAATACGGAGGGCATAGCTTGGGAAAATACTTATGCAACTGCGCAACACGTCCGCCCAGATAAGCATTCCTCTCGATTATCGTAGCCTCAAGTCCGGCTTCTGCCGCCTCTACGGCGGCGGTGATTCCACTGATGCCTCCACCTACAACCAACACTTTATCTGCCATGAGGTCCCTCCTCATAAAACAATAATTCGAACTGTGCCTCTGGGCCCTGGACCCTAAAGGTATACATTCCTGCAAAAAAATTTAAGGATGCTGCCATCCGCCGGCCTTGTATCATCCAAAATCCGCCTTGTGGTTTTATTCATTTTGAGGGCGGGACGGACACTTAAAGTCCGTCCCGCCCATCACATCCCTAAAGCGGAAATAAGGTACTAGCTGCTGGCGACGGCTGCCGGCGCTGCTACCAGTTCCTTCCACTCCACTTTCTTGACTTCCCACTCACCGGTTTTGGGGTCGTACTTCGAGTTCACGAAGCACTTCCAGTTCTCATCGTCCAGTTTGGGGAAATCGGTCCGGTAGTAGAAACCGGGGTAACGCGTTTCTTCCCGGAACATCATGTGCCGTACATGAACCTCAGCGGTCCAGACACGGTGATAGTTCTCCCATGCCCTCATGAGCTCATGCAGGTCGCCTGCGCCCTGATGATCCAGGTCTTCCTTGAGCATGGCAAGCAGCTCCATGCAACGGGTCATCATGGTACCGCTGGTATTGTACCAAGTGGAAACACCGCCGGCATATTCGTCCATTATCTTCATCAGCCGGTTGGCGATGTGCTTGGGCTTGAGATAGTTCGGGTTGACGTCCGGCGCGGTTGAGTATGCCTTGAACTTCTCGTAGACCTCGAACGGCTGGTAGATCTCCGCGGCAAAGTCGTCGGGGCTGGTGTTTATGGTCGGCTTGAAGTCCGGATTGTCCAGAACATAAGCCACCATGGCTTTACCGGCGACGCGGCCGTCGGCATGTGAACCGGACGAGAACTTGTGTTCGG
>Ga0172371_10013219_pt1 | contig 10781 bp, 11 predicted proteins | sample Lak12m_FD_114543 | JGI IMG/M metagenome (GOLD analysis project Ga0172371, IMG submission 114543) | Freshwater microbial communities from Kabuno Bay, South-Kivu, Congo - kab_022012_12m | ecosystem: Environmental > Aquatic > Freshwater > Lake | place: Democratic Republic of the Congo: South-Kivu... | reverse complement strand
CAGGTTCAACTACACGAACATGAACCGGGTTCAGCACTCAGTGCCCGAAGGCACCCCACAGGTCCTGAGGATGGGCGCCTCGACCATGGAGTTCAGGGCCAACAACAGGCTCCAGATGAACATATCTACGGCGCCGGGCCTCAACGCCCTCTACTTCGCCATGAACATGGAGGCCAACAGGAACATGTACGTCAACATGTACGCGCATAACGACCCCCCCGCAGACACGCCCGAGGCCGCCTTCGGATTGAGAAGGTTCTTCACCTGGGAGAGCAACGGCACGTAGCCCTTCCGGGCGACTCTGCGCCTGTTCATCGATGATGCCGGCCTTGCCGAGGAGCTGGGCAGGCCCATAATGAGGGAGAGGCTGACGTGGTGCTATTGGAACGGCACTGGCTGGATGAGCATCCCCAGCCAGCTTGACGAAGACGGGTTCCTTGAGGCCGAGACTGAGCACTTCTCGGTCTGGACCGTGGTCGAGAACAGGAGGCCCAACGAGGTCCCTGCGCCCGACATACCGGGGGTTCCCGAGGGGGCGAGGGCCTACAACTACTCTGGGCAGGCGCCGGAGGGGTTCAACTGGACGCTGAACCGGGAAGGCGCCTGCTTCGCCTTCGAGAATATGGCAATGGTTTTCAACTCCACCGGCCGCGTACAGTTGAGGATAACGGCGGAGAGCGAGGTTAGGCAGAGGCTCTTCAAGCTCGATATGGAGCAGGCTAGAGCCCTGGAACTTGAGGTGAAGTTCAGGGCAACCAGCCCTGAGACCGTTGAGCCCGCCAGAAGCCACATAGGCTTCTATCTGGAGGTGGAGCCCAACTCCACCGACCCAACCCAGGCGAGGCTAGGGGTCCTGATAGACCCGGCGGCAATCAAGGCCCAGATAGGGCTGGACGTGGACCCGCAGCACCTGGCCTGGTGCTCCTGGAATGGTTACAGGTGGGTGGAGGCCCCCAGCGCGCTAGACGAGGAGGGCCTGCTCGTGGCCGAGACGGGCCTCTTCTCGGTCTGGACCGTACAGGACACCAGGCTGAACAGGGAGACCCAGAGGCCCGACGTCCCCGGCGTACCGGCGACCACCCGCGCCTTCAACTACACTGACAGGGTACCCGAGGTCTTCAGATGGACATTGAGGGAGCGGGAGCACAACACCCTGCAGTTCAGGAACACCGTCGTGACCTTCAACTCCACAAGGCGGGTACAACTGGAGATCACCGCCCAGGCGGAGTTCCGCCAGCGCCTCTTCCGGCTGGAGATTGAGCCCAGCAAGGCTCTCGCGCTACAGGTAAGGCTTCAGTCAGAGAGGCCCTCAGCCGTAGGCGCGCCAGCGGGGGGACTGGGCTTCTACTGCCAAGTGGAGCCGAACGCTACTATACCCATACAGGCCCGCCTGGGCGTCCAGATAGACGCCGCGGCTCTACAGGAGCAGTTGGGCAGGGAGGTTGATCCTCAGAGGCTCACATGGGCCTACTGGAACGGCGAGATCTGGCAGCATGTCGAGAGCACGCTCGACGGTGAGAACGTGTTGAACGCAGACACCGGCCACTTCAGCACATGGACGGTGCTGGAGGAAGCCGAGCCAACCGAGCCCATACAGCCTGAACAGCCTCCGTACCTCATGTACGGCGCGGCCGCACTACTGGCCCTCGTGGTGGTGGGCTTCCTCTACATGAGGAAGACCCATTAGACCCCCCTTTTTAATCATCGTCCCCTTCTCTACGAGGGGGCTCTACGTGCATAGTAATCTCCACCTCGGGGACCTCCTTTCGCATATCGGACTCCAGATGGTCCATGAGGTCGTGGGCCTCCTGCACCGACAGGCCCCCGTCGACGCTGAGGTGGAGCTCCGCGTAGACCCTGTCGCCGCTACGCCGCGTCTTCAGGTTGTGGAAGTCGAGGAACTGGCTCCTGTGCTTGTTCATTATGGCCATTATCCTCACCTCGGACTCGGGGCACGTGTTGTCCATGAGGAGCGACGACGACTTCATGACCAGGGACGCCCCCATGCGCAGTACGAGGATGGCCACTATCAGGGCCATCATAGGGTCGAGGATCGGCGCGTCTAGGCTGTCGGCGACCAGCAGCCCCACGGCCACGCCCAGCGACGACACCACGTCTGAGAGCAGGTGCTTCGCGTCGCCCTCCAGGGCCATGGAGTCAGTCTCCTTGGCCTTCCTCATGAGCACCCAGGAGAGGCCGCCGTTCATGGCCGTTGCAACCATTGAGAGGAGCACCGCGAAGCCAAGCTGCGCCGGCGCCACGGGGTGGAACAGCCTCATGAAAGCCTCGCGGCCGATGAGCAGCCCGGCCACAAGCACAAGCGCACCCTCCACGAAGGACGAGATGCTCTCCACCTTCTGGTGCCCGTACCTATGGTTCTCGTCAGGTGGCCTCATGGAGATGCTGACGCTCACCAGCATCATCAGTGACGCCAGGATGTTCACTATGGACTCCAAGGCGTCCGAGAGGAGGGCCACGCTACCCGAGACGAGGTAGCTGTAGAGCTTGACTACGAATATGATTAGGCCCCCCGCGACGGCTGTGGCCGCGAGCCCACGCTTCTGCATGCGGGCAAACACAGTAGACCTTGCTTTTAGGTGTTACCTTTAGCCAGCCTAAAAACACTGGCAGGGGCTCACCTGAGACGGGTCTGGGTTGGGCTCGGCCTCCACTCGGGCAGCTCCACCGCGTAGTGGATGAGCCGCTCAAGCTGGCCCCCGAACTCGTCCAAGAAACTGGGGAGGGCCAGGATGCTGACGCTGGGTACCCTCCTGTAGATGCTCATGTCCGTAGGGGACATGGTGAGGGCCACGGGGACCACGGTGGCCGAGCCCCACCTGTGGGCCTTGATCCTCTTGGCCAGTGCGGCCAGGTGTCTGCTGAAGACCTCCGTCTTCTTGGCGTGGGCCTCGACGATGCCTCGGGCCGTGGTGTTGCCCATGCCTCTGGTCCAGTGCTTGCACTCCGCGCATACGATGTACGGCCGCCTCAGGGCCAGCACATCCATCTCCCAGCGCCTGCCCTCAGCCTGGAACCTGAACCTCCTGTACACGCTGTGCCCGTTCATCTCGAAGACGTAGGCGGCTAGCTCCTCGAACTCTAGCCAGCCGAGGCTCCTGCTCACCGTCTGGAAGTCTGCCCCCAGCTCTATGGCCTTGACGGCCAGGCCGAGCCTGTTGTCCCTCGACAGTACAAGGCGGTCCCCTGTCACCGTCATGAGTCCCTCTTCGCCTAGCCGAGTCAAAGCTCCGCTAAGTGCCCCGTTTGAGGCATTTAACTTCTCACATAATGTACCTATGTCAACTTGCCCCGTCTGCGTCTCGTCAAGGACGGCCTTGATGACGTGCCGGAGGAAGTTGGGCTCCATTCCCACTCACATGTACCCCCGAAGCTGATGAGGATTGCTGCCGTAATGTTCCTAGGGAGAAGCGTGAAAATGCGCTGTTTTCCGCCTCCAATCCTGCATTACTAGGGTTATTCAGGGATGAATATTATATATTGAATCGAAACAAATAGTTCCTCGGAGAAAAGGAGACTAACAAGAATGGCTTTCCTAATCCAAGGCAGAGTTTTCGGGTTAGTTTGTCTACTGTTCATCATGGCCGCAGTGGCCTACTACATTAAGCGAGCGCAGGCCGGCGTGGTGCCTAAGGTTAGGCGCATACCCGGCATCGACGCCATCGACGAGTCCATCGGGCGCGCAGTGGAGATGGGTCGGCCCGTCTTCTGCAGCCACGGCATTGCCACCCTACGCGACGCCACGGCAGGGCCGCAAACCATCGCTGGCCTCAGCGTCCTTAACTACGTGGCCAAGCGTTGCGTGGCCGTCGGGGCCAAGATTGTGGTCCCCGTCAGGCAGCCTGAGGTGTGGCCCATCGCAGCAGACATCGTGGAGACCGAGTACAAGCTGGCAGGTAAGGGAGCGGAGTTCGACCCCGAGTGCGTCCAGTTCCTCTCCAGCCAGCAGTTCGGTTTCTCCAGCAGCTACATGGGGCTGATGATGAGGGACAAGCCCGGCGCCAACATCATGGTGGGCGCCTACTGGGCCGAGTCCCTCCAGCTGTCCGAGACCGGCGCCAGGATCGGCGCCATGCAGATAACAGGAACCGCCCAGACTTCCCAGATACCCTTCTTCCTAGTGACATCAGACTACTGTCTGATCGGTGAAGAGATATTCTCCGCAGGAGCATACCTTACCAATGACGCGATGCTCATCGCCAGCCTGGCAGGCCAGGATGTGGGGCGCATCTTCGCTGTCCTGCTTGGGCTCCTCGGCGCCATAGTCATGACTGTGGGTAGCAGAATCTTCCTGGACCTATTCGCGATGTGATGAAAATGGGTGAAGTATTAAAGAGAATAGAGATCCCGATAGCGTTGACGATCATCGCAACGCTCCTTCAAGTACTACCCTACTACTTCGACATACCCGCGCTGTCAAGTGTGGCTAGCACAACAACGAACGCTGTGCTGCTGATCGTGGCCTACGCCACATTCGTGGGCGTCATCTCAATCCTACTTGTACACGGAAAGCGTGTGCAAAGGAGGAGCGAGGGATGGCACTTCAGCATCCTCGTCGTGGTCTTCGTGGCCATCATGGTCCTGACAGGTCTACCGCTTCAGGAATTTGGTCTTGGAACGAACAACTCCATCTTCAACTGGATCTTCACATACATTCTGACGCCTCTGGGGGGCACCACATACAGCATCCTGGCCTTCTTCATTACATCGGCAGCCGTCAGAGCCTTCAAGGCAAGGAACATTGAGGCCGCGATCGTGCTGGTCTCAGGCACACTGATGGTCATGGGCAACGCACCAATATTCACAAACTCGGTACCGGTACTGGCCGACATCAGCCTATGGATCCGTAACATACCCAACATGGCGACCATGAGGGGTGTTATGATCGGCGCGGCCCTAGGAGCCGTCGCGCTTGCCGTCAGGACGCTGATGGGCATAGAGCGTGGCTACCTGAGAGGGGGAGGAGGCGACGAGTAAGATGTCCATCATGGACAAGATCAACAACCTGGACAGGAGGATCATCTACCTCCTGGCCTGGATTTTTGTCCTCTACCCGCTCATATTCCCCCTCGGTTTACCCATCCCCATCAGTAGCGACGCTAGGGCATGGCACAGCTATGTCGAGAACAACATCCATGACGGTGACACGGTGATCTTCGCACCCATGTACGGGACCTCAGGCATGCCCGAGCTGTTCCCGATGACCGTCGCCACCATGAAGCACATCCTCGAGAAGGACGTGAAGTTCGTGGTGCTGAGCTTCTGGACAGAGGGGCCGCTGGTCTTCAACGCCCTGCTACGCCAGGTGGACCCAGCGGACTACGGCAAGGTCTACGGCGTCGATTGGATCAACCTAGGTTACATACCTGGGAGCGAGACCGCTATGGGCGCCCTGGCCACCAGCTTCCAGAACTCCGTTGCCAACGACTACGTTGAGAGAAGACCGCTGAGCGACTTTCCCATCATGGAAAACATATACACCGCGACCGATATCGACCTGATAATCAGCTTCGAGACGGGTACCCCTGGCGCGCCTGAGTGGCTCAGGCAGTGGAACACTGCCTACGGTGTGAACATTATAGTCGGCTGCATCGGCGTATCCGTCCCCGGGATGATCCCCTACGTGACCTCTGGCCAGATCTCGGCACTAATGCCGGGTCTGACTGTCAGCGCCGAGTATGAGCTACTGCTACAGAAGCCCGGCCTCGCTGTTGCCGGTGTTGATGCCGTATCCACGTCGCACCTGTTGATCGTGCTGCTGGTTGTGATAGGCAACATCGCCTTCTTCATGACAAAGGAGGAAGAGAAGTAATGGTTGAGATGATCGCAGCCTGGACTGCCGTGTTCTTTACACTGGGAATCTACAGCCTCCTGTACCGTGAGAACCCCTGGTACCGCATCGCGGAGTCTGTTTACCTAGGCGTCGCCGTAGGCTACGGCGTCTCTGTGGACCTGCTCTACATCAGGAACCAGTGGACGGGCCAGTGGAACGACAGCGCCGGCATGATGCTGCTCTTCGCCATAGTGTTGTTCATAGGCATACTGTGGTACGGTAGGTTCAATAAGAGCACCTTCTTCCTCTACAGATGGCCCCTGGCCATAGTGGTCGGCACGGGCATCGGCTTGGCCCTTAGGACCGTCATCGACGCCCAATTCCTCCAGCAGATCGCGTCCCAGGTGAGGACGCCTTTCTACGTGGCGGGGAACATGGGTGCTACAATCAACAACATACTGGTCCAGATCATGGTGCCCAGCGTGCTCCTCTACTTCTGGTTCACGGGCACGGCCCGCGAGAGCGCGCCCATGAAGGTGGTGGAGAAGATCGCCCGGTACACCATGATGGCCGGTTTCGGCAGCGCCTACGGATACACCGTTCTCACAAGGTACAGCCTCTTCATCGGACGCTCCCAGTTCCTTCTGGGGATCCCGCCCAACGACCCCGAGAACCAGCTAGCCTTCTGGATCATCGCCTTCATCATGCTCGCCAGCATGATAGGCTGGGACATGACCCACAAGAAGGCGCCCGTAGCCTAATCAAACCCAACCTTTCTTTTTATATTCCTTTTCGTTCAGCCTCACAGAAAACCATTTAATGGATATGGGTACTCACGATCCGGTGCAACGCTTGCTAGCTGTGAAAGGTAAGAGGATTCTGACCATAACGAAGGGCGTCGTCGAGGACGGCGTCGTCCTCACTGACAACGGGAAGATCAAGGCCGTGGGGCCCGACGTGAAGATCCCAGACGGAGTGAAGACCCTGAAGGCCAAGTACGTGATGCCGGGCCTCGTGGAGGCCCACTGCCACGTAGGCATTATAGAGGAGAGGATAGGCTGGGCGGGCAGCGACGGCAACGAGATGACCGAGCCGGCGACTCCCCACATTCGCGCCATCGACGGTATCAAGGCAAACGCCGACGAGACGGGCCTACAGGCAGCCGTCCTCGAAGGCATCACGACGGCCCAGGTGCTGCCCGGAAGCGCCAACGTCATCGGCGGGACCGGCCTTGTCCTCAAGACTGCGCCAAAGACAACCGTGGACGAGATGGTCATCAAGGACCCCAGCGGAATGAAGATAGCCTTCGGGGAGAACCCGAGGCGGGTGTACGGTCAAGAGCAGAAGAAGATGCCCAGCACCCGGATGGGCGTCGCCAGCATCCTCAGGGAGTGGCTGCAGAAGACCAAGAACTATGTGGAGAAAAAGGAGAAGTTCGCGGAAGAGCCCGAGAAGCAGCCCGAGTACGACATCAGGCTCGAGGCCATGGTCCCGGTGCTCAAGCGGCAGATACCGCTGAGGGCCCACGCCCACAGGGCCGACGACGTGGCCACGGCGGTCCGCATCTGCGAGGAGTTCGGCCTGGACATGAGCTGGGAGCACGCCACCGAGGGCCACAGGATAGCCAAGTGGATAGCTGAGAAGGGCATCCCGGCGGTCTGGGGCCCAAGCCTCTCCAACCGTGGGAAATGGGAGATGAGGGAGCTAGGATACGAGACCCCCAAGGTCATGTACGACGCAGGCGTCAAGTTCGCCATACAGACCGATGCCGTGGGCAGCACCATCAGGTTCCTCCCCATATGCGCGGCCCTCAGCGTCAGGGAGGGCCTGCCCTACGACTACGCCCTGAAGGCCATCACCATCGTGCCCGCCGAGATCATCGGCGTCGCCGACAGGGTGGGGAGCATAGAGAAGGGCAAGGACGCCGACCTGAGGCTCCTGAGCGGTGACCCCCTGGAGTACGCGACCAAGGTGGAGAAGGTCATAATAGATGGCGAACTAGCATACGGCGGTAAGGGCCAGTAGCATGGAGTGAGGGTGTCCGCAGGCACCCACCATTTTATGGGTCAATGGTATTTGGGAATGTTCTATAATATTTATTTGGCGTGTTAGTCTACGTGAATTAGGTTCTGAGCTGCGTTGGATATAATCAGACTTGCGTGGGCCACATTCTTCATTCTCGTGGGGCTTATCGCGATGTACGTGATCAACCGCGTCCTCCACAAGCTCGCATCGAGAACAAAAACGAAGGTCGATGACAGGGTGTTGAAGGCGACGAAGCGTCTCGATTTCCTCGTCATGCTAACTGCTAGCATATACATTGTTCTGCCCTACCTTGAAGTCCCCTACTCAAGCGAAATTAGCCTAAACCTGTACTTCGTTTTACTCGCCCTCAGTGTGATCATTTTAGCTAGGGTGATCTCCATACTTCTCGATGAAGCGCTTGATAAGATCGGTATTCCACTACAGAAGAAAGTCATCACGGTCAGCACGGTCAAGGTATCGATCCTGGCGCTCGGCTTCATAGGCATCGTATCCCAGTTCCTGAACGTCATAGTGCCCTTCGCCGTGTCTCTAGGCATAATAGGGTTCGCACTAACCTTTTCGCTGCAGTACCCCCTGTCTAATTTCATCGGGTGGTTCTACATCATGGCATCCAGACCATTCGGAATAGGCGACATGATCAGGCTCGGCGAAAACAGGGGCCCAATCCTCTCCATAGGGTACCTCACGACGAAGGTCGTCGACCTGGACGATTATGGGAACCCGTCAGGCAGGATCTTGACGATCCCCAACTCGACTGTGCTCACCTCCAACATCTCGAACTGGGTCAGCCCACCCTGCTTATGGGACAACGTGTCCTTCACGCTCGCCTACGAGAGCGACCTCAAGTACGTCAGAGAGATCATGGTGAAGATAGTTAAGAAGGTTCAGGAGGACCAGAAGCTGGATGCGGATGTGGACGGCTACCTGCACCTGTACGAGGAGATCGGACGCGAAAGGGTGAACTGTGAGCCAAACGTGGTGATCGATACGGTTGATGGCGGGTGGGTGAGGGCGAGGCTCCTCTACATCACGCCGCTCAGTACCCGCTTCAAGATCAAGACCCTCATCACGGAAAAGATAATTGAGGTCTTCAACGCTAATCCAGACATGGTAAAATTCCCGTTAGGACGATCCAGATGATCGAGGCTCGAATGGCACCGATTTACCGGCTATGCTAAAACGATGATCTAGGCCGCGTGCAAGCCGAGGATACAGGTGGGCCGGGGCACGTCAGCCCTCTTTCATGTAGGCTCTCACGATCACTACGTCCTCCACGGGCCAGTTCTCCATGTCCCCGTAGAGCGTCTCCCTGGTGCGCGTCGGGGACGCCTCTACATCGTCCACCACGTCCATGCCCTTCACCACCCTGCCGAAGACGGTGTACCCGTACCCGTCAGGCTTCGGGTAGTCAAGGTTGGCGTTTTCAACGGTGTTGATGAAGAACTGGCTGGTGGCAGAGTCGGGGTTCGATGAGCGGGCCATGGCTATGGTGCCTCTGAGGTTCTTAAGGCCATTCCTTGCCTCGCTCTCGACGGGGTCCCTCGTCGGACTCCTCCACGTGCCATCCGCCTTGAATCCTCCCCCCTGAATCATGAAACCACCTATGACCCTGTGGAAGACGAGGCCGTCGTAGAAGCCCTCCTCAACGTATGCGACGAAATTCTCCACCGTCTTGGGCGCCTTGGCCCTGTCCAGCTCCACCTCGATGACGCCGAGGCTGGTCTCGAGCACCGCCATCTCCTTCACCTCAGGCTCGTTGAACAGTATGTCCGCCACTCCCATAAGAATTGAGCCCGTGAACAGGAACAGCACCACGGCTGTCAGAACATTTTTCCTGGTTAGCCTCACGGGATCATGAGGCACCTGGGTGGCTCTTAAAAGTTTTTTAGCCGCAGGCCTAGCCGATGGTGCCGAGGAGGTCGGCCTTGGTCACTATGCCCATGACCTTGCCCTTCTTCTGCACAAGCACCGCCGGGTAGTACTTGAGGAGGCTTGAGAGCAGGCTAAGGGGGGCGTCCTCTGACACCTGGGGGAAGCCCTCCTCCATTATCTCCCTCACCTTCTTCCTGCCCGGGGGCGTGTCGTCCTCCGGGTATAGCACCTGGTCCAGTAGGGTTCTCTCGGAGACGCCGCCCACGTGCTTGTCCCCGTCCATCACGGGGAGCTGGCTGAAGCCGTGCCTACGCATAGTCTCGACTGCCTCCTGGATGGTCGCGTTGGCCTGGACGCTGATCACGTCCGCGGTCATGATCTCGGCCGCCGACACCTCCTTCTTCCTCTCGATCTTGTCTAGGGCCTCGAAGATGGCCTTGACCTTGAGGTAGCTGGGCTCAATCTTGCCTGCCTCAAGCTTCGCTATGTAGCTCTGGCTCACGCCTGCGAGGTCGGCGAGCTGGTTCTGGGTGAGGCCCAGCTTCCTGCGTCGATCAGGGATGATTTCGATGGCGGGCAGCATAGCATTAGGTGGAAGGGTCACGAAATATATTCTTTTCGTAATTTTTTCGGCCAAGTCATATTAGCCGCGGTGCCGCACCGTCGACCCGGAATTCCGGCAGGAATATCGCGTGCAAAAACCAATAAATATTGGAATAGGGTTACGTGGTTAATCTGTTAAGGGGGAATACGACTCACACTCAAGATAGATGATTGGGGTACGTTCGCGGGCGTTGGCCAGGGCTACGCCTTCAGCAGGGATGGCAGATTCTACTCGCTCCTAGAGACCAAGCGGGGCGCATACAGGGGCAACCACACCCACCCCTGCAGGCAGTACACGCTCCTCGTCTCTGGCAGGGCTAAGTACGTCCTACTGGAGGCCGGGGGGTACAGGGAGGTGCCCCTCGTGCAGGGCAAGGTGGCCATCGTGGAGGCCGGGGTCCCCCACGTCATGGTGGTGGAGGAGGACATAACCACCTTCGAGTGGTGGGACGGGGGCTTCGTGGCGGAT
>Ga0172371_10013217_pt1 | contig 10782 bp, 10 predicted proteins | sample Lak12m_FD_114543 | JGI IMG/M metagenome (GOLD analysis project Ga0172371, IMG submission 114543) | Freshwater microbial communities from Kabuno Bay, South-Kivu, Congo - kab_022012_12m | ecosystem: Environmental > Aquatic > Freshwater > Lake | place: Democratic Republic of the Congo: South-Kivu... | reverse complement strand
TGTGTGTGGCGCTTGTGCCATGTGGAATCAGCACGGTGTCGGCCTGATCGCTCGCTCGCCAGGGGTTGAAACCCGCTGGCTCAGCAGGTGCAAACCGGCTCCCAGCCGGTTGTGAGCGTGAGCTGCCCGGTCAGCCGGTTGGCAACCGGCTGCCACCTGCTGAGCCGGTCGGCTTTAGCCGCCGGCGGGCGAGCAAGTGACCGAACGAACCAAATCTCAACCGAAATGGATACACTACCATAGCTGGCATGCATTTGACGGCGCTCGAAAATGGGAGTATGATCTCATTCGGATTATCGTGATGGGGGGACAGGTCGTCGGCCTGTGTCCCTTTTTTGTTGTCCTGGTGTCTCGACCGATGGAGTCTATGAAACCTACTGAACTGGAAAACGGAATGGGCGTGTTGCGACGCACAGCAGAATACACCGCGCGGCGCTCGTTGAGCACCTGGCTCATCGGCCGTCCCTTGGCTACGGCCGACGCCCCACATCAAGCTATCGGCAAAGCCATCGGGCTGGCCGTATTCTCATCTGACGCGATGTCATCCGTAGCGTATGCCACGCAGGAAATGTTCGTCGTTCTGGCGGCCGCTGGGATGCTGGCGTTCGGCCTGGCAATGCCATTGGCTCTGGCGATCGTGGGCCTGCTGGTCATTCTGACCTTGTCCTACGAGCAGACGATCCACGCTTATCCCAACGGCGGTGGCGCCTACATCGTCGCGCGCGACAATTTAGGTGAGTTGCCGGCGCAGATCGCCGGTGCGGCCCTGCTCACCGACTACATTCTGACCGTGGCCGTTTCCATCTCCTCCGGTGTGGCGCAGATCACCTCGGCTGTCCCATCCCTCTTCCCATATCGCGTCGAGCTTGCCGTCGCTTTGGTCGTGCTTGTCATGGTGATTAACTTGCGCGGCGTGAAGGAATCAGGGACCATCTTTGCCATCCCGACATACTTTTTCCTCGTGATGATGTATCTGATGGTGGTCATCGGCCTTGCACGGTTCTTCCTGGGCCGGCTGGGGGGCGTGACCGATCCTCCGCCGCTGGAGATGCTGCACGGGGTCCAAGCTATCGGCCTCTTCCTCATCTTGCGCGCGTTCTCCAGCGGCACTACAGCGCTGACGGGCGTCGAAGCTATTTCCAATGGTATCCCGGCCTTTCGAGAGCCGCGCAGCCGCAATGCAGGTATCACGCTGATGTGGATGTCGGGCATCCTGGGCAGCTTGCTCCTGGGTATCACATTTCTTTCGGTCAAGATCAGCGCAGTGCCTTCCGAGGCCGAGACGGTGATCTCTCAGCTTGCACGCACGGCCTACGGCGGTCGCAACGTGCTTTACCTGGCAGCGATCGCAGCAACCACGTTGATCCTGGTCATGGCAGCCAACACATCTTTTGCCGACTTTCCGCGATTGAGCGCGCTGCTGGCCGCCGACGGCTTTCTGCCTCGGCAGTTGGCTTACCGGGGGAGCCGGCTCGTGTTCTCACGCGGCATCGAAGCCCTGGCGCTGATCGCGTGTTTGCTGGTGATCATCTTCAAGGCCAGTGTGACGTTGCTCATCCCACTGTATGCGATCGGCGTGTTCCTGTCGTTCACGCTCTCCCAGGCCGGCATGGCACATCGCTGGTGGAAGATAGGGCACCTGGCGGCCAACCAGGAGATAGTCGAACGCGGCTCGACGCTGCGCCATGAGCAAGGCTGGCAGTTCAAGATGGTCGTCAACGGGTTCGGCGCGTCTTGTACGGCGGTCGTCGCGGCGATCTTTGCGAGCACCAAGTTCGCCGACGGCGCCTGGATCGTACTGCTGCTGATCCCGACCATCGTGTTCTTCCTGAGCGGTATCCATCGGCATTACCGCAACCTGGCCGAAAACCTGTCCCTGGAAAACTACGGCGCGCCGCCGCATGTCCTCCGCCACCGGGTCATCCTGCCGATTGCCGGTGTACACCGCGGCTCCCTGGCGGCATTGGCTTACGCACAGACCCTTTCCGACGATGTTACGGCGGTTTACGTGTCATTGGACCCGGTCGAGACCGAAAAGCTGCAACGTAAGTGGGAAATCTGGGGCAGGGGTGTGCGTTTCCAGGTAGTGGACTCCCCCTATCGCCTGCTCCTGGAGCCGCTGTTGATGTATATCGAGCAAATCGCGGCCAACCGGCAGCCCAACGAGGTCATCACCATCGTGGTGCCGCAATTCGTGCCCAAGCACTGGTGGCATAACGTGCTCCATGCTCAAACGGCCGCCTGGCTGCGCCTGGCGTTATTATTCAAGCCGGGAATTGTGATCACCAGCGTACCGTATCAGGTGCAATAACCCCGGTTCAGCAGTGGAGAATGCTATGAAACTTATTGTCGTTGGTTGCGGCCGAGTAGGCGCGCAATTGGCTAACCGGCTTTTCCAGCAAGGCCATCAAGTAACCGTTGTGGACATCGTGGCTGCGGCCTTCGATAGCCTGGATCCGAACTTCCGCGGGCGGACCCTGGAAGGAGATGTATTGGCTCAGGACATGCTCCGTCGTGCCGGGATCGAAACGGCCGACGGATTGGCCGCCGTGACCAGCTCGGACACCCTCAACGCCGTCATCGGACACGTGGCGCGCGAGGTCTATCACGTCCACAACGTGGTGGCGCGCAGTTACGAGCCACGTTTTACCCCGGTGTACGAGGCATTTGGCATCCAGGCAGTAGGCGCCAGCAGTTGGGGGGCGCAGCGCATCGAAGAAATGCTCGCCGACACCTCGTTGCGGATGATCTTTTCGGCCGGAAACGGCGAGGTGGAATTCTACGAGGTCCTGGTGCCTGATAACTGGAGCGGTCGATCCCTGGGTGAGATGATCAATCACAGCCGCTGTCGACCGATCGCCCTCACCCGCGCGGGCAAGGCGATGCTGCCCGAAGCCGATACCGTCCTCGAGACCAGCGACATTTTGCACCTCAGCGCGACTTTTGAGGGCATCGAAGCGTTGCGCCTGCGCCTTGCCCCACCCAAGGAGGCCTGAAATGTTTGTCTTGATCGCCGGCGGTGGCCGCACCGGCACCCAATTGGCTGCTACGCGCCTGGCCCAGGATCACCAGGTGCGCTTGATCGAACACCGCCGAGAGTTGTTGGCGCGTCTGCACCACGAGCTGCCGACCGAGGCAATTTACGAGGGCATCGCCACCGACCCGGCCGTCCTGGAATTCGCCGGCATCCGCCAGGCCCAGGTGGTAGCAGCGGTGATGACCAGTGACGCCGACAACCTGGCCCTTTGCTATCTCGCGCGTGCGCGCTATAACGTGATCCGTACCATCGCCCGCATCAACAATCCGCGCGCAGCCTGGCTGTTCGATAAGAAATTTCATGTGGACGCGGCGGTCAACCAGGCATCCACCCTGGCCAGCCTGATCGAAGAAGAGATGTCACTGGGCGATATGATGCCCCTGCTGAAGCTCCGGCGCGGGCAGTACACGCTGGTCGAGGAAAAGATCCCGGAGGGCGCCAAGGCTGTGGGCATGGCGATCAAGGATCTGGCCTTGCCCGAACAGTGCGTCATCGCCGCCATCATCCGCAAGGGCACGATCGTGGTCCCACGGGGGATCACTGAGTTCGAAGCCGACGACGAGGTGCTTGCGGTGGTCGGTCCCGAGGCGGCTGACGATCTGGCCGCGTTTTTCGCACGTCCCACTGCAAAGCCCGTGCTCAACACATAAGTCAGGACTTCGATTCCGCTGTGTTGCGCTCAGGAGATGCGCTGCTGCGCTCAGGGTGCTCGTAGCGAACTCTTTGGATGCACCCATCTCATCTCCGTTCACGAGGGAGGGGAATCTTTTTGTTGGGGTGTCGTTCGCGGCTCCTCGGCCCTTTGCACCGCATTTGGCGCCATCAAATGCTGCGTGTAAAATGGCCTCGTTGACCTGAACCCGTGGGTGTTGAAAGGCCTTCGGCATGAACCATCCGCCCCTCGGCAAACGCGAGACCGCGAAGATCGAACGTCGCGATCGCCTGTATGATGCAGCGCTGGCCTTGTTTCGCGAGCAGGGGTACGAGGAAACCACCGTCGACCAAATAGCCCACCGGGCCGGAGTGGCAAAGGGTACCTTTTTCAACTACTTCCCCACCAAAGATGCTGTGCTGCGATACATGGGCGCGCGCGAGATCGGCCGTCTGGGCGCCGCCAGCCTGTCGGGCAGCAGCAAGTCGGCGGTAGGCAATCTCAAGCGGTTTATGGCCGCGCTGGCGACCAGCATGGAACGCGACCGCAACCTGGTGAAGTTAATCTTCACGCGAGGTGTTGACGTGGCCGATCTGATGTGCGGCGACGCCGGGGGGTTCAGCGTCCAGCCCACAGCCGGCCTGTTGATCCGCCGCGGCCAACACCTTCGCGAGATCAATCCCGACCTCGACCCGGATATCCTGGCAGCGGCCCTGGACGCGCTCTACCTCCAGCAATTGGTGCGCTGGTGCGACGCCGAGACGCCCTATCCGCTGGTCGAGCGGCTGACAGGAATCGTTGACCTGTTGATGATGGGCATCGCGGCACGGTAACGACTCACCCCAGCACAACTTCCCCAGCGCTCAACGCTTGGAGCAATGTTTTGGCGACTTCGCGAACACTAACAGAAGATCAGGCGGGCCAGAACACCTGGACGAGGGACCTGGCCCGCGATCTGTTTCCGGGCACCGCAACTCCGTTTGCCTGGACGCTCTTGCGCGCCCCGGCTGAGGTGGCGCTGCGACAGGCGCTCGCTGACCTGGGAGCGGTCAGTCTGGCAGGCCGGCCGTTGTGGCGTCACGGCGGGGATACTTACGTTTATGTCAATGCAGGCGCCCTGGCCGAAGCTGGTCGGTCCCTGTACGGTGCCGCCTGGCTAGGCACCGTTGCTGGCGAGCCGCCCAACGGACTTCTGTCCCGTTTCCAGGCGAGTAATATCAGACGAAAGGCGCAAGCTCGTATCGCCGCCGCCGTCGCCGAGGTGCCCGGAGCGCACGAGCGACTGGCCAGGTGGCTGGCATGGGTGTGCGGCTTACGCTGGACGCAGGCCGACCTCCTCCAGGTGATGGAGGAGTTGGAGCCACAGGCCGGCGCCGCCCTGCTCACTTACTTCATCCTGCGCGCGGGGATGACCGCGGCCGGCGCTCACGTAGCGCGCCGGCTGGCAGACTGGCTGCCGGAGCGTCCGGCCGACTTGGCCTGGGGGCTGTATGCAGGGCTGGAAGGGCTGCCGACCGTCGAGGCCGCCTATGCGCTGGCTGTGGCCGCCCGTGATCCCGCTAGCCGCGAAGCCGCGCTGGCCCGCCACGGTCATCGTGGTCCTGGCGAGATGAGGCCGGACGCCCTCAGATGGTCGGACCATCCGGAGCACCTTGCGGATCTGGCCGAACAGCATTTTCTACGCAACCCCGACACAGCGCGCGTCCACCGCGGCAGCACCGAGGCATGGACCTTCGGCCGGCTGGAGCAAAACCAGGGCAGGCAGTTCGAACCGATCCTGCGCTACGCGCAAGGCCTCTGCCGGGCCGTCGATATTGCCTGGGATGCATTGTGCATGGTAATGGCCGCAGCGCAACGTTGGGCAAGCGCGGTCGCCGCGGAGGCCGTGGCAGCCTGGCTGATCGCGCAGCCAGCGGACGTGCTCTCCCTGGAGCTTGAAGAGCTGAAACAAATAGCCACCGGCGAGTGGCATGGGGGCCGCAGCGAAGAAGTACGAGAGGAAGTCGAGCGCCGCCGTGTCCAGGTGGCAGTGAGTCCCTCCGGCACCGACTTTCGACCCGGTCCGGCCAGCCCCGGTCACGCGCACGGGCCGGTCTATCTCACATCGCCCGCGCTACAGCCACCCCCGCCCGGTGCGATCTGGCTGGCCGAGGCGGCCGATCCCGGCTGCGCGCCCTACTGGCTGGGAGCCGGAGGCGTGGTGACCACCACCGGCGATCCGTGGGCGCCCGGCCTGATTGCCGCGCGCGCGCTTGGCCTGCCGGCCGTGTTGGGCGGAGCCGCAGCCGTTGCGCAGGCGCGTCCCGAACAGATGGCTGTCGTGAACGGCGATACGGGCGAGGTGGTCTTCGAGTAATGACGACCGAATAGGTACGATGTGGTTATGGTATAATCTTACTCATGCAACGACTGATTTTCGGCGCGACCCAGATGGGGCTGAGCCTGAATCCCGGCCAGGTAGCGGCGTTCGAGACCTACACCGACGAGTTGCTGGATTGGAACCAGCAGTTCAACCTCACCGCGATCACAGACCGCGAGCAGGTGGAAATCCGTCATTACCTGGACTCGCTCGCGTTGCTGCCTGTGCTGGCGGCGCTGGATGGGGTCACGTTGCCGATGCTGACCAGCCGCAATATGCGGGCGGTGGATGTGGGGGCCGGCGCGGGGCTGCCAGGGCTGGCGCTCCGCATCGTATGGCCCAGGCTGCGCCTCTCGCTGATCGAGGCCACCGCCAAGAAAGTGCGCTTCATGGAGCACGTCGCAGTGAAGCTGGGGCTGACCGACCTCCAGTTCATCCACGGTCGGGCTGAGGAATTGGCGTTGCGGGAGACGTACAGGGCAACGTACGATTTGGTGGTGGCGCGCGCAGTGGCGACCTTACCCACGCTCGTGGAATATCTCTTGCCCCTGGCGAAGCGCGGGGGCCGGGTGATAGCGTACAAAGGCTCGGCCGCGCACGAAGAGGCGCTTGCTGCCGAGCAAGCCATCCAGATGTTGGGCGGGAAGCTCACCAGGCTCATCCCCGTCGAGGTGCCTGGCCTGGCGGAAACCCGTGTGCTCGTGGTGATCGACAAAGTGGCGCAGACACCCGAAGGCTATCCGCGCGGACGGGGCTTGCCGAGGAAGCAACCTCTGGGATGTAAAGAGAGCCCGAATTGCCAGGATGAGCCAGAGGGATGACCAGAGAGGAATGCATCATGCTTCCCGACGGCTCGGCTGTCAAGAACGGACGATAGACCATAGACGATAGGCCGTGACTGGTGGTCCATCGTCTATGGTCCATCGTCTATCGTCCGTTACCCTACCTGCGGCACCGTCGCCAGCGACTGCTCCATCGCTTCCGCCGAGAAACTGTCATCAAGGAGCTTGCCTGCCAGATAGGCATCGTACGCGGACATGTCGAAGTGGCCGTGCCCCGACAGGTTGAACAGAATAACCTTCTTCTCCCCCTTCTCCTTCGCGGCCAGCGCCTCGTCAATCACCGCGCGGATAGCGTGGGTGGGTTCCGGCGCGGGGATGATGCCCTCCTGGCGGGCGAACAGCAAGCCGGCCTCGAAACAGGGATTCTGGGCGTAGGCACGTGCCTCGATGTGGCCCGTCGAGACCAGCAGCGAGATGATCGGTGCCATGCCGTGATAGCGCAGGCCACCGGCATGGATCGCGGCCGGCTCGAAGTCGTGGCCCAGGGTGTACATCTTGATCAGCGGGGTGAGGCCGACTGTATCACCGAAATCATACCTGTATGGTCCGCGCGTCAGGGTTGGACAGGAAGTCGGCTCGACGGCGATGAAACGCGTCTTCTTGCCTTCGGTCAGGGTCTTGTGCAGGAACGGGAAGGCCAGGCCAGCGAAGTTCGATCCGCCGCCCACGCAGCCGATCACCATGTCCGGGTATTCACCGACCTCGGCCATAGCCTCCAGTGCCTCCTGGCCGTTCACTGTCTGATGCAACAGCACGTGGTTGAGTACCGAACCGAGCGAGTACTTACAGGTGCCTCCGCTCGTCGCCGCAACTTCCACAGCTTCGGAAATGGCGATGCCCAGGCTGCCGTTGCTGTCGGGATTGCGCGCCAGGATCGTGCGGCCCGCATGGGTGCGATCCGACGGGCTGGGAGTTACCGACGCGCCGTAGGTCTGCATGATCGACCGGCGATACGGCTTCTGCTGATAGCTGATCTTCACCATGAAGACGTCGATGGCAATCTTGAACAGGTCGCCCGCGATGGAGAGCGCAGTGCCCCACTGCCCGGCGCCCGTCTCCGTGGCGATGCGCTGGACACCTTCCTGCTTGTTGTAGTAGGCCTGCGGCACGGCAGTGTTGAGTTTGTGGCTGCCGCTGGGGCTGACACCTTCATACTTGTAGTAGATGTGCGCGGGAGTATCCAGCGCCTTCTCAAGCCGCACCGCGCGGATGAGCGGCGTGGGCCTCCAAAGCCGGTAGATGTCGCGCACCTCGTCGGGAATCGGGATGTAGCGCTCGCTACTGACCTCCTGCATGATCAGCGCCATCGGGAAGAGCGGCGCCAGGTCAGCAGGGCCGATGGGCTGCCGGGTGGCAGGGTGCAACACTGACGGCATGGGCACCGGCATATCAGCGAGGATATTGTACCAGTGAGTCGGGATGCGCGACTGAGGCAATACAATGCGATAATCTTCGGACAGGTTGTTGGTATAAGTACCGCTGCTCATTTCTCCCTCCAGAGGATTGGGTGGGCCGCTGCGGCCCTGGTCTGGCGGACCGGTGTGCCGCGATCCATAAGGGTCCACGGCAAGGGAGAGGGTCCGTCCGCCGGCAAACAAAAACCCTCGCCCCCAGAAAAGGGGACGAGGGTCCACAATAGACCTCCGTGGTGCCACCCCGATTAGGTCGACGGGCTGCGCGCTGCGTCGGCCTCACTCGTTGCGGGGACGGGAACAGCGCAGTTCCGATCCCCTCGACCTTGATAACGGTGGCGTCTCCGGCACGGCTTACTTGGCATTTCCGTTCGGCCTGCGGCTCCCCGGTCCATTCGGCACTTGCGCTGGCGCTGATCTCGCAGCAAATCGATCAGCTCTCTGAAGCCCCGCTTCGGTACGTACTAGTCCGGTTCACAGCCTTTATCTGGCAAGTATTCAATTGTGGAGGGGACTATAGCATAGGGTCATCTGGCTGTCAAACTCGCCGGATCGAAAAATGGAGCGTGATCAGATCTCTCCTGCTATCAGCTCGAACATGTCCATCTGTTGCGCGACGGGTGGCAACGGTTCAGAGATCAAATCCAGCAGCGGTTCGGCTGGCACGTTGCCCAGCTCTTTCGGCTCCAGCTTGTGCAGGCCGCCGCCGTATACCCTGCCCTCTCCGAGAAGCACTTCGAGAGGAGTGTCGTTCAGCCGCCTCCATAACCGGCGTGCCAGCGTCGGATCACTGGCGATTTCTCTCGCGAGCTGTGATTTCGGATAAAGCAGCAGGTAAACGTTTGCTGCAGTCGCCTGCGAGTGGTTGAGGATGAAGCGGAACGGCCGGTGGCTCGCGGTGTCCGTCCGGCCGATGTAGGTGCACGCGAAAAGGGCCGGGGGGCGATCTTCCTGCGCATACCACGGTTTGCGATGGCGACACAGGTATCGTCCGGATACCTGCGGGACACCGGTTTGCAAGTAACGCCACAACGCCGGATACTTCACCTTGATTTTATCCTCAGGCAGACGGCAATCCAGAAGAAACAACTGACATGCGATTGCCGGGCTGCCGTCGGGCTGCGCCGCCACCTCGTCCTCAGCGAGATAGCGCGGGCTCGGCAGGATCGGTTTGAAGCATTCAAACGGCAGGCTACGGCTTTCAATTTCGGCCCGTGAAAGGATGAAAAACCGGTTGTCGCCGGTTGCTATCCCGCGTTTGATCGTAAACAGATCACCGAGTGTTCTTCCCCTGGCTGCCTCTCGCACTTCTGAAGTCGGGAACCTGGTCCATTTTGTCTCAGCGTGCAACGCTTTGGCGCTGATCGATCGTGCGACACGCGGCACCATCACCGTGCCACCGAAGGTAAAGTCAACGGCATGATTAGCAGGCGGCAGTGTTTTCCGGAACCAGACGACGGCAGACGAAACCAGGGCGTCTTCAAATTGTACATCGCCGGGGTCGAAGCGGTGTATGCGCAACAAAGTCACCTGGTCCAGTAAGTATCTCTTGATCGCGCGCCCGTAATTCACATCCATAAACTCACTCGGCACAAGCCAACATCCCACTCCGCCGGCAGCCAGCCATGCATGAGCGATCACGATGAAGTAACAGTAGAGGCCAGCCAGACCAGTCAGGCTGACACCCGACGTTCTCCGGGCCGCCTCCTGCAGGCGGAGTTTGTCCCCATTCACGATATGATGATGGCGTACGTAGGGTGGATTGCACACGATCAGGTTAAAGCGTTGAGCATCGACGGGCGGCGGGGTCGCTGATGTGAAGTCAGCAATGTGGAGCTTCAACGGCGTGCCACTCCAGAGCGACTGAGCGGGTATACCGTAGTGTGGGTCTATCTCGTAACCTTCCGCACTCGCGACTCGTTCGTGCGATACCACTTCGCAGAAGGCAGAGTAGAATGCCCCAGTGCCGATCGCTGGGTCCAGGAACCTGATCGGCGCTTCCGCCGGTAACATGCTGACGCCGAAGACCATGATCTCCCGCGCCAGTGTAGTGGGCGTAGCAAACTGTCCCAAGCGATTCCGCTCAGCTTGGTTTTTCTTGCCATCAAGCTCCACTTGCAGCGCCAGGCGTGCTTGCTCGCAGGTCAGGTCCATGTCCTACAATCCGAACAATGCCAGATCGTCAATGCGGTGTTCCCACACCCAGTCGATGCCTTCAGCGGCTTCGTAGCCAAGGTACCCCGTGTCAAAGTAGCCACAGAGGAAGAGAATAAATCGGATCTGAGGGCCATAAGTGGTGCGCAGTTGATACATCTTGGTCGCTTCTTCTTTGCGACGTTTGTTCACATTGATGGCAGCGTGTGCGTATCTTCCATGCGCTTGACCAGGCTGCTCGGAACTCCGGCCAAACCGATGAGGCGGTCAACAGCAATCGGAGGACAGGTAGCCATTCGCAGAGTCGGGAGGATAGCCGGATGTTC
>Ga0172371_10013215_pt1 | contig 10783 bp, 5 predicted proteins | sample Lak12m_FD_114543 | JGI IMG/M metagenome (GOLD analysis project Ga0172371, IMG submission 114543) | Freshwater microbial communities from Kabuno Bay, South-Kivu, Congo - kab_022012_12m | ecosystem: Environmental > Aquatic > Freshwater > Lake | place: Democratic Republic of the Congo: South-Kivu... | reverse complement strand
TCTAACTTCTGACTTCTAACTTTATTTCCCTATCTTTGCTCCCCTTTGAAAAAGGACCATTATGTACGACTATATCAAGGGAAAAGTGGCCACCCGCACCCCCGCCTCGGCCGTGATAGAGAGCAACGGGGTAGGATATTTCCTGCATATTTCCCTCAATACTTACACCCGGATGGGCGACCAGGAATCGTGTCTCCTTTATGTTCACCTGGTGGTGCGGGAAGATGCCATGCTTCTGTTTGGATTTTCAGACCCGGAGGAGAGGGAACTCTTTCGTCAGCTCATCAGTGTCTCGGGGGTGGGGGCGAATACCGCCCGCCTGATCCTCTCCTCCCTCTCACCCCAGGAGGTGATCCAGGCCATCGGAACGGCCAATGTCCCTCTCCTGCAGAAGATTAAAGGGATAGGGGCCAAGACCGCCCAACGGATCGTGGTGGATCTGAAGGACAAGGTTGGAAAGGGGCTCGTACCTCAAGAAAAAATGGGGTTTCTGCACAATACCAACCGGGATGAAGCGTTATCTGGATTAATAATACTGGGCTTCCCAAGATGATCGCGGAAAAAACACTCGCGAAGATCATCGAAAAGGAGGGTACAGACTTAACGGTGGAAGAGCTGATCAAACTGGCGCTCCAAATGATTTGATTTGTGAGGAACTATACGTATTTAATCACATACCGTTCTGTCTACTTACTTCTTTTACTGGTTCTTAGCTGCCTGTCATACATGGAGGTATCAGCTGGTGAAAGTCGTATGTATCAGACCACTGCATTTCCGCCTGACACCATCATTGGCGACACTTCCCTGGTATACCCCTTCACACCCGACATGGTGGACCCGTCAAATCCCAATGTCCACCCTCTCTACATGCAAAATCCCTCCAACATCACCACCGTGGTCATCTATGATCCGGAAACACGCCAGTATGTAAGGGAATATAAGATAGGGGACCAGACCTACCGGATACCCACCACACTCACCTTCGACGATTTCCAGGAAGAGGATATGGAATCGATGGTGGAGAGTTACTGGAAAGAGCGGGCAGAAGCGGCCAGCATCGACAACAGCGGAGGGCTGATCCCCAAGATTCACATCCCGGGAAAGGTGTTCGAAACCATTTTCGGAAACAATACGGTTGACATCCGACCGCAGGGATCCGCCGAGATCAAGTTCGGGATTGTCTCAAACCGTAGGGATGACCCGGCCCTGAACACCCGTCAGAGAAGGCAGACCAATTTCGACTTTGATGAACGGATCCAGATGAATGTGATTGCCAAGATCGGCGACAAGATTGAGTTTCGCACCAGCTACAACACGGAAGCAACCTTCGATTTTGAGAACAAGCTCAAACTGAAATACGAAGGGAAGGAGGATGAGATCATTCAGCTGATCGAAGCGGGGGATGTGAACATGCCCCTCACCAGCACCCTCATCCGGGGTACGGAAGCCCTCTTCGGCATCAAGACAAAACTGCGGTTTGGCCGCACCACCGTCACGGCACTCTACTCCCAGCAGAAAAGTGAGACAAAGAACATCACCGTGGAGGGGGCGGCTCAACGGACTGAATTCAGTATCCGGGCCGATGAATACGAAGAGAACCGTCACTTCTTTGTAGCCCAGTATTTCAGGGATACTTATGAGAAGTCCCTCAGCACCCTTCCCATCATCAACACCAATGTCAATATCCTGAAAATCGAGGTATGGGTGACCAACATCGGCGCCGCCGTGACCGAGAACAGGAATATCATCGCCTTCCAGGACCTGGGGGAGAATGACCCTTACAACACGGTGAATTTCCAGGGGATCCCGGGCCGCATCTATCCCGATAACGACGCCAACACCCTCTTCAACCGGATCATGCCGAATCCGGCGGATACGGCAAAGGTCAGGAACATCAACCTCGTTTCCGAATACCTGAAAGGAGCTCCCTTCTTCCTGACCTCAGGGATCGATTTTGAGAAGGTGGAAAGCGCCAGGAAGCTGCTGCCTACGGAATATTCGTTCAACCCCAAACTCGGTTTCATCTCGCTCAACACTTCGCTGAACCCCGACCAGATTCTGGCGGTGGCTTACCAGTACCAGATCGTCGGGGATACCACCGTCTACCAGGTCGGTGAATTCTCCGACGGGGGCATCGTCACTCCCCAGGCGCTGATCGTCAAGTTGCTGAAAAGCACCGCACTCAATACCCGGATCCCCTTGTGGAAATTGATGATGAAGAATGTCTACCCGCTGGGAGCCTACCAGATCCAGCCCGGCGATTTCACCCTCAATATCCTCTATTCGGGAAATGCCAACGGCGTCCCCACCGCTTACCTGGAAGAGACCCGCATCAAGGGAGTTCCCCTGATCCGGGTGTTGAACTGGGACAACCTCAACCAGCAGCTCAACCCCCCTGCCGACGGATTGTTCGACTTTATCAACAACGCCGCCACCCAGGGAGGGACTATCCAGGCTTCGAACGGCCGGGTGTTTTTCACCATCCTGGAACCCTTCGGGAAAAACCTGCGAGATTCCATCTACGATCCGGCCGACCCGTCGGGCTCTCTGGAGCTGGCCGACAAATATTGCTTCGACTCGCTCTACACCGTAACCAAAACGATGGCAAGGCAATATCCCGACAAGAACAAGTTCGTACTTGAAGGTTCCTACAAGTCCACTACGGGATCGGAGATCTCCCTGAATGCCCTCAATGTGCCGCAGGGCTCGGTGAGGGTCTATGCCGGAGGGATCCAGCTGACCGAAAATGTGGATTACACCGTTGATTACACCCTCGGACGGGTGAGGATCATCAATGAAGGGATCCTCAACTCAGGAACCCCCATCAACATCTCGCTCGAAAGCAACGAGATGTTCAACATCCAGACCAAACGGCTGATGGGGGCGAACATCGACTTCCGGATGAACAAAAACCTGCAGATCGGCGCTACCGTCATGAACCTCAATGAGCGCCCCCTCACCGAAAAGGTGAACTACGGTGACGAGCCGATCTCCAATACCATCTGGGGAGTGAACCTGATGTACCGCACCGAATCGCGGCTGCTTACCCGGTTGATCGACGCCATCCCCCTGATCTCCACCAAAGCTCCGTCGAACATCGCCGTGGATGCGGAATTTGCCCATTTCATCCCCGGTCACTCCAAAGCTATCGGAAGTGCGGGGACAACGTACATCGATGATTTTGAAGGCGCCAGGTCCACCATCGACCTGCGGAATGTGGGAACCTGGTTCATGGCGAGCACCCCGCAGGGACAGCCCGATAGCCGGATGTTCCCCGAAGCGGCGCCGGGCACCGGACTGGCTTACGGGTTCAACCGGGCCAAACTGGCCTGGTATGTGGTTGACCCGCTCTTCTATGACCGCAACTCTACGCTGGTCCCTCCCAACGTGAACAACACTGAACTTTCGAACCAATATGTTCGGCAGGTCTGGGAATCGGAAGTCTTCCCCAACAAGGAGCCGCTCAACGGCGTACCGGTCAACCTGGCCGTGCTCAACCTGGCCTATTATCCCTCCGAACGGGGAAGCAACAACTACGACGTGTTGCCTTCGGCCTATTCCAAAGGGGTGAGCAGCGACGGATTGCTGATCGCACCTACTACCAGGTGGGGGGGCATCATGCGAAGGATTGAGTCCTCGGATTTTGACGCGGCCAACATCCAGTATATCGAATTCTGGATGATGGACCCCTTCGTTTACGACTCCACCAACTCGGGAGAACTCTATTTCAACCTCGGGGATATCAGTGAAGATATCCTCCGGGATGGACGGAAAAGCTTCGAAAACGGATTGCCCACCAGTGAGGTGGTGACCAATGTGGATACCACGATCTGGGGCAGGGTCCCGACACTTCAGGCGCTGGTGGATGCGTTCGATAATGACCCGATCTCACGCCCATACCAGGATGTGGGATACGATGGCCTCCGGGATGTGGATGAGGTCTCTTTCTTTGATTCCGCCTACATCGCAACACTGAACAGTACATTTGGCCCGGGATCGAAAGCCTATCAGCAGGCGGCCATTGACCCTTCATCTGACGATTACCATTATTTCAGGGGGTCTGACTATGACGACGATCCGCTCTATGCAAGCGTGCTCGAGCGCTACAAGAAATACAACAACACCGAAGGGAATTCGCCCTCAGCCGAAAGCTCTCCGGAGAGCTATCCCACCCTGGCCACCACCCTCCCCAATGTGGAGGATATCAACAAGGACAATACTCTCAGCGAGTCGGAACGCTACTACCAGTATAAGGTCCAGCTCAGTCCGGATAAGATGAAGCCCGGGATGAATTACATCACGAATGTCTATGAGGCTACCGATATCCCCCTAGCCGACGGATCGCGGGGAAGGGTGAAATGGTACCAGTTCAAGATCCCCATCCGGACTCCCGACAAGGTGGTGGGAGATATCCAGGGATTCACCTCCATCCGGTTCATGCGTATTTTCTTCAAGGGTTTCAAAAACGAGGTCGTCTGCCGGTTTGCCACCCTGGAACTTTCACGCGGTGAATGGAGAAAATATGACTTCAGTCTGCTCGCTCCCGGAGAGTACATTCCCGATGAATACCAGAACCAGACGATCTTCGATATCAGCACCGTCAGCCTTGAGGAGAACGGCAGCAAAGAGCCCATCCCCTACGTGATGCCCCCCGGCATCCAGCGGGAGACCAACTGGGCTTCCACCAACTTCCAGCAGCTGAATGAACAGTCGATGGCGATCAATGTCTGCAACCTGGTGGACGGGGATGCCCGTGCTGCTTACAAAACCGTCGAGTTTGACTTCCGCCAGTTCAAACGGCTGAAGATGTTTGTCCATGCGGAACAGGCCATCCAGAGCCAGGAACTGAAAAACGGGGACCTGACCATCTTCATGCGGGTGGGAAGCGATTTCACGCAGAACTATTACGAGTATGAGATCCCTCTCTCCTTCACCCCGTGGGGCACCACCGATCCGGATGCGATCTGGCCAGAATCCAACGCGTTTGACATTGACCTCGATCAGCTGGTCCAGGTGAAATACAACCGGATCGTAGAGATGCAGCAGCCCGGAAGCAACCTTACACTTTCGACGCCATACTCCCAGTACGACGGGAACAACAAGATCACGGTGGTGGGATCACCCACGATCAGTGATGTCAGGGCCATCATGATCGGGATACGGAATCCCAAAAAGACCACCAATACCGCTGATGATGACGGGCAGGCGAAGTGTGCCGAGATCTGGGTTGACGAACTGCGGCTCAGCGATTTCAACAAGAAAGGGGGTTGGGCGGCCATCGCCCGGGTGGCTGCCGACTTAGCCGACCTTGGCAGGGTCCAGCTCTCGGGAAGCTACAACAGCGCTGGCTTCGGATCGCTTGAACAGAAAACCACGCAACGGACGATGGAGGCGACCACACAGTTTGGGTTCGACACCGATATCGAGTTTGGGAAGTTTTTCCCGGAACGCACCGGCATCAGGATCCCGATGCACTTTGATTACTCGCTCCTGAAAGTGACCCCCCTGTACGACCCTCTCAACCCCGACCTGTACCTCAGCACCGTGGTGGACGCCATGGAGACCAAAACCCAGAAAGACTCGGTTAAGACCCTCGCCATCGACTTTACTGAACGAAAGAACTTCAACCTGATGAATGTCAGGAAGGACAGGATGACCGATAAAAAGGTGCAGCCATACGACATCGAGAACTTCAACGTGAGCTATGCCTATTCGGAGACCTATCACCGGAGCCCGGATGTGGAATATGAGCTGAAGAAACGCTATTCAGGGGGCATCGGCTATAATTTTACGCCGCAGCCCAAGAATGTCAAACCCTTCGAGAAGTCGAAATTTCTCTCCCGTAACAAGATGTTCCAGCTGATCAAGGATTTCAATTTCTACTATATCCCGAAGAATTTCTCATTCCGGACAGATATGATCCGTGCATATGACCAGCGCAAGTTCAGGAATAAAAGCCGCGGTATCGTCCCGATGGAGACCTTCTACATCAAGCAGTGGGACTGGACCCGCGTCTATGACCTGAAATATGACTTCAGCAAATCCCTCCGCCTCTCCTGGGCTGCCAATGCCAGCTCCTTCATCAATGAGCCGCCGGGGAAGGTCGACAAATCCACACGCGACCAGGTCTGGGATGAGATCTTTTCGATCGGCACGATGAACAGTTACACCCAGCAGGCTTCCATTACCTGGGAGGTGCCTTTCAGCAAAATTCCCCTGCTGAACTGGATCAACCTGACAGCCGGGTACCAGTCGGGCTACCGCTGGTCGGCCAGCCCCGTTTCAGTGCAGGCACAGTTAGGGAACATGATTGAAAACAACGTGACATACGCCTTCAATGGCGGGATGAACTTCGTGAATCTCTATAACAAGGTGCCCTACCTGAAACGGGTTAACGCCGGGAAGAACAAACCTCTTGAGACACGATCGATGATCCCCGGCCAGGTGGGAGGGAAAAATCCCGCGCAACTTCAAGGGAACCAGCCCGACACCCTGCTGCCGGAAAAACCGAAATTCAATGTGGGGAAATTCATGCTGAATGGGTTTGTGCGGATCCTGATGTGCGTGCGGAATGCGAAGTTCCAGTATACACAGGGTTATGGAACAGGGCTCCCGGGATTTACCCCCGAGCCTGATTTCATGGGGATCAACCGCGGCCAGAACGCCCCGGGACTGGGATTTGTCTTCGGGAACCAGAAAGATATCCGGCCCAAAGCGGTCGACCGGGGATGGATGACCCTGGATACCCTGATGAACTCTGCCTATAACCTCAAGTTCAACGAGAACCTGAGTATCTCGGGGAGCGTGGAACCATTGCGTGATTTCCGCATTGAAGTCACCATCAACAAGCAACAGGGGAATTTCCAGCAGGAGTATTTCAAAGCCGACCGGAACGGGAATTTCAGCTCCTATTCCCCGCAAATGAACGGGAGTTACACCATGTCGTACATCATCATCGGGACCTCCTTTACCAGGGAGGGGGATGAGAATGCCTCCTTGCTCTTTGAAAACCTGAAGCAATCCCGTTTGCTGATCGCCCAGCGTTATGCCGAGCAGAACCCCTGGTCAACGGGAGTGGATTCAACCGGCTTCCCGGTAGGGTACGGGGCCAACGACCAGGAGGTGCTGGGGGTGGCCTTCCTGGCTGCTTACAAAGGCCAGGATCCGGCAAAGATCGGCCTCTCGGTCTTCCCCAAGATTCCGTTGCCCAACTGGAGAATCACCTATGACGGATTCTCCAAGATGAAATTCTTCCGGAAATTCCTTCGGAACCTCACACTCACCCACGCCTATGTCTCCACCTATTCGGTGGGGGGGTATGTCTCCAATATCCAGTATGAAGAACGAGACGGATTCCCTTATGCGGTCAACTCCGCCGGGAATTTCATTCCGGAACGGGAGGTCAATTTCATCACCATCACCGAACAGTTCAGCCCCCTGATCCGGTTCGACATGGGATGGATCAACAGCTTAATCACCACCTTCGAGATCCGCAAATCCCGGAACCTGAGCTTCAGCTTTGCCAACAACCAGCTCACCGAGATCAAAAGCACAGAGTATATCGCAGGGATTGGCTACCGCTTCAAGAATATCCGGCTCAACTTCTCCGGACTCTTTGGCAAAGGAAGAAAATCGCGTACCACAAGCGACCTGAATGTGAAATTAGACTTCGCCCTTCGCCAGAACAAGACCGTCCTCCGGCGGGTGGATGAGGATATCAACCAGATCTCCAGCGGACAACAGCGGTTGGCGATCAACTTTTCGGCCGATTACAACCTGAGCGCCCGTTTCAATATCCGGTTCTATTTTGATAAGGATATCATGACACCTTATGTATCAAACCAATACCGCACTTCAAATACACAGGGAGGGATCGCTTTTCGGTTTACCCTTTCGCAGTAATGAAAAAAAACGTATTTTTACCCAAAATATTTAATCGGAAAACTTATGAATATTCCTGACAACCTGAAGTTCACAAAAGACCATGAATGGCTGAAGATCGACGGAGAATATGCCTTTATCGGCATCACCGATTATGCACAGCATGAACTTGGAGATATCGTTTTCATTGAGGTTGAAACGGTGGGGGAGACCCTTGGCAAAGGAGAGGCTTTCGGCACGATTGAAGCCGTAAAGACAGTGTCAGATATGTTTATGCCCGTTGGCGGGGAGGTGCTTGAATACAATGAGGACCTTTCATCCAAACCGGAGATCATCAACAGCGATCCGTACGATCAGGGATGGGTAGTTCGTATCAAAGTGTCTGATCCTGCAGAAGTGGATGAACTTCTCACTCCCGGCCAGTACAAGGAACTTATTCAGGCATAACATTTTCTGACCCAAACCGCATGCTCTTATTCCTGCAAAATACCCGGTGGGCCATTTTGTGGGGAATCCTGATCTTTGTCCTCACAGGACTTCCCGGTTCTGTTTTACCGAAACTTCCCACTTACCTCGATCTTTTCCAACCGGATAAACTGGTTCACATCTTTGTTTTCGGGGTGTTGTCCCTCCTGCTTTTATTCAGTTTCCGGAAACCGGGAACCCCCGAATTCATACAACATCATCCCCTCCTGATCTCCTTCCTGGTCTCCCTGTTCGTCGCCGGAACCACCGAACTGCTGCAGGAATTCCTGATCCCCATGCGGACAGGATCTATCTGGGATTTCATTGCCAACATGGCGGGCTGCCTGTTGGGATGGGGGATACTAAAAATAGCGAAATAGCGAAATAGCGAAATAGCGATGCGGGATTCGAGATTTGTTATTTGTTTTTTGGAATTTTATCGCATATCCCGCATCATTCCTAATTCCTTATTCCTAATTCCTTATTCCTCCTTCCTCATTGGCCCTTTGTCCGCCTGTAATTGGAAAAAGTCGTACACCACCTTCCCTTTCACCTTTCCGATCACAGCCTGAAGATCTTCCAAACCGGCTTCCCGGATGCGTTTCACCGATTTGAATTTCCACAAGAGTTGCTGGGCCGTGGAGTAGCCGATGCCGGGGATGTCGGTCAGCACCGATTTTACGGTCCCTTTCTCCCGCCGTTTCCGGTGATGGGTGATGCCGAAGCGGTGGGCTTCATCCCGCATCTGCTGAATCAGCCGGAGGGTCTCCGATTTCTTGTCGAGATACATCGGAACCGGATCGTTGGGGTAGTAGATCTCCTCGAGTTTCTTGGCAATCCCGATCACCGTGATCCTGCCGGGGAGCTTCAGTTTTTTCAGGCTGTTCATGGCGGCGGACAACTGCCCCTTGCCGCCATCCACGATGAGAAGTTGGGGAAGGGGTTTTTCCTCCTCCAGCAACCGCTTGTAACGACGGTAAATGATCTCTTCCATGGAGGCAAAATCATTGGGGCCCTTCACAGACCTGATGTTGAAATGGCGGTACTCGCCCTTATCCGGCCTGGCGTTTTTAAAACAGACCATGGCGGCAACCGGGAAATCCCCCTGGATGTTTGAATTGTCAAAGCATTCGATATGTTCAGGTAACACCGTCATCCGAAGCTCCTTCATCGCTGTCTCCATGATCCTCCTGCTCTTGTGCTCAGGATCCACCAGCTCTTTTTGTTTCTCTTTCTCCAGTTGGAAATAGCGGACATTCCTTTCCGAAAGATCCAACAGCTTTTTCTTGTCGCCGATCTTTGGAACGGTAAAGGAGACCCCCGAGAGCGTATATCCCGGATCAAACGGTACGATGACTTCAGGAGAGAGACTTTCAAACCGTTCCCTGATCTCCGTGATGGCGATGGGCAACAACTCTTCATCCGGTTCGTCCAGTTTTTTCTGGATCTCAATGGTGTGCACCTGGATGATGGCCCCGTTCATCACTTTCATGAAGTTGACATACGCTGTGGTGACGTCGGAGGAGATCGAGAAGACATCCACGTCATTGATGGATGGATTGACCACCGTGGATTTACTCTGGTATTTCTCCAGTGCCAGGAATTTCTCCTTCACCAGATGAGCCTTCTCAAACTCCTCCCGGGCGGCGTACTCCATCATCAGCTCCTTGAGCTGACGGGCCACGACCGAGACATTTCCCTTGATGATGCTTCTGACGCTATTTACCGACTGATCATAATCCTCCGCCGGCTGCAGTCCGGCACAGGGGCCTTTGCAGTTCCCGATATGGTACTCGAGGCAAACCTTGAATTTTCCTGACCGGATGTTTTTCTCGGTGAGGTTCAGGTTGCAGTTCCTCAACGGAAAGAGTTGCCGGATCAGGTCCAGCAGGGTATGCATCAGGCGTACATTGGCGTAGGGGCCGAAATATTCGGAACCGTCGCGGATAAGATTCCGGGTGGGGAAGATCCGGGAAAAAGGCTCCTTCTTGATGCAGATCCATGGGAAGCTCTTATCGTCCTTGAGGGCGACATTGTAGCGGGGCCTGTATTTCTTGATCAGGTTGTTCTCTAACAACAGGGCATCCTGTTCCGTGCTCACCACGATGAAGCGGATATCGGCAATTTTCCTGACCAGCATCTGGACCTTCCCGCTGACGGAGTTGATTTTCGCGAAGTAGGAGCTCACCCGCTTTTTCAGGTCCTTGGCTTTCCCCACGTAGATGATCCGGTTCTTTTCATCGAAGAACTGGTAAACCCCTGGCTTGTGCGGCAGTGTTTTCACAATGCCGTCGAGGTGGGAGAAGTATGTTGAACGAGCAGAAGACATTATGATGCCAAAGGTCGGAAATGAATACGAAGATACGCTAATCTTTCTTCCCGTCAGACTGATCTGTTCATCTGTTGAACTATTATTGGATTGTTGGTTTCCGGAAAC
>Ga0172371_10013213_pt1 | contig 10784 bp, 3 predicted proteins | sample Lak12m_FD_114543 | JGI IMG/M metagenome (GOLD analysis project Ga0172371, IMG submission 114543) | Freshwater microbial communities from Kabuno Bay, South-Kivu, Congo - kab_022012_12m | ecosystem: Environmental > Aquatic > Freshwater > Lake | place: Democratic Republic of the Congo: South-Kivu... | reverse complement strand
TGAAATACAGGGGTATTGCAAAAAGTGCTGAAAACAGGGGGTGTTTCGGATTCATTCGTTTGCGGATGGATTAATTGTTGACTGGTAATGTTTTATAAATGTCTGATATTCATCCTCAAAACTCACTGTTTTATGATGCTCAGGTTGATTTAAAATGTATTTGCAAATTGTATCAACCTCCGACTTTGATACAGAAAAAGCCGAAGCCGATTGTTGCCAGGCAAAATAACCGTTTGCCAGATTGTTATCGTTAATGAATTTTTCTGTACTGTCAGCGACAATTGTTGCCAATCTTTCATCTGAAATTGCCGGATCACGGGAAACAAGAAAATGGACGTGATCAGGATTGGCATAAATTGCATAAAGTTTTGAAGAGTAGTTGTTTACAATTCCGGTTATGTATTTTTCAACCCGAATCCTGTTTTTTTCAATAATCATTGGTTGCCGGTGAATCACAGTAAACACAAAATGTGTGTAAAGGTTTTTGTATTCAATTTTCATGAAAATAATATTTAGATGCAAAAATAAGGTAATAAGGTTGATTTTGCATAGCGGGGTGATCCTTTCTATTAAGGTTAAAGTTGCAAATAAGGTTATCCTGCGTCGATTGGGCATTTTTCCAGGTTAAAAAACCTTATCAATTCCTCCAACCTTAATAGAAAAGAAGATTCCTTACCATCCCCTACCTTATTCCCTTATTCCTCAAAATACTGGTAATAAGGTAATAAGGTTGATTTTGCATAGCGGGGTGAACCTTTCTATTAAGGTTATGGTTGCAAATAAGGTTATTCTACATCGATGAGTCATTTTTCCAGGTTAAAAACCTTATCAATTCCTCCAACCTTAATAGAAAAGAAGATTCCTTACCATCCCCAACCTTATTACCTCATTCCACAAAGTGCTATTTTTAAGGCTTTAAAGTTGTGGGTGGTAAAGATATCAACATCTCCACCCGTGTACCTGCCGGCTGACCCTGTTCATCGTAAAGATCGTGAACCTCGTACGACACCTGCTGACCTGTTATCTTCTGGTAAAGCGCCAAAAACTCCTGAACCATCTTATTCCCCTTTCCGGTGGATGTCTCACCGGCTTCACGTGCCCGTTGGCGCCCTACCCCATTGTCGGTTACGGTAATTTTCAATAGGGAATCCTGCCGGGAAATGACTAACGATAACACGCCGCCGCCGTTCCGGGGTAGTAACCCGTGCCGGATGGCATTCTCCACCTGGCTCTGGATGAGCATTTTCGGGATTTCGATTCCGCTTGCGACAATTTCCGGTGGGATGTCCTTTTCATACGAAAATTTATCGGTAAACCGGAACTGCATCATTTTAATGTAGTTTTCGGTAAACTCCAGCTCTTTCTTAAGTTTGCAGGTAATGCTGTCTGACGTTAAAACCAGGTGGCGGTAAAGCTTTGCAAAACTGTGCAGGTGCTGCGAAGCCTCTTCCGTCTTGTTTTGCCCGATAGCCGAAATAACCGAGGTGATGGCGTTCATGGCAAAATGAGGATCCATCTGGTTGCGGACGATCTTGAGCTGTAATTCCGTGATTTTCTTCTCAGCCTGGTAACGGCGCTGCATCTGGCTGCGCTGTATTTTCCGGATGAGCAGCGAAAAAAGGAAAAGCCCCAGGTAAATGCCGGCATAGATGCCAAAACGGGTGTAGTACATGGGGTTTGGCTTGTATTCGTAATAATAATCATACTTTCCGGTATTAACAAAAATTACAGGCCTTTTACCGGGTACTTCCTTAAAAGAGACAGTTGTTTTTAATCTGTCATCAAAGTTAATTTTTGCAAAAGCAGGATGTCGAAATAAATCTCTTGTTACAACCAGTTGATCTTTTAGAAAATTAACGAAAATCCATTCATTATTCCCGTCTCCATCAAGGTCATAAAATAAATGATTCTCCGGGTAGAATTTTAGTCGTAAATAGCTCATTACATTCAATGATTTGTCAATAATGATCGCGCTGTCCTTGTTTGCAACACAAACTATTGCTTCATTTCCCCGGTAAGGAATTACAAACGAATTGTTAAAAATATGCGAAAATCTTTTTGAATTGGTTTTCTGTCCCTCTTTATTTACTGTAAATATTTCACATGAATTCTTAATGGTAACATCATTATGAATACCAATCAATTGATTTTTTGAATCCTGTGCTTTGATTGAATGAAGTGTTAACCCCCCATGTTTCCCGGGAGATTCGATGGGATTAAACAAAAATTTTAACTTGCGGTCGTGAGCCATGAGCCAGCAACTATAGTCGTGGTAACGAAAGCTCGAATCCGATATGTTACCAGTGGACGATCCCATTGGGAAAAACTCATTTTTCCCATCACCATCAATATCTGCCTGAAGTATGTTATTGATTGAAAACAGATTTTCATCAGATTGTAATAGGGTATCATTGACAACATCATACGCATAAATTTTACGAGGGTACACTGAATAACCGGTGCCAATTCCAAAGATAAGTTCTTTAAAACCATCTTCATTTAAGTCTTCCATCTCAGCCGGAACGATGTATGGATCGGTTGTACCATTAACAACGTTCACTTTTGAAATAAACCGGTTGGTAAACGCCACATCCTGGTGCTCAAAGTCACTGATTATATGCAAAAATATGGAATCGCTGGATTGCGTAAAAACATACACCTCGGCCATCCGGTTCTGATCAAAATCACCGGTTAGTAATGGAGCGTTATGCTCAAAAATGAAATTTCCATGGAAATTCCATTGCTGAACCTGATGTAACGGATTCAAACGAACAATTACTCCGGCCTTACCAATCGAGTTGTTGAGACAATTAATCTCATCGCTTACTTCATTATTGTCAAGGAAAACCCATTGTTTAAACTGGTAAGATTCGCTATTTAACTTGTCAATCTCAACAAGAAGGTATTTTGGGTATTTTGTTGGTAAAACAAAGATAACCAGCAACGTGGCAATAAGCGACAGCAACGCAGGATGGAGAAGGAAACCAACGAATCTCCATTTCAAATCTTTTTTCTCTGTTATTTGAGCTGCCTGCAAATTCATCAAAATTCGTTTTTTTTGGTTGGAGGTAAAAATAGAACATTTTTGGTTGCTACAAAAAACAATACTGTTCCTTGCTGAATATGGGGGATTGAATAAGGGGATTGATGGATTGAGCGATTTTCAGTAGATTACAATTAATCTTTGATGATTTGTTTCAATGTCTATTTTTTAATAATTTCAATCATGAAAAGAATAATTTTAATTTGCCTATGTGTTATTTCTGCGTTGATTGCCATTTCTCAGGTGAATCTGGAGCAAGGACTTATGGCGTATTATCCATTCACAAATGGGAGTACACAAGATTATAAAAATAATTTCCATCTGACTCCATATGGTGATGTTGGGCCCACAGCCGACAGAATAGGAGGTGCAAATAGCGCTTATTCATTTGGAGGATACAATGATTATCTGTATTATCCTGGCAATATTTTTCAAGCATGGGACCAAGGGTCCATTTCAGTATGGGTTTCATTTTCAACTTTGAATAAAACGAATCAGTTGGTTTACCAATCCTGCCCCGGTAATTATCAAGGATCAATACAGCTAAGAAATGATAATGGTACATTTAGTACTTACCTATATAATAACGGATGGGGAAATATTAATCAAATAACTGCAACAAATACATGGTACCACATTGTGTTTATGTGGAAAAAAGAAAACAATGTCTTTGTTAGAAAATTTTTCATGAATGGAGAATTAGTAAATTCATACAGTGTTTCATTTAATCCAAACCAAAACTCAGGGCTATATTTCCATTTAGGAAGTGCTGCAGGAAGTAATGGACTTTGTTATAATTATGCAGAACAATCATTGAATGGAAAACTGGATGACGTGAGAATCTACAACCGATCATTGAATCAGGATGAAATTAATGCACTTTTCAACGAAGAAAACGTAAGTGCTGATTTTAGTTGTGACGATAGTTCTGTACAATCTGGTCAAGCAGTTACATTTACCGATAATTCCACAGGTAATCCAACTTCCTGGCTTTGGACTTTTGAAGGTGGGAATCCTGGAATCTTTAATGGTGAAACTCCCCCTCCAATTCAGTACAATACTGCAGGAACATGGGATGTAAAACTTGAGGTCAGCAATCCAAACAGTTCTGACATTGAATTTAAACCTGATTATATCATTGTTACTTCTCCCCCACAGATAGTTATTAATCCTGATTACTTAAACTTTGGAGATTTACAAGTTGGACAATGTTCAACATTGAACTATTCAATAACTGGAAGTGGATTAACCTCCGATGTGACGGTCATAGCCCCAACTGGTTATCAGGTTTCAACACAAACCAGCTCGGGATTTGCCAATTCAATAACCGTTACCCAAACCGATGGGAATGTTAATCAAACTATTTACGTTAAATTCTGCCCGGATTTGCAGCAACTTTATGAAGGAGTGATAACAAACTCTTCACAGGGAACAGAATCACAATCTGTTTCAATAAGTGGAAACGGAGTAGTTCTTCCGATAACCTTCACGAGGACTTTACCCGCAGGCTGGAGTGGCATTTCTTCATACCTGATCCCGGAAACTCCAAATCTTGATACAATTTTTCAATCAATTATTTCAGAGCTTGTAATCCTTCAAAGTGAAGAAGAAGTTTACTGGCCAAACCAAAATGTAAATACAATTGGTACATGGGATTCACATAAAGGATATGTAATAAAGGTAGCCAATACGGTTGAACTCAATATAACCGGGGTAACTGAACTCAATAAAACTCTTCCATTAAATCAGGGATGGAACCTTATTCCGGTACTTTCTGACTGTAAAGCGAAAATTACAGAACTATTTAATGGCAAAGACATTTCTCTGATTAAAGAGGTAGCTGGATTGAAAATCTATTGGCCAGCCATGAATGTAATAACACTCGACAGTCTTTTACCAGGTAACTCATATTTTGTTTTAATGAACAGCGCTGATGAAATTATCTTCCCTGAATGTAATCCTGTTGTCTGGAGTTGTGGCCAGCACATCATTGATGATCGTGATGGAAAGACCTACAATACAGTGCAAATAGGAGATCAATGCTGGATGGCGCAAAACATTAATGTGGGAACCAGAATTGATGGAGCAATTGAGCAAACCAACAACGGAACTATTGAAAAATACTGTTATAACAACCTCGAATCCAATTGCGATGTTTATGGCGGGATGTATCAGTGGAATGAAATGATGCAAGGTTACACATCCGGGGGTGCACAGGGTATCTGTCCTTCAGGGTGGCATTTACCAACCGATGCTGAATGGCAAATCCTTGAGGGTACTGTTGATAGTCAATATGGAGTCGGAAACCCGGTATGGAATGGTATCGGTTTCAGAGGTTTTGATGCCGGTAAAAATCTTAAATCAATTAATGGATGGAATAATGATGGAAATGGTCTTGACCTTTATGGATTTTCAATTCTGCCTGGCGGATACTGCAGTACATATTCCGGTTTTCTTAGTATTGGCGGTTATGGAGGATTTTGGACTTCCTCAAATTCCATGATGAGGGATGTCGTATCGGGAAGCGATAGAGTCTGGCGACATCCTGAATCTGCATACGGATTTTCCGTTAGATGTATCAAAGGAGAAGGATCAGTTTCTCAATTAACTTATGCCGGAAGTGATGGCTTTATTTGTTCAGATTATCCATATTTTAACCTTGATGAAGCGCAGGCAGAAAACTATACTTCGTTGTCCTGGACAACTTCAGGTGACGGATATTTTGATGATGCAAATTCACTGAACACGGTTTATATTGCAGGAATTTTAGATATTGAACAACAGAATGTTCAACTTTGCTTAAACGCTGTAAGTATCATTAATGGAGAAATAAATACTGACTGTCTTGATCTTGTCATTCAAAAAACACCGACTGTTTATGCAGGTCAGGATACTACAATTAATCCAACTGAATTCTTTACTACTTCACCTGTAGCCTATTATCATTCAGGTGTATCATGGTCAACTACGGGAGATGGTTATTTTGATAACACAGGTGTGGAGATTACCAATTATTATCCCGGAACAGGCGATCTTGCGGATGGGCATGTTGATCTCTGTGTTGTGGCTTATGCGGTCGATCCCTGTTATACCGAAGCGAGGGATACACTTACCCTTTATTTTAACAATGGCTCCTGGGCCTGCGGCCAATCCATTGCCGATTCCCGTGACGGCAAAACTTACAATACTGTGCAAATAGGAACCCAGTGCTGGTTGGCACAAAACCTGAATGTTGGAACCAGAATTAATGGTGCAGATGAACAATCCGATAATGCAACAATCGAAAAATATTGTTATAATAATCTCGAATCCAATTGCGATGAGTATGGTGGATTGTATCAATGGAATGAAATGATGAATTATTCGGTTATTCCAGGTGTTCAGGGTATTTGCATGACTGGGTGGCATATACCTACCGACGAGGAATGGACTGCCCTTACTAATTATGTAAGTTACCATCCTCAATATCTTTGTAATAGTATTTATATTGCCAAGGCGTTGGCTGCTACCACCAATTGGAATACTTCCTCCTATACTTGCGCTGTAGGTAATAATTTAGCCACAAACAATGCAACCGGATTTACTGGTCTACCGGGTGGCAACTACTACGATAGTTCATACGACAACATTGGCTACTACGGCGTCTGGTGGTCTTCCACAGAGTATGGTTCAACGGATGCGCGCTACCGGCTCATGGAATACTACGATCGCAACGTGAACAGTGACCTCATCTATAAGACGTTAGGTTTTAGCGTCCGCTGCCTCAAAGATGAAACCGCTACCTCACAACTCGAAGTTACTCCATCGAACTTAAATGTAACTGCTGATGCTGGTTCAACAACTTTTGAGGTAACTTCGAATGTTTCATGGTCAGTTGCTGAAAATGAAGAATGGCTTTCCGTAAATCCATTAAATGGTAGTAATAATGGCACATTAACAGTAACGTACGATGAAAATCCCTATCCGGAATCAAGAATTGGTGAAATTACGGTTACTGCAGAGGGGGGTACGCCGGAAATTACAATTAGCTTGACTCAGATGTTATGGGCGACTGTCTATGCCGGTGAAGATGCAACCATTTGTGAAGGTGAATATTACACACTCGATCAAGCAACGGCTGAAAATTGCAGTTCCATACAGTGGTCAACTTCAGGCGATGGGTCTTTTGATGACCCTGCTTCACTAAATCCGTTTTATTATCCGGGACCCTGGGATCACGATGCACAATCCATTGAACTATGTTTAACTGGTGAGTCTTTGGTGCCTGGCCAATCGACAGATGATTGTATTGTTCTTTATATTCAATTTCTACCAATGGTCGAGGCAGGAGAAGATGCGACGATTAATGGTAATGAATTTTTTACAGCATCGCCAGTTGTATCCGATTATTCAGCTATTGAATGGACTTCTACTGGTGACGGTACCTTTGATGATTCCTGGAATCTGAATTCTACTTATTATCCAGGCTCTCAGGATTTGGTTGAAGGGCAGGTTGAGCTTTGTATTTTTGCTTACCCCATAGCTCCTTGTGCCGCTGTTATAGATGATTGCCTGATACTCACAATAAATAATAATTCATGGTCATGTGGCCAATCCATGACCGATGAAAGAGATGGAAAAAACTACAATACTGTTTTAATTGGTTCGCAATGCTGGATGGCGCAAAACATTAATGTGGGAACCAGAATTGATGGCGCAATTGAGCAATCCAATAATGAAATCATAGAAAAATACTGTTATGATAACCTCGAATCCAGCTGCGAGGTTTATGGCGGACTCTACCAGTGGAATGAGGTAATGAACTATTCCACCACAACCAGCTTACAAGGGATTTGCATGACCGGCTGGCATTTACCCACTGATGCCGATTGGTGTACACTTACTACTTATCTCGATGCTACGGTAAATTGCTCATCAACTGATTGGTTAGGTACCGATGCAGGGGGTAAATTGAAAGAAACAGGTAATACACATTGGTCCTTTCCTAACAATGGTGCTTCAAACAGCAGCGGTTTTACTGCTTTACCTGGAGGATATAGCGTGAATAACCCCTTATTTACCAGTATTAACGGTTATGGGGGTTGGTGGACTTCCTCACAAGACGACGACATAAACAGTGCTTTTCACCTTGGTCTTAGTTTTTATTTCGCTAAAGTGTACCGAGGTAGTTGGGTCAAGTCATTTGGTTTGTCTGTTCGTTGTCTGAAGGATGAAACCAACACCTCACAACTTGAAGTTAGCCCATTGAATCAAGATGTTACCGCTGATGTAGGTTCAACAACTTTTGAGGTAACATCGAATGTTTCATGGTCAGTTATTGAAAATGAAGATTGGTTTTCAGTGCAACCATTAAATGGAAGTAATAATGGCACATTAACAGTAACGTACGATGAAAATCCCAATCTGGAATCGAGATTTGGTGAAATTACCGTTACAGCAGAAGGGGGTACGCTGGTAGTGGTTGTTACCGTAACACAGCAGGGGCAGCAATCCTGGGCATGCGGCCAATCAATGACTGATAACCGCGACGGAAAAACTTATGGCACTGTTCAAATTGGAACTCAGTGTTGGATGGCGCAAAACCCAAATGTGGGAACCAGAATTGATGGTTTAAATGAACAATCCGACAATTCAACAATCGAAAAGTATTGTTATGATAACCTCGAATCCAATTGCGATGTGTATGGTGGGTTGTACCAGTGGAATGAGATGATGCAATACTCAACAGCACTTGGTATGAAGGGTGTCTGCCCCACAGGGTGGCATTTACCTGGCGGTGGAGAATGGACCATTTTGATAAATTTCCTTGGCGGAGAAAATGTTGCGGGTGGCAAGATGAAAGAATCTGGAAGTTCGCATTGGATTCCTCCTAATACCGGAGCAACCAATATTAGTGGTTTTACAGGTTTGCCAGGGGGATACCGGAGTACAGATGCCTCATTTAACTATAAAAGTGCCGATGGTGTTTGGTGGTCTGCTACTTCTAATGAATATTTAGCCTATTTCATAAATCTTACCTTTAATCAAACAGAAGTCGGTTATTACAGCATTGAGAAAACTTATGGTTTTTCAGTGCGTTGCCTCAAAAATGAAACTAACACATCACAACTTGAGGTTACACCTGCCAACCTTGATGTAACTTCTACAGCAGGAACAGTTACTTTTTCTGTTACATCAAACACCTCATGGACTATAAGTGAAAGCGTATCCTGGCTCTCAGTTAACCCATCAAGTGGCACCGCAAATGGTACATTAACCGTGAATTATGATGCCAATCCAAGTTCCAACACCCGCACAGGTGAAATTACAGTAACCGCTTCCGGCGGCACCCCAGAAGTAGTTGTTACTGTTATTCAACAAGGTCAGCAATACTGGGCTTGCAGCCAATCAATTACCGATGAACGAGATGGTAAAACCTACAATACTGTTTTAATTGGTTCACAATGCTGGATGTCTCAAAACCTTAATGTTGGAACGATGGTGGCAGGTTCTGCCAATCAATCCAATAACGGAACCATTGAAAAGTATTGCTACAATAATAGCGAAGCTAATTGCACGACTTACGGCGGTTTATATCAATGGAATGAAATGATGGAATATACAACAACACGGGGTGTGCAAGGTATTTGCCCACAAGGATGGCATGTGCCTACGGACGGAGAGTGGACTGTTCTGACCAGTTTTGTATTGAACCAATCAGCCTGGATATGTGGTGGGAATACCAATTATTATGCTAAAGCTCTTGCTTCTACTACCGGGTGGGATAGTTATTCAGAAATCTGTACAGTTGGCAATAACCAGGCCAGTAATAATGCCAGCGGTTTTGCAGGTTTGCCTGGTGGGTACGAGGGCGCAGACGGCTTGTACTACCACCAGGGGAAATTCGGCTACTGGTGGTCTTCCTCCGAGTACAACATCTCCTATGCCTGGAGTCGGATCCTAGCCTACAACGTCGCCAATATCTACCGTAATAACTATAGGTTCTACAGCTTTTCTGTCCGCTGCCTCAAGGATAATTGATGTTTATTTTTATTTCTTAGAAAATACTGTTTTCATTGCCAACGAAAAGATATTAAATTTCGCTCGAAAACTTAATCAATTTGCTTTTGAAATCAATCGTCTAACAGGCAATAGTCTTTGATTTTTAACATTTTAAACACTTCAATGCCTTAATTTTACGAAAGATTTCAGGCTATAGATAATTTTCATCCCACGAGGAATCAGACATTTTTGAAAAGACGGCAAACCCTTCATTAAACGTTTGGTAATTCACTGATAAATTTAAAGGAGAATTACACTTTTAACACCCTGCAGTCCTTTTCGGATTGTGGGGTGTTTTTCTTTTTTTATTGGCCTTTTGCATAATAACCCATTTCTCCCTTCAACTTTTCCCTCACCTCATTTGTTATTTCCCGAAAACAAATATTTAAACCTATCTTTACAAAATGAACGACATCACCCTTTTCTGGTTCCGGCGCGACCTTAGGCTGGAAGACAATACCGCCCTTTATCATGCTTTGAAAGAGCGGGGGAATGTGCTGCCGGTTTTTATTTTCGATACCGAAATTCTTGATAAACTAGGAGATAAAGAGGATAAAAGGGTTTCGTTCATTTTTAAATACCTGAAAACGATCAAAGCTGAACTGGAAAAACATGGTTCCTCCTTACTTATAAAATATGGGAAGCCGGTGGAAGTTTTCAATGAGTTGATCCAAAACTACCCGGTTGCAGCGGTTTACGC
>Ga0172371_10013210_pt1 | contig 10784 bp, 9 predicted proteins | sample Lak12m_FD_114543 | JGI IMG/M metagenome (GOLD analysis project Ga0172371, IMG submission 114543) | Freshwater microbial communities from Kabuno Bay, South-Kivu, Congo - kab_022012_12m | ecosystem: Environmental > Aquatic > Freshwater > Lake | place: Democratic Republic of the Congo: South-Kivu... | reverse complement strand
GTCTAATAGTTAACCGAAACCCTATCAACGCCCGTGTCCTTGGGTTATGTGCTTGGAGCCGGCATGCGGTGATTAGAGACGTAGCGGGCGGCCCAGGATAGGAGTGGCTCGCCCTGAATAATGAGCTTGTGTTTTTTGATGGTCTTTTCAACCCATTTGCGCGTCTTTTTGACCACCTTTTCCCAGGTTTTCCGATGCTCGGGAAAGCGCTGTTCCAGAACCTGAAGGAGCACCGCGCTCCAGAGGAGGGTGAGACTGTCCAGTCCATAGGAAGGGGTTATCTCCTGGCTGAAAGGAATCAGTTCCGACAGACAAATGTTGAGTTCTTTTGTGAGCGTATCGTCGAGGACAAACCCGCCATTGGCCCGCTGCTGGGACAAAATAGCCATAACGATTTGTGGTCGGTTATCGCGGGGACTTGATCGCCAGGAGGAGCGTAATGATAGGAATGTCGGGGTATCGAGGGAAGCTTTTTCGGAATACATCTCTGATGTGGGTTCAGTGACAATACAGTACCGCACCCTGCTGTCCGCTGGTTGATAGGTCCTTTGCGGGGCATGCCGCAGCCCCGGCAGCCCGTGCCAGCCCATGGTCACAGGGACCGGGACCTTTCGGAGGAGCGCTTCGCCGGTGGTGAGGTCCTTTTCCTCCCGTTCCTCCACGGCCACAAAACTGGTGTGGCGGGAGAGGATGCCGTAGGCCTTGGAGAGTTCGATCGCTTGATCGGCGAGGGAAGAGCGCTTCCTATCCGTCTGGCGGGAGCCCTTTTCGGACGGCTGTGCCCAGACGTTTTCCAGCTCTCGGATCTTTTCCCTGGCCCACAGGAGGGGGATGACGGGATGGTCATGGGGTACAGTGGAGACCGGCACAGGCCATTCCCTTGCATGGCCGTTCAAGGTCCCTCTCACAACAATATGTGGCAAGGGTTCGTGGGTACCATCGATGCGGGCAAACAGGGTGGTTCGGCCGCCAGTGTAGATGACGGGATCGGCAGGGGCCTGATCGGCCTTGCCGTTTCCCCAGTCGATGGCGGGTTCCATGCCCTGTTCGGAGATCTTGACGAAGAGACGGAGGATCTTCGCCCCCATCCGCTCTCCGGGATAAATAAAGGCCGAGGCCCCTTTTCCCGCCCTGGCCAGCCCCTTGATGAAGGCCTCGTTGCAACCGGCCCCGATGCCTATCGGAAACATGCGAAGGCTGGTATGGCCCCGCACCAGGGAAATGACCTCGTCTTCGTTTCCCACGGCCCCATCCGTGAGGAGGAGAATGGACCCGTTTCGGCTGTTGGATTCCGCCCACTCCTTATATACATGCTTCAGGGGACGAAGGATCTCGGTGCCGCCCAGGTCGGCCTGCATGTTTTTGGACCAGGCAAGAGCCGTATTCAGGGTTGCTTCCGAATAAGGTTTGGGCTCGGGAAACAGACTTTCAAAACGGGAGCCGAACCGGAGGACGTTGAACTGCGTTCCCTCGTCCAGGGCCTTGAGACAGACATCCAGGGCCTGGCGGGCCTCGTGGATGGAATCGCCCTCCATGGACCCGGAGCAGTCCACCACAAAGAAAACAGCTTCACCACCATCCGCTTCTCCCGGTTCCTCCTTTTCCAGGAAGAAATCGAGCTGAAGGAAAGCCTCCCTGTCATCCCGACAGACCCAGGCCTGACTGGCATAGGGATCGCGAAGGGTCAGGGTCAGGATGAAATCCCGGTCCATCTGAACAGACTCCTGGGCAAAGGAGACAGTGGTCCGCTGGTCAGGGAGTTGTTCGATTCGAATGGGATGGCTGGGGGACTCGATGGCTGAAAAGGCGGTGGCATTTGAAAGGGTTAGACGCATCTCCATGCCATAGGGCACGCTTTGGGCATAGGGGGGATGGAGGCGGTGATCCAGGGGGATGTCCCCATCGTCCTTCTGGTGGTCCGGTATATAGCGGGGGGTGATGGTCATGGGGAGAAGGAGGCGGAGGGCATCTCCATCGCCGTCCATGAGGGTCACGTAGTCCATATGGATGACGGCCTCCATCCCCGGATTGAGGTTCCCTATCGAGAGGGTGAAGATGTTGGGCCGTTCCTCGTCCAGGAGATAGCCGCCCTTTCCTTCCTGAAGGGCATCGTCATAGATCTCGAAGGCCTTGTCCCGCTCCTCCACACGGCCTGATATGCGGCTGTCTCCCTTTTCCACGCTGAATCCGCAGACCGCGGCCCCTTCGGGAAGAGGGAACTTGTAAACGGCCTCGATGGCCTGGTTCTCCACATTGCGGAACCGCTGGGACACGGTAATCCCGGCCCCCTGTCCGGCAATTTCACCTTCCACCCGCACCCCGAGCAAAGGAATGGGCGTCCCCTGCCGTGAAAAAAGCCCGCTGTCAATTCTCGTCATTTTCTTCTCCTTTCCCTTCAAAAAGGGTCTTGGCGACGCGTACCAGTGACTCCAACCCTTTTGGGTTTATTTCCTCCACGTCGGAGCGCACATGGATTTCCAACCCGGGGCAGATGGGGAGCCGCATCCAGGATTCACGTTTCGGGGCAGGCTTTACGGCGGCCTGGGTCTCGGCCGTCAACCTCTGGATGTCCGAAATCCGCAATCCCCTGTCCTGAAGGGCCCGAATCTGCTGAAGCCGCTGCAAATGACTGTCGTAATAAAAGCCGCCTCTACCCCTCCCCGCCGGGGGCTCCAGAAGGCCTTCGGACACATAATATCTTATCGTTCTTCTGGAATATCCTGTCAGTGCGCAGAGGTCATCAATGGCATAGGGTTTAGGTTCCATGGGGAAATAAATAACAGCTTACTGTTATTATGTCAAGAATAAAATGACTGGGCCTGATCGAAGTCTATGTTTCAGTCCAACATATGTGGAGAAGGGGGAACCATTCGTCCCGCTGCCTTAGACCCGAGTGTCTCTTTTTACCGATTGCCGGAATCTTTGGTTTGCGATAGGATTGTGAAAGCGGGGAAGTGGGACTTCAAAGCAATTTTTCCAGTTTCCGTTCAGACACGAAATAGCAGCAGGCGGCAGAAGAAATGACATGGCGTAAGGGCGACATCATAGAACTGGCCATCGAAAAGATGGCCTATGGCGGGAGGGGGCTCGGCCATCTGGACGGGCTGGTGGTCTTTGTCCAGGGGGGGGTTCCGGGGGACCGCATTTCCGCAAGGATTTTCAAGAAAAAGCGCGATTACGCCGAGGCCGGCATGGTGGAACTCCTCTCCGCATCCCCGGAGAGGGTGGCGGCCCCGTGCCCCTATTTCGGATACTGCGGCGGGTGCCAGTGGCAGCACGTGGCCTATGAGATGCAGTTGAGCTACAAGAGGGAGCACGTGCTGGAGAGCCTCGACCACATCGGGGGACTGAAACAGGTGATGGTTCATCCGGTCGTCCCTTCAGAAAAGACGTTCGCCTATCGAAACAAGATGGAATTTACATTTTCTGACCGGCGATGGTATCTTCCTGATCAGTTGGACATGCGGACACAAGATGGTGATTTCGCCCTGGGTCTCCATGTGCCCGGCGCCTTTCAGAAGGTCATTGACACTGAGGCGTGCCTCCTTCAGCACGAGACCGGCAACCAGCTCCTGGACCTGGTGAGAACATACGCCAGGGACTCCGGTATCCCCGTCTATGGCCTCAAGACCCATCAGGGCTTCTGGCGCTACCTGACCCTCCGCCATTCCGTTGCATGGGATGCATGGATGGTCAATATCGTCACATCAGAAGAGCGGCAGGATGTGGTTCAGCCGCTGGCCGATCTCATGACAGAGAGGTTCGAACGGGTTGCGACCGTGGTCAACAACATCAACAGCCGGGGGGCATCCATTGCCGTGGGGGAGCGAGAAACCGTCCTTTTCGGGGATGGCTATATCCATGACAAGATAGGCCCCTTTGATTTCAGGATCTCGGCAAACTCCTTTTTTCAGACCAATTCCAGGTCGGCCCAACGATTGTATGAAACCGTGGTCCATTATGCAGACCTCCAGGGGTCTGAGATGGTCCTTGACCTGTACAGCGGCACGGGAACCATCCCCCTGTTTTTGGCAGATAAGGTTCGAAGTGTCACCGGGATCGAAATCAGCCAAAGCGCCATATCGGACGCTGCCATGAACGCCAGGGAGAACAGGATCGAGAACTGCCGGTTCATATGCGGGGACATTCGAGAAAAGTTGGGGGAAATAACGGCCGCGCCGGATCTCCTCATCATCGATCCGCCCAGGGTCGGCATGCACAAAGACGTACTGACCCAGGCCATGTCGTTATCGCCTAAGAAAGTGGTCTATATCTCATGCAATCCGGCTACGTTGGCGAGGGACCTGGCCGTGATGACCGCTGACTATGATCTGCTGGAGATCCAGCCGGTTGACATGTTCCCCCACACCTATCACATTGAATCCGTTGCCAGGTTGGCGCTCAGGAGGCGATAGATGATAGCTCATGGCTGATCGTCGAAAATCCCATTTTCACAGGGAAGACTGGGTGCCGGATAGCGGGCAACCGTTTCCCATGGCGGATAACGGATGAATGAGAGGGGATAGCGGATCAAAAATAAAACGCAAAAAAATGCCCAAGAAAATGATTGACAAAGCTCCTTCCAATAAATATTATTACATCGTTTTGATTAAGTTATTATAAAAATGAGGAAGGCGAAGGGGGTGAATTTTAAATGATCGGAAGTTTCTCGGTTCAGGGATGTGCCACAAGGGCTTCCGGTCCCAATGGATCCATGGCAACCCCCGGAACCTATGAGTGCTTCCAACCCGTATCCAACATCCAAGAGGTATCATCAGATGTTTGCATGACCGTCGCATGATACGTCGCGCCAGCAGTGGCGAATTTGTTTTTTAGGCTAGGGAAAAGCATCTCAGGTACAACCGAGGTGCTTTTTTTGTTTTCAGGAATACACCCAGCCCGCGCACCATACCGCGCCTTCCGCGGTCTTGCGGGACCATCCAACGATAGAAAGGTTGTGTAAATATGAAAGTGGTTGTTCGTGACAATCAAATCGAAAAGGCGATCAAAGACCTTAAGCGAAAGTTGACCAAAGAGGGATTCTTTTCCGAGATCAAGGAGAGGCGTTTCTATGATAAACCGAGCGTTCAGAAGAAGAAAAAACAGGCCAAGGCAGCTAAACGGCGGCGCAAACGGGTCAAACGATTTTAGCCTCTGAATGGCAGCGTTGGAGGCATTGTTTTTCCCTTGACAAAGCGCGGAGCAGTTAGGTAAATACGCAAAAGCTGTTGGCCCCTTAGTCATTTAACCCTAAACCCGATGTAAGAGGCTTAACAATCATGAAAAATCGAGCGAATTCCTCCAAAAGGCCTTCTCAAAGCGGGGACGCCTCTCCACCTGCCGGTTTTTTCCCAAAATGGTTGAATATTAACGTTGCGATTCAGGATGTCGGTTTTTTTCTTGTAGGGCTGATTGCCGCATTGGTTGTGGGATGGATCATCTTTCCCGCCGTGCTCTATTCCAAGCAGGCCCAGCCGATCAATTTCAATCACGCGCTGCATCTGAACCCTGATAAGGTCGACGGCATCGAGGGCGAGAAAAAGGAAGAGAAGTGCTCTTTCTGTCATGAGTTCCGGGAAGACGGCACCTTCGCGGGCATCCCAAGGCTCGCCAAGTGCACCGAATGCCATGAGGACCCCGGATCTCCCCTTGGAGAAACCCCCGAAGAAAAGGACCTCATGACACGATATGTGGCCACTGACCAACAGATCCCCTGGCTCGTCTATTCAAAGCAACCCGACTGCGTCTATTTTTCCCACATCGCACACGTCAATATGGGCAAAATCGCATGCGACACCTGTCACGGGGACTTTGCCGGCAACGAAAAGCTCCCCTTATATTTGGAAAACCGGTTGACCGGTTACAGTATCAACATCTGGGGTAAACGCATCTCGGGTTTCTATTGGAACAAGAAGCCGTCGGATCGTATGAAGATGGATGACTGCGCCGAATGCCACACCCAGATGGGACAGGAACAGAACAACGCCTGTTTTGTATGTCATAAATAAGGGGAAGATGACTATGAAATTAACCAGAAGAAACTTCATCGCAACCGTCGTCGGCGGGGTGGCGGGCATCCAGGTAACCCCGCTTCCCTGGAAGTTCACGGATGATGTCGCCATATGGACCCAGAACTGGCCGTGGGTGCCTGTCCCTCCGACCGGCGAATTCTCTGAGGTCAGTTCGGTATGCAATCTCTGCCCCGGGGGTTGCGGCATTTCGGTGCGAAAGGTGGATAACCGGGCCGTCAAGATCGAGGGACGGCCGGATTATCCCGTCAACGCCGGCGGGATCTGCCCGGTCGGCATGGGCGGCCTGCAGTTGCTCTACAATGAATCCCTCAGGTTTACCGGCCCCATGAAACGGGTGGGGATGAGGGGCTCGGGTGAGTTCCAGAACATCAGTTGGGACGATGCCTTTAGGATAATAGCCGGCAGGATCTCCGCCCTCCGTAAGTCCGGGAGGCCGGAGGCGATCGCTGCCGTGGATGGAAACCGTGAGGGGACAACGGCATCGGCCCTGATCGAACGTCTCATGCAGGCCGTTGGAAGCCCCAACTACGTCAGGCTCCCTTCCTTGTCGGATACCTACCGGATGGGGAATATTGTGATGGAGGGGAGAGATGCCCCTGTTGCCTATGATCTTGAGAATTCAGATTTTGTCTTAAGCTTCGGCTGCGGCCTTCTCGAGGGTTGGGGGGCGCCAGGCAGGGTCATGAACGCATGGGGCATGTGGCATGACGCCAACCCGGCAAAGCGAAAGACGCATATTGTTCAGGTCGAATCCCGGGCATCCAATACCGCCTCAAAGGCAGACCTCTGGGTTGCGCCAAGGCCTGGAACCGATGCTGCGCTGGCCTTGGGCCTCGCCCACGTCATTATCCGATCGGGCAAATATGACGCCGGATTTGTGGCGGAACATACCTTTGGATTCGAGGACTGGCAGTCAACCGACGGAAGGCCTCACTCCGGGTTCAAGACCCTGGTCCTGAAAAACTATTCTCCCGAGCAGGTGTCCAAAATAACTGGTGTACGGCCTGACGTGATGGTCAAACTGGCCGCAGCATTCAGACTTGCCAAGGCCCCCGTTGCGATTTACGGCAAAGGGAAGAACGACCTAAATGGGAGCCTCTATGAGTTCATGGCCGTCCAAAGCCTGAATGCCCTGACAGGGAGGATCAATCGTCCGGGAGGGGTGCTTCTGCCTGACCCGATTCCCCTTAATCCTCTCCCCTATTTTGAACGAGACGATATTGCGAGCCAAGGGCTTAAGAAGCCGAGACTGGACCGGGGGGGGACCCAAGAGTACCCATTCACCCAAAGTCTGATCAGCAATTTCGCAGACGCCATCAACCGCAGCCCCAAATCGCCGATTGACACGCTCATGGTATTCTCGGCAAATCCGGCATTTACCCTCCCTGACGGAGGCGCCTTCAAAAACGCCCTGGCAAAAATCCCGTTTGTCGTCAGTTTCTCCCCCTATCGGGATGAAACCGCCAATATGGCGGACCTGATTCTCCCGGATTGCACGTATCTCGAAAAGATGGATGACATGGTCTGGCCTGTCGGCCTGCAATACCCCTTCTACGGTCTGTCAAAACCGGTCGTTAAGCCCATTTACGACACCCGGAACTGTGGGGATACGGTGATCGAGATGGCCAAGGCAATCGGTGAATCGGTCGGATCGGCCTTTCCGTGGGAAGGCTTCGAGGATGTCGTGAAGGAGCGGGCAAAGGGCCTTTATGACGCCGGCGGCGGACGGGTCAGCTTTGATCGGGCTGCACCGGCCTGGAAGCCCCAGAACCCGAAGGCCGGGGACAAACCAGGCTATAACTCGTTTGACGACATGTGGAAGAAGCTGATGGCTGGAGGACTCTGGTATCGTCCGCTGGATCAGGCAAGAGAGTGGCCATGGCTTTTCAAGACGCCCAGCGGCCAGTTCGAATTCTACAGCCAGCTTATTGATCAGGCGATTCAAAGGGCCTCGGCCAAGGACTTGCGGATCGCGGTTCGAGACGATGCGGCCTGCATGGCCCACTATGCGACCCCCACATCGACGGCGAATCGCTCTGACTATCCGCTTTCCATGATGCCCTACGAAATGATCAATCTGGCCAGCGGGTGGATACCAAGCCCGCCTTTCCTGTACAAGACCCTCCCTGACACCCAGCTCTTAAAGGAGACATCCTTTGCTGCCGTCAATCCCAAGACCGCCGCCAAATACGGTCTCAAACAGGGAGACCTGGTGACTGTCCAATCGCCGGTCGGAGAGGTGCAGGCCCGAATCGATCTCTTTGGGGGGGCAATGCCCGACATCGTCTACATGCCCGTAGGATTTGGACATACGGGTTACGACGAGTTTCTCAAGGGCAAGGGCGTCAACCCCAATGCCATTGTCCAGGCAGAACAAGACCCGGTCACAGGCTACCCGGTCTGGTGGAATACGCGCGTGAAGTTGGTTAAGGTGTGAGGGCGGGTACATTAGTTTATTGTTGGGTTGAATGGGAAGGTTACGGGGTCGATACGGTGATCAAGTCAGCGAGTACTGCGCGGCAGATTTGGCATATAAGCACAAACCCAACAAACTCAAGTAACTCAAGTAACCCTGATGTTTCATGTGAGTGAGGTAACTCATGAAAAAAGAAAATGACCACGGAAAACCCGGGCACAAGTACGGCATGGTCATCAATCTTGACAAGTGCACCGGCTGCGGGACATGCATGGTTGCCTGTGCGGCTGAAAACAATGTTTCCGTAAGGCCTGATCAGTCGGACAAGGAACGCGTCATCACCTGGATGCGTCTGTACCGAATTACCAACGGAAAGGAGTTCCCCGACACCGAGGTCAGTTATTTTCCCAGACCCTGCATGCATTGCGACCATCACCCGCCCTGTGTTTCGGTGTGTGTTGCGACCGCCACGAAGCTGGACTTTCACACAGGAATTGTCAGCCAGATATATACCCGATGCATCGGTTGCCGGTACTGCCAGGCGGCCTGCCCTTACGGGGCCAGGTATTTCAACTGGTGGGATGCTTATTTTCCAAAGGGCAAGGGCCTTGACCGGTACCTCTCTCCAGAGGTGTCTCCCCGCATGCGGGGCGTGGTTGAAAAATGCACCTTCTGTCACCATCGGCTGATGAGGGCCAAAAGCCAGGCCTATGCCGAAGACCGTCGGGAGATCGAAGAAGACGAGTACCAGACTGCCTGCACAGAGGCCTGCCCTGCCGGAGCCATCACCTTCGGAGACCTGAATAATCCCGAGCACCAGGTCTCCAAGCTCACCAAGCACCCGTTCACCTTTAGACTCTTGGAACGGATCGGCACGGAGCCCAAGGTCTATTACCAATCCAGCAGGGATTGGGTCCGGAAGCTGGGCGATAACTTCCTGCCCGGCGAATACCAGCCCGTTGTCAACAAGACCTGGATGAAAGAAGAGTGGTCCACCAAACCGGGACGCGATACGTTTTAGCACTTAGATCTCAGGAGGATTCGTAATGGATTCGGTATTGTTGCCGCACGGAGTTAAGAGATGTTCCCCATGGGCCTTTTTCTTCTGGACCCTCCCCTGGTTGGGCCTCATGGCATGGGGCGGCCTGTCGGCCTTTCTCTGCCTCTGGAAGGGCTTGAATCAGACGAATATGAGCAATGTCTTTGCCTTCGCCCTCTGGATCGTATTTGATCTGGCCGTGATCGCACTTGGCGCAGGGGCTTTTTTTACCGGATTTCTGACCTATATCATCGGTAAAAAAGAATTGAAAAATATTATTAACACCGCGGTCATCGTCGGTTTCATCTGTTATTCGGGCGCCATGGCCATGCTGGGCATCGACATCGGTCAGCCGATCAGGGGCTGGTTTATCTTCTGGCACGCCAATATCCATTCCATGTTGGTCGAGGTGTCTTTCTGCATTACCTGCTATCTGATGGTCCTGGCGATCGAGTTCATTCCCATCATCCTGGAAAATCGAAAGCTGGAGGAGATCAAGGAGCTGAGGTTGTTCGGACATAACCTCCATGAAATCATGGCTGTCTTTGCAGCAACCGGCACCTTTCTGTCGTTTTTTCACCAGGGATCTTTAGGCGGGATGTTTGGAGTGATGTATGCCAGGCCCTTTGCGGCCAGGGAAGGCTTTTATATCTGGCCGTGGACATTTTTTCTCTTTGTGCTGTCTGCCGTCGCCTGCGGTCCCTGCTTTACCATCCTCTGCACCAAGCTGACGGAATTCTTGACCCGCAAGAAACTGGTGCCTGACAGCGCCATCCAACTCCTTGCAAAGATCTCCGCATGGCTCCTTTCCCTCTATATGGTATTGAAGATTTTTGACTACTTAGCCTGGATCTACGGTGTTGTCCCAAGGGCGGGGCTCACATTTGAGAGCTTTTTCAGAGAAGGACCCTACGGCATCTGGCTGGTGGTATGCGAAATGGTATTCTGCGGCATCCTCCCCGCCATCATCCTCATGACGCCCCAGGCCAGGAAAAACCAGGGCTGGCTCATCGTTGCCTGCCTCCTGACCTGCATCGGGATCGTGCTGAACCGATTCCTCTTCATCATTGTCACCCTGGCCATCCCCGTCATGCCGTTTGACAGATTCTGGGGCTACCTCCCCACGTGGCAGGAATGGGGTATCGGACTGGCCGTGGTGGGGTATGGATTTCTGGTCTTTTCACTGGCTTATCGGTACTTACCCGTGTTCCCCAAGGAAAGAGAGCTGAACCCCGTCGCAGGGTCGTAAGAGATCAGAATATGGGGGCAGACCTACAAGGAGAAATCCCATGACACC
>Ga0172371_10013209_pt1 | contig 10785 bp, 10 predicted proteins | sample Lak12m_FD_114543 | JGI IMG/M metagenome (GOLD analysis project Ga0172371, IMG submission 114543) | Freshwater microbial communities from Kabuno Bay, South-Kivu, Congo - kab_022012_12m | ecosystem: Environmental > Aquatic > Freshwater > Lake | place: Democratic Republic of the Congo: South-Kivu... | reverse complement strand
CCTTCCTGATCAAGAGTTTCGATTGTGACTTTGTTGTTGCGGTGCGCCTAAACCGAGGCAAGAAAGACGGCGGCGGTCGCGTGAAGCCGCCCGAGTACTTCGTCCTGCCGATGAAAACAGTCAGGAAGGTTCGCAAGAAAGGGAAGTTCGGCTCCGTTGTACGTTTTAGGCGCATAGAGGAGTACCAAGAGAAATGGAACCTCATCGGTGAATTCCTTGCCGACACCGGGCGCTCGCGAGGCGGCACATCGGGGTCAGAATAGAGCGGCTCTCTAATCCCTAGTCCCCGACCCCTGACCCCTAACCCCTTCTCCCCATGCCTGAGATTCAAGCCTTTCGCGGACTCCGCTACGACTTAGGGCATGTCGGCTCGCTCGGCGACGTGGTCTCGCCTCCCTACGACGTCATCGACGCCGCACTCCTCGACCAGCTCTACGAGCGTCATCCCTGCAACTTTGTTCGGCTGGACTGGAACCGCATCGAGCCCGGCGACGACGAGGCCGACAACCGCTACACCCGGGCCGCCCGGTTCCTCAAGAACTGGCGTTCCGAAGGGGTCCTTTTCCAGGAGGCGGACGCGGCGATCTACGCGTACCACCAGGAGTTCGACTGGGCGGGCCGCCGCTACACCCGCCGCGGCTTCCTGGCCCGGATGCTCCTCTCGCCTTTCGGCGAAGGGCTCGTCTTCCCGCACGAGCAGACAATGTCGGCGCCGAAACTCGACCGGCTCATGCTCACCGTGGTGACCAAGGCCGCGCTGAGCCCGATCTTCGGCCTGTATCCCGATCGCGCCCGGCAAACCGACGCCATCCTCGATGCGGCAATCGCCGGCCGAACGCCCTTGGAAGCGATCGATCCCTGGGGGGCCGTCCATCGCCTATGGCCCGTCACCGACGTGGGCGTGATCGCCGACTTGGCCGCGGCCATGGGCCCCAAGCCGGTCTTCATCGCCGACGGCCACCACCGCTACGAAACCGCCTGCAAGTACCGGCAGGAGATCTATGAGTCGGGCGCACTCCGCAAAGACCACCCGGCCCGCTACACCCTGATGATGTTCGTCGCCATGGAGGACCCGGGCCTGGTCGTCCTTCCCACGCACCGGCTGTTCAGCGAGCTGCCGTCGATGACCGCGGAGGATCTGGCCGGCAGGCTCGGCGAATGCTTCACGATTCGGCCGGCTGGCAGCGGGCCCGAAGCCGCTTTGACCGTGTGGGAAGATGTCGAGACGTCGGGCGACCAGGGCGCGCTGGCCCTCTTCACCCGCGACGACCAGCAATGGTCGATCGTGCAAGTGACCGAGGCCGGCCGGGCCAAACTCGCCGCCGTGGCCGCCGACCACAACCCGGAGTGGCGCGAGCTGGGCGTGAGCATCCTGCACCGGCTGATCGTGGAAACGATCCTCGGGTGCACTGGACCGAGGCCCACGAAGTACGTCCACCGGATCGAAGAAGTGGTCGAAGGGATCCGCTCCGGCAGCTACCCGTTGGCCGCCCTGGTGATGCCGGCCACCGTGGACCATGTGCGCACGATCAGCAGCCAGGGCGAACGGATGCCGGCCAAGAGCACCTACTTCTATCCCAAGCTCCTCAGCGGCTTGGTCGTCAACCTGCTGGAATAGCGGCTTGGTTGAGAAGTAGCCTCTGGCGGGTCACACAAGGCAGGTCCCGTTTGCCGAGCGGGACGTTTGCGGCGAGGTCCCGCTCGGCAAGCGGGACCTACAGGCTGCCACGGCCTGGAAAGGCCATCCTATACGAGGATTGGGGCCGGAATGGGCAGTATCGAGCTTATCGCGTTTCACGTGAAACGGGGTCCGGGAAGGGCTGTCGGTTTGTGAAGCCGCGTGTTTCACGTGAAACAGGCAATCCAAGCGGAATGCTCGTTTCACGTGAAACGTAGCGGCCCTCTGCCCTTTCTGGCAACACAATTGGCATTTCCACGCCACAACGCCGCTTGCTAGAATCCGCCTCCTGGTCGGTTCCCTCGAGAGTGCGAGGTTGGCAAGGAGGCCAGCGGTGGGCCGGACCCTGTGTGTGGTCAATCAGAAGGGTGGCGTGGGCAAGACGACCACGGCCGTGAATCTGGCCGTCGCCTTGGCCAAGAGCGGTGCCCGCACCCTCTTGATCGACCTCGATCCGCAGTGCAACGCTACCACCGGATTGGGGGAGACGCCCGCCGAGTCCCATCCCCTGGTCGCTGGGACTCCGTTCCAGCCCGCCCTCCGCCGGATTGGCTCGGACAGCTTGGACCTCCTCCCGGGCAGCCGTGCTTTTCGCGACGTCGAAGCGCTCACGAAGAGCGAAGAAGGCCAGTCAACCCGCTTGCGCCACCAACTGGCCAGCGCCCAAGCCGGATACGAGTTCGTGCTCCTCGACTGCCCCCCCTCCGCGGGGAGTCTGACGAAGACCGCCCTGGCCGGCTCCACCGAGGTGTTCATGCCGATCCAGTGCGAGTACTTCGCCATGGAAGGGCTCGCCCAGATGATCGAGATCATCCGCGAGGTGATGCAGTCCAGTCCCGGCCGACTCCAGTTCGGCGGGATTCTCCTCACCATGTACGACTACACGCTGGAACTGACCTGGGAGGTGGAAGCGGAGGTCCGCGATTTCTTCGGCGAGATCGTCTACCACACGGTGATTCCGCGCGACGTGGCTGTGGCCGAGGCGCCAAGCCACGGCAAATCCGTCATCGACTACGCGCCACGGTCCCGGGCCGCCCGGGCCTACCTGGAGCTTTGCATGGAGGTTCTTGAACGTGACTAAGGAACGACGCTTGGGACGTGGTCTGGAGGCCCTGCTCGGTCGCGCAGCGGCGAAGCCCGAGGTGCGGGTCCGAGAGCCCTTGACCGTTGCCGGAGCCCTCCGAGGAAGATCGGCGGGTACACCATCGAGTGATGCAAACGCCGAAGCCATCCCATCCTCTGCCGACGAGACACCAACGGGGGGTGAACAACTCGGCGGCGCGACCCCCTTGCCTGCCTCGCCCACGGTTGTGCCCCGCCACATGCCCCAAGAGAACGAAGGGCCCGCCGTGCCTTCAGTCGCCCCCGCCGGTACGCCCGCGTCGGCAACCGGGCGTCCGTGGTCGCCCGCCTCGGAAGCCGCCGCGTCCGGTCCCCCGACACGACTCCCCCTGCGGGAGATCGAGAGCAATCCCTTCCAGCCGCGGCAGGATTTCGACGACGACGAAATCCAGGCCCTCTGCGAAAGCATGAGGGCCCATGGCCTGCTGCAAGCCGTTGTTGTTCGGCGCGTCGGCGACCACTATCAGTTGGTGGCCGGGGAGCGGCGATTGCGGGCGGCCGCCAAAGCCGGGTGGGCCGACGTGCCCGTCCAAGTGATCGAGGCCGACGACCGCCTCGCTGCCGAGCTTGCCATCGTCGAGAACATGCAGCGCAAGGACCTCGGCCCGCTTGAGAAAGCCGCATCGTTCCATCGCTACCTGGAGCAGTACGGATGCACGCAGGAGGAATTGGCCGCGCGGCTCAAGCTCGATCGCTCGACGATCGCCAATCTCATCCGATTGCTGGAACTGCCGAGTACGGTCCAGGACGCGCTCCGTCAGGGCAAGATCACCCAGGGGCACGCACGGGCACTCCTTCCGTTGGGGGACGAGCGAGAACAGATCCTGTTCTGCCGCCAGATCCAGGAGCAGGGCCTGAGTGTGCGCGACACGGAATCTCTGGTTCAGCAGTCGATCGAGCAGGCCGACGCCGAGCCGCTCAGCGTGGCTGGCCACGTCGGCGACAAGCCCCGTTCGCGCCGACCTACCAGCCAGCACGTGGCCGGCTTGGAGCAGCAGTTCCGCGCAGCCCTCGGGAGCCGGGTCAAGCTCACCCACAACGCTCGGGGAAAAGGGAAACTCGCCATCTACTTCAGCGACCACGAGGAATTCGAGCGAATCCGCGAGCATATCTGCGGGCCGGAACAGCCCGACGCCCAGGCCCGGGCCGGGTAGGGGAAACAGGGCGTTCGCCCCCAATTGCCTCCGGAGGAGGCGGAAGGTAGGATGGGATTCAGCTTCCTCCCTCTCCCTTCGGGAGAGGGCCGGGGTGAGGGCTTTGGGGCCCAAGCAGTACGGTTCGGTGCCGTGAGGCCCTCGCCCCACGCGAACCAAATGGGTCGTTACCCCCTCAATAGTTAGGAAGAGATCGCTTCGGCAACACAATCTTCGGGGCGTAGCGCAGTCTGGCTAGCGCATCTGGTTTGGGACCAGAGGGTCGCAGGTTCAAATCCTGTCGCCCCGACTTCGATGAGAAAAGGCCTTCGACGGGGCGCGAAAAAGGGTCAGAACTCTTCAGTGCGTACGCCGAGTACTTTCGGCCTCGCCTTTCGCTGGTGCCCGATCTCAACCGGTCTCAGAAAAAAGAGTTCTGACCCCTTTTGTCTCCTAACAACGCTGTCACTACCACCCATCGACGTATTTGGCCGAACCTGCGCAGTAGAACTAGCCCCTGCAATAACGGAAATGGACCCGCAATCCCCCCAGCCCAGGATTCGCCAGCGGGGCCAGCCGGGAGCCCCAGAGCCGGCGTGTTGGGCCAGCAACCTTCTCGCGGCCCATTGCCAACACAGGAAGGGCCTTTGCCGACAAGGGCCGAAGAATCGAGAAGGTCAATCGCCTACGCCCCGGCCGGCCGGCTTTTCGGTCGGGTGGGAGAGTCGTGCGGCAGCCGGCAGGCTTGACCGCCCGGCGGGCATCGGCTTTAATTCTGGGGTGGGGTGCCTTGGAGGAAGAAGGAGAATCTCATGGTTCGCACGCTAACCGCCGTCATCCACAAAGAGGGAGACCTGTTCGTGGCCGATTGCCCCGAAGTTGGCACCGTGAGCCAAGGTGCTACCATTGACGAGGCGATTGGAAACCTCAAGGAGGCCACGGAAGTCTACTTGGAAGAGTTTCCTGTCGAGCAGACGCAGCACCCACTCGTTACGACCTTCGAGGTTGCCGCCAATGCCTAGGCTCCCACGGATTTCCGGGGCACGGGCAATTAGCGTTCTGGAGCGGTTGGGCTTTCACCGGGCACGCCAGCGCGGCAGTCATGTGGTGCTGCGCCGCGGGGCGAGCGGTTGCGTTATCCCCTTGCACAAAGAACTGGCCGTCGGGACACTCCGCAGCGCGCTTCGTCAGGCCGGCGTGGCTCCCGAGGAGTTCATTGAGGCACTTGAGGGGCGGCTGCGATTCTGAAGTTGGGGTGCCTTGGACGACGCGGGCGCGCCCTCACCCTAACCCTCTCCCGGAGGGAGAGGGGACTTGACGACGAAGGCGAGGATCAGGCGTCGGATGTTCGCTTGCCGCAGGATGTTGACATGCGCTGTTCGTCTCGGCAAGAATGGGGGTAATTGGCGCCCCGGATCGTATCGGCACACCACTGCCGAGCGGGGGGGCGAATCTTCTCTGCAACGGTCTTCTACGGTAAAGCCTGACGAAATGCCCATGTTGGGTTTGTCCCCGAGTCTGCCGGCGGTGTCGGGCTGGTGGCTGATGGCTCAAGCCGATGCCCTCGGGCTGCCGGATTCGCTGGCTTTCAGCCCGGTGAAGCTCGCTTTCTTGGTGGGCTGGGTCTATGCCTGCTTGTACCTGGTGAGGTGGGTCGAGCAGAGCCCGCTGGTGCCGGGCCGGTACATGCTCCTGTTGCGCCTGGCCGCGTTGGTGGCCGGCCCGCTCGTCTTCCTTGCCCTGGTATTGGTGGAGACAAGCCAGTCCGAGGAGGAAGGCAACTTCCTGGCTCGCCTTGTCCGACGCGCCAAGAATGGCGTTGCCGGGGCCTGGCGCGCGCGGGTCAAGGAAGAGGCCGAAGAGGAGTCCAGGCTGCGGCTGTTCGATTCGTTGGGCAGCGAGTTGAGCCAAATCTACGGTCACGGCCGGGTCGCGGGGGGAGACGCCCAGGTGTTGGACATGACCGCTCAATTGGTCGAAGGCGCCCTCCAACAGCGGGCCAGCGACATCCTGATCGACCCGAAAAACCAGTCCTTGTACACGATCCGGCTGCGGGTCGACGGCACCCTGAGAACCGTGCAGGAGCTTGCAGCGGAGACGACCAAGGCGATCATCAACAGCCTGAAGGCGGTCTCGAACATGGACATCGCCGAGCGGCGACGGCCGCAGGACGGCGCCTTCACCGCATTGAAGGGCGAGACCCGCTTCTCCTTCCGCGTGGCCAGCGCCGGCGTGCTCAACGGGGAGAAGCTGTCGATTCGGGTACTCAACCGGAATGCCGACAAGTTCACTCTGGGTCAGGCCGGACTTCCCGATCGCCAGCGGGCCGCGATCGCCTCGGCCGTGAGTAAGCCGTCCGGCATGGTGCTGATCTGCGGGCCGACGGGCAGCGGCAAGACCACCACCTTGTACTCGGTGCTGAACCAGATTGACCGCCGCACGCACAACGTGATTACGGTGGAAGACCCGATCGAGGCCCATTTGCCCGAAGCCAGCCAGATTGAGATCAATCCCAAGGCCGACATTACGTTCGCCAAGGCGCTGCGGAGCATCCTCCGGCAGGACCCTGACGTCATTGTCGTGGGCGAGATACGCGACGAGGAAACGGCGGAGATCGCGCTCCGCGCGGCACAGACCGGCCATCTCGTGCTGGCGACCATTCACTGCGACAGCAACGCGACCGCGCTGATCCGGTTGTTGGACCTGGGCGTCTCGCCGATCCTAATGTCGACGGGGCTGAACCTGCTGATTTCGCAGCGACTGATGCGCCGGCTGTGCCCGTCGTGCAAGAGGGCGGTTCAGCTCGGCGCGGGCGTGGCCCGGAAACTCCAGCGACAGGGCTTCGACCCGAGCGACATCTGCGAGCCCGTCGGGTGCGAACGGTGCGGCGGAACCGGCTACTACGGACGGACGGCGATCTGCGACCTGCTCCTGATCACCGAGGAGTTGCGGACTGAGATCGCCCACAACCCGGAGATCTCCAGCAAGCTCAGGAACGAAGGCGAGAAGAGCGGTCGGTCCAACCTGAGAAGGGAGGCGATCGCCAGGGTCATCTTGGGAATCACCGGTGTTGAAGAACTCAAGAGAGTCGTAGGGTAGAAGCCCATGGTTTTCTGGATGGCCGTGGCCGCAGGTGCTCTCTTCGCGTGGATGGCCGTGCGCATCGGCTTCTTTGCGAGCTGGATCATGTTCTTCAATCTGGTCCTCTCGGCCTACGTGGCGATTTTTCTCAGCCCCGTGATCATCGCCAGCATCCCCGTGGCCACGGAGACCTCCTATGGCTATGCCCTGGTCTTCCTGAGCACCGCCACGGCCACGTTGCTCATCGCCTACGCGGCCTGCTATGCGTGTCTCTCGGGCCGGCTTCGCATCGAGTTTCCCAGGGTGTTCGACGGCCTCGCCGCGGGCCTGTTGGGGTTCCTCTCCGGTTTCCTGGTTTGGAGCTTCGTGGGTCTGTCGATCTGCCTCACACCGTTGCCCGAGATGGATTCCTTGAAGCCGCTCGGCTTCGGCGGGCCAGCGCAAGAGACCAACACCTCCTTCGTGTGCTGGTGGTGCGACCGGCTTCACAACATGGTGAAGTCGTCCGACACGGATCTGACGAGCGGCGAGGCCGTCCAGATGTTGCGGGAGGAAGCCGGACCGCGCGCGGCCAGCACGCCGAATCCCAACCCGGCGGGGGCAGCAACGTCGTCGCCGAGTTCCTCCAAGGACTGGCCGGACTCTCCGGGACAGGGCGCCAGCGGGGCTACGCGATCCCCCTGAGGAACTCTTCGAGGTCCCGGCCCGGAAGTCCATCGAAGAAGTCGTCGAGCATCTCCTCGAAATTCGGGTCCGAGGCTCTGTCGAATCCGGCAGTCCGCGCAGAGGCTGCGGCTCGCTTCTTGGGCATTTCCTTTCGCGGCGCCGCGCCTTCCGATTCCAGGTGAGTCGCCACGCCCGGCATCGAGCCCGAGGGCGGAGCGTCATCGAAGCCAAGGTCGGACGAGAGGCATTCTCCCCCTAGGCGCGGGAAGTCGTCGGGCGATTCCTCGCCCTGCGGGGGCTCCTCGGCGACAGAGCGTTTGTCGCGACCGGAAGCCGGCGCGGCATCTCCCGCAGGACGCCCCCGGGTTTCTCCACCCGTCGCGCCGGCGGGGCACTCGTACTCCACCACGAACGTAAACGATCCGATCGTAAACCGATCGCCGGGCCGCAGCACCGCTTCGGCTACCTTCCTGCCGTGGACGGAGGTGCCGTTGGTGGACCCGAGATCGCGGATCTTGACCACCCCACCTGCCTCAAATATTTCGCAGTGCCGCCGGCTAACCACCGGATGGTCGATACTAACGGCCACCGTGCTACCACGGCCCACAATCGCCGGCAACTCGAGCAAGAGCTCTTTCGTCTTCGCCTTGCCTTTGTAGACCAGAACTTTCGCTTGCATGGGACGAACCAGCCTCGGCCGCCGGAACACGTTTTCCACTTCGTTTCTGTTGCGGAAACCGCAAGAAACTGTAGGGTGGGACAAGCGCAGCGCAGTCCCACCGCGATTTGCGTGGTTCCTCTGGTGGGACCGCGCTGCGCTTGTCCCACCCTACACTTTCCGCAACACGAACTACTTCGTCTGCCTCTAGTTTGCAGTAGCGCAAGCTCGATGCAAAGGGGTATAGAACTTTCGTCGCGGGGCGGCAAGCAGTCCCATCGGGCGGGTGGGACTGTACCGCCCTGCAACGAAATTTCCCCCCGGCCGCCGCCAACTCGCTTGAAATGTCGGTAGAATGAGCACTGTTTGTACGGGTGTTGGTGCCGCACGGGCCGGCTACGGGAAGAGGGGATGGGACATGAACCTTGATCTGGGCAGCGCGACGGATTCGCCCCGTTTGACCGGTCCAGCGCGCTCGGCGGATCGGGCGGGGCTTGGTTCGGGGTCTTGCCCCGCGGCGCCGCCGTGCGGTTTCACCCTCGTCGAGTTGCTCGTGGTGATCGCGATTATCAGTATGTTGATCGCGCTCTTGCTCCCGGCGGTTCAGTCGGCCCGCGAAAGCGCGCGGCGGGCGAGTTGCGTCAACAACCTCAAGCAGATCGGGTTGGCGCTGCACCAATACCATGGCACGTACCAATGTTTCCCGTTTCTCCGGGGGGGCACCTCCGGCCCGTGCGATTTGACCTCCAACTGCGGGTACCTGAGCGGTTGGCCGTCGCTGCTCCCCTTCATCGAGCAGACCGCGTTGTACGCTCGATTCACTTCCTTACAGACGGTCAACGGGGTCTCCTATCCGCCTTGGGGACCGGCGCCGCTTGACCCCTTCCAAAGCGGATATGACCCCTTCAACCTCCAAGTGAACTTGCTGGAGTGCGCCTCCGATGGCCAGTCCTCCAGGCAGCCGGGCACGGCGGGTCAGACGAACTACCACTTCTGCATCGGCGACAGCCTGGTGGGCAACGATAGTTTGAGGCGCCCGCGCGGCATCTTCGGATACTACTCCTGCACGGCGATGGCCAGCATCACCGACGGCACGAGCAATACGATCGCCGTGAGTGAGGCGGCCAAGGGGGTCCAGACCCTGTCGATCCGCGGCAACGCGGCGTTTTCCGTGCTCGGCGCCGACACCAATCCCTCGCTCTGCCTGGCTCTCCGCGGCGACGCGGGGCGGTACAGCAGCCTGGCCACGACGCGTCCTTGGGTCGGAATCTACTGGCAAGCGGGCGTGCCCCTGATGAACGGGTTCACCACGGTCCTGCCGCCGAACAGCCCCTCGTGTCTGTTCGGCAGCTCCTGGATGGGGGCCGGGATCATCTCGCCCACCAGCTATCATCCGGGCGGTGTGAACGCATTATATGCCGACGGGTCGGTGCAGTTCGTTTCGGAGACGATCGACAGCGGGCAGATCGGGTGCCCCGAGGTCAGCGGCGGCCCCAGCCCTTACGGCGTGTGGGGCGCCCTGGGCTCGATCAACGGCGGGGAAACGTCCGGTGGCGGCCTGACACGTTGACCAGCCCTGCCGGCTCGCGATTGTGGAGGAGCATCGAGGATGACTGAACCACGCAAACCCATCAAGGCCCCGGCGAGCAACGTCCCGCTGATCAAAACCCCGGCGCCCAAGACCGCGGCACCCAAGACCCCCGCGTCCAAAATGCCGCCGGTCAGACCCCCGACCGACAAGCCTGCGGTGGTCAAGGCCCCGACCGGGGAGACCCCGCTCATCCAAGTCCCGACCGAGAAGGTCGGGCCGCCCAAGCCGACTCAAGTCGACTGGCTCAAACCGCCTTTCCTGGTCGCCTATGGGCTGCTGGGACTCTTGTGCCTCGTCGGGTTGTACAAGTGGCTTTTCGGGTCCGCCGGCGGGCCGGACCTGACTCGCGTCCGCGGCACGGTCACCCTGGAGGGAAAGCCACTTGTCGGCGCGGTGGTGTCTTTCCACCCCGTCTCGAAGGACGGAGGCGTGGCCCTGGGCGCCACGGACCGATTCGGCCACTTCGGCATGAAGACGCCCGGGCTTGGCAACGGCGTGGTGCCCGGCGAGTACCGGGTGACGGTCACGAAGCTGGCCTCCGAGGAGAAGATGATGGACCCGGACGAGGCGAAGCAGTACACCAGCCAAACGGGAAAACTCCCGCCCTCGCCCAAAGTGACCAACCTCGTTCCCGCCAAGTTTGCCAGCAGCGAGACCTCCGGGCTCTCCGCCACCGTGAAGCCCGGCGCCACCACGCCATTCCAGTTCGATCTCAAGTAGCCGTGGAAATGCGCGTGGCTGTGCTAGCCCGGATTACTCACGCCTCGGGATGTTCCGGCGCAAGGTGCGCGACACTAGCCCGACGCGCAAGCGAGGGTAACTCGTTGCCGCTCCCTCGCTTGCGCTTCGGGCTAGT
>Ga0172371_10013206_pt1 | contig 10786 bp, 7 predicted proteins | sample Lak12m_FD_114543 | JGI IMG/M metagenome (GOLD analysis project Ga0172371, IMG submission 114543) | Freshwater microbial communities from Kabuno Bay, South-Kivu, Congo - kab_022012_12m | ecosystem: Environmental > Aquatic > Freshwater > Lake | place: Democratic Republic of the Congo: South-Kivu... | reverse complement strand
GCAGCTTCATGATACGATTAAAGCATATAAAGATAGGCCTGTGAAGTTTTTTTGTGGATCTTCGTATTTATCACCACTTTCTACCGCTGATATTATCGTAAGGACGCCAGGCATGTCGCCACGAACGCCGGAACTTCTTGAGGCAAAGCAAAGAGGGGCCGTCATCACAAGTGCTACACAACTGTTTTTTACGTTGTGCAAAGCGCCTATCATCGGTGTGACCGGAACAAAAGGAAAAGGAACAACCAGCACATTGATTCATGATATTCTTCGAGCAGATGGGAAAAATGTATTCTTAGGCGGAAACGTAGGAACATCTCATTTGTCTCGCGTGCGGACTATACAAAAAACTGATTGGGTGGTGTATGAACTATCTTCGTTTCAACTTGAAGATATGACAATTAGTCCCCATGTTGCAGTTGTTCTTCGAATAACACAGGATCATTTGGCAAATTTTGATGTGAACGCAACAAACTTTCACGAATCACGAGATGCGTACGTTGAGGCAAAATCTCATATCGTTCGTCATCAAAACAAAAACGATATTGCTGTGATGAATGGGGGAGATAAAACCGCACGATCATTTGCGCAGTTTACTGAAGCCAAAAAGGTGTATTTTGACAGATATAGTACAAACGCAGATTGCTACGTTAAAGATCACCGTGTGATACTTGTGGAAAATAGTACATCTATAGAGATTGCCAATGCAAAAACAGTGAAAGTCCGTGGCGATCACAATCTGGAAGATATTGCAGCAGCAACGCTTGCCTGTCACATGATTAACGTTCCCATGTCCACAATAAAGCAAGCAGTTTCGCAGTTTGAAGGACTTGAACATAGACTGGAATTTGTACGGACAATTCGTGGTGTTTCCTATTTTAATGATTCATTCTCAACCATTCCAGAAACAACTATTGCAGCTATTGAAGCATTTGATGAACCAAAAGTATTAATTTTAGGCGGGTCGGAAAAGAAATCAGACTTTACCGAGATGGGGAAGTGTATTGCAAAGAGTACTGTTTTAGGCGTTGTTGTTATCGGTGATATGACCACACGAATTATTGATGCTTTACAGTCTGCCAAATTTACCGGAAACGTGGTAACTGGATGCACAAATATGCATGATATTGTGACGCAGGCCATGTCCATGGCACCACAGGGAAGTGTTGTACTTTTAACGCCAGCATGTGCATCGTTTGGTATGTTTACAAATTATAAAGAGAGAGGAAAACAGTTTAAACATGAAGTTCTTTCACTTACATAAATCTAATCTTGGTCCTCCTGATTATGTATTAATTGGACTCGTTATTTTCCTTTCAGGATTCGGGCTATTAATGGTTTATGATTCGTCTGTTGCTATAGCAATTCGTGATTTTAATAATCAATATTACTATCTGACAGAACAGCTCAAATGGGTGTTATTTGGACTTGTTGTGTTCTTAGTAGCCTCTTGTGTTGACTATCGAATATACAAGAAACTTGCATTTCCAATGCTCATTGGAACAATAGGATTGTTGCTTGTTGTGTTTTTGCCAGGTGTTGGAATTAAGGCATTGGGTGCAAAACGGTGGATTAACTTAGGATTTACCGTGCTTCAACCAGCTGAGCTTGCGAAGTTAACGCTTGTTATCTATCTCTCTGCATGGTTTTTTTCAAAAGAAAAAGGAAGGCTTGTGTCATTTTTACTGCTTATTGGAATGGTAGCAGGACTCATTGTTCTTGAACCAGATCTTGGAACGACCTTGGTTATTGTTGCAACCGCAATCACGATGTATTTTTTTTCTGGTGCACCAGTCAAGCAGTTTCTTATGCTTATACCGGTGTTACTTATAGGTGTATTGATTCTTGCTGTGTCATCTCCGTATAGATTAAGGCGAATGACAACATTTTTTAATCCTGAAAATGATCCACTAGGTGCATCCTATCATATTAGGCAAGCAACGCTGGCACTTGGTTCTGGGGGATTGTTTGGTGTTGGTATCGGGAAATCAAGACAAAAGTATGAATATTTACCTGAAGCAAATACAGATTCCATATTCGCAATTATTGGAGAGGAAGTAGGATTTGTTGGAGCTGTTGGACTCCTTGCGCTCTTTTTTCTTCTTATTGTCAGGGGCTTTCAGATAGCAAGACGTGTGGAGGATCCTTTTGGCAGATATCTTGCGCTTGGTATAACGTCGTGGGTAGGGTATCAAGTTGTAATGAATATTGCAGCAATGGTTGCCCTTATTCCATTAACTGGTGTTCCTTTGCCGCTTCTTTCCTACGGGGGATCGAGTCTTATTGTTGTTCTTGCTGGACTTGGTATACTGGTAAATATCAGCAGATATAGAACACATGGATAATAACAGAAAACAAAAGAAGATTTGTATTACTGGTGGCCACCTCTCACCAGCCATTGCTGTGATAGAGGGAATAAAAGCAGAACGAAAACCATGGGATATTGTATTTGTTGGAAGAACGAAAACATCAAATACCAACGTTGTACCTTCGGAAGAAAAGGCTCAAGTTGAAAAATTAGGGGTTTCTTTTTTTTCAATTCATGCAGGGAGAATATCAAGAATTTTTTCGCTCCAAACTCTTATTGACCTAAGCCTCATTCCCATCGGCTTATTAGAAGCGTTTGTTTTTTGTATACGAGAACAACCTGATTGCGTTATTTCATTCGGTGGATACGTCGGCCTTCCTGTTGTTGTCGCTGCTTGGTTACTAGATATCCCAACGGTTATCCATGAACAAACACACACCTTAGGATTATCGAACGCAATTGCATCTGAGTTTGCAAGCTCCATATTACTAACGTTTGATGATGAGAAAAGAAACAATGATGCGCGTGTTAGGGTAGTAGGACTACCACTACGGAAATCATTTATGCATCCTCCGACAAACCCATCGTTTGGAATCGAAGAAGAAAAACCGATTGTATATATTACCGGGGGAACAACAGGTGCAGTATCCATGAATGAATTGTTGTTTCCTTGTATTGCCTCATTTGCAAAACACTATACTGTTATTCATCAAACAGGACAGCAGTCATACAAAAAAGCTATTGAGATAAAAAACTCTTTATCTTCTGAGGATAAAAAAAGATATATTCCAATGCCGTATATAGCAAGTGATGATGTTTCATGGATTATGCATCATGCAGCCATTGTAGTTGGTCGTTCAGGTGCAAATACTGTGATGGAAGCGGCAACATTGCAAAAGAAAGCTGTATTTATTCCACTTCCTTGGGCAGGAAAGAATGAACAAGTACGCAATGCCACATGGTATGCAGCACAGGGTGGTACAGTGACTATTTTGAATCAAAAAACAGCATCAAGTGAAGAGATTGAGAAAGCAGTTTGTGATTTGATATCGAAAGGAAAAACACATCGGACTATAGAAGAGACAAAAAACATTTCTGCCCCAACTAAGGTAATTGTTGAGACAATTGCTTCCTTGATATAGTTGTACTCATGAATACAACAAGCTCATCAGTAAAACGAAAAATAGTGCTCGGTGTTGTATTTGTGATCATTTTTGCTTTTGCCATCGGAAGCATCTATTTTTTGTTGCAGCTTTTTAAAATAAAGAACATTGTTGTATCTGGCGACCCTGCAAAAGTTGAAGTCAACGCAAAACAATTTGTTGGGAATATGATATTTTTCCAGTCAGAAGCCGTGATTAAAATGATTAAAGAGGGAAATCCATTAATACAAACCATTGAAATTAAGAAACACTTTCCTTCTACCCTTGAACTTGTTGTATATAAACGACAACCGATTGCACGACTGCACACCAATACTGCAATTGTTGGCATTGACACGGAAGGAATTGTGACAGATATGCTTGGAGTTGACACACTTCCTGTTATATCTATTGATGTTCCACTTGTACGGATGGGACAAATAATAAAAGATGATGCTGTAAAACAATCTGTTGCAATCATTAACGGTACATCTTCGTTGGTACGTATTAAGAAAATTGAGCGATACGAAACATTGTCCTTACGTGTTGTATGCCAGGAATCAAACATATTTTTTCCTCAAAAAGGGGATATTCGCCCAATACTGGATACTTTACAAACATTGATACTGGGGTTTAGAATAAAAGGTACAATGCCCAAAACGATTGACCTTCGTTTTGATAAGCCAGTTGTTCAATTTTAACTATGGCACGCGATCGAATCTTAACTGGAATTGATATAGGAACTTCAAAAATAACTACTCTCATTGCGAGTGTTTCAGAAGATCAGGATGTTCGTGTTGTTGGGGTGGCAACCGTTCCAAGTAAAGGGTTACGAAAAGGACAAATCGTTAATATTGAGGAAGCGACGTCTGCAATATCAAGCTCCTTGGATGCTGCTGAACGCATGGCTGGAGTGTCTGTTGCAAGTGCATTTATTTTAACTGGGGGCAATCATATTGCATCGCTGAACTCTCATGGGGTGGTTGCTGTTGCAGAACCTGAGAAAGAAATTTCAGAAAATGACGTCATGAGAGTAATCGATGCAGCAAAAGCGATTTCTCTTCCATCATCTCGTGAGATATTGCATATCATTCCTCGCGGATACCTTGTTGACGGACAAGAGGGGATTGTTGATCCGGTGAATATGACAGGTGTCCGACTTGAAGTTGATACACATTTAATTACTGGCGGATCTATCGCAATCCGCAATTTATACAAATGTGTTGAAGATTTGGGTGTAGAAGTAGATGGTATTGTATTTAGTGGTCTTGCATCAGCTTCATCTACCCTATCAGATACAGAAAAAGAATTAGGAGTCGTACTTGTTGATATTGGCGGTGGTACGACTGATGTTGCCATCTATGTTGATGGCGCCCTATCTTATTCATCAGTAATTCCCGTTGGCGCGATTAATATTACAAAAGACTTAGCAGCAGGACTTCGCATATCCCTAGAAAGTGCAGAAAAAATTAAACTGGCACTCGGCACACAACCAAAAATTCCCGTTCTACCAGAGGAAGAGGAACAAACGACAAAACCAAAGACAGATAAATCAGATGAACTCGATATTAGTGATTTACATTTAGTAGAAGAAATGAAAACTGTTTCAAGAAAAACGCTTGGAGAGGGAATTGTAAAACCAAGACTCAACGAAATATTTTCTCTTGTAGGTCTTGAGATAAAAAAGAGTGGATTTGGAGGAATGACACCATCTGGTGTTGTGCTGACAGGTGGTGGAGCGCTTACTGTTGGCGCAGTTGAATGTGCCAGAAGAAATCTAGCCATGCCAGTGCATATCGGCACACCAAAAAATGTTTCTGGATTAGTAGAAGAGATTATGACACCAGCGTATGCTGCAAGCGTGGGACTTCTTCTGTATGGAACAAAAGCGGAAAAAACTGACAGTGGTGCATTATTTAAAGGTCTTGGAAAAATTGGTGACAAGATTCCAATGAAAGGTGTTGCAGGAAAGCTGGTAAATCTGATAAAGTCATTCCTGCCATAACAAACATATCTTCAGTATCTGCCCCTGAGGAAACAACATACATATGTTGATAAAACCGGAGATAGCGAGATTTGCAAAAATAAAAGTCGTTGGTATTGGCGGTGGAGGAAGTAATGCTGTTAACTCCATGATTTCCACAGGCCTTATTAAAGGCGTTGATTTTATTGCTGTTAATACGGATGCACAGGCGCTTCTTACTAATCTTGCGCAAACAAAGATTCAAATTGGTGACAATGTAACACGTGGTTTGGGTGCAGGTGGAAACCCGGAAATAGGAAGACAGGCAGCTGAAGAATCTCGGGAAAAAATTAAAGAATATTTGCGTGATTGCGATATGGTTTTTATTACCTGCGGAGAAGGTGGTGGGACTGGAACAGGTGCTGCTCCACTATTTGCTGAGATTGCAAAAGAACAAGGTGCGTTAACCGTTGCAGTTGTGACAAAACCGTTTCGATTTGAGGGAACAAGGCGGATGGTTGCAGCTGAGGAAGGTATCATGAATTTGAAAGATAAAGTTGATACCCTCATTGTTATCCCAAATCAACGATTGCTTGAAGTTATTGATAAAAAACTAACACTGCTTGAGGCATTCCGGGTAGCAGATTCTGTTTTAAGCCAAGGGGTACAAGGGATATCTGATCTTATTACCATGCCTGGACTTATCAATGTAGATTTTGCAGATGTTCGCTCCATTATGACCAATGCAGGCTCTGCACTTATGGGTATTGGAACCGGCGTTGGTGAAAACAGGGCATCAACAGCCGCCAGAACTGCTGTTGCATCACCACTTCTTGAGATGTCTGTTGAAGGTGCGAAGGGTGTGTTGTTTAACATTACTGGAGGAACTGACCTAACAATGGCAGAAGTAGATGAAGCAGCAAAACAAATTGCTGGAGCAGTGGATCCAGATGCTAACATTATTTTTGGTGCAACCATTGATGAGAACTTAGTTGATCAAGTAAAAATTTCTGTTATTGCAACGGGGTTTGATGAAACGAAAAAGAGACTTCGTGAGATGTCAGCAGCCAGAAGTTCTACACAGACAGGGTTTGGACAACCCTATACACCACGACCTATGCAACAACCGCAACAGGAAGTACGACAACAAGTGTCTCCTGTATTTACACCACCAGCTGATGTTCCACCTGAGGATGATGAGTTTGAAATCCCCGCATTTCTTCGTCAACGAAATTAGATGAAGTTTGACGAGGCAAGTCCACATTTTTTAAGACAGCAGATATAAGCATACAAATCTTCAATGATGGGTATCGTTGGTAAGTTTCGCGTTTTTGAGTATTTTGAACGTAGGTTTAAAAAAAGTAGAATACGGAAATAACGTTCATGTATATTTTTTCGTGTAGAGAAACAGAATATATAGACCGTTATCTATTTAAGTACCACTGTGCGGATTGGCAGTTGCGAAAGTGCTTCAAGTGCAAGGCCATCATCACCCTTGAGTGTTCCCCAAGGTATGGAATCTATATACACGGAATCCATAGCTCTTCCGCTTAATACGTTTACACAATGGAGACATGGTGCAGCACTAGTCCACATTGTTTCCTTACCAAAGGTAAGATCATGATTTTTGATTCGTGGGATATCGTCATATTTAATCACACCTAGTTGATCTGGAAGATATGATTGTAATGTGCTTCCTTCAATAAACAATTCGTTGCTTGTACGGCCAAAACCAGTTGTGAAATCAAAATTATCCCACGCTGCATACGCTTGATAGTGCCAACCTCGTTCTGTATTTCGTCGTATCCATTTCGTAATTTGATGTGGATACTGTAATTTCGGTATCCACTTGTGTCGTATATATATCGTATCGTACGTAGATACATCTATATTCATTTTTTTTATTTGATTACTCATATGAAGAAAATTACGTTTTTCTGGGGAATTTTGTAAGAGAGCGAAGGATAGGCTTTTGTCGATTACTAATTTTTTTTGTTTGTAGCCACCTTTCTGTTCTTTATTTGGAATTATGTAGGAAATTTCCATTTGATCTAACATTGGTTTATACCTTGGGTATCCAGAAAAACGCGGTGATATTTGATACACATATACAGATCTATCACCTGTAAATAATGAGATAAATAATGCTATATCACTTCGTTCTAACGCCTGTGTTTCAGCGCAATGGGACGGACATCGAAGTCTTCCAAATTTACCAGGTAGAGAAAGTCCTGCATCAGTATAAAACGAATCATACTGTTGATACTTATGCATTGGGCAGAAGTTGTACGTTTGAATAATGGTATCGATTTTATCAGAATCAATTTCAAATTCTGGTGCTAAATGTTTCGCACCAGATATGGCATTTTCAGTATATTCATTGCAATTGAGGGATAATCCAAGTTGCTGAAAATCCATTTTTTGCTGTAACACGTTTAATGGTTTTTGCTTTGGCGTATAATTATTCATATTACTTGGAGAAAGTTGTCCTTTTATTGAGTGCGTGTATGTCACTCTAAAACTTGATTCCTGAAGAATTCGTTGTCTGAGTCGCTCTTGATCAGCATATGTCATTGTTTGTATAGGCATACCAGCGATAAGTAAGGCTTCAAAAATTGCTTCTGACAACAGTATAATTTCATTTTCCTTTTCCGCATGAAACAATTCGTGAGCACCCGAATTACCTATACCACCAATATGGAATTGTTCATTGTCTATAGTGACAGTCTTTTCTGTTATAGCAGTAACAGGACGGTAATTGCATGACTTCCATTCAGATTCATCGCGACTATTTTCTTTTGCATAGGCGATGATATTAGAAAATCGAAGTATGGTTTGTTTATCACAATCAGAAGGATTTGTTACTGCAAATCTGTCTTTAATCTCTGATTCATTTATTGTCTTGTTTACATCAATTCCTGAAATAAACGGAGCAATATTTTTAAATGTATCTCCTTCTATTGGATTTCCTAGTATATGTCCCCGCGGCTGAGAGTAATATTTTTGCAGTATTCGCTTTGCGTTTTCACGAGCATCGGAATCGATTCCAAACGGAATATTTGGTTTATTGTTTATGTTCGGATATAGTCCATTCAGACGCCCCATCTCTGGTTTTGACATACGTGGTATTATAGCACGCAGTGCTATGCTGTATTATGAAATCATTCTGTATGATTGAGGAATTAATGCATTTTAAGACAGAGAAATTAAGTATAGTACAACTTCCTATATTTTTTAATTTTCCTTTTGGTTTAACAACATAACATTTTTTTGTCAGTTATCTTATCAAGCTTCACATCTATAACTGCTGTAATTTTTAAGATAAGAGGGGAGGTGAAAAGTATGTTACGGCATCATAAATACAATAAATATTTAAGGAATCTTGAGATGTTTCGTATGAAAGTTCAACAAGATTGCATCCATGCGCGAAATAGAACAAATTATTTAAAAATGAATGCGTTCTCGCGAATACGCTATATATGAATACTACAATATCTATGAGCGGTGCTGGTGGTCGTTTATTGGTTCACAAAACGATTACCTTAAAACAAGTTGGTCGCTTTATCACGCAGTGGTACTGTGTCATGACTGATCGTTGTATTGATTGTGGCAAAATTATGGATGAGCAGTCTTCATACGGCATTCGTTGTATGAAGTGTGAAGGGTAAGGTGCAGGAGTCTGTCGTTATACGCGTGACGTTTTTACGTATGTATAACAAATTGTGGGTTTGTTTCTTTGTTCAATTGAACGATTCTTCTTTGAGTCTTACGAGTATATTCCAAGTAGTGGATACAATCCCCAGGAACTGAGCGTAAAAATACAAGTAAACAACACACCCAGGGTGATAAGAGTAATTTCTTTTTTACCTAGTGTCGGTTGTATACAGGGGATAAGAAGTAAAAAGAGAAACGGAAGAAAATCAAGTGCATATCGGTATCCACATTGTGCAAATCCGACACTGTAATAGGTAAAAAGTGGTAGGGATATACAAAGAATCGTTAGAAGCAAAGACAGTGTATATTTGTTCTTTTTAAACTGTGTAAGAAGCAATAAAAACAGAGGACTGGTGTACCAGATAGCAAGACCCCATGGGTTTACTTTCAAATATGGGTAGGTTAATACAAATCCGTCTTTAATTTTTAGTATTGGTTCAGGTGGCATAAAAAGGAAACTATATAGATTTCCAGGTATATGGGAAAGACTCATGTACCCGTCGCGTAGATTGAGAGACAATGGATAGTTGTTGAGTGTGATGTTGTAGAGGTATCCAGTTTCAAAAATTGAATGGAACCGGGCAACATTATATACACCAAGCAAACTACCACAAAAGACTATTGGAATTGCCATGATCAGGAGTTGTTTGAACGAATATCGTTTCTGTATCCATTCTAAAATAAAGAAAAGGACTCCAAGTGCAAGTGTCGCTCGCGTTAAGAGTGCAAGTCCAACAAATATGCCAATAAGAAGTGACCGCTTTTTAGTGAGATATTCAAGAAGAGCAAATAGCATCAGTGGTACACCGAGGACTTCAACTTGATATGCAGTGATATTAATAACGCTCGCACTAAATACTACTGTTGAAAAAACAAAAAATAGCGCAAGCCATAAAGAATCAATTCTTTTAAATTTATAGACAGTAGCGAGTCGATATATGGCAATAAAAGAAAGGAGCATGGAAACGATACCAATGGTTACTTGGGGGAACGTTGTGCCAAAGAAAAAGACAAACGGTGCAAGAACCATTGATGCAAATGGTCCAAAATAGAGATAAAACTTTCCATTAAATTTGGATATGTCGCCAAGTGGCATACCCTGTACAGCCTCAAGAGAAATATGCTTATGCATGAACTGATTGGCAAGAAGCACTAATGAATTATCGTTGTTAATTTTTAGGCTTGTTTGAATGAGTAAAACAGTTGCAAAGAGGGTAACACCAAAAAGAAGAAGAAAAAGCAATGCTTTCCATGTTGTTTTCAAATACTGCATATATATGAAGTATAGCAAAAGAGGTGATTAGGCCAAAAGTCTGAATAAGTTTGAGGCTAAAGAGTGTTGACAAACGCAGGGTTGCTTGTTTTGTTTGTTACTATAGGGTATAATATTGGTCTGTCAGAGTTTCCATTAGACACCCCAAAAGTAGGGAGTTGCCTGAGAAGAAACGCTCTTTTCATCGTGAATATTTGTGCTTTGCACATAAAGGTTTGGAAAATCATACCAGGAGGCGTTATTATGTTTCGGCTTAAAATTGAAACAACCGTTTCATATCAGGATGTGTATATGGCGCTCTTTTTATTCAAAAGAGAACATAAAAACGTAACAAAGTTTTTGTGTGCATATCCAATTAATAGTGTTCTGGAGAAAGAGGTGTCCCT
>Ga0172371_10013205_pt1 | contig 10786 bp, 4 predicted proteins | sample Lak12m_FD_114543 | JGI IMG/M metagenome (GOLD analysis project Ga0172371, IMG submission 114543) | Freshwater microbial communities from Kabuno Bay, South-Kivu, Congo - kab_022012_12m | ecosystem: Environmental > Aquatic > Freshwater > Lake | place: Democratic Republic of the Congo: South-Kivu... | reverse complement strand
AGCCGGCGGCCTGCCGCACCCATGACGGCCGCCTGCTGTTTGCGACGCGCAAGGGTGTGGTGACGGTTGATCCGGAGACCGTGGCGCCCCGCCGGCTGCCGCCACCGGTCGTGGTGGAAGCCGTCGTGACGGATGGCGAGATGCAGCCCTTGTCGGAGACGCCTTCCTCCTGGCGCCCGGACGCGAACCGGTCGGTCCTGAAAATCCCGCCGGGCCGGCGGCAGATTGAATTCCGGTTTGTGGGTGTTAGCCTCGTTTCGCCGGACCGGGTGCGCTTTCGGCATCGGCTGGTCGGGTGGGACCCGGACTGGGTCGAAGCGGGGTCGCAAAGGGTGGCGCGCTACAACTTCGTGCAGCCGGGAGACTACCTCTTCGAAGTAAGCGCCTGCAACAGCGATGGGGTTTGGACCGTGCCCCCGGCGAGCATTGCGGTGCGCCTCCTGCCGCACTTCTACCAGACGTGGTGGTTTATCACATTGGTGATCGCGGTGATGGCGGCGGCGGCGGGCGGCGTGCTGCGGGCATGGCATGTGCGCCGCTTGCGCCAGCAGTTGGCGCGGCTCGAGCGGCAACGGGCCATCGAGCGGGATCGGACCCGCATCGCCAAAGACATCCATGACGATTTGGGCGCGGGCCTGACGCATATCGCGTTGCTGAGCGAGATGGCACGGCCCACGGCCACACCGGAGGTGCAGTCGCAATTGGCGCAGATCACCGAGGTCGCGCGCGAATTGACCAGCAACATGGACGAAATCGTCTGGGCGGTGAACCCCGAGAACGACACGCTCGACGGCCTGGCCACTTACGTCTCAAAGTTCGCCCATGATTACCTGACGGCGGCCGGGATACGCTGCCGGCTGGACTTGCCGGCCCAATTGCCCGCCGTGAATCTGCCGGCGGAGTTGCGCCACAATCTATTCCTCGCCGCCAAAGAGGCATTGAATAACGTGGTTAAACACGCACACGCCACGGAGGTCCGCGTCGGCCTGGAACTGTTCGAACAGACCTTCAAACTCGTCATCGAAGACAATGGCCGCGGCCTGGGTGGCGGCGAGGCGACCGAGGCAGCGTGCCGGGGTCGGGTGTCCAGTGGCCATGGCCTGCTCAACCTCCGGAAGCGGCTCGAAAACGCCGGCGGCCGATGCGTGCTCGACAGCCAGCCGGGCCGCGGCACACGTGTCGAAATGACCGTGCCGCTGGATGTCGTCTCACCAGAATTGGCGATTGGTGAAAATGGCCGGCCCGGATAACTTGCGGCAGTCGTCCGCGGACAGGCTCGCGGCGTCGGCGGGCAACGCCGATGCGGCCGAGGCGGGCCGCCCGGCCAATCGAGCCGCTCCGCCGGACACCGGTTAAATGGTTATTCGCGTCTCCATTGTCGAAGATAACGCGCGGTTCCGGGGCGGACTGCAAAAGCTCATCCAGTCCAGCCCGGGCTTCCAGTGCGCGTCGGTCCATGCCACCGCCGAGGCCGCCGTCGCGGACTTGCCCGCCGTGCGACCGCAGGTGGTATTGATGGATATCAACCTGCCCGGCATGAACGGCGTCGAATGCGTGCGCCGCGTCAAACCGCTCCTGCCCGAGACGCAAATCATGATGCTGACGGTCTATGAGAACACGGAGCTGATCCTTCAGGCGTTGTCCGCCGGGGCGACCGGTTACCTGCTGAAGCAGACCCCGCCCAACGACCTGCTCAACGCCATTCGCGACGTGCATCGCGGCGGCTCGCCGATGTCCAGCCACATCGCGCGGAAGATCGTGGCCTCCTTCCAGCAACCCGCCGCCCGGGCCAAGGGCATGGAGAACCTGACGCCGCGCGAGCAGGAGGTGCTCGAACTGCTGGCCAAGGGCTTTCTCTACAAGGAAATCAGCGACGCCCTGGGCATCAGCTACGACACCGTCCACGCCCATATTCGGCGCATCTACGAAAAGCTCCAGGTGCGTTCGCGCACCGAGGCCGTGGCCAAGCATCTGCATCAAAGCCTGCCGCAGCCCCGGCCTCCGCTGCCGGGTGGCCGGGCCCCCGCCGACTAGCCAGAATTGGCGATTATGCGCCGATCGTCCGCCTGTTAGGATAATCGGTGTTTCATGTTAATCAGCGCACGGAAACCGAATCCGAAGTATTTCGGAAGACTGTGCTCCCACTGGTTTGGGCGCGCACGCTGGTGTGCTCTGAATTCCAACTCCCCTGAACCCCCAACCTTATGAAGAATAAAATTGACTCCTGTAACACCTCCGGCTTGGTAAACGATGCGAAGCTGCTGCCGCTTTTCCTGCTGGCTATGTTGCTGTGCGCGGGCTCGGCGTTCGCCGCCAGCAGCACTTGGGTCAGTGAGCCGGTGAGCGGTTCCTGGACCAATGTATTGAACTGGGCCGGAGGCACCGTTCCTGGAACCATCAACAACACCGCCAACAATGGTATTGACGGTTCTTCTGTTGCTACCTTTGCCAACGCCATACCCGGCTCGCTCATTGGCAGCGCGTCGAGTCCCATTATTCCTGATGATGCCACGATCGCCAACGGCAAGGCCCGCATGTTGTATCAACTCAACTTTAATGAAGCCACTTGCGGTTCTTATGTGTTCTACTCGCCCAGCGCTTATGCCGCGCAGACCGCGACTACTCCTGAAACCGGCGTCCTCAGTCTTTGCGTTCCTACTACTGCGAATGGTGGAGCCAATGGTTCCTATATCGGCGCTGCGGTGGTCAATCCCCAGACTTTCTTGATTCCAGTTCAGATTCGGCTTCCCTCATCCACGACGGGAACCTACGGTTTCACGAATAACGCGACCAGTCCGAACGCGACCTATTACTTCAATCAATTGTTTCTTTATCCAGGCGCCACCGGTCGTGGGGTGACCTTCGTCTTTGCTGGCTCCAACACGGGCACCAACACCGTTGCCTCCTTGGCGCAGAGCGCGAATCAAACTGGCGGGCCAACCGGAATTAGGAAAGAGGGTTCGGGCACATGGATTTTGTCCGGTGCGAACACGTTCAACGCCGCTTCTTCAATGTTTGTGACCGCCGGCACTTTGATCGTCAAAGACCCTGCGGCCTTCGGTTCGGCGACCACCGCGGTCGTCACCAATACGGGAATTCTGCAAATTGATGGGATCGGACTGAATCAGATGTACCTGACCCTTCGCAAAGGCGGGACCATCCGGATGAACGGCACCGCCTCGATGAACGGTGTGGCCCTCGGCGCGCACACGGGCACCAGCGGAACCCTGAGCACGACCAGCGCGAGTGACGTCTTCACCGTCGGGTCCGGAATTGCCGTGGGAGCCGATGTCAGCGGCGGCGCGGCGGACACGGTTCTTAACACGGCCGGCCCGGGCACGCTGGTATTCGGTCAGGCCAATTCTTACGTTGGGAAATGGTCGTTCGGCGCCGCAACCAACCAAGTCCTGAACGCCGCCGCCTTGGGCACGGGCCTTAACGCCAACATCGGCGCGGGTGCGATCCTCGACCTGAGCCCGCTGGGAGACACCACCTTCGCGCCCACCACCTCCGGCTTTGGCGGCAGCGGCACGGGCACCGCCTTGGGATCAACCGCCGCGGCCATGGTGGCCACCGCGGGCAGCACCGTGGACCTTACCGGCAAAGCAGTGAACCTGACCTTCACGCCCGCGACATTCACCGGCGACACGACCCACCCGGCGCTCTACATCGCCCAGGGCACGCTCGCCCTGAGCGGCAACACCTTCTTCGTGGACAATGCATCCGGGACCGCCCTGGGGGTTGGCACCTACCGGCTGATCCAGCAGGCCGCGGGCAGCATCACCTCCGGCGGCGGGTATGCCGTTCTGGTCAGCGGCAGCGGATTGGCGTCGGGCACGACGGCCGAAATCCAGGTGTCCGGCGGGAATGTGGACCTGGTGGTCACCGTCTATGTGCCCAAAGACCTGGTCTGGACGGGGGGCAATCCGGACTCGACCTGGGATATCAACTCGACTGCCAACTTCCTCAGTGGTTCATCGCCCTCGGTGTTTCACAACTCCGACAATGTTACGTTCAATGCGATTGGCTCGACCAACCCGAGTGTGACCCTGTCGGGCACTTTGGCGCCCGCCAGCGTGACCGTGGACACCAGCGCCAACGACTACACCTTTACCGGCTCGGGCCAGATCGGCGGCACGACGGCGCTGAAGAAGGTGGGCACCGGCGCCTTGTCGCTCCAGACGGTCAACAGCTATGCGGGCGGCACGGTGGTCAGCAACGGCGTGCTGCAATACGGCGTCGCCAATGCCGTCTCGAGCACGGGCGCGGGCGACGTGGCGGTTTACAGCGGCGGCGGCGTGGACCTGAACAATTTCAGCGGAACTATCAACGGCCTTAACGGCGACGGCACGGTGGACAATAAGGCGGGCGGCGACTCCGTCCTGACCCTGGGCAACAACGACGCGGGTGGCAGTTTCTCCGGCGTTCTGAAGAACACCTCCGGCACGCTGGCGGTGACCAAGATCGGTAACGGAACCCAATCGCTGACGGCGTCCAATGCCTATACCGGGATTACCACCCTCAGCGCCGGCACGCTGGCCGCCGTCAATGCCCACGCGCTGGGACCGGTCGGTGATTTAACGATGAGCGCCGGAACGTTGGACGTCAGAACTCCAAGGCTGTATGTCAACAGCCTCGCCGGCAGCGGCGGCACGATTGCCAACAATTCCACCACCACGACCAACACTCTGGTGATTCAAGGAACATCCTCGACGACCTTTAGTGGTTCGATGGTGGATGGTTCCAGCGGCCAAATGGCGTTGTTGTTGCTGAACGGAACGTTGCGCCTGAACAACGCAAACACGTTCACGGGTGGCACGGTGGTTGGGAGCGGGGCAACGCTCAATCTTGGCAATAGCCCGGCGAGTTTGGGTGGATCGGTGATCGTCAGCAATGGCGCGACGCTGGGTCTGGTTGGCGGCAGCGGTATCCCGGGGTCACCCGCGTCAATCACGACTGTAGATAGGGCGACCGTGACCTTCAATTCGGGCGCCGAGGGCAACACCTGGGCAGGCCAGTTCTACGGGAGCGCGACCTCGACCAACCGCCATCTCGGGGCGTGCACGTCAAGCGGAGCCTTGGCCTACTCCAACTTCCTGGGGGTGGTCCAGTTCGCCATGAACAACGCGTCGAACCCCAATTTCCGCTTCAACAACGCAAATGCCGGTGGTGACAACACCACCTTCGAGTTCGAGACCGGCCTGGTGCACACCCGTGACAGCCAGATGGTGCGATTGGGCTCCCTCGCCGGTGGCAGCAGCACCTGCGGCATCGGAGGAGCGGGGACAGCCGGGGCGATCGGCACATGGCTGATTGGAGGCAAGAATGTTAATAATGTGTTCCACGGCTACATTTCAGGCAGCAACAACATCGTCAAGATCGGCTCGGCCAGCCTGACGCTCGACGGCATCGCCGACTACACCAACACGGTCACGTTAGCGGACCCGTATGAGCCGACCAACATCGTCAGCTACACGCTCCACTCCAACGTCATCACCTACTTCAACTGGACCACCGTCAGCAACGGGGTCCTGAAGATCGCCGCCCCCAACAACCTCGCAAACAGCTCCGGCATCACCCTGTCCGGCGCGAGCGCCGTGCTCGACGTCTCGGGAATCGGGTACTGGACCAACCAGACCACGCTCGATTACAACGGCGCCGAACAGCCCACCAACACCCTCGTCGTCGTGACGGGGACGCTGGACCTGGGCGGCAGCCAAAGCCTGCTCGGCGAGGGGACCGTCCAGGGGAGTCTGAACGCCGCAGCCGGCACGACCGTCGCACCGGGAGTCGTGGCGAGCGCAACGGGCACGCTCACCATCACCGGACCGGCCAGCCTCAACGGCGGAGTGAACATGGATCTGAATCGCACCGCCACCCCGAAGTGCGACGGCATTGTGGCGGGGTCGTTTGCGGGCAGCGGCGCCACGCTGACGGTCACCAACGTCGGGCCGACGCTCGTCACGGGAGACAAATTCCAGTTATTCAGTGGTCCGGTGAACGCTTTCGCCACAGTGAACCTGCCGGTGTCGAGCGGTGAGGTTACCTACGTCTGGACCAACAAGCTGGCCATTGACGGCAGCATCGAGGTGCTCAGCGGCGCCAGCCCGGTGAACCCGACCCCGACCAACTTCACGTTCGCGGTGAGCGGTTCGACTCTCACGCTGGGCTGGCCGGCCGACTATACCGGTTGGACGCTGCTGACCAACGCGGTGGATGTCACCGACCCGGGGTCCTGGTTCCCGTATCCCGGCTCCGCCAACACCAACCGGGTCAACTTGACCCTTGACCCAACGCAGGCCAACGTGTTTTACCGGCTGCAATTGCAACAAACGCCGTAACGCAGTTTCGGGGCCAGGGCGCCGGGCCTCGGCGCGGCGCCCCCCCTCGACTTAGTGCCCGAGTATGAAACCTACGAAGCAAGACAGAAGGAGAGCCCCGGCAAGGAATCGTCGGGCCTTCACGCTGATCGAACTGCTGGTGGTGATTGCGATCATCGCCATCCTGGCGGCGCTGCTGTTGCCGGCCTTGGCCAACGCCAAGGAAAAGGCGCTGCGCACGGAGTGCCTCAACAACATGCGCCAATGGGGAGTGGGGTGCATGATGTATGCGGACGATTATGATGGCAAATACCCCACCACCAAGGCGGGCGCCAATCCCGTGAACATGATCCGGGGTGGATACTATACCCGTTGGATGTGGTTCGGAACAGCGCAGGGATACAAAGTCCCGCAGAGCTGGACCCAACCGTTCGGCGAGTTTCAGGGCCTGGGCATGTTATATCCCCAGAAGTTGGCGGGCAATGGCCGGGTCTTCTATTGTCCAAGCCTGAACTCCAAGAACTCAATGATCGGGTCGAAGATCTACGAGCCCCTCCTCACCACAACGACTTCCCAAAACGACGATAATAACCCAGGCAGCGTTCGCACGAGCTTCATTTACAATCCCTGGGTGGTGAATCCCGAGGGCTCGAGCCAGGCCGATTTGACACGCAAGTACCAGAAGACGAGCCAGGTCAACGGCCGCAAGCTCTTCGGCATGGACTTCATTGACAGCAACGCCTGGCGGCCGGGCGGTGATGTGGACATCGGAGGCATCAATTTCGCCCACAGCCGCAGCAAAGGCTGGAATGTGCTCTTCACGGACGCCAGCGTCGAGTTCAAGAAGGTCAGCGTCCGAACCAGGAATGTCTATGCGCTGGGGGGCTTCAACAACGGGCAGTATGACATCAAAGGCATCTGTGATCTGGCAAGGCTGGTGTTCGAGTGACCGTGGTCGCCAAGATCCTTGTGCGGGTGAATCCTGAGCCGAGTCGGGCCCGGTTTGGTGTCCACCCTTTAGGGTGTTGGGAGGCCTCGGACACCCTAAAGGGTGGACACCAAACGCCCCGCTTACGCAAGCCGGTTGCGTGCTGGGCCCTGTTGCTGGTGTACCTGATTGCCGGCTGCATGAGCTGTTTAGCCCAACCAGCGCCGCCAGCCACTGGACAAACGACTCTGCGCGACGAGTGGGTGGACCCGGACACTGGACACCGGGTCGTCCGGCTCTCGCGCGTTCCCGGCAGCAGCCAGAGTTTCTATTTTCACCAAAACGCGTTCACCGCCGAGGGCGACAAGATGGTGTTCGAGAACAACCCCGGGGGCGGCGGCAACCGGCTGATGGTTCTCGAGTGGGCAACGCGGAAGACCGAACCGGTGACCGAACCGGGCGTTCGCGGAATTATTGTCGGGCGAAGCGGTCGGCAGGTGTACTACCAGCGCGGGCGCGACCTGTACTCGACCCACCTGGACACCAAGGCCACCCGGCACATTGCGGAGTTGCCCTTGCGCTGGTCGGTTGCAGCCGTCAATGCCGACGAAACGAAGTTGGCGGGGACGTTTACCGAACCGGGCGGGCGGCCGATTGACCGGAGCGGTCCCCGGTCGGGATGGTTCGAGCAGGTGTTTGAGGCCAGACGGCCCCACTGGTTGTACACCATTGATGTTGCGACCGGCCGGACCAATGCCTTCTACCGCTGCGAGGCGTGGCTCAACCATCTGCAATTTTCGCCCGTGGAGACCAACCTCCTGATGTTCTGCCACGAAGGCCCCTGGCACAAGCTGGACCGCATTTGGAACATCCGGACGGATGGCACTGGTTTGCGACTAATGCACCACCGCAGCATCCCGATGGAGATCGCCGGGCACGAGTTCTGGAGCCCGGATGGAAAGACGGTCTGGTTCGACCTGCAGGTGCCGCGCGGTGAGACATTCTTCCTCGCCGGCGTGGAGGTGGCCACCGGCAAGGAAACCCGTTACCCGGTTGAGCGCGACCAATGGTCGGTGCACTTCAACCTCTCGCACGACGGCAAGCTTTTCGCCGGCGACGGCGGCGCTCCGAACATGGTGGCCAAAGCGCGCAACGGGAAATGGATCTGGCTCTTCACGCCGCAGCCGGAGGGGACGCTGAAAGCCAAGAAGTTGGTTAACATGGCCCGGCATGACTACGACCTCGAGCCTAATTTGAACTTCTCCCCGGACGGCAAGTGGATCGTGTTCCGCGGGAACTTCGACGGCAGCGCGCAGGTCTATGCCGTAGAGGTGGCGAAAGCCGGGCGCGCCGGGACGGGCGCGCGAGCTGCCGTGGGCGCGCAGAAGCGCTTCGTCGTAACCGAATACGGGGCGGTTGGTGATGGGCATGCACTCTGCACCAAAGCAATTCAGTCTGCGATTGACCGTTGCGCGGCGGAAGGCGGCGGGGTTTTGGTGGTGCCGAAGGGGACTTTCCTGACCGGCGCGCTGTTTCTGAAACAAGGGGTGAACCTCCGGATCGAGAAGGAGGGCGTGCTCAAGGGCTCGCAGAATACCAACGACTACCCGTGGATTGAGACGCGCATCGCGGGGCTGGAAATGAAATGGCCCGCGGCCCTGGTCAATGCCGATGGGGTGGACGGCCTGGAGTTGAGCGGGGAGGGAACCCTTGATGGGTCGGGCGAGCGCTGGTGGCGGGAGTATTGGGATGCGCGCAGCCGTGAAAAGGACGGCCTTGATCCCCATTTCAAGGTGCCGCGGCCGAGGCTGGTGCACATCATCCGTTCCCGCAATGTCGTGGTGCGCGACTTATGGCTCAGGAACCCGGCGTTCTGGAACTTGCAGGTGACGTATTGCGACGGCGTCGAGATTAGCGGCCTCAAGATCCGGGCGCACAGCGAGCCGGTCAAGGCGGCCAGCTCCGACGGCATAGACATTGACTCAACGCGCAACGTGCTGATTGCGGACTGCGACATCGAGTGCGACGACGACGCCATTTGCCTCAAATCGGGCCGGGACGCGGACGGGCTGCGAGTGAACCGGCCGACCGAAAACGTGGTGATCAGGAACTGCCGCGTGGGGCAGGCGGCGGGCCTGGTGGTCTTCGGGAGCGAAACCGCCGGGGGCATCCGCAACGTGAAGGTCTATGACTGCAAGGCCGAGCCGGGTTGTGGCGAAGTCGTGCGCTTCAAGACGCGGATGGGGCGGGGCGGGGTGGTCGAGGACGTGCTCTACGAGAACATTGAGGCCGACGGCTTGCGCCTGGTATTCAACTTCAATATGGACGCTTTCAGCACCACCTGGTTGCCGGAGGAGTTTCGGATGTCGGTGCCGACCGACAAGGGCACGCCGGTGTTCCGCAACATCCGCGTCCGCAACCTGCGGGCGACGAATTGCGGATCGGCCGGCCGCCTGGTCGGGCTGCCGGACAGCCCACTCCGCGATCTGGCGCTCGAAAACGTGAGTATCGAGGCGAAGAGCGGCTTCACTATCCGCAATGCCAGCGGACTGCGCTTCGAGAATGTGAAGATCAACGGCCTGCCCGTCTCCCCTCCCCGCGAAACCGTGCTTGGGGAAAACCCACGCCGCTTCGCCGCAAAGCCGAATGAGTCGTAAGCGTACCGGCCGCCGGGCGTTTCACCTCCTGGCGTTGGCGGCGCTCGTGCTGACGGCGGGACAGGCTCGGGCGCAACGCCAGATGGAGAAGCTTGGCCGGGGTCTGATGGCCGTGTGCGCCAACAGCACCCAGGTCTATGTCGGTTGGCGGCTGCTCAGCACGGATCCGGACCGCGTCGGCTTCAACCTTTACCGCTCGGCCAGTGGCGGCGCCGGCGTCAAACTCAATTCCCTGCCTCTCACCAACACCACCGATTACCTGGATGGCGGAGCCAATCTCTCGGTGTCCAATGCCTGGTACGTGCGAGCCGTCAGCAACGGCGTCGAACTCACGCCTTCCGCCGCCGCGGGATTGCCGGCCAACGCCCCCATCCGCCAGTACTTTCCCGTGCCCCTGCACGCCGTCACCGGCGGCGCGTATCCGCCCTACGATCTGAAGTTCGCCTGGGCCGGAGACTTTGACGGCAACGGCGAATATGACTTTGTGGTGGACCGGCTTTCGACGACGGCGGGCGTCAGGCAGTACCTTCAGGCCTATTTGCGCGACGGGACTTTCCTCTGGCAGATGGACATGGGCTACAACAGCACCAACCAATACAGCCACGAACCCGGCTCCTCGGCGATCAGCATCGGCATGGGAGACTGCGTAACCGTCTTTGACCTCGACGGCAACGGCAAAGCCGAGGTGATCGTGCGCACCGCCAAGGGAGTGACCGTCACCAACGCGGCTGGCGCGCGCGTTGCCGCCATCACCGCCGCGAACGATACCGTCCAATACATTTCCGTATTCGAGGGCATGACCGGCGTGGAATTGGCGCGGGCGACGGTGCCAAATCCGTATTCGTCGGACGGGCCGCTATTCGGGCACATGGGCGTCATGT
>Ga0172371_10013204_pt1 | contig 10788 bp, 13 predicted proteins | sample Lak12m_FD_114543 | JGI IMG/M metagenome (GOLD analysis project Ga0172371, IMG submission 114543) | Freshwater microbial communities from Kabuno Bay, South-Kivu, Congo - kab_022012_12m | ecosystem: Environmental > Aquatic > Freshwater > Lake | place: Democratic Republic of the Congo: South-Kivu... | reverse complement strand
TATTTTAGGTAAATAAGGTAAATTTAGTCAAAAAAAGGCTAGATAAGCCGTATTTATGCTTTTATTTATTCTATTTGGGGGTATTAAAATCACTAACATTAACAAATCAGTAAGTAAATTAAGAGTGTTAGATAGATTTAATGCTTATTCTGCTAAAGATTAGGAGATGATGAAAAATGGGAAAAATAGCACAAATAAGTTCAAAATACATAATTCATGCAAAGATAGATGCAGAAGGTATTATTGACAAACCAGATGTAATTGGAGCAGTTTTTGGTCAAACTGAAGGTTTACTAGGAGCTGATCTTGAATTAAGAGAACTTCAAAGGTCTGGAAGAATAGGTAGGATAGAAGTAGATATAGAAAACAAAAATGGAAAATCTGGCGGTCATATAGTTATTCCGTCAAGCTTGGATAAAGCAGAAACAAGCATTGTTGGAGCAGCTCTTGAGATAATCGAAAGAGTAGGCCCATGTGATGCAAAGATCAAGATTGAAAATATTGAAGATGTAAGGATCAGTAAAAGAACTCAAGTTATCGAAAGGGCAAAAGAACTTTTGAAACAGCTGCAAGATACAGTATTGCCAGATTCTCAGGATATCACTAATGAAGTATCAGCTTCGGTCAGAGTTATGGAACTGATAGAATATGGTAAAGACAGGTTAGCAGCAGGTCCTGCAATTGAAGAATCTGAAGAGATCATAATAGTTGAAGGAAGAGCAGATGTTGTTAATCTATTGAAATATGGTTTTAAAAACTGTATAGCTATGAACGGAACTTCTGTACCTGAAACAATAATTGATCTATGCAGAAAAAAGACAGTAACTGTATTTGTTGATGGAGACAGAGGAGGAAATCTGATACTAAAAAGCTTGTTTGATTGTGCAGAGATAGACTTTGTAACAAAAGCACCTTCTGGAAAAGAGCTTGAAGAATTGACTCAAAAAGAGATTCATAAAGCTTTGAGAGGAAGGATGACTGCTGAACAAGTAAAGCTTGAATTAGCAAAAGACACTGCTCAGATGGAAGAAAGAGGAAATGAAAGAAGGACCTTTTTCAACAAACCTCAGCAGCAAAGACCTATGCCTCAAAGGCCAGAACAAAGAGCTTATCAGCCAAGACCTATGATGCCTCAGAGACCTAGCTTTTCTGCTAAAAAAGCAGTTCCAAGCGATTCTGAAAAACAGCAGTTCTCAAAGATGCTTGAAGATCTGATCGGAACAAGAGGAGCTTATATCCTTAATCAAAAATTGAGCATTTTAGGGAAAGTGCCTGTAACTGAGCTATCAACAACTGTAAAAAGCTTGAGTTCAGGAATATATGCAATTGTTCTAGACGGAAAGATTGACAAAGAATTAGCTTTGACAGCAGACAAGACCAATGTAAAGTTCATAGTAAGCATGGGTTCTGATGTTAAAAATGAAGAAGTCAGTGTTTCTATCCTAACAAGCAGCGACTTGTAGAAAATGCAGGGCATTTTATACATTTGGAAAAACGAGAGTTTTTCCATTATATAAAATCGCTTTTTTCTTTATTTTTTTAAGTTTTCTTTAAAAAAGTTTATATATCTGCTATACATTACCTTATTTATGACTAACAAATTATCTTGTTGTTGTAATTGAATTCTTTCATTTATTTAGTTAAAACTTTATTCAGACCATTTGATTCTTGATGGTTAATATCCAAAAATATTTAAGGTGAAAAAATGAATATTCAAACGATATATACTAAAAAAGCGCCAGAACCTGTTGGCCCTTATAGCCAAGCAATTTTAGCAGGAGATTATATATTTATATCAGGTCAGATAGGTATTGATCCAAATACAGGAAAGCTCGTTGAAGGCGGAATCAAAGAACAAACAAATCAAGCCATCAACAATATAGAGAGCATATTATCTTCAGTAGGATTAAAATTAAAAAGCATAGTTAAAACTGAAGTTTATCTAACAAATATAGATGAATTTAAAGAGATGAATGAGATTTATGCATCAAGATTTATACATGATATAAAACCAGCAAGAGCAACAGTTCAGGTTGTAAAATTACCTCTTGATGCAAAGGTTGAAATATCGAGTATAGCTTATTTAGGTGATCAAAATGTACAATAATATAATTGAAACTATCGGAAATACGCCTCTTGTAAGAATAAACAGATTAAACCCTAATAAAAAGGTGGAAATTTATGCAAAGATAGAAGGATTTAATCCTACTGGAAGCATTAAAGATAGGATAGCTTTGAAGATGATTGAACAAGCTGAGCAGACAAGCAAACTTGTAAAAGGAAAAACAATTATCGAACCGACTTCTGGAAATACAGGAATTGCTATGGCAATGATAGGTGCAATAAAAGGTTATGATGTAGAGATTGTCATGAGCAAAGCAGTATCTGTCGAAAGACAGAAGATGATAAAGGCTTTTGGAGCTAAAGTTACTTTGACAGATGCTAATCTGGGTACAGATGGAGCTATAATAAAGACAAGAGAACTTATCAAGCAGTATCCTGAAAGATATTTTTTTCCAGACCAATTTTCAAATGAATATAATAAGATTGCACACTATAAAACAACAGGTAAAGAGATTTGGAAACAGACAAGGGGAAAAGTAACTCATTTTGTATCTTCATTAGGGACTTCAGGTACGCTAATGGGTGTTGGTATGGCTCTGAAAGAGAAAAACTCAAAGATAAAAATTGTAGAGGCTCATCCTGTAAAAGGCCATTATATCCAAGGTTTAAAGAATATGGAAGAAGCGATAGTCCCTGCAATATATGATAAATCAAAAATTGATGAAACCATAATGGTAGAGACAGAAGCTGCATTTGATATGGTAAAGCAGATTGTTAAAAAAGAAGGTATCTTTGTTGGTATGAGCTCTGGTGCTGCAATGTATGCTGCTATTGAAGTTGCAAAGAAGATGGATAAAGGAATGATTGTAGTTATCTTCCCAGACAGGGGAGAAAAATATTTAAGCACGAATTTGTTTAGTGAATAGATGGCGAAAGAAGATATAGAAGGAAAAAGGATTTTCTTAAGAAATCTGAATATTAAAGACGCTAAACAGATAGTTAAGATATGTCATGATAAGTCTATAAACAGGTTTACTCATGTACCTTACCCATATAGATTAAAGGATGCGTTTGAATTTATAAAAAGAAGCCAAAAGAAGAGAAAAGAAAGTGAAGAGTTTGTTTATGGTATTATAAACAAAGAAACTGATGAATTGATGGGCACTATAAGCTTTATCAGGATTTCCAAAAGAGACAACAAGGCAGAAATAGGTTATCTTCTTGGAAAAGAATACAGAAATAAAGGGTATATGACAGAAGCGTGCAAACTTCTTGTTGATTATGGTTTTAAGAAAATGAAATTCTATAAGATATGTATAAATTGTGCAAAAGGTAACAAAGAGTCTAAGAAAGTTATTGAAAAGGTTGGTGGAAAAGAAGAAGCTTTATTAAGAAAAGATATTCTTTTAGGTGGTAAATACCATGATCATTATATCCACAGCTTGTGGAGAGATGATTGGAAAAAGAGAAGATGACACTAAAATTTTATAACACATTGACAAGGAAAAAGCAGACATTCAAACCGATTAATGACAATGGGGTTAGGATGTATAGCTGCGGTCCTACAGTGTATAATTATGTCCATATCGGAAATCTAAGAGCATATACTTTTGTAGATATATTAAGAAGATATCTCAAGTATAAAGGATACAAGCTGAAACATGTGATGAATATAACTGATGTAGATGACAAAACTATAAGAGATTCTCAGAAAGAACATAAATCATTGAAGGAATTTACTGAATTTTACACAAAAGCATTTTTTAGTGATTTCAAAAAATTGAATATACAGATGCCAGATATAATACCCAAAGCAACCGAAGAGATTCCAGGCATGATTGAGCTTGTCAAGATACTTCTTAAAAAAAAGTATGCATATAAGACGGAAAATGGAGATATCTATTTCAAGATCTCAAAATTCAAAAAATACGGGAAGTTAGCTTTGCTTGATTTTGATAATCTTAAGAAAAATGCTGATGGAAGATTAAACAGCTCAGATGAGTATAATAAAGAAGATGCACGTGATTTTGCTTTGTGGAAATCCTATGATAAAGAAGATGGTGATGTTTTCTGGGAAACAGAGATAGGAAAAGGCCGTCCAGGATGGCATATTGAATGCAGTGTGATGTCATCTAGATACCTGGGCCAGCCTTTTGATATCCATACAGGTGGTGTAGATCTTATATTTCCGCACCATACTAATGAGATTGCACAATCAGAAGCAGCTTATGGTAAAAAATTTGTAAATTTTTGGCTTCATAATGAGCATATTATGGTAAATGGCCAGAAGATGTCAAAGAGTTTGGGTAATTTTTTCACGCTGAATGATTTAATGAATAAAGGTTATAATCCTAAAGCAGTAAGATATGAGTTATTAAGTTCTCATTATAGGACTAAGCTTGATTTCAGAGAAGATAATTTGAACAAGATTCCTGAAATTCTGCAAAAATTCTATGACTTCTTAGATAAGTTAGATGAGATAAAAAATGAAATAAGCAATAAAAAAGTAGATATTCTAATCAAAAAAGCAAAAAAGAATTTTGAAAAAGAGATGGACAATGACCTTAATATTTCTGGAGGATTGGCTGCAGTCTTTGAGTTTATGACATCGATAAATAAGATTATGGTTAAAATAAGCGTTGAAGATTCTAAGAAAATAAAAGAAACAATGGCAAAATTTGATTCTGTATTAGGCATCATGGATCATGAAAAAGGCTCTTTAGACTCTGATATTGATGACCTTATCAAAAAAAGAGAAGAAGCAAGAAAAAATAAAGATTTTAAGACAGCAGACAAGATAAGAGATGAGCTAAAGGAAAAAGGGATCATACTTGAAGATACTCCTCAGGGCATCAGATGGAAAAAATTATGATAAGATTTATTAAATAATATCAGATTATATTCTCAATGTTTGAAAAACAGCTGATTATTGTCGGTATTGATCCAGGAACTACATTAGGATATGCTATTCTAGACTTAAACGGCAAACTGATCAAGATAGATTCTGCAAAAGAGCTGGACTTAGGTTCATTGATATCAAAGGTGATATATCACGGAAAAGTCCTTGCAGTTGGAACCGATAAACAAAGGACGCCTAGTTTTGTAAATGATTTTGCGGTCAAGACAGGAGGAATAATAATCTCTCCGAAAGAAGATATCAAAGTAGATGAAAAAGAGAAGTTGACAAGAGAATATGATTTTAAAGGAGACCATCAAAAAGATGCTTTAGCATCTGCTATTTTTGCTTATAAAAGGCTGAAGAACCTGTTTAATAAGATAGATGAATTTGTAAAAACCAATAAAAAAGAGAACCTTAAAAATAAGATAGTTGAGATTGTAATAAAAAATTACGGAATAAGCATAAAATCTGCTCTGGATATACTTGAAAAACCTGCAGAAAACCAGATAATCAAAAAGATAATTGAAACAAAACAGCTAAGAGAGGAAGATTTTTTCGAGCTGAATGAAAGGTTAAGGTTTATAGAAGATGAGAACAGGTTATTAAAATCTCAGAACTCGAAGATGAAGAATGAACTGAAGAACATCCAGAATATCAGAGATAAGATATCAGCAAAACCAAATGTTATTTCTGACAATAAGTTAAGAGGCTTGGCAAAAGAAAGGGAGATAAGATTAAATTTTTTGTCGAATGATTTAAGGATAAAAGATGCTGAATTGAAAAAAATAAATGATGAGAATAAAAAGCTTTTGAGATTTCTTGGTTCAACGAATGATAATATCCTTCTAAAAAAAATAGATAATCTGGGGTCTATAGAATTTGAAAATAAAAAAAAGACATTGAACATAAAAGATGATGATGTACTGTTGGTTAAAAACCCGAATATAATAAGCCAAAATGTGTATGATTCTATAAAAGAGAAGATAAACATTATAGTTTACATAGAAAAACCAAGCAAAAAAGTTATGGAAGCTTTTAATTTCATTTTTATTGATGCTAAAAACCTCAATATAGAAGAAGATTCTTATTTTGCGCTTGTAAATAAAAAAGAATTTGAAAAAAATATAGAAAAAGATGATATATTAAAGAAAATTTTGAGAGAATATAGGTCTAGTCAACCCTAAATAATACTGTTCTTCTGTAGATATCCTTGCCTTTGCTCCTGTCTCTTCCATGAAGCCTTCTTGTTTCTAATAATTTGCCGTTAAATGACTTTTTTAGTATCTTTCCTAGCTGATGGGCAAATTTTTGAGAAGAGAGATACAGGTCAAATCCATCCTTATACTTAACTTCTCTAGCAACATATATATCTTTTTCTTTTTTTTTAAAATTTTTGATAGCATTGATAACACAATTAGTCACTTCTTCATTAGTATTTCTTACCTGAAGTACTGCTTCATAATAATTGCTTAATGGGTTTGTTTCCATAGTGATTCATATTTCTTAAGGGTATTAAAAGCTTTGGAAATCCAAAGGTCCTTGAAAATCATAGATTTTCAGAACCTCCTGAAATTTTAAAAATTTCCGATAGGTTTTTAAGCCATTAAAAACCACATAATATTATGGATTGGAGAAGATTTTGGAAAAAGACATGGCATTTTATCTGGGAAAGTGACAGTATACTGAGCTGGATAGTTAATGTCATATTGGCGTTTATAATCATAAAATTCATAATATATCCTGTTTTAGGATTTGCTTTTCAGACAGATTATCCTATTGTGGCTGTTGTTTCAGGTTCGATGGAACATAAAACCCCTCATCCTTGTATAGAATATAACAAAATTACTAATGAATGTATCATATCTGACAATAATCTTTATTCTATCTGTGGAAAAAATTTTGAGACTGATCAAAAAGCTGACTTTGATTTTTTTTGGGATACATGCGGTGAATGGTACTCAAATAAGACTTCAATAAACAAAGATGCTTTTTCACAGTTCAGTTTTAGAGATGGTTTTAACACAGGAGATATAATGATATTAAGAGGTTCAAGCTCTGAAAAATTGAAAACAGGTGATGTTATTGTCTATATCTTTAAGACAGCTTCATATCCTATAATCCACAGGATTGTAAGCATAAGTAATGAAACAAACCGTTATACATTTGTTACAAAAGGAGATCATAATAATGAGGCTGACCAGCCTGTTGATGAAAGACAGGTCATAGGGAAAGCGATATTAAGGGTCCCTTATCTTGGATGGATAAAGATAGGATTTGTCAAGCTTATAAATTTCTTTGCAGGTGCATTCTGATGTTTTGTCCTAAATGTGGTTCAATACTGTTGCCTAGAAAAGAAGGTTCTAAAACTGTAACAAAATGTAGATGCGGTTATTCATCCAACAGCCAGGTTGAGACAAGATTTAGTGAATCAGCTAAAAAAGAAGATGATCAGAGAAGTAAAGCTGCTGTTGAAAATGAAATAGAAACTTTACCGTTGACAGAAACAGAATGTCCTAAATGCAAGCATAAAAAAGCTTTTTTCTGGGAAGTCCAGACAAGAGCTGCTGATGAAGCTCCAACCAAGTTCATGAAATGTGAAAAATGTAAACATATTTGGCGTGACTATAACTAGGATTCTAAAATATCATTAAACATTTTGAACATAGAAAAATATTATTTTTTGTTTGTGAAAAGTGTAAACATATATGGCGAGATTATAATTAATCATTATAAAAATTAAATTTTAGATACTTTATCTTTCAGATCAGGATATAATTTTTCTATGCATGGGTGGCATATTCCATGACTTACTCTGCTGCCAAAATTTTTAGTTATATATTGAGATATATCTATCCAGGGTCCTGTTCCGGTTTCGACACCAGTATCATCCCTTATGGAATGACAATTAGCACACATAGGCAATATATCTCCCAAGAACATACCTATATCTGTTATGCTTCCCCTTACACCTTCAAAAACACCGTTAGAAATAATTGTTTTATATACAAAAGAAACGTTTTTTTCTTTTCCACCTTTTTTGATCATCCTTAAGCTGAATCTTTGATTAGGATGCTGAGTATCATACATTTTTTCAAAAAGAAGCTTATCTTCATCAAATATTAAAAAAGGTAAAGTTATTGTGCCTTCATAAAACTCTTCTGGAGTATATCCTAAAATTGGCTTGCAAGATGGGCTTACATATTCAAAAGAACCATCTGGTCTCTGTAAAAAAGTAAGGTCATAGGAATGATCTGCTATTGTCTGGAATTTTTTCCCTAGAGATTTTAGATCTCTTTCAGATTTTTCTTTAAGCTGGATATTCTGTAAAGCTACTGAGATATAAGCTGCAATATCCTCTATTGTCTGGAATTCAACTTGGCCGTCAAATCCGTTTTTCTGCTTTTTCCCTACAGATATTGTACCAACGACCTCTTGATTTAAGTCCCATAAAGAGGCTGTAACATAGCTTCCGATACCTTTTGTCCTTATCTCTCTATTGACCCTTGGATCATTATCTGTATCGCTGACATATATTATGTCTCCGGTCTTAACAACAAGATAACCTATACCTCTTCCTTCAGAACCCAAAGGTATTGTATAATTATCTATTACATTTTTTATCTCTTCAGGAGTCTGCTCTTGATTAAAATGATATTTGGCTTTAAGATGGGGTGATTGTGATATTCCTAAAGGAATATCTTCCACTAAAGACAAAGTTACAGAATCATAAGATAATTTTTCAATCATAGCTGAAGAAACTTTTTTTATAAGTGTATCTAGGTCCAAGGATCCAGTAACATCGCATGCAACATCATGGACTAATTCGAACCTTTTTCTTAGCTTATCTCTCTCGCTTTCTATTTCTCCCCTGTTGTTAACGCTAGCTAAGACTATCTGCTGTTCTTCAGTAGATAATTTTCCTAATATTTTTTCTAGTTCTGCATTCATTTTGTTAAATCCTCTATACTAAAAGAAAAAGGATGGTTTATAAACCTTTCGTTTATTACTATCGTTAAGTAGTTACATAATAAGGATTAGGTCCTTGCAATGCTCTTTGTAAGGTAGCTATAAGAGTATCGTTGTTTACAGGCTTATGCAGCACATATCCTTTCATTGTTTGGAATTCATGGTCCTTTTGAGGAATGTTAAAACCTGTTATAAGTATCCCTGGAACATAATTGACTTTTTTCTGTGTATATATCTTATTTATTCTAGAATAAAGCTCAACACCATCTATCCCGCCCATACTAAGGTCTGTGACAAGGATTCCTAGATCAAGAGTTCTGTTTGCAATGATATCTAATGCTTCTTCTCCGCTGGATGCTGTCTGAACATTAGGAAATCCGCTATGTTGAAGCACAAATGAAAAGGATTTGCGTATTAGAGCCTATCATCTACGATCAAAACTGTTTTCGCAGATAAATCCCTTGTTTGCGCTGTATCCATTTGGAGTGAGAGTTTAAAACCATTTATAAAAGTTTCCTTGTCATTAAAAGTAAAAATTTAAAAACAGCAGAGTATAAAGATATCAGATGGAAATAAAAGAATCAAGATTCAAAATAATAGTAAAAACCAAATCAAACAAAAATGAGTTGGTCGGTTTTGACGCTGAAAGGAAAGCTTATATCCTGAAGATAAATGCTGTTCCTGAAAAAGGAGAAGCAAATAAAGAGATTATTAAATTTCTTTCAAAACTGTTAAAAAAAAAGGTTAGGATTGTTTCTGGTTTAACAAGCAAAGAAAAGATGATACAGACTATCTAATCATCTATAAGTCTTATAGTGATGAGGATCAGGATGTTTGCTATAGTTTTCTGGATATTTTTTTTCAGAACCTACCTTAAAGATAGCAGGATTATACCAAAACCACATGACTAGAGCTGTAAATGCTGCAAATCCTAAAATAGCCCAAATTAACATATAATCAATATAATAAAACAATATATAAAATTATCCATTCTAACACAATAAAGCTTTTAAAGTACTGAATTTTAAGAAAATCGGGGGAATTTGATGAAAGCTTATCTAGATATTGTTAACAGGATACTGACTGAAGGTATAATCAAAAAAAACAGGACAGGTATTGATTGTATTACTATTCCAGGTGCAATGTTTGAACATGATATGCAAAAAGGATTTCCGCTCTTAACAACAAAAAAAGTTCCTTTTAGACTGATTTCTTCTGAACTAGAATTTTTCATAAAAGGGATCACAGACAAAAATTGGCTTATTGAAAAAAATAATCATATATGGGATGAATGGTGTTCTCCGGATAAAGTTCCTTATGGCATAGATGAAGAAACCAAGAAAAAGATGAAGGAAGAGCGTGAATTAGGCCCTATCTATGGTTTTCAGTGGAGAAACTTCGGTTCAAGATATGAATCATTTGATAAAAAACCTTCTGGAAATGGGATTGATCAATTGAAGAATATAATAAACAAATTAAAGACAGATCCTTCTGACAGAAGGATGATTGTCATGGCTTGGAATCCTTTAGATTTGAAAAGAATGGCTTTACCGCCTTGCCATTATGGTTTTCAGGTTACAGTCATAGGTGATAAATTAAACCTTTTATGGAACCAAAGGTCTATTGATGTTGCTTTAGGGCTTCCTTTTAATATTGCCAGTTATGGTCTATTATTACATTTATTAGCAAAAGAATCAGGATTAAAAGAAGGAAGATTGGTTGGATTTTTGGCAGATACGCATATTTATGTAAACCATGTTGAAGGTTTAAAAGAGCAGCTAAAAAGAGCTCCTTTCAATCTGCCTGCAATAAAAACTGAAAAGTTCACATCTATATTTGACTGGAAATATGAAGATTCT
>Ga0172371_10013200_pt1 | contig 10789 bp, 16 predicted proteins | sample Lak12m_FD_114543 | JGI IMG/M metagenome (GOLD analysis project Ga0172371, IMG submission 114543) | Freshwater microbial communities from Kabuno Bay, South-Kivu, Congo - kab_022012_12m | ecosystem: Environmental > Aquatic > Freshwater > Lake | place: Democratic Republic of the Congo: South-Kivu... | reverse complement strand
CTACGGCGTTTTTTGGGGTTAGGTGTCACTTAGGTATGGGTAAACGGAAAAAACGTCTCCTGTGGCATCCTAGAGCGTTCTACGGTACTTCTGTACTAGGCAGAATTTGCCGCAGTTTGATGTGGCCTTGATACTTTAGGACATTTTTTGGACAGAATATCAGATGGAATGTTGTAAGTCTAATGATTTCAATATGTTACAGAGGAAGTAAACTGGGCATTGCGGTCATGGGCAGCGATTCATTACCAGTTATCCATAATTATGCAGCAATTGCAACAAGTGTAAGTTGTTGATTTGATTAGACTTACAAACATATTGGCATCCGTTTTTATGGTGGGCTGGGTGGGGGGTAGGCCCTTTTTTGTGGTGGGCACCCCCACCCCCTTTTTTCAGTGGGGCACCAGAAAAAATTGAATTAGGCAGAAAAAGTACTTTCATACTAATTTTCAAGAAATTGGTATGAAATTGGTATTTGGGAGTTGCATGCGGCGGGGCGGTTTTTCCATTGACAGTGGGATATTTTTGTGGTACTCTGAGGATCTCTTTCCGAATTTCCAACTGATGGGGGGTTATGGTTATGAACCGGAAGGATTTTCTATTTGCGCAGTTTCGTTTGTTGCATTTGCGTCCGGAGCTTTTGGAGTACATTGCTGTAGTGAGTCCGGAGCGGTTTCCGGCGATTACGGGGGTATTGCGTGGGGAGTGTATTAGTCTGGAGTATGCGGAAGCTTTGGCGGCATTGACATTGACTTCGAAGGAGCGGTGGCTTCAGTTTGAGCGGGAGTTGCAGGAGTCTGCGTTGTAATGGGTGTGGATTGCGGGGTGCTGGGATTTGGGAGTAGTATGCCGGTTGGAAATTGGTAGATGGGCATAATGGGTTTTGGTCCTTTGTTTGAAAGAAAAACCGCCAAGCGATCTTCGTGAGATTATAGTCGAGATTGGAGAAACAGTTGCATTGGGCGAAGTGCTTGGCGGTTATGTGGGCGATGGATTCAACTGTGATGCGCCCCGGTCCAGAGTGCTTATGTCTGAGATTCTGGGAAGGAAGGTCATGAGAAGCGATTTGATCGGCATTTGTTCCGAACCGGGGCGCATTTAACTTAAGGGTGGACGAAGGAATCATTACCTTGTCCATTTAGATTGTACCATGGATCTTCTGAAATTGCAAGTGGATTTGTTGGATTGTTGGCTTAGAGGGCGGTGAAGTCGGTTTGCGTAATTTCTGGGGTGCAGCTTGGCATATTGTTTTGTTCGGGTGGAGTGGGCTGGGCGGGGTCCAGGGTTGGGTAGTTCTCCAGCGCTGCATAGCTGTATTGGTTTTCCATGGAGATGCCGAGATTGTTATACGGATAGAGGTCTTGCAGCAGTACATCCTGGCTGCGTGGAAGCTGCCGCCGGATCCAGGTGCCATCGGGCTGGATGGTGCCGAGATAGCCATTGATCCGGTTGGTTCTGGCGGCGGATTTTTTGGTCCATTTTTGGTATAGGGTTACGGTTCTTTCGACTATTACAAGGATTCCGGTGATCGCCAGTATGGCTGTGGTCACGAAAACGATTCCATCGAGCATGTCGTTCATTGGTTTTTGTCCTCTATGCTGTTGGATTCAGCGCTGTGTTCTTGAGCGAGTTCGGTGACTAGGTGTTTTATGCAGGTATGGATCTGATCCAATTCGTGAAAATTGGTTACGAGTTGATTGACTCGTTCATCGGACGAAATGATGGTTAATTCGGCTAGTTCGGCTGGTTTCGTCAATAAGAGCAGCAGATCTACAGGGAGGCCGAGTCCCTTGGCGATTCGGGTTAGGGTGCTTGTAGTAGGCTGGTAGATATCTCGTTTGATGTTGCTTAAAATCCCTTTATGGATTTTTCCTGTACGTGCAACTTCATAGGCATGCAGTCCCCGGATCCACTATAAAAAAGAGATGGTGCTTCCAGTTGTCATTTCGTTTCTCCGTGTTTTTGCCCTCTCCAGCTATATTTTACCACGGAAACATTAAATTTGCAAATAAGTTATTATTTTTATGTATGTGGGATGGTTTGCAGGTAGGTTGCGGACTGTGCCAGGAATGTGCAGGTGATTTCCTCGGCATCTTTACTGGGCATACTCCGTTCGATGAGCCAGTCTTTGAGGAAAAAGGCGGCATGCGTTACTTCGTGGAGCAGTGTTTCCACATACTCTGGATCGTTTTTCCATAAATGAATTTGGAAATAAGGTCGTTCTGTGGCAGGGGTGGTGTTGGAACTTTGGGTGCAGGAATTGATAAATCCCCGGACACTGCCGCTTTTGAGTTCGGCCCCTTGTTTCTTCCGCGCATAGTTTACGGATCGGAGTGTAGGGTGGACCCAGAGTTCCATACAGATTTCGGGAAGGACGGAATCTCTATATTTCAGGCATATTAGGTGCTTTTGTGTTTTCATGTGTGGGTTTGTATCTGTTTATAGATAGTTTCCGTGAGATCCCCGTGAAGATAGCAGCAAATTTCCGAGATGTTGTTGGGGCTTTGATTGGTCAGGTACTGCTGGTAATGCAGGATAATGTGTGTGACTTCGTGCGCAATGGTGTCCAGGAAGTTTTCCGGGTGTTTCCATGCGCGGATGTGGTAGATTCGTGGTTGTTTTTTGGCGCCGGGCATGGTTGCTACGGCTAAGTGCCGTTCTTTTTTGAGTTTTGCGTAGGTGACATTGGGATCGGTCATCATTCGCGCACGCCAGAATCCTTGTTGGGTGGCATAAATATGCGCAAATACGGTGAAGGAGGGGATTGTGTACTCATGTCCGCAGATTTGGGTGCGGATTAGCTTGAACTGGTATGGTTTAGTGCCTGGTTTCATGGGAATCTGGGGTGCAGATAGGACATTTTGTGGTCTGATGCGCCATAAATTGCCGGGAAAATCGGGATTCGTGTTGTTTTTTGATATATTTGGGTTCGCCGAACCAGCGGGCGGCTTGGTAGAGCAGGCATTTCGCCAATTTAGGCGCGTCATCGAGTTCCAGGACTCGTAAGAGCCACAGATCGGCTTCGGTTTTGTTTGGATGGGTGCTGTAGAGGTAATCGTGGACGAGGAGCGCACGGGTCCATCGGCCATACGGACGGAAAATTAGCCGGAGCAGGCATGGAATGGTGTCGAATCGGGTTTTGAATCCGATGGGCACCTGAACTCCTTGCCCGTAGTCTTGGATTTTGAGGTACTCCAGGAGCGCTGCCTGTCCCGTGACGAGATCAATCCGGAGCGCTATCGTCGGGGAAGTTCCAAAAATCGAGATGGATTTCTTCTTTGTCATGATCGTCTTCCTCCTCGTCCAAGTGTTTCTTCCAGGTTTCAATTTTGCGCCGCTTTAGGATTCGGCTTGCCCGGCGCTGCAGGGCAATATCGGTGGTGTCAAGATTCATCGGGCATGCTCGGTGGTTCGGTAGATGGGGATTCTACAGTTTCGTCCGGAGATGGTTTTTTCGGTACGTGTTCCGGCCAGGTGCAGTTCGTTGTGGGTGATGGCTTGTTTAATCATGATTCGGGCCGTGGATGGGCAGCAGTTGAGGGTTGCGGCCAGTTCTTGTGTGGAAAATCCGTCAGGGTTCTGTTCTCCCTGAATGCGCTGGAGTTCCGCGATCCATTCGTCCGTGGTGATTTGAGTGGTCATTGGGTTTTATTCCTCTCGTAGCTGCAGTGCTTGCTGGGCAAGCTGTGCCAGATCTAGGTTTGCAGCTTGTGCGGCCATTTCCTATTTGATGGTTTCGACTTCCACATCGTGTTCTTGATTGACTGGTCTTACAGATCCCATCCCAGGGCTTGTTGGCGGCGTCCCCATCGTGTATACGACGGATGAGAATGGCGATACGGGCCGGGGAATTTGCACCGCCTGTGCCCGCAGAATTGCTTGCAATAGTTGGTTGGTCATTTGTGTTTCCGCCAGTAGTTGGGCTAGGGTTTCTTTCAGTGTCATGGTTAATCCTCCACACAGGTTTTGCTTAGGGTTTTCAGGGAACTGTTGATTTCTGCAAGATTGGCGTTCATGTTTTGCAGTGTTTCATCCACTTTTCGTAATTCACATAATTCCAGTAGAATTCGTGACATGTCCTGCAGTGCATAGGTCAGGTGGTTGAGTTCTTGCAGCGCATAGGTAATGTAGTTGAGTTCTTGTACGGCTTCATTGGCGGCATTGGTACTCCATGGATCCATGCTGGTTATTCCTCGGGTTCGGGGCGGGAGAGGGATTTGACCCAGGGGCGGACGTACCAGACGCCGTCGGGCGCTTCCCGGAGCAAAACTCCGCCGAATTGCGGTTGAGACTGGCGTCCGCCAGGGATTTTCCAGACGAATGGGGTTTTCCCCTGCCAGGCGGGGGTGACCACGCTGATGCCTGCGGCATTGCTGGACGGGGCTTCCACCATGATGGCGCGGTGCCGGTGCGAGCGGACTACCACGTCCGGGGGCCGGTTGTCCCAGCGTCCTGCTTCGACGTAGGCTTCCACCAGTTCCTTGAACACCGCCGTGGATTCATAGGCTTGACTGCCGGTGGTTCCAATATGGTGCGCAAAATGGCAGAGGATCTTTTTGTCGCCTAAGTACTTCCAAAGATCGTACCGGGCATGCTGTCCAATTTCGTTGGGGATGGCATTGAGCCGCTGGGCGAGAGTTTCTTCCAGGTGCGCGGACGGGCCAACATGCGCTTCAGTGCCGCGAATGTGATAGTACTTTCGCGCTTTCTTCACTACGGGTGCAAGAACGGCGTATGCGATGTTCAGTTGGTCCTTGAGGTTGTGCGTGATCTGGGAAGTGGCCTGATGGTGGTTCCCATCGAGTGCATCTCCATTCATCACAAGATCGAATGGCGCATTTTTGGTGATGGTTTTGACCCAATCCCAAAACTCTTCCCACCAGTTCCATACGGACTGCTGGAATTTGGAAGCGTGGTAGGTGCCGCCGTCATCCAGCGTGACGGAACTGGGGCATAGTCCGGTTTGACACCCGCAATGGGTATCCGAGATTACAACAATGTTCTTGATAGGACTCACATAAACCCTTTCCAGCCGGTGGAGAAATCTCCAGCGGTGTCTGCGGTTTCCGTTCGTTTAATTGATGGGTCTAGGCTAAGACAGAGATATTGCAGTGCATCGTGCGGGTGCGAATAGCTGTTTTTATCAGGCGCTTCTTTATAGGTGTCATCGGAAGTGCTTCGCGTCCGGGAGAAGAGATAGCCGCCGTTGAATCCTTTCCGCAAGTTCTCGCAGCGTTTGTCCAGTTGGAAGGTGGGTTTGCCGTCGGTTAGCCGGGACAGGAAATTGATGACCGATTGGCGGCGCGGTTCAAATTTAACAGCTAACCGGCCTAGATGTTCGGTTGCGGGCGAGATATTGAATCCGAGCCGCTGCAGTTCCGACTGGGGCGTGGTCAGATCGACTTGGCTGGCTTGGGTGCCCGCAGGATCGCCAACGCAAACGATACTTTCGATGGGGTGCATGGGGAATTCGTTTTTGAGCGCTGGTATCACGATTTCTTGGGCAAACTGCCGGATTCCGCCCCGTTCGCATACGTATTCCCGCAGGATCTGCAAGCGGCCATTGGGCGAGATTTGACCAACGACGGCGGCAGGCGTTAGACCATAGTCCCATCCAATGTGGAGTGGAATGCCGGGAATCGCGCCCAGCGGTGTTTCCGCCACATGGATTTGATCGGACCAGATTCCATCATAGACGGGCCGTCCATCGAATAATGCGCCATATTCGCCAAGCAGGTGGACTTGGATGAAGTGTGGGTCTGCGCCGGATACCTGGTCCATATAGTACCGGTAGCCATTGGCAAGGTTGGCGATGTTCTCCGCAGTGGGGTTGGGCAGATAGATGGTTTTGCCATTGGCGGATCGTTTCAGCAGGCCCCCAGGTTGTTTCCAGAATTTCCATCCGATAGGGGTTTCTTCTTCTGCGAACTTGTACCACCAGTGTTTGGTGTCGGGCGGGTTGGTGTCCATGATAAGCCCGTACCAAGATGGTCCGCCTTCCGATTGGCGTCTTGGGTATCGGCCCAATCGTCCTAACACCCCGTCTACAATATACTTAGGTACCTTTCTGGCCTCGTTGATCCAGGCTGAGGTTATTTCAAGTGATGTGATTTTGTCAATATGGTCAGGTCTATCAAGGGCCAGAAAGTAGATTTCAAGATCGAGTGTGGTGCCATCGGCAAGTTCCTGTTTCATTTTTCCACGGATGGGTGAATCGTAGACAATAGGACAAACCGAGTTGGGGATCCAATCCTGCCACGTTTTGATGGTAGTGGACCGGAGTTGGGCATAGGTATTGCGGATGATGGCCCAGCGGTTTTTGCGGACCCCTTTATAGGGGCGCTGGTTCATGGCGCGATAGAGGATCTCCATGCACATGGCGACCGATTTTCCGGAGCCGAATGGACCCATGACCCCACGAACGCGCATATTGGAATGATGAAATTGGGAGAGGGTCGGCCAGGCGGTGTACTGGATGTCCATGTAATCTTCCGTTTAGAGGTTGAGGGTGACCTGGAGCGGTTGTCCGTCGCCACCTTTGTTCTTTTCCGTATACCCGCCAAGAGCAATGCCTAGAAGCCGCAGTGCTGCAATTTTGTCGTGCAATTCAATTTCCAGCATGCCTTGTGGTGTTTGCCGGACCTTTTTGATACAGGATCTTTGTGCGGGTGTTAGGGATTGAAATTGCTCAATAGTGAGGAGATTCCCCGAGTTGTCTACAAAGTCCGGAAGATCGGAGAAGGCAATTTTGGACAATTCGTTATTGACTCGTTCCATGCTGAGTGTGGAGGCCGAGGCGGCGTCTTTCCGGCACTTGGCTAGAAATTTCTTGACGGATGGGTTGCTCAGGAGCACTGAGGCCGCATTCTGCTGGTTTTTCAGGGTTTGGGTGGCGGAGGGTTGATAGGCTTCCCGATAGGCTGCACATTTATCGCCATAGGTCATGTAGTGCCGGATGAACTGATCCTGCCGTTTGGTTAGTCCAGTAATTGGATCTTTCGTCTTACGTGACTTTGCATGCCTTTCCTGTTGTTCAAGTTCTCTTCGGCTCAAGGGTTTCGGGGGTGGTATCATTTTTTGTCGTTTCCTATCGGTTAAATATTCCTATTGTTTTCATAGGCCGTCTTATGTATAATTATAGTGGTTTGTGTATGGATATGCAAGCACTTTATCGTGTGGGTTAGTTAAGTGCTTGTAAATCAAGGAGTTAGGATGCCTGGATTAGGACTACAGCCTGTAGGTACAACGGTGCAAAGTACGATTTTGCCGGTAAAGGATTCGGCTTCAAATGCGGATTCGAATTCGAAGCCGCAATCGTCACGCCAGTCGGAAGGGGTTCAGGCATCGGCAACCGTATCTGCGTTGGCGGCACATATCGATCAATGTTGGGAAGATGCGCGGAAACACCGGGATCAATATGTGACCCCGGAGTTGGTCAAGTGCCGGGAGCAGTTTGCGGGGGTATATGATTCGGAGACAAAATCTTCCATTCAGTCGTTGGGCGGTTCGGAAGCATACATGAACATTACGGCTGTGAAGAGTAATGGTGCGGCTTCTTGGATCATGGATGCGTTGTCCCGGTCGGGCAGCAATTCGTGGCGGCTCGATCCGACTCCAGATCCTTCAATGTCGGAAACTATTCTTTCCCAGATTAAGGCACAGGTGACCGAGAAGATTCAGCAGGGGGGGATGACGGCTCCAGCGCAGATCGCTGCAGAAGTGGAGCAGCAGTACGAGGTGCAGCGGAAAGCTGTTGAGTTGGAAGCGCGAAAACGTGCGGATCGAATGGCGCGGCATATTGCCGATCAGATGTCCGAGGGTGGCTGGGAAAAAGCGTTCCGTGAATTTTTGGATGATTACTGCCGGTACCCTATGGGCATCTTAAAAGGGCCGGAACTGCGCACTAAACAAACGCTGGTTTGGGTAGGGGGCAAGTCCGAGGTGAAGACTGAGGCTGTCTTGACGTGGAGCCGGGTCAGTCCTTGGGATTTTTATCCCGCGCCGAATGTCCGGGATTTGAATGATTCGTATCTGCTAGAGCGGATTCTGATCCCGCGCCATGCGTTGGCTGGGATGAAGGGGATTGAAGGTTGGAACGATGCTGCAATTGATCTGGCACTGTCCAGCGCTCCGGAAGGATCGGTATACGCTTCTTCGCTTCAGGGCGAGACCCGCCGGGCGCAGTACGAGCGTCGCGATCCATCGGTGGCGGGGGGCGCATTCAAGGACTCCGTGGAGGCGCTGGAGTTTTGGGGGCGGGTGAAGGGTGAACTTCTGCGGGAGTGGAAGATTTCTAGTGTAGATCCGTTGCAGTACTACGCAATTTCCGCCGTAAAGGTCGGATCGACAGTGGTTCGCGCCGTATTGAATCCGGATCCATTGGGCAGACTTCCATATTATACGGCGTGTTACGAGGAAGACGCGGACAGTTTATGGGGAAATTCGATCCCGAATAAGATGCGCGATTGCCAGAATATGTTGAATTCGGCGTTTCGCGCCGCGCTGAACAATGCGGCGTTTGCCTCCGGTCCTCAGCAGATTATCGATACGCACTCGGCATCGGCGGCTACATTGCGCAATAAGAAAATTACTCCATGGTCCCGATGTGAGTATGACGGCTCCAAGGCGATCAATTCCCGGCAGCCGGTAGAGTACTACCAGCCGCAGTGTTATATTGAGCCCTATCTGCAGTTGGTTGAGTTCTTGGAGAATCGCGCGGATAACCTGACAGGGATCCCCCGGTATGCGCATGGGGATCAGAATGTGGCGGGCGCGGGGAATACGGCAACGGGACTTCGTCTTCTGATGGATGCGGCATCGCGTGTCGTGAAAGACATGATTCTCGCCGTGGACTCTCACGTGATTCGGCCTGCGGTTCAGCGTTTGTATACCTGGAATCTTTTGTACCATCCGGACGAAATGGCAAAGGGCGATTGTCAAGTGGTTCCGTGCGGTGCAGCGGAAATGTTGGTCAAGGAACAAACGAGCCAAGCGCGGCGCGAGTTCCTGATGGCGACAAATAATCCGTTAGATTCGCAATTGATTGGGATTCGGCAACGCGCAAATCTGTACCGGGCGGTTGTGTCTGATTTGGGGCTGCCGGTGGACGACATTATTCCGTCGGATGAGGATCTGATGCGCCAAGAGCAGTCTATGCAACAGCAACAGCAGGCGCAAATGGATCAGCAGGCGCAAATGGATCAGCAGGCGCAGGCGGATGCGCAGGGTGCGCAAGCGGCGCAAGATCAGCAGGTGGCGCAAGATCAAGCGGCGCAGGCGCAACAGCAAGATGCGCAGTTGAAAGAGTCACAGTTGCGTCAGATAGGCATGCAGCAGCAGCAGATCATTGCCGCAAATAAAGAGCGGGAAGATGCAAAACGGCGCAGCTTGGAAAATTTCAAACGAATACAGGAATTGCAGAATGCTACAACAGCCCAGTGAGATTGTATTGCGCAGTTTAGTGGCGCTTAAGGCCCAGCATTTGGAAGCGTACGAGGAACTCGTTGCTTGGTTGCTGGACGCGCGCGCGGACTGCGTGGATCTGCTGGCTTTGCTAGATAAGAAGAGCGATATGTTCCGCGCTCAAGGCGCGTATGGTGTATTGGATACGTTGGTGGAGGTTTTCCGGAACGCCCAAGAATCACTTCGCGATCTGACTGCGGAATCTACGGAACCAAAATGGATAGTTTAATGCGACACTGATCTCAGGGAAAGCCGGATACGGATAGGCCGCCCGGCGGATTTCCATTCGATAAGATCAACCGCCGAACAAAGGAGAGAGTAATGACGGACACAGCAGTAGTAGCGAACGAACAAGGAGCAGTACAAGCGGGTTCCGCACAGGAGCCGCAGGCAGAAGTTCAGAAGGAGGAGACCCAGTGGATGCCCTCCGAGAACGATGTAATGCGGCAGCGTATGGAACTTGCGGAGCAGCGGTACAAAACTTTGCAGGGTAAGTATGACGCGGAAACGGCCCGGTTGCGGGATGCCGTGTTATATGTGAACCAGCAGCTTGAAGCGTTGGCCCAGCAGCAGCAAGCGGCCCCGACCCAGGCGCAACAGTACCAGGTGGCGGCGGACGCAAAAAGCCGGTATGGGCTTACGGATCAGGACATGGAGTTTGGCGAGGATTTGATCAAAGTGGCGGAAAAGATTGCAAATAAGATTGTACAAGATCGGTTGGATCAGTTGCCGAGCGCTAATGTGCCTCAGCCGCCTGCCGCGTACGATCCGTATGCGTATGCGCCACAATACAATCAACCGTCTCCGCAAGAGCAGGAGGCCGCATTTCTACAAGAAGTGTTGTCGTTCGTTCCAAACTATGCGGCGTTGCAAGAGGAGGCTGCTTTCAAGCGGTGGTGTACACCGGAGAAGCAGCAGGCTTTTGACGCGGCTCGTCACCGGTTGGATGCGGCTAGTGCCGCCCAACTGTATTTGGATTACCAGTTGTACAAGAATCAAATGATTGAGCATATTATCCGAAATCAGGCAGTTCCGCCAAAAGCGGCACCAGCAGCGCCACCCGCAACGGAGTCCAATCTCCGCGCGAGCGAGTACAAGAATCTGGTTGGACTGGAAACTCGGGGATCGTTTTTGACGCCCGAGCAGAAGGCCCGCTTATCTGTGCTGGAACAAGCCTATCGGGAGGGTAAGCTCATCAATGACCTGTAAAGGAGACTAACCTATGAGCGGTTGGCCAGTTACTCAGAATACTCCCGATTACATCGGGAACTTCATTCCGGACATCTTTGCGAGCAAAGTGCTGCGGAATTTCTATCAGAGCACGTGTTTG
>Ga0172371_10013199_pt1 | contig 10789 bp, 4 predicted proteins | sample Lak12m_FD_114543 | JGI IMG/M metagenome (GOLD analysis project Ga0172371, IMG submission 114543) | Freshwater microbial communities from Kabuno Bay, South-Kivu, Congo - kab_022012_12m | ecosystem: Environmental > Aquatic > Freshwater > Lake | place: Democratic Republic of the Congo: South-Kivu... | reverse complement strand
GAGCACCGGCTGTTCCTCAGCGCTACGCCCCACAACGGTCACAGCAACAGCTTCACGGCACTGCTGGAGCTGCTCGACCCAGCGCGCTTCACGCGGGGTGTGCCGTTTGATCAGAACGATCTCGATGCCGTACTAGTGCGTCGGCTCAAGGACGACCTGCGCCGCATCGGTGAAGACTTCCCCGAGCGGATCGTGGAGCCGCTGCGCATCCCCAAAGGGAGCCTGGCGTCCGATACGCCCGAACTGGTCCTCTCGCGCCTGCTGCAGAAGTACCGAAAGCAGCGCGAGCGGCGTCTGATCGCCGAAGGTGCTCCAACCCAGTCTGCTCTCAAGCGGCTCCTCAACGCAGACAAGCTGGTGATCACCAACCTGCAGAAGCGACTGCTCAGCTCGGTGGAGGCCTTTGCCCGCACGCTGGCCGTGCACCAGCGCAGCCTGGCCGAAAAGCGGCAGCAACAGAGGGATGCCCAGCTGGAGCTGCTCCAGGGTGGCGTGGATGCCGACAGCGACCTGGCGGAACTGAGCGATGAGGAGGTGCTGGGGCTGGAGGAGGCCCAGACCCGCTCGGCCCTGCGCCAGACGCTGGCTGCCGATCAGAGCGATCAGCAGCTGCTGGAGGAGATGGCCCGGATCGCCGCGGCCCATCGCCAGCGCCCCGATCCGCGCATCACCCTGCTGGAGCAGTGGTTGCGCGAGCACCTCTGCCCGGGGCTCGGCACGGCAGATCTGCAGTGGCAGCCCACGCGGCTGTTGATCTTCACCGACTACGTGGATACCAAGCGCTACCTGGAGCGCCAGCTCAGCGAGCTGCTGGGCGAGGCCGAGACCCAGCGGCGGGTGGCGAGCTTCAGCGGCGGCATGAGCGAAGACAACCGCGAGAAGCTCAAGGCTCAGTTCAACGCCGATCCCGACCAGGAACCGCTGCGGATCCTGATCGCTACCGACGCAGCGCGGGAGGGGGTGAACCTGCAGAACCACTGCAAGCACCTGATCCACTTCGATATCCCCTGGAACCCCAGCAAGCTGGAGCAGCGCAACGGCCGGATCGACCGCAAGCTGCAGCAGTCCCCCCAGGTGTGGTGCCACTACTTCCTCCTGGAGGACCGCCCGGAAGACCGGGTGATGGAGGTGCTGGTGCGCAAGACCGAGGTGATCCGCCAGGAACTCGGCTCGCTCTCACCACTGGTGCAACGGCAAGTGGATGAGGCCCTGGAGGGCGGTATCGACCTGGAGCAGCTCGATGCCCTGCAGGGCCAGCTGGAGGGCATGGATGCGGCCACCAGCGAGCGCGGCATTCTGCTGAGTCGTGCCCGCGAGGAGCTGGAGGCCAGCCGGCGGGTGGAGGCCCTGCAGCAGCAGCAGGACGGCCTGCGCCAGCTGCTGGCCAAGTCGCAGCAGTGGCTGGCCTTCGCCCACGATCCGTTCCGCCAGGCGCTGAACTGCTCGCTGGAGCTGCTGGGCGTGAGTGGCCTGGAGCGCCACACCGATGAGCAGGGCCAGCCCTGCTGGCGGCTCGCCAATCCCGAGGAGCTGGTCTCCCAGACCCGCGACCGGAGCTGGGAGGGCACCCTCGACAGCCTGCGCGGCGTGAAACCGGCCAGGGCCTATCTGAGCGAGTGGCGGCAGGAGCATCCGGTGCGGCCGGTGATCTTCTCCGATCCCGGCCGGCTCAGCGCCGAGTCGGTGCACCTGCACCTGGAGCACCGGCTGGTGCAGCGGCTGCTGAGCCGCTTTCTCGCCCAGGGCTTCCTGCATCACGAACTCAGCCGCGCCTGTGTGCTGCCCAGCCGCGATCCGCAGCCGCGGCTGATCGTGCTGGGCCGGCTGTCGCTGTTCGGCCAGGGGGCAGCCCGCCTGCACGATGAGCTGATCACGGTGATGGCCGACTGGCATCCCGGCGCCGATCGCGCCGAGGCCCTGCAGCCCCTCAGCGGCCAGCAGCGGGCAGCGGTGTGGCCCCTGCTGCAGCAGGCCCTGACCGGAGCAGCGGATGCGTCGCTGCCGGCGGTGGACACCAGCCGGTTCCAGGCCGAGGCCGCGGCCGATGTGGGCGCCCTGCTGCCCCATCTGCAGCGGGAGTCGGAGGCGGCGCTGGAGGCGGCTTCAGCCCTGCTCAGGCAGCGCGGCAGCAGCGAAGCCGAGGCCCTCAAGGAGGTGCTGCGCAGCCAGCGCAGGCGCATCAATGCCACCCTGCGCCAACGCACCCGCGAGCTGGCCAGGCTCGATCGCCAGGCCGCGGCAGCCGATCCCACGGCGCTGATCCCCGGCCTGGAGGAGCAGATCGATCTGCCCGCCCTGGATCTGGCCAGGCTCTCCAGCCAGGAGCGGCGCCAGCTTGCCGCTGACCAGCGCCACTGGGCGCGGCGGCTGGAAACGATCGAATCCGAACTGAGCAGCGAGCCAGCACGGATCAAGGCCAGCTACGAGGTGGTGACCCACCGCCTGGAGCCGGCTGGGCTTGTGTACCTCTGGCCGATCAGCGGATAACAATGCCCCGCCCTTCCCCCACCACCGACCCTGAGCTCAAAGCCCACCGGGAGTGGCTCGGCTATCTGCAGCCGGTGGGCCTGGTGGTGGCGCCGGCCGCGATGCTGGAGGCGGGCTGGGTGGTGACCCGCAGCGGCAGTGAGCTGATCGAGCGCCAGGAGCGCTACCGCGAAGCCCTCGAACCGCTCGGCGCCTCGGCCGACACCGACGACAGCGACACGTCCGCCAGCGACAACGAAAACACCCCCAGGGGCTTCCGCTCCCTGGCGGAGCTGCTCACCGATCACCTCGGCTGGGATCACGAGCAGCTCGACAGCAGCCCCGAGGCGATCACCGCCCACACCAAGGAGCTGCCGGAGCTGGGCGAAACCCTGAAGCCCACCGCCGTGGTGCCGGCCACCGACGGCGAGGGAGCCCAGCTGCTGGTGATTGAGCTGCCGCTGGCCGCGGCCTTCGATCAGAAGAGCACGGGTGGCGAGCACCTCTGGCGCGCCAGCGCCCAGGAGCGGCTGGAGCGGCTGCTGCGCGAGACCGGGGTGGAGGCGGGCCTGCTGCTCAACGGCCGCCAGCTGCGGCTGGTGGTGGCGCCGAAAGGCGAAAGCTCGGGCCATCTCACCTTCACCCTGAGCGAACTGGCGGAGGTGAGCGGCCGGCTGATGCTTTCGGGCCTGGATCTGCTCCTGGGGCAGAGCCATGTGTTCCTCGATCCCGATGGCACCCGCCTGGCGGATGTGCTGAAAAAAAGCCGCAGCTTCCAGGCGGTGGTGAGCAATGCCCTGGCCGATCAGGTGCTGGCGGCGCTGTGGGATCTGCTGCGCGGCTTCCAGCAGGCCGATGAACTGGCCCAGAGGCAGGACGATGCACTGCTGGGTGATCTGCCGGAGCGGGATCCGCAGCAGCTCTACGGCGGCCTGATCACCGTGCTGATGCGGCTGGTGTTCCTGCTCTACGCGGAAGACGAAGCGCTGATGCCTGCCGATGCGGTGTATGAGCTGAACTACAAACTCACCGCCTTCTTTGAGCAGCTCCAGCGCGACGAAGCCGAATATCCCGACACGATGGAGCAGCGCTACGGCGCCTGGGCGGGGCTGATGAGCCTGTGCCGGCTGGTGTTCGACGGCGGCGGCCCCAGCGTGAACTACCTGCCGGCACGCAAGGGCCAGCTGTTCAACCCCGCCGAATACCCCTGGCTGGAAACGCCCTGGATCAGCGACGGCGTGGTGCTGGCGGTGCTGCGCAACCTGCTGATCGTGAACGGCGAGCGCATCAGCTACCGGGCGCTGGATGTGGAGCAGATCGGCTCGGTGTACGAGGGGATCATGGGCTATGCAGTGCGCCGCATCCCCGGCCGCTGCATCGGCCTCAAGAGCAAGCCCCAGGGTGCGAAGAAGCAGCTCACCACAGCGGTGGATTTCGATGCTCTGCTGGCCCTGCCCGGCGGCAAACGCAAGGCCTGGCTGGAGGAGGAGGCCGGCACCACCCTGCCTGCGAAATCGGCGTCGGCGCTGAAGGATGCCAGCTCAGAGGCCGAGCTGCTCGAAGCCCTGGCCCCCCGGATCGACCGCAACCTGTTCGATGGGCCCCAGGCGGCCGGCAGCCTGGTGTTCCAGCCCACCGAGGAGCGACGCCGCAGCGGCAGCCACTACACCCCACGCTCGCTCACTCGCCCGATCGTGGTGGAGGCCCTGCGCCCCTGGCTGGAGGGCTGCGGCGGCAAACCCACCGTGGCCCAGATTCTGGCGCTCAAGATCTGCGATCCGGCCATGGGCTCGGGTGCGTTTCTGGTGGAGTGCTGCCGCTACCTGGCCGAATTGCTGGAGCAGGCCTGGGCCCGCGAGGGCCTGCCAGACGCCCTCAAACCCGACGGCTCCGCCCACGGCGAAGAACCGCTGATCTACGCCCGCCGGCTGATCGCCCAAAGCTGCCTGTATGGGGTGGACAAGAACCCGTTTGCGGTGAACCTGGCCCGCCTCAGCCTCTGGCTGGTGAGCCTCAGCAAGGACGCTCCGTTCACGTTTGTGGATCACGCCCTCAAGTGCGGCGATTCACTGGTGGGCATGGAGCGCAGTGAGATCGAAGCGGCCTTGAAGGGCGCCAGCCTGCAACGGGAACTGCAGATGGACTACCTCGATCAGGTACGCCAGCAGGAGGCCAGAAGCTTCGCCCTGTTCCATGCCGATAGCCGCAGCGATGCAGACGATGCGCAGAAGCGTCAGGCCCTCGATGCGCTGAATGCCAGCACGGCCTACTTGCGCACGGTGGGCGATCTACTGGTGGCGGCGTTCTTCAACGGCAAGAAGCCGAAGGATCGCGAAGAGCTGAAGAAGCTCTACCTGGGGGAGACCCTGCGGTATACCTCAGCGGCGGGCCTGGAAGACGCACTGGCCGAACCGCTGGAGCGACTCCGCGAGGGGGAGAAGGGCATTCAGCCGTTGCACTGGCAGCTGGCCTTCCCGGATGTGTTCGGCCGGCCAGAGCCGGGGTTTGATGTGTTCGTAGGCAATCCACCATTTGTAGGCGGGAAGAATATCTCGGGCTCCTTTGGGAAGGGCTACCTAGAGTACGTCAAAGATAGGTGCATGGAGTCCGCCGGCCAGGCCGACCTGGTTTGCTATTTTTTTCAGAGGTGCTTTCAGCTTTTGCGAGGCTCAGGATGCCTAGGGCTTATCGCTACCAGCACAATCTGTGAAGGAGACTCACGCAAGGCCTCGCTTAGCGCCATAGCAGCTAGCAATGGCGAGATTTTCTCAGCAATCAAAAGACGAAAATGGCCCGGAACCGCCGCGGTCGTCATCAGCACAGTCTTTATCTTCAAAGGCGCTTACAGTGGCTTGCGGTATCTCGGCAAGAAATGCGTAGCCTCAATCAATCCATTTCTTGTTGAGTCACCAGTCAGTAGTGAGCCCAAGGCACTTTGCAAATCGGCGGGACTTGCCTTCAAGGGCAAAGAGCCATATGGCAAGGGATTTTACTTTTCAGACAAAGACGCTGACGCTAACTCTATCCAGGAGATGGAGGAGATCCTGAGGCAGAATCCAGAATGCAAAGATGTCGTCCGCCCCTGCATTGGCGGAGACGAGATTCTTTCCGATCCGTCACAATCACCATATCGCTATTTGATAGACTTTGGAGAAGCGACCGAGGATCAAGCTCGTAAATATGCCCCAGTATACGAGATCTGCTCGACAAGAGTAGCAAGCGAAAGATCAGGTAAGTCGGCGGATGTAGCGAGCTGGCCGCATTGGAGGCATTGGAGGACTCGAGGCGAAATGGTCGCCAAGATGGCACCCCTCAAAGAGTACCTATTTCATGCCTTTACATCCACTTATGTGGCCTTCTCATTCGTTGACACAAGCATCGTCCCCCTTTCTCCGCACGTTGCAGTCGCCTCTTCAGGGAGGGACGAGTTTTCCATTTTGTCAAGCAGGGTCCACTCGTTGTGGGTCGAGATTCTTTCTTCAACCATGGGTTCGACGCTCAGATATACGGCTTCTGACTGCTTCGAAACCTTTCCCTTCCCCGCCGCCTTCCTCGATTCAGCCGCCAGCGATCCAACCCACGAGGCCACCCGCCAGAGCCTCGAAGCCATTGGCGAGCGTTACCACCAGTTCCGCGCCGAGCTGATGGTGAGCAACAGCGAAGGCCTCACCAGCACCTACAACTGCTTCCACGATCCCGCCAAAACCAGTAGCGGCCTTCTGGAGCTGCGCAGGCTCCACGGCAAAATGGATCAGGCAGTGCTGGCCGCCTACGGCTGGAGCGATGTGCCCACCGCGTGCGGCTTCGGGCTCGACTATCTCGACACCGAAGAAGACGCCCAGCTCCCTGATGCGCTGCAGGAGCGCATCGACAGCGGCGATCTGTTCTTCTGGGATGCCAACGACGCCCTCGATTTCCAGGGCCAGCTGCAGGCCTACGGCGCCATCACCGGCCGCCGCAAGCTGGCCTGGCGCTACCGCTGGCCCGATGCCCTGCGCGACGACGTGCTCGCCCGTCTGCTGGCCCTGAATGCTGAGCGCTACGCCGAGGAGGTGGCCCAGGGGTTGCATGGGAAGGCGGGCAAGAAGCCAGCTGCAGATCCCGCTGCTGGCGGCAAGCGGCGGGGGCGGCCTCCGAAAAGTGTCCAGGCGAGCGAGACTGTGGCTAGCAAGGTCGAGCAGATGGGGTTGGAACTATGAAAAGCCGCAACTCACGAAGATCGTTAGCAACACCTCTGCATTCGCGACATAAAGTGCATCGCATAAGCAGACGATAACCATGGCGACACTCGATAGCTTAATTCGACTCGCAGCGATTGGCCTAGGCCAGTCAGATGATCATATTCGCACGTCTTGGCATGCAGACGAGTCCAAAAGATGACTTCCTCGCAACAGAAGCTTCATTCCATCCGCATACACCAACTAAAGAATCTGGTTGGCCTTGAGATGTCATTTGATGATTCTCCGATTACAGTAGTGCTTGGTCCAAATGGAAACGGTAAATCGACAGTAATTCATGCTTTGGCATGCGCATTCCAGCCCGTAGCGGATGGCGAGGATTATAAGTTTAGCTCTTTTTTTACGCCTAATACTTACGCTCTATGGCAAGGCAGTCGCCTCGAAATAACTCATTCGTATAAGGAGGGAGCAAGCGAACATTCAAGAAAAATTGTTGAGTACACAAAAAGAACTGATAGATGGACTCCTAGATATGCAAGGAGGCCCAGCAGAGACTTGTTCTATATTGGAATTGATAAGTGCGTTCCACTGATTGAGAGCGAGAGCAGGGTGGCTCGAATCAATTACTCAACCGAGACAATGGGAGAGCAGGTGATTTCAGATATTTTGGATAAAGCCTTGCACATATTAAACCGCCATTACTCGGCGTTCAATATTCACACTTCATCTGGCAAGAGATTTATTGGAGTCGAGTCCGATGGATTAAAATACTCTGCTCTTAGCATGAGTGCGGGAGAACAAAGAGTCTTCTGCATCTTAGAAAAAATATTCAGGGCAGGCAAATACTCGTTGATCCTAATAGATGAGATTGACTTCCTCCTGCACGACAGTGCCATGAAGAAGCTTGTCGAAGTCATCCGCGAACGGGCATCCGATAAGAATCTGCAAATAATTGCAACTACCCATCGAGAAACCATACTCGCACAAGAAAATCTTGTCAATATACGACATATTGTGAATAAATCTGGCAGGTCTCTTTGCTTCAGCGAAACAAAGCCAGATGCGATTAATCGCTTAACTGGAAGCCAGCCAAGGCCCATCGAAGTGTTTGTTGAGGATGATCTTGCTGCGGCAATCGTGAAAAAGATAGCCAGTCAGCTGAAGGGTATAAAATACATTTCAGTAGAAAGATATGGCGCAGCACAAAACTGTTTTATAGCTGTTGCTGGCTTACTTCTAGGGGGAGAGAACTGTGAAAACTCGCTATTTGTTCTCTATGGAGATGTCTATAAGAGCGAGCAGGAAAAGCTTGTCCGAATAAATGCCTTGCTAACAGGAACTGATCGGCAATCCACTGAATACAGGTCCATTGCCTTATCAAAGATATCCCAGTTCGAGCTCCCAGATGCCATGAGTCCGGAACGTTACCTTCACAGAATTATTGTTTCAATAAATGATGACGTTAGTAATGAGCACATTGAGATCATCGAGTGCGCGCGAGAGATCCATTCCGTTGATGACGATCACAAATATATTGACGACCTCTTGATCCGTCTTGGATGGGACAGGGAAGTAGGCTTGTCAAAAATTGTCGACCTAGTCGCAATGTCTGATCGGTGGCCTAACTATGTCGCTAGCGTCAAGGAATTGATGAGTCACCAAATTCATGAAATGAGTGAAGGCTCGTAACTGACTATTCGTGCTGCCCCCCAAAAAAGTTTCGGTACCGATCACAAGTGCAGCTGGCGACCCATCTAACCTGCATTCGCTAGTGCCAGGAATGGTAGTGTTGCAGGCCGGCGCAGCGCTTAAAAAAGCCCCAAAGAGAGTGCTTGCATGGAAGCCGAATGAAAATGTTTCAGTGGTCTTCATGCTTGCCAAAATTAGAAGATGTTTTGTCGATGTGCCCTTGTGCCGGCGCTTGCCGAGCGCAACTCTCTCAGTTCGCCTCGTCAAACCCCTCCATAAACAGCGTCAGCAGCCCCTCCGCTCTCTGGCGGGCACCTTTGATGCCCAACTCATTGGACACCATGCCATCGAGCAGTTGCTCGCGCCTCCGCTCATCACCCCAGAGTTGCTGCAGGGCTTCAGCGGTTTCAAACGTGGCCAGTTGGCCGCAGTCCTTACCCAGAAGCCAGGCCCCGGTTCTTTCATCGTCATAGTCCAGAGCTTGCCAGCGATCCAGGGCCTGATCGGGATCCGTCATGCGATCAAAGGTGCCGGCCTCGCTGTAGCTGCGCAGCAAGGTGTAGAGGTCGACCGCGTCTTTGGCATTGCGCTGCCTCCGGTCTCCCCAGGCGAAGAACTTCAGGATCGCCAGCCCAGGCAATGAGGCCACCTTCACCATCACTCCCTCAGCGAGCTCCACCAGCTGGGCGGATTCAAGCGCTTCCGTGAAGCCCGCCACTGTCATGTACGCATCCATCTCTGGCGGCCATACCAGTGTGTGGCGATTCACCTGCAATGCCCCGAAGGGCACCAGATCAATCGTGGTGCCGGCGCCATCACCCTCAGCGGTGAACACCAGCCGCTGCACCTGCCTGGGCTCATCAGCGAACCCGTGGTCGCTGACCAACCGCCCTTTCAACTGCTCAAACGCCTCCCAGCTGGCCAGGGCCACCGCGAAGTCCACATCCTTGGTGGCCCGCCGTACCCGCTGGCCGAACACATTCACCAGCAGCAGGTCCCGTGCGGCGGCCCCCACCAGCAAGGGGTCCAGACCCTGGGCCTGGGCGCCCGCCTGAACGGCGGCGATCACGCGACAGAGGCCGGGGTCGAGGGGCAGCTCAACCTTCAACACCACGCAGCCAGATCCTCTCCAGTTCCCGTGCCGCCTCAATGTTGCGTGGATCCAGGCTGGCGAGCAAGTCGGCGATCACCAGCGGGATCGGCACCGTGGGGCCAGCGAGCCCCAGGCGTTCGTTGGTCCAGAACGCCTCCACCACCTCTACATCGCCTTCGGGATCGCTGCGCAGCCCCTGGGTCTTCACCAGCTGTGCCAGCCCCAGCCGCATCGCCTCCGGCTGCAGATAGAGCACGCTCCGCTCCGACACCAGCACCGAGCCCAGCTGGCTCGCGGCCACTTCGCCCCCCCACTGGCCGCCAAACACCTGCGGATCCACCCGCTTCCACCACAGGCCCTGTCCCGGTGAACGGAAGCGCAGGCTGCGCAGCTTGGGGCGCAGGATCCTGGGGTAGTCGGCCGCCCAGCGATCGAGCAGCAGGCCCCAGTGGAGCACCGCACAGCCCTTGCCCCAGCCCAGCCGCCGCAGCAGCCCCTGCTGTTCCAGATCCCCCAGCACGCCAGGCACACTGCCCAGCGCCACCGCCGATGCGGCTTGCAGCGTCTTGCTGGTGCCGGTGATCAGGGCGGGCTGGCTGAGCAGGGCGAACACCAGCCGCGCTCCGCTCGCTGTGGATGCCTTGCCGCTCATTGCAGAGCGCTGACCCGCCGCCTTCGCTGGGGCCTGCCGCTGCCCGCTCACCACGATCAGCAGATCCTTGTCCTTCAGGAAGGCATTGCCATGCCCATCGAGGAAGGGCAGCTCCAGCTCCCGGCATTGGCGGGCGAGCGGCTCCTTCACGCTCGGGGCCACCAGCAGCGCCGGCTCGTCGCAGGCGCTGATCTCGGCCTTGAGCGCGCCGAGGGCTTCGGCCTGTTCCACCTTGCGCACCAGGGGCCGGTACAGCCTGGGCGGCTGGCCTTCGGCCGTGGTGATCGCCAGGCGCCCAGGCCCGTTGGCGGCAGTTCCGTAAGGTTCAGGCAAGAGCTCCGCTGCCAGCCCGGTGGCGCCCTGAAACCGTTCCACCGCCTGGACCAGCAACCGCCCTTGCCATGCCCTGGACAGATCCACTGCCGCATCCTGTTTTTTCACGATTACGGCTGCGGGCATTTTCATGAAAATTCTATGCCTGGCCCAGGCCCTCTCCAATAGTCATTTTTTCAGCCTGAAGCAATTTTCACGAATCCTGAAACTTGCAGGATCGTGAAAAAGCCTGGAGGTCGCAGGGTCTGGCTTGCACCTTGCAGGCTGCAGGCTCAACGCTGGAGGGTCAACCTTGCAGGTTCCAGGTCGGTGGATGTCTGGCCACAATGCCGGCATGGCCAGCTCCGCCGAAATCCGTCAGCAGCTCGTCGCCGCCCT
>Ga0172371_10013198_pt1 | contig 10789 bp, 6 predicted proteins | sample Lak12m_FD_114543 | JGI IMG/M metagenome (GOLD analysis project Ga0172371, IMG submission 114543) | Freshwater microbial communities from Kabuno Bay, South-Kivu, Congo - kab_022012_12m | ecosystem: Environmental > Aquatic > Freshwater > Lake | place: Democratic Republic of the Congo: South-Kivu... | reverse complement strand
GTCTGGCTACAGGGGCATTGCAATCTTCTCTGTACTTGTGTTTCCCTTCGGGTACTTGAGGCCCGGGCGGGCCGGGTGGTGAATAATGCTTATTCTCTTTCTGAAAAAATGGGGAAAGTCCACATACAAAGACTGTTGACAAGAATCGTGTTTGAATCGTGGGTTGCAGTCGGGATGCATGCACCGACGAACGGAGTCAACATATGGTCGGCGGGTTCTTCCCTGCAGGGCTTCTATGGGCATATCCTGAATAAGCAAGCATTATCTGCGCCTGCCGTATGGCCAATTTTGGCCATATCGATATAAATCATAAAATGATACAAATGCACGTTAGTTTAGATTATCGTATTGTTTCTTACCTTTGAAAAGATCTTGAAGAGGAGGATGAAAATGATGAAGAAAATAGTAATTGTTGTTATGGGAATCATGATGCTGAGCCTGACGCTAACCCCATTCAAACTATTCGCTCAGGAAATGGATCTTACAGCGGAACGAGCAGAGGGTGCAGGCGTTGAGGACGAAGTGATCAAGGATGAGGACGAGATCGAGGAGTTTGACGAGCTCCGTAAACCTGCCGACACGTGGCCGAAAGGCGACTACGCCATCTTTATTGGCACTTCCATTGTTGGCCGTGGAAGAGCGCCTGTTCACCTGGGTCCTACAGGTCTTTGGGGCTTTCCCGCCGGTCAGAACATCTGGGTGGAAGAGATCACCCCAGGATCCCCTGCAGATGGCAAGGTGTTGCCTGGCGACGTCATCTACGGAGCCAATGGCAAAGGGTTCCCGGCCGATCGCGGCGTTGACTATTATTTCGCCATGGCCATCACCGAGTCAGAGACCAAAGAGGTTGGAGGGAAGCTGACGCTCACTATCCGCCGCGAGGGGAAGTTCATTCAGGTGCCCATCCAGTTGAAGGTCATGGGATCCTACAGTCCGACCACGCCCTGGGATTGCGAGAAATCGAAGAACATCATCGCGGGCGCTGAGGAGTACATGCGAAAGGGCTTGCGGCCTGCGACGGGTTTGCCGAACAACGGTCAATACATGTTTGGTCCGTGGAATGACAGTGTTCTCTTCCTACTGGCCGCGGGAAATACGGAGATGCAGGGATTGGTTCGTCGCTACATAAGAAATACCCAAAAGGATTTGGAAACCTGGAAGGCCGGGGAGAAACGTGGCTTTGAGACCGAGAAAGGATGGGCTATCCCATACATCAGAATGCTTTTCGCCGAGTACTACCACCGCACAGGCGACCCTACCGTCCTGCCGTATCTCGACGAAAAATTTTATAAAAGTGATTCCGATGCAAACAGCCCGCAACCGGAACAGAAATGGTCGCCTCCTGTAGGACCTACTGGGTATGGTCTTCACGCCAACCCGCAAATGGTGGGCTGCATGGCAGCGATCCTGGCGGATGAAGCCGGACTCAAAATAAATAAGGAGAAACTATTCTTCGATTTAAAGTATCTCTACGTCAAGCGGGCTGAATACGGCTACGTGAAGTACTTTGGTTACGCTCCCATGACGATTGAACAACGTCAAACAGAAGCGCCAGATGAGATCACTCCAGGGAACAAGTCGAAGGGAAACTTCAGCACCATGAACGGAAAGCTGGGCACGGCGGCTGCTCTTTTCAACATGGTGAGTGGCTATGAAAAAGCGGTGGATATGTGCTCCATACGCTGTGTTTACGCCTACAACTATCACGGGAGCCATGGTGGTGCCTGGTTCGGCGACTTCTGGACTCCTTTCGGAGCTTACCATGCAGGACCGGAAAAGTTTCAGTCCTTTATGAAGAACCAGCAGTGGTGGCGCGAACTCCGCCGTGACCATGCCGGTGCGATGTGGGAGATTGGCAATGCCAGAGAGAAAAAGGATACTTTGAGCACGGGCTTTGCCATTCACTGGGTGATGCCTCGCAAGAAGTTGAGAATGTTTGGAGCCCCTCGTTCCATGTTTGGCCCGGCTGCTCCAGCCTACATGAAAGAGGCGCTGGCAGCCCATCGCAATCGTGATTATGCCCTCGCGGAACAGTTGACCCTCAAATTGCAGGCGAGCGGGGCGGTTCCGGCCACCGACAAGGCCAGGGTTGACCACTTTCTGGATTCGGTTCAAACCTTGAAAAAGAGTGTAGAGTACGATCTGACGTTCACCGAGGCGCTGCTCAAGAAGGGAAACTATGCTCTCGCCAGCGTTGAACTGCCGCAGCTCGAGATGGTGGTAGCGCCCAACGACTCCCGGCTGAAAGCCATTGCCAAGGCCTTGGCGTCAACACAAGCAAAAGCTCAAATCGCCGCAGCCAATGCACCGAAAGAAAAGGACAAACACGGGGCCAAAGGCCTTGGCATAGGAGCCCGTAGAGACGCCAAAAAGGATGATTTCAGCAAGCAATTAGAGAGTGTGGTCACCCTGGTCAAGGATGGAGCTAAATACGAGGCTCACTCAGGGAGGGTAGTTATCGGCACTTATCCCGTTTACCCAAAGACAGAGGTTAACCAGTGGCGCCTGCACGCGATGGAAGCTATAACCAATGCACCGGCGGGGTGGGAGCAACCGGGCTTTGATGATTCCACGTGGCAAAAGCCTAAGTGGAGAAAGGGCTCGCAGCAATGGCCGGAGGAGCCGGTGCTGTTTATGCGAACCACCTTTGAAGTTGAAAGCCTCAAAGTTTTAAAATCACTGCGCGTCCGGGTGATGATCGGCAAAAACGACAGTCGCAACTTTACGCTCTACATGAATGGCAACGTTGTGGCCAAGGCCACCAGTATCCCCCGAGGCGCATCGGTGTTCGACTTGAACCCCGGATCATTGGCGTTGCTGAAAGCTGGAAAAAACACACTGGCACTCAGTACTCAGCATGGTCAATCAAATAATCATGGTTTAAGTATCAGATTGGAAGGCATCCTGAAGGATCCATCAGTTAGTAAACCGCCGGATATTTCTAAGACACCTGAGCCTTCTAAGAAAAAGGGAAAAGCAAAATGAATATTCGTACATGCAACAGAAGAGGCATGTGCAAACGGGTATTGCAGAAGGCAATGGCAGTGGTAAAAGCGCTCCTTGTATTTGGCGTGCTACACTGCAATGTGCTGGCCAAAGAAAAGGCTGTTAAAAATGAAGGCAAAGGCCCAGGCCCGGAAACGTCACTTGAGTTGCTCAATCGTTTCAGCAAGAAGACAGAGCCAGTCAATAGACTCTACAGTGCCATCTTTAACTCCTTGAAGAGTAGCCCGACGGCCAGTTTTGAAACGGTTAGCAAGGATAAGGAGGTTCAGAAGCTCTGCTCGGAGCTGAACATGAATTACCTTGGCGGTCCAATGCTGGGCAACCTTCAGAAGGACGGCGCCAGTGTTTGGGTCAGGACTCTGAATCCGGCCAAGGTAACAGTAAATGTTAAGATCAACGGTGAAACAAAGGTCTTTGGTCCTGTTGAGAGTACCTACCAATCAGACCTGACGGCTGCGGTCGTGGTATCGGGCCTGGCGCCGGGATCGACGACTCCCTACGAGGTCCTGGTGGATGGTAAAGTGATTCCAGCTTCGAAATATGCCGCGATAAGGACGTCACCTGAGGGTTCCTCCGACCAAACCCGGATTGTTTTCGGCACCTGCCCGCATCGGTGGGGCTTGGGAAACGAGAAACAGGCGGAGCAGATCGTGAAACGCGCCCCCAATGCCTTCCTGATCTATGGTGATATTGCTGTCCAGGATCGCGAGGACAATTTCGGGATGCAGCGTGCCGATTACGCCCTGCGCGATTTCCATCCGGCCTGGCAGAACATCGTCAGCGGCATCCCTGTCTATGCTTCATGGGACGATCATGACTATGCGAAGAATGACGGGTGGGGCCTGAAGGGCCTTGAAAATGAAGAAGGCAGAAAGGGTACGAGAAAGATTTTTGCACAGTCCTGGTGCAACCTCTACTACGGACTGGGTGATGACGGCGGCGGCATCTTTCAGCACACCCGCATTGGGCCCTGCGATATCATTATGACCGACAACCGTTACTTCCGGGAGCAGGAAGGAGAATACCGCTTCCTTGGCAAAGAGCAGATGGCCTGGCTGAAGAAGACGCTGCTGGAATGCAAGGGATCGTTCATCATCATGTCCAGCGGGACAATGTGGAGCGATTATGTGAGCGACGGAAAGGATTCCTGGGGAGTGTTCGATCCGAAAGGGCGCGAAGAGATCTTCAAGCTGATCGAAGACAACAAGATTGGTGGGGTCCTGCTGATCTCCGGCGATCGTCACGGCGCTCGCGGGTTTACCATTCCACGACCTTCCGGTTTTTCGTTCTACGAGTTTGAACCCGCCAGTCTGGGTGGTCGAAGCGGACCTACCACGATCGTCCAAGGATGCAAGAGCCAGCTTTTCGGGATCAGCGGCCAATATGCCTTTGGCGAGTTCACCTTCGACACATCCAAGAAAGACCCTGAAGTGACTTTCCGCCTGATTGGCGACGATGGCAAAGTGATTTACGAGCTCACCCTGAAGCGAAGCCAGTTGACGCCCAAGTCTTAATTGGTGAGCAGCGAGAAGCAGATCAAGGAGTACGAAGGCTTGATGCGCGTAAGATGAAGGCTATCATGACAAAGCTTGCCGGCTTCCGGGCTGGAATGCGGATGGCATGTGTTGCTGCATTCCTGCTATTGACGGCTTCAGCCAATGCGATGACTAATTACACATGGACAGGCGCTTCGACAAACGAAAACACATGGGTGGCTGAAAACTGGGACACCCCCCCCAACGTTTAATACAAATGCCAATGTCGTGTTCTACGCGCCCGAGGCGGCGCGATTCAATTATAGCGTAATTGGTGGCGACGCGACCGTTGGCTCGGTAACGTTCAATACGAATGCAACGAATGCTGTAAACATTAAGCTCACCAACCCTAATAATGCACAAAAAACCCTGACGATTGGCAGTGCCACCGTTCCTGGCTCGATAACGATGGAAGATCCTGGCGTGGCCGTGACTCACACTTTTGGCCTCGCTAACCCAGGCGTCGGGGTGAACACGCCAAACGAGCTGACGATCACGGTCAATGGTGCGAGCAACCGGGTTGTCAGGTTTAATGACGCGGTCATTGGTGTGGGCAGCATTAAGAAGGAAGGAACAGGCACCCTTCAGATGTCCAGCAATTTGGGTGTCAATAACAGTTACTCGGGCGGGACGACGATCAACGGCGGTACGGTAAAGGTTACCACAGCTGCCGGACGCCTTGGGACGGGTGATGTTGTAGTGAATAGCGGCGGTACGCTTTGGCTGAGCGTAGGCGGCGCGATTGGTGACACTAATACCCTGACCGTTACAACCGGCGGGAAGGTTAATCTGGCTGCGGGTATTAACGAGACGGTTTATAATTTCCGACGGGGTGCAGATGTGGCATATGCCGGGGTCTATGGGGCAACCGGTAGCGGTGCCAAGTTTATTGATAATGACATATTCTCTGGGATAGGTACTCTGACCGTGCTGGCTCCGGATCCCCCTAAGGGCACGGTGATAGCTATCAGATAAAGATGCTTCTTTCGTTTTAGGCAGGGCACCCAGCGTGCCTCGGCGTAGCTTCTTGCGAAGCCGGGTTCCTTGAGGCGCCACTTGATGTACCAGTACCAGCCTGGATACCAAGTGAAGTAAAGCATGTTCTCGCTGTATCGATCGAAGATGATCCGGTAGTTCTCGATAGCTTCACTCTGTGTGGCTTTAGCAGCCCTCGCGGGGCATGGGTGGACACGGATGATCTGAACGACGGAAAGAAGACCAATAAAGGAGAGGAGATCAAGAATGATCTTCACTACTCCGCAGATGGGTATAAGATTCTTGGTCAAAGGTTCGCCGGGAAGGCAATCGCGCTGATTGAACTGGAGAATAAAAGGGATTAGTTATTCGGCTTTAGTCGTTTAACAACAATAGCAGTAAAGGAGATTAGAAATGAGCAAAAAACTGAGATGGCCCTCCTTCGCAGAAAGTCATGGACTTAAGGCCATGGATGAATGCGAAAGAATTGCTTCGGAGGGTTCCGCAAAGAAGCCTTGGCCTTTAGGCTTGGGAGCTTCACTTGTCTTAAGTGCTATTCTGGCGGCTCTTGCCCTTGTAACCCCATTCAAACTATCCGCTCAGGATATGGATCTATCAGCGGAACGAGAAGAGGGTACAGGCGGTGACGTTGATGCGCCCGATAATGCGGACGAGCTCGATAAGGGTGACGAGCTCAGTAAACCTGCCGACGCGTGGCCGAAAGGCGACTTCGTCATCGTCAATGGCAGTTCCAGAGAACCTCTTCACCTTGGTCCTGCAGGTCTTTGGGGCTTTCCTGCCGGGCAGAATATTTGGGTGAATAAGATTACTCCAGGATCACCTGCCGATGGCAAGGTGTTGCCTGGCGACGTCATCTACGGAGCCAATGGCAAAGCCTTCCCGGCCGATCGCAGCTCCCGGGATTATTTTGCCATGGCCATCACCGAAGCAGAGACCAAAGAGGCTGGAGGGAAGCTGACTATCAGTATTCGCCGCAACGGGGAGTTCATCCAGGTGCCCATCCAGTTGAAGGTCATGGGGTCCTACAGTTCGACCACGCCCTGGAATTGCGAAAAATCGTCGAACATCGTCGCGAGAGCTGAAGAGTACATGCGAAAGGGCATGCGGCCCGAGACGGGTTTGCCATACGATGGAGAATACATGTTTGGCCCGTGGAACGACAGCGTCCTATTCCTCCTGGCCGCGGGAAACCCGGAAACGCAGGGATTGGTCCGTCGCTACATACTAAAGACAAAAAAAGCTTTGGATGCAGGGACCTTTGAGTCTTGCAAAGGATGGAGCTTTTCTTACATTAAAATGCTTTACGCCGAGTACTACCACCGTACCGGCGATCCCACCGTCCTGGCTTATCTCGAAGACAACGGTTTCAAGAAGGCCGCCAATACAAACGAGACAGGAGCGACGGCGGAACCGGAAAAGAAATGGTCTCCTCCTGTAGGACCTACTCGGTACGGTCTCCACCCCAACCCGCAAATGGTGGGAGCCATGGCAACGATCCTGGCGGATGAAGCCGGACTCAAAATAAACAAGGAGCGACTATTCTTCGATCTGAAGTACCTCTACACCAAGCGGGCTGAATACGGCTACGTGAAGTATTGCGGCTACGGCGAAATTCCAGTTGAAGGACGTCAAATAGAAGCGCCAGAAGAGATCACTCCGGAACAAAAGACGAACGGAAAGTATAGCAGCATGAACGGAAAGCTGGGCGCGGCGGCTGCCCTTTACAGCTTGGTGGATGGCTACAATAAAGCGGTGGAAATGTGCTCCATACGCTGTGTTTACGGCTTCAACTCTCTCGGGGGGCATGGCGGTGAGTGGTTCAACGGCTTCTGGAAGCCTATCGGAGCTTATCATGCAGGTCCGGAAAAGTTTCAGTTTTTCATGAAAAACCAGCAGTGGTGGCGCGAACTCTTCCGTGACCATACCGGGGCGATGTGGGAGACGGGGAATGCCAGAGATAAAAAAGATACTCTGAGCACGGGCTTTGCCATTCACTGGGCGATGCCTCGCAAGAAGTTGAGAATGTTTGGAGCCCCGCGCTCTATGTTTGGCCCTGATGCTCCAGCCTACATGAAAGAGGCACTGGCAGCCCATCGCAATCGTGATTATGCCAGCGCGGAACAGTTGACACTCAAATTGCAGGCGAGCGGGGCGGTTCCAGCCACCGACAAGGCCAGGGTGGACCACTTCCTGGATTCGGTCAAAACCCTGAAAGAGAGTGTCGAGTACGATCTGACTTTCACCGAGGGGCTGCTCAAGAAGGGGAACTATGCTCTCGCCAGCGTTGAACTGCCGCAGCTCGAGATGGTTGTATCGCCCGGAGATTCACGGCTGAAAGCCATTGCCAAGGCCCTGGCGTCAACACAAGCCAAAGATCAAATCGCCGCAACTCTTGCAAAGAAAGAAAAACCCCAAATGAACGTTGGCGGTGGCAGAACTGCCGCCAGGAGTGATCTTGCAAAGGAATTGTTGGGCCTGGTCACCCTGGTCAAGGATGGAGTGACATACAACGTTAATTCTGGAAGGGTCACTATCGGCACTTATCCCGTGTACAAAGGGAACGAGATTAACCAGTGGCGCCTGCTCGCAACAGAAGATTTAACGAAGGCACCGACAGGGTGGGAGCAACCCGGCTTTGATGATTCGAAGTGGAATAAGAGCGCCCTGCCCATGAAACATTGGCCGGAGGAGCCTGCGATCTTGTTCCGAACCAACTTTGAAGTTGAAAACGTCAAAGCTTTAAAATCCCTGCGCGTCCGTGTAATGACCGGCAAAAACGAAAGTAGCAGCTTTACGCTCTACATGAACGGCAATGTTGTGGCCAGGGTCACCAATATCCCCCGGGGCGGAACAGTGTTCGGCTTGAAACCTGAATCATTGGCGTTGCTGAAAGCTGGAAAAAACACACTGGCAATCAGTACCCAGCATGGTCAAAATAATAATCATGGCTTCAGTCTCAGATTGGAAGGTATCCCTAAACCGGGAGACAAAAGTGATAAGAACATTCCGTCTCTTGATGATGATGCATTGTTTAAAAATCTCGGGATGTAAATCGAGACTATAAAAAAACATCATGTATAAAAAACAGATCAACATCATCGTATCAGTGGCGCTTCTGGCCGTGACACACATAACGTGGGCGGCAGACGCTGTCAAACAGGGATCTTCGACGAATTCGACAGATTCGACGGGTTCGGCAGGCTCACCGCAGGCAGGCTCACTGCAGACGAATTCGACCAGTTTCGCAACCTCGTTGCAGGCGACCGCCAAAACAGGCAGGCACCTGTTCATCCTCTCGGGCCAATCTAACATGGCATTTTTTGATCAGAAAAAATCGTTCATGCCGGCGGTGGAGAATGCGTTCGGCAAAGAGAACGTGACCGTTGTAAAGAATGCAGTACCCGGCCGGCCTATCGCGAATTGGTATAAACTTACCAAAGCCCCTGAGAAGAATAAATCGGCGGACGGAAAGGGTGAACTAGGGCCACTCTATGAAGCCTTGATGAAGGAAGTCAAGGCGGCCACGGCAGGCAAGACCTATGACACCGTCACCTTTCTCTGGATGCAGGGCGAGAGTGATGCAGGGAATGGGAACAGTGTTTACGCGGAGAGCTTCAATGGGCTACTTGCCCAACTCAAGGCGGACCTTGGTATTGAGTCCATCAATTTTGTCATTGGCCGAATAAGCGATGCCAGGATGGGGAACCCCAACTGGGTCAAGATCCGTGAAATTCAGGTCAAACTTGCCGGGGACGACCCCCATGGCGAATGGATCAACACCGATGACCTTAATGACAGGGTAGACAAGGACGGAAAGCCTGTGAACGGCATGCACTATACCAAGGAGGGTTACAAGATCCTCGGCCAACGTTTCGCCGAGAAAGCCATCGCGCTGATAAAGAAAGCAACCCCGCCGCCCAACCCGGAAGTTTCCGGACGGGAACAAACGAGGCAGCATGAATAAAAAGCAGATCTGTATACTGGCCACTCTATCCATCATCTCAATCAGCCAGGCCCAAGGCACTTCGTCGGGGCCGATCATCGATGAAGATATCCCCGCACGGGGCATTTATTCTTTGCGTCCGGCACCGCGCTGGGAAGAGGGGCTGCTCATCGGGAATGGCACCATGGGAGGCGTTATTTGCGGAAAGCCAGGCGACTGCAGGGTGGGGCTCACCCACGCGCTCCTGGGTATCCCGGACCATAAGGCCGTCCCGCCTCCGGATCTTTCCGGCATTCTTCCTGAAATACGACGGCTGAGCCGAGAAGGGAAGGGGGGTGAAGCCGCTGCCCTGGCGTGGACGAAGAGCAGGGAGATAAATCAGATCCAGGAAAAAATGATCTGGACGGATCCCTTTGTCAACGCCGCCAATCTTCGCCTATCGGTCAATGGGGCGGATGCGCCGCGCGCCTACCGTCGCTCGCTGGATTACAGTACCGGGCTCGCCAGGACTCAGTGGACGGATGCTGATACGCGGTACGAACAACGGGCATTCATCAGCCGGGCGGATAATCTGTTTGTTCTCCAGATGACAGCCCGTGGCGGTAAAAAGCTGAATGGCCGGGTTCTGCTCGAAAAGGGCGATCATGGGTATACGAGCCGGCTTCAGAATATCCAGGGACCGATGGCCGATGGAAAATGGTTGAGCTGCCGCTTCGGGTTCACGCTGAACAACGGCGGTTACGAAGTCCTTGCTCTTGTGAACGGGGACGGCGTTACCCCTGACGCGGACGGAGCGATACGCTTAAGCAATACGTTGTCGTTAACAGTCCTTCTTCGGATCCAGCTCTTGACCGACTATGGCGCTTCGAAAATGGATTCGATGAAGGAGGAGTTGACCCGGTATTCACAGGAAACGTTCGAGGCCCTGCTTGCTCGCCACACGGCGATCCATGGCAAACTTTACGAACGGGAGAAGGTCGATCTTGGCGGCGATCCAAAAGAGCGCGCAATGCCTGCTGAAGCGCTCTGGGAAAAGACGTACGGGAAGAAGTCGACACCCGCACTGCTCGAACGGGTGTTCGATGCCGGACGCTATGCGATTCTTTCGAGCACGGGATATGGGCCGCCCAATCTTCAGGGTATCTGGGCGGTCGGCGGCTGTGCCTGGCGGGGTGACTTCACCCATAACGGCAATGTGCCAACGGCCATCGGCAACCTGCTGAATGGAAACATGCCAGAACTAATGCTTGCTTACACCGGCTATCTTGAATCGTTGATGGACCATCACCGTGCCAATGCCAAACAGCTC
>Ga0172371_10013196_pt1 | contig 10790 bp, 10 predicted proteins | sample Lak12m_FD_114543 | JGI IMG/M metagenome (GOLD analysis project Ga0172371, IMG submission 114543) | Freshwater microbial communities from Kabuno Bay, South-Kivu, Congo - kab_022012_12m | ecosystem: Environmental > Aquatic > Freshwater > Lake | place: Democratic Republic of the Congo: South-Kivu... | reverse complement strand
GCTGCATCTTGTTGTCCAACTCGTCCCATTCGGAGGCGGGCACGGAACCGGGAACAATCCCTGCACCCGCAAACGCATGCACGTTGTGTCCGGCGATCAGGCCGGAACGGATCGCGACCGCGAACTCGGAACTGTCATAGCCAATCCACCCGACCGGTCCCGCATACCACCCTCTTCCGAAGGATTCGATATTCCGTATCCATGCCTTGGCCTTGTCGGACGGCGCCCCGCCGACAGCGGGCGTAGGATGGAACGCTTGCAGCAGATCGAGGTCTTCGTAACCGTCCGCCAGCAGGCCTTCGTATCGGCGGGCCAGATGCTGGCAGTTCGGCAAGCGGACCAGCGACACGCCGTCATCCTCGCGCATCGCATCGCATACGAGTTGAAGCACGGCGCGCACGCCGTCGGCGACGAAGAGGTGTTCGCGCAATTCCTTGTCGTTGTGTATGAGCGCTTCGCCCAGCGCCTCGTCGGTGGACGAAGACGCACCTCGCGGACGCGTTCCGGCGACTGCTTCGCTCTGCACGTATCCGCCTGCCCGCTTCCACAACCTTTCCGGCGATGCGCCAAGAAACGCCATGCCGGGTTGCGGCTGGAAGCAGAAAAGGTACGCGTCGCTCGTGCCAGCTGCCAGCCGCCCCAATACGCGCCAGGGATTCGGCGCGCCGCTCATACGCAAGTCCGTCCGTCGCGCTAATACGGCCTTGTCAAGACGGCCTTCCGCGCATCCGCGCAACGTTTCGTCGACACACCGGGTCCACGTGGCAAAATCAGGCGTGTCCTTCCTCTCGATTACATCGACTTCATCCCCGGCGTGCTGTTCCTCGATATCCCACCGGATCTCCGCACATTCGGCTCGAATCGCCTCGACCTCTCGCTGATCGGCGGCCTTGTCGCCCCGAATCAGGGCATTGCACGCGATCAACACGCCCTCACCCATGCGGAGCAATTCAAAACGGGGCAGTACGAAGCGGTAACTGCCGAACGTTTCCCACGGCGTCTGCGACACGCCTTCGGGATCGAAACAAAGCCCGCCGTAATAGCGTAGGTGCGGATGGGCGAATGTCAGCCACGGCGCAAGTCTCGCAAATAACATGTCGAGCGTGTCACCGTATTGTGCGGACACACAGTCGGCCGCGCCGATGCCCGCACACTCGAATATGCCGTCGCGGTCGCGCCAGTAGGTCTTCTCCGCGTGCGGCTGAGCAGCCAACCAACGGAGCGGGGCCGTTTCTTCGAAAGGGATCTCTATCCGGGCGACGTACGGCGCATCGCATTTCAACGCCATGGCGTCATTCAAGACGGCGGCCAACGTCTGTTCATCGAAAGAAAGGCTCAATTTTCCACTCCTGGCCCTGCATGGCCGGAGCCCAGATCCTGTCGGCGCATGTGTAACAAAAGAAGATCGGGGAATAAGGGGGGATGATGGGCATTGGGAAAGCGTGTTCTAGACGATCGGCCCATGGGTCCGTCGTCGTTACCTTCACATCTCCGTTTATCTCCGAATCTTCTTTCTTGCATATGATTGCCTCGACTCGGTTCATGTCTCGGATTTCGTTTCATTCTGTACAAGACTTTACGACTACGGTACTAGCGGCGCAAGCCCGTGTACAAGGTCGCGATACCACCGGTCATCGGGTGTGCCCGTACCCGGTCGAATCCGGCGCCACCGATCATCTTACAAAACGCCGCGCCAAAAGGAAACGTTTCGACACTCGCGTTCAGGTATCGGTACGCCGCACGGTCGCCGGCCAGCCATCCGCCGATGCGGGGCAACACGTGGCGGAAATAGAGAAGGTAGAGCCGCCGGACGATGGAGTTTTCCGGAAGCGAAAATTCGAGGACGGCCAAGCGCCCTCCCGGGCGCAATACACGCCCGAATTCGCGCAAGGCGACCTCTGGATTCGCGACATTCCGTATGCCGAACGCAATCGTCGCCGCGTCGAAGGTTCCGTCCGAAAAAGGCAGGCCCAGCGCATCGCCGCGCGCGAACAGACAAAGCTGTCCGTATGGTTTGCGGCGCGCAACGCCAAGCATTTCGCCAGCCATGTCCACGCCGACGAACTGCACAGAGTTCCGGGCGTGACGCGCCAGCGACAGGAGAACTTCGCCGGTACCCGTGGCCACGTCGAGCACGCGTGCGGGTGCGCCATCGTGGACATATTCCGCCAGCCGGCGACGCCAGAGCCGGTCGACGCCCATCGAGAGGATGGAATTTGCGATGTCGTAGCGCCGGGCAATGCCGTCAAACACGCGCCACACACCCGAAGCGTCGCGAGCGGGCGGCATGTCAGCGCGCGCCCCGGAACCACGCGGAAGCCAGTGTGCGGTAGACACGCCACGAATCGCGCAAGCGGCGGAAATGCGACGTCGGATTTCCGGCCTCGTAAACGGTCCGAATCGGCGTCGTTGTCACGACGTATCGTTCGCGCAAGGCTTTTAGTACGATGGCCATTTCCGTCTCGTACCGTCCGCCGGGAATGGTTTCGAGGACGGATTCGAGGAAGCGGCGGCTGTGCAGCCGGAATCCGCTCTGCGTGTCCGCCAGGCGGATGCCCAAGAGAAGCGCCATCACGCGAACGGTAGCCACGTTGCCAAGCCAGCTCCAGAACGGTACGTGGCGCCGGTCGAAGGTTCTTGCACCAATCACAAGGTCCGCGCCCGTTTCCCGCCAGGTCTTGCATAACGCGGGAATCTCGGATGGATCGTGCTGGCCGTCGGCATCCACGACCACAACGGCGTCAATCCCAGGCATTTGAAAGGCCGCGCGAAACCCTTCGAGTAAGGCGAAGCCCTTCCCGCGGTTCTTGGGGAAGACAACCCGTGTGACTGGCATCGTGGCGATCGGCGCAGTACATCCGTCGGTACTGCCGTCGTCCACCACAATGACTCGTTCAACGATCGCCCGCGTTCGTGCCACCACCGATTCGACGGCATGGCCTGCGTTGTAGCAAGGAATGACAGCCGCTATGCGTCCCTCTGCCGTCCTGCAATCCGCATCCTGCAATCCGTGATCGCCAATCGCCAACCCGACCCCTAGCCTTTCCGGGCCAGCGCCCCGCTTCCGACAAGGGCCTTGGCATGCAGACTGGCTTCCGCCACCAGCTTTGCCACCGCTTCCGCGTGTTTGAAGATATCGTTCGTCAACGCGGTGATTTCATCGCTCTCGGGCAGGCTCAACGCCAGGATATCCACGGTCGCGTACAAGGCCTGAAGCGGGTTGTTGACCGCATGCGACAACTTGGCGAATCTCCGCAGGATTTCCTCCTCGCCTGGCGCGGTCGCCGACATCCGGTTCACGAGTTCCCGGCGCAGGACGCTGATGTGTAGGGTCGCTCTCACCCAGGCGCGCAGCGCCACATCCTCGATCGGCTTAAGCAGGTATCCTTCGGCCCCCGCCTCTAAACCCTCGCGAATACTGCGATCATCCGTACGGAACCCCGATATGAGGACGACCGGAATATGTTCTGTCCGCGGATTGCTCTTGATTGTCCGGCAGAGCGTGATGCCATCCGTATCGGGAAGCATGACATCGAGCAGGATCAGGTCGAATGTTGGATCGATAGCGATCAAGTCCAACAGTGGAGCGCCCATCTCCAGCTTGCATATTTCGTAGCCTTCGCGATCCAGCAAGCCGTGAACCACCGCCATGCTGACGGGATCATCATCCACTACCAGAATGCGAGCTTCTCCCACAGGTCCTGTCTCCGCGCGTCCGTGTATGATGCCGACTGCCCTTCGGTCGTACAGGGATCCCGCCGTTGCTTGGTATCCCGCACGTTACACGCGCCGCATTATGACACGATCTTCTTGAAACGTCAACCCCCTCCAGCCCGCGTTCCTCGGCATAACGCATGAGATAATCCGCTCTTTCTTCGTTTTTCACTTATCGTAGGGTATAATCCTCGTCAGCGCTATTGAGACACGTGGATGAACATTCTCGGCATAGGCGGGTTTTCTCACGATTCCGCGGCGGCTTTGGTCTGCGATGGCCGGCTTGTGGCCGCTGTAGCCGAGGAAAGGCTGACGCGCCGGAAGCACCAGGGGGGCGTTCCCTCTGAGGCTGTGGCCTACTGTCTCAATGAGGCCGGCCTGACGCCGGACGACATCGACCACATCGGCTGCTACATGCGTCCTGGCTTGCGCATCGCGCGCCGCTGGCCGTACCGTCTTGGGCAGATGTTTCGGAGCCCGTTCTACTCGGCCGGTTACATGGCCTACGAGGCCGCCCACAACGCGATGTACGCGTACGGGATGCTCGGATTGCGCGGTCGCAAGTCACGGCTACATTTCATGGAACACCACCCCGCGCATGCCGCCAGCGCTTTTCTTGTAAGTCCTTTCGAGCGTGCGGCGTTGCTGTCGGTCGACTATGTCGGCGAGTTCGCCACAACGTGGCTGGGCACCGGCGAAGGGACGGCGATCAAGAGACTGGAATCCCGCGGATACCCTCATTCGCTGGGTGTCTTCTATTCCGGTATGACCGACTATCTGGGATTTCTGCGTGCCAGCGACGAGTACAAAGTCATGGGCCTCGCGTCCTACGGCGAACCGGAATATCTCGACGAATTCCGGCGAATCGTCCGGGTGCGCCCGGACGGCTGGTACGATCTCGACCTGTCGTGGTTCCGTTGTCACTATAAACCAGGCCCGAAGTCAGGTTACTTCTCCGAACGATTCCTGCGCCGATTCGGCCCGCCGCGCCGGAAGGGCGATGTCATTGAGGAGCGCCACCGCAATCTTGCCGCTTCGGCACAACGCGTCTTGGAAGAGGCCGCACTGTCTTTGGCCGGCCGCCTGCATCGCAAGACTGGCATCAAGCAGCTATGCGTATCGGGCGGCGTCGCTTTGAATTGTTCGATGAATGGCCGCTTGCGCCGTGAATCGCCGTTCGATGAGATCTTCGTCCAGCCCGCTTCAGGCGACGACGGAATCGCCATCGGCGCGGCGTTTCAACTGTATCACCGGTTGACAGGAGCGCCGCGTGCGTTCGTCATGCGCGACGCGCGGCTTGGCCCCGCGTTTTCCGACGAGGCCATCCGTACGTTCCTCGACCGTGCCAAACTGCCGTATGAAACGCCGCAGGACCTCGAGGCCCACGTCGCGGACCTCCTCGCGCAGGGACTGATAGTCGCATGGTTCCAGGACCGGGCCGAATTCGGTCCCCGCGCGCTGGGCGCGCGCAGCATTCTCGCCGACCCGACGCGGCCGGACATGAAAGACCTGCTCAACACGTATGTCAAGCACCGCGAGGAGTTCCGTCCCTTCGCGCCGAGTTGTCTCGAAGAACACGCGCCGGCATTCTTCACCGGCTGCACTTCGTCGCCATTTATGCTGTTCGTCTATCCCGTCGAACCGGCCCAGCGCGACCGCGTGCCCGCGATCACGCACGTGGACGGCACGGCGCGCGTCCAGACGGTTGCACGGGATATCCAGCCGCGTTACTATCGCCTTATCGAGGAGTTCGAGAAACGCCGGGGAGTGCCGATGGTACTGAACACGTCGTTCAACGTGATGGGTGAACCAATCGTCAACACGCCCGCCGACGCCGTCCGTTGTTTCTACAGTACCGGCATCGATGCGCTGGCCATCGGTAATCATGTGCTGGTGAAGCGGTGAGAATCCTTATTCCCACTGTCGACTATCCGCCGATCACGGGCGGAATTGCGTCCGTCGCATTACACGTTTCACGATACATGGCGGCGTTGGGACACGACGTCACGATCGTCGCGCCGCGTTTTCCGGACACGGACGCGTTCGATCGCGCTGAGCCGGTCCGCGTGGTTCGTTTCGGCGGTTATTACGTTGGATGGCTGCGCCTGTTCCCGTTGCTGGCGGCGGCTTGGCCACACATCCGTTCCGCGGATCTCATCCTGCCCATCAATATCGCATACGGGGGACCCTTGGCTTACTTGGCCGGCCGGCCTTATATCGCACTCGCCTATGCCTACGAGTTTCTCAAATTCAGCCGCGTTGCGCCCGTGGCCGCTTTCTACCGCCGTGTCTATGCGCAAGCGCGCGGGGTCATCGCCATCAGTGCCTTTACGCGCAGTCAGTTGGCGGACTTCGGCGTTGCGCCGGACCATATCGAGGTCGTCCATCCAGGAGCGCCTGAAGTGCGTTTGTTGCCGCCGGAGCGTCTGGCCGCGTTGCGCCACCGCTTTGTGCTCGATGAAGGCCCTGTCATCTTGGCTGTCGGACGCCTTGTTCCGCGCAAGGGACACTTGACGCTCGTACGTGCGATGCCCCGTATTCTCGAACGCTATCCGAACGCGATACTCGCGATCGCGGGACAAGGTCCCATGTCGTATTGGATTGCGCAGGAAACGTGGCGGCACGGGATTCGCAACCAGATTCGACTGCTCGAGACCCTCGACGACGAGGAGATTGCCGGACTCTATCAGGCGTGCGATGTGTTTGCTCTGCCAACGGGCGACGAGTCATCGACATCGCGTCTGGGACAGGTCGAGGGATTCGGACTCGTCTTCGCCGAAGCGGGCGCCTATGGGAAACCGGTTGTCGCAGGACGATCCGGCGGCGTCGCGGATGCGGTTCTCGACGGTGAAACGGGCTTGGTGGTCGAACCGAACGATCCAGAGGCGCTGGCGAAGGCCATCCTGTCCCTGTTGGATGATCCGAATCTTGCGAACCGGCTGGGCGAGAACGGACGGCGGCGCGTCGAAGGCGAACTGAACTGGGCGGCCTTTACGAAGCGGTTGCTCGAGATTGCGGAGACGCCGCCGTGAAGCGTTTCCGCGTCGCGCATGTGATTACGCGCTTGTGCCGGGGCGGCGCGCAGGAGAATGCGTTTCACAGCGTACGGCTCGCCAATCGCGAGCGGTATGCCGTGGATCTCGTCAGCGGCCCCACGTTCGGCGATGAAGGCAGTATCGAAGATACGGTTCGCGCGGCAGGTATCGAGATTGTCCGGCAGCCACATCTTGTCCGGCGTGTTGCGCCGCGTTCGGACCTGGCGGCATTGTGCGGACTGACGCGGCTCTTCCGCGCACAGCGTTACGACATCGTGCATACGCACACGTCGAAAGCAGGATTCGTTGGGCGTCTTGCCGCGATGCGGTCCGGCGTGCCGGTTATTGTCCATACGCCGCACGGGAATGTTTTCGACGGTTACTTCAATCCTTTGACCACGCGGCTATTCATCGAAATGGAACGTTACGCCGCCCGGCATACAGATCGAATCGTCGAGTTGACGCCCGGCGGCGTCGAGGAGCACCTGAAACTCGACATCGGGCGCCGCGAACAATTCGAGGTCATCTTCAGTGGGATCGATCTCGCGCCGTTCGATGCCGCCCGCGCCCGGCGCGAGGAGACGCGTTGCGCGCTCGGCTGTTCAGACGACACATTCCTCGTGGGGGCGGTTGGACGTCTTGAACCGATCAAGGGCTTCGCGTATTTTGTGGATGCGGCGCGGCGTGTTGCCGATCGTGTGCCGCATGCCCGGTTCGTATTGGCGGGGCAAGGCATGCTCGAAAAGGATTTGCGCGCGCAGTCGGCCTCGTTAGGTGAACGGTTCCGCCTGCTGGGTCCGCGCGACGACGTGCCGGATATCATGGCGGCATTGGACGTGTTTGTTCTGACGTCGCTGAACGAAGGCATGGGCCGCGTGCTGCTCGAAGCGGGCGCGGCCGGTGTGCCATCGGTGGCTTCGCGCGTCGGCGGGGTGCCCGACATCGTCAGAGACGGATGCACGGGTTTGCTCGTGCCGGCGCGCGATCCGAAGGCGATCGCCGAAGCCATCTGTGCACTGGCGGCGAACGATGCGCGATGCAGGAGCATCGGCGATGCTGCGCGCGCGTATGTCGTACCCGCCTTCGGACTCGAACGCATGCAGGAGAAGATTGAGATGCTGTACGAAGCGCTCATCGAGGAGAAACGTCTTGACATCTGAAGATACCTATTTGGCCAGGCAACGACTGCTCGTCATTGCACCGCATGCCGACGACGAATGCTTTGGATGCGCGGGAACCATCGCACGGATCAAGGCTCTCGGCGGCGAGGCTTATGTCACCTGTTGTTCGGTGGGCGATCTCAAGCATTACGACGGCAAGGACGAGATTGTCACGGCGGGCAAGCGCGAAGAGGAATTCAGCCGTGTCATGGCCTTCCTCAAAGTCGACGACTGGGATATCCTCTACCGGGATGCCGAAACGCATTTGCGGCTCGACGCGCTTCCGCGCCGCGACCTGATCGCGAAGATCGAACGGGAGGGCAAGCTTGCCCTCGATCGCCTCCAACCGACCATGCTTGCCATTCCCGTTTCGTCGTACAATCAGGATCACGACGCCGTGTTCCGTGCCGCGTTCACCGCCGCACGCCCGCACGTCCCGTCCATCAAGCCATTCCAGCGCATCGTCCTCGGTTACGACAATACCTCGCTCTTCTGGAGCCTCGAACGCGAGAAGTTCCATCCGAATTTTTACGTCGACATCTCGGATTTCATCGGCGTCAAACTACAGGCCCTCGGCATGTACGAATCGCAGATGCGCGATGCGATCCACCATTCCAGCGTCCAGAACGTTGAGTACATTGCCCGTGTCCGTGGACGCGAAGTCTCCGTCGAAGCCGCCGAGGGCTACATGGTCTTCCGGCACGTCCTCTAGTCGCTCTCCGTCTTTCATGCCCGTAATCAAAGGGCTTGACAAACGACTGTATATATGCTATATACTCAGTATATGGAGAACGCGATTCGATGAAACTGCTGCTGCCGCCGATATCCCCCGCCGCGCCCAAGCCGCTGTACGAACAGATCGTCGACGGGATCAAGCGCGAGATCGGCGCGGGGCATTTGCCGCCGCGCGCGCCGCTGCCGTCGTTTCGCGTTCTCGCGGAGGAACTGCTGGTAAGCCTGATCACGGTGAAGCGGGCGTACGAGGAACTCGAACGGGACGGCATCATTTACCGCAGACAGGGGCTTGGGACTTTTGTATCGGAAGACGGCACGGCGCGCAGCCGCGAGGTCAAACAGCGCAACGCTGAATCGTTGCTGCGGCAATCGCTGCGCGAAGGTTTGGAAGCGGGACTGCGCCCGAACGAATTACTCCGGATGGCCAAAGACATCTTGTCGGAAAAGGAGGAATAACAGTGGACAACGACGCGATATGTATCCGCGGACTCGAGAAATCTTTCGGGAGCTTCAAGCTAGGCCCGTTGGACCTGACGGTGCCGAAGGGGGCGATTTACGGCCTCATCGGCCCAAACGGCGCCGGCAAGACCACGACCATCGACTTGATTATGGGGATGGGCGCGAAGGACTCGGGAACCATCGCAGTCTTCGGCATGGATCATATCCGCGATGAGGTCGAGGTAAAGAAACGCATCGGCTATGTCGGTCCCGATTTGTCGTATGGCCCATGGGGTAAGGTCGGCAGAGCGATCCGGTTCATCCGTGCGTTCTATGCCGACTGGGACGACGCCTACTGCGCGGACCTGATGAGACGCCTGAAATTGAAAGCGGAAGACCGCATCGGCACGTTGTCGTTTGGCTCGCGCACGAAACTCGCCGTGCTCCTGGCTTTGTCGCACCGCCCGCACCTGTTGTTGCTCGACGAACCCCTGGCGGGACTCGATGCCATATCGAAACAGGAAGTCTTCACCGAATTGCTGCAGGCCGTCCAGGACGAGAACCGGACCGTCGTGATTTCGTCGCACGACCTTCACGACATCGAACGCTTCGCCGATCACATCGGGATCATCCACAACGGCCAACTGCTAATCGAAGGTCACACGGACACGCTGGTGTCCGGCTTCTGCATGGTCGATTGCGTCTCGTCAAACGGCGCCGATTGGTCGAAGAGGCCAGGCGTCTACGTGCAGAAACGCGAAGGGAACCGCTGGCGGCTCCTTGTGCAAACCGAGATCGACGTCGTCGAACGGTTGAAGGCTTCGGGCGCGACAGACATCGCGACTGCGCCCGTCACGCTCGAGGAACTGTTCGTCGGGCTGGTGAAGGAGTGCTGATCATGTTCTGGTGGCTTCTGCGCGATTTCACGAGACGCAACGTGCTGATGATTCCGGCGTGCGCTCTCTTTAGCTTCTTGTCTGTGATGGACGTATGCGCGGCAGGACGGCGGCCGCCGAATATCTTTGTCTATTGGCCAGCCATGTTCCTGCCCATGATCTTCATCAAGCAGACGTTTCTCGTTACGAGCCGGGCACTCCGCTCCCTCCCGCTGAACAGCCGCCAAATCGCTCTCTTCCGATGGGTCAGCGAGGTCCTCTATATCCCGGTGCTGGCCACGATTTCCACCGCGGGATGGTGTTGCCTGTTCCTGTTCTTCGATGCCGCCATTCCCGGTCTCGTTCCACGTTTGGCTACGTACTTCTTCATCAGTGTCTTGATTTCCGGCTGTGTGGCACAGGCACATACGCTATCGCCTCCGCCAGTCGACATGTCTTCGCAGCATGAATACTGGGGACGCATATTCACTTCAAGAGGCGCCCTTTCTTTTGCGTTCATGGTTCTCTGGTTCTTGGTGGCGTTCCGGCCTCAACTCGATTGGGCGAAAATGGACTGGCTGCATGCCGCTTCGATTGCCGCCGCCATTGTGGCCAATGTCGTGTATCTTGTCCGCCCGGAGCTTTTCATCGGCGACCGACGAGATATCGGAAAGAAAGTCAAGAAGGCCGCGCCTGTATCCGAGTCGGTGTGCGAGACTTCACGGACAACGGATCTTCTCCTTCCGTGGTGGCAGATGTTGGGCCATATGGCCCTGTTCGGGGGCAGTATGGCCATCTTCTTCTTGTTGATGGCAGGGATGGGAGTCTACGGG
>Ga0172371_10013193_pt1 | contig 10791 bp, 7 predicted proteins | sample Lak12m_FD_114543 | JGI IMG/M metagenome (GOLD analysis project Ga0172371, IMG submission 114543) | Freshwater microbial communities from Kabuno Bay, South-Kivu, Congo - kab_022012_12m | ecosystem: Environmental > Aquatic > Freshwater > Lake | place: Democratic Republic of the Congo: South-Kivu... | reverse complement strand
TCAACAACCGAAGAATTTTTTTATGCAGTTTTGTTTGTTTTTCCATGTTTATCACCTCAAGATAAACATGTTTCTCGGGGTTAAGAAATTTTCCCCGAGGACTTTTTCAACAGAGCCGGAAAATTATTTCATTCCCTTTTTACGCATAAACATCGACGTAATTTCCACGCGAATCGCTTCTCGTTCTGTCAAATGCCTTACAGTTCGAAATAATTCTTTGTCTTGTTTCATACGGAATTTGTGGCTTTTCCCGACGATGAAGTTCTTTTTTAATGAAAGAAATTTTTTCAATTTTGGGGATTAATTCAACGGACGACGGGGTTAGGGAAAGGAGATTCATTTGTCTACTCTGCTAAGGATACTGGAAAGCTGTCCAGTCCATTTAGGGCATTGTAATTCTACTTGAATAATGTCCTTGCCTAATTTTTTTCTTATTTTATTCATTTCTTTATATGCCGACCAGGGTTGAGCTACTAATTCTTCACAAACAGGCACGTACTTTTTATGAAAAAAATCTTTTTCACAAATATTTATTCCATATACCCTATTTTTTAGTCTATAAACAAGTTTCATATACATTTCATCGTCGGAAATCCATTTATTATTTATCCCAATTGAAACTGCTCTTCTCAAATCATTTAATTCTTCAATTCCCCCCGCACTTCTTGTTCCATGTTGCATCCACCAATAATTACTTTTTAGTTCCAAAAGTTTGTTGACATCAGCGTTTGTTATGTTTGGTTTAACATAACCAATCTTTTCATATTCGTTAACTTTTTGCATTAACCATTTTGTTTCTTCATTCCATTTATCTGGAATAATTGTAAACATCGACGGATCAATTTGAAATTTTTCTATTTCGTCTCTTATTTTGTCTGCGTGAGCTTGACATTTCCAATTAAACTGATTTGTTATTAAAGAAGGATTAACATCTCCAATTCCGAGAGAATATGCTCTGTCAATTAGCCACTTCAAATCTTCATCGCAGGGTTTTTTAACAAAAGTTTTTTCCAAACCACTCGGGGTCATAACATTTTCCATTACCAAATTTTCCCTTGCAAATTGATTTCTAATTAAATTCACTTCTTGTTTATGATTATGATATTTCACTCCAAAAATTGTTGCTCCGACGAGAATTCCTGTTACTACTAAATATTTTAGCGGTTTCATTTTAAAAGTTTTCTTTAATATGGGTTCTTATTCCGTCGAATAATTCATAACACGATACTGCCACTGCCCCCACCACTCCGGAATAAAATAAAGGCTTATTATCAAAAACCCATCCAATTGTCCCGAGAGAAATAGATGCCCCACCGATGATAAGTTCTAAATCCTCTACCTTATTTCCAATTGCTTTAAGATTACTTTTTATTTTTTCATATTTCATAATTTTCCTCACTTCCGGAACTATATAAACTTTTCCAAAATGTCTTAACTTAAGAATTACACTAAAAATAAATTTGGATAATTCAATTTTTTTACGAATTTTCAAAAATTTTTTAAAAATCTAGATGTAAGTAATCGAGGTTTTCCTTTTCAGGTAAATCAATACAATAATTTCATAAAGAAATTAAGTAAGGCTTTTAGTAGTTATCAGCTGAAACTCTCGCGTGAGCTCGAGCCTTACACTGTAACTCTATCAACGCAATCTTCTATTGCGGCCTTAATTGAGTCGTTTTGCGGATTGCTTCGGGCTTAGATGCATTCAGCCCTTATCAATACAATGCGTAGCTATGCGGCCTGCCAAATGACAACCGCTCACCAGAGGCATCCAAGTTCCGTTCCTCTCGTACTAGAAACTTGTTCCACTCACTCAATAACACACCTAGTAGATATTATACAAACTGTCTCGCGACGTTCTTAACCCAGCTAACGATCCCTTTTGATACGTGAACTCCGGCACCCTTGCACGCTTCTGCACGCGCAGGATAGGAAGAGCCGACAGCGAAATACCAAACCGCTCCGTCAATATGGACTATCGGGAGCGACCAGCTTATTATCCTTGGGGTAACTTTTCTATCAGACACGGCTTCTATTAAAAAAGCACGTGGGTTCACTAGGCCCGACTTTCGTCTCTGCATTTTTTGCTGATCAAAATACAGTTAGATAAGCTTTTGCCCTCGCACTCATCCCTAGATTTCCAAGCTAGGTGAGCTTATCTTTGGGTCCTATCGATTCTTTTTCGACAGGGCACCGCCCCAGTCAAACTGCCAGCCTATTGCTGTCCTCCAATGGAGTAAGAGACTTTAAAAGAAACGAGTAGTATTACACGGTTGCTCCACCCCCACCGAAATGAGGGTTTCGACGCTCCTACCTATTCTATGCGTTTCAAGTAAAATTACAACAACAAGTTGCAGTAAAGTTCCACAAGGTCTTCACTTCCCACTAGGCGTCTCCGGTCTGTGCACCGGACAATATTTTCAGAAGGCTCCAATCAGGGACAGTGACAACCTCGTTAAACCATTCATGCACGTCGCCATTCAGACGACAAGGCATTACGCTACCTTAAGAAGGTCATAGTTACCTCCGCCGTTTGATGGACCTTAGCTCCCTTGTAAAGGAGTTTTAGACACCACCACTGGGCAGGTCTCACCGATTATACATGTCCTTTCGGATTCGCAATCGGCTACGTTTTTGTTAAACAGTCGGGCCATCCTTGTTACTGAGATCTACCAATGCCTACACATTTCTGAAGCAGACAAAGATAGACACGCCTTAAGCCGAAGCTACAGCGCTAATATGCCGAATTCCCTTGATTGGTTTTCCCTTTCACGTCTTAGCCTATTCAGCTAGAGCACCAGTGTCGGTTGTGGGTACAGATATCTAGTCCATGAACATAAAACTTTTCACTGACTCCCGGACTCAACAATTTTGTCAAACAAATTCATTTGTGTCTTAGGATTACCCTCGACAAATTTCTTTGAAAGAACATCCTTTCAGATGCTTGCTTATCCAAAAGCGATCAAATGTATAAAACTAGATAGTGCAGGAATATTAACCTGCTGTCCATCGTCGTACTCAGTTAAGATACAACTTAGGCTCTGACTAACTCTCGGCTAAACTATATTGCCGAGAAAACCTTGCTCTTTCGACGTTTTTCATTCCCAGAAAAATCTCCTCCTACTCTTACCAAGATTCTCATTGCAACCCGTTCCATCCCTTCTTTCGAAGAAATTTCTACACAGATTGCACGCCTGCTTACTAGAACACTCATCTGAGTGCCTCCAAGGTGTCGGTGTTATGCTTAGCCCCGTCCATTTTCCTCGCTTTGATTCTCAATAGGTGAGCTGTTACGCTTTCTTTGAATGGTAGCTGCTTCTGAGCTTACATCCCTAGTGTCTCAGAATCAAAACAGAGTTTGATACACTTAGCATAAACTTTGGGACCTTAACCTTGGTCTCCCTTGTTCGGGTCTTGTGACAGTATCTTACATACTGCCGCTGTTTCCTGTCTTAAGCAGTTAACAAGTTCTGAGTTGGAAAAAACTCCGTAGTCAATTGACCCTGCGAGTTTTATCCGTACTTTACCTCGCTGACAAACTAGACAAGACTATACGTAGGCATATTTCAGCAGGAACCAGCCATCGCCGAATTAGATAGGCTTTTCACCCCTAATCACAGATCATCCAAGCGTATGTACGCAGCACTGGTTTGGTCCTCCATCCCCCTTTCGGGAGACTTCAACCGGTCCATGATTAGATCATCCGGCTTCAGGTCTGTCCCAAGTGACTATTCGCCCTTTCAGACTTGCTTGCGCTTCGGTTACTCAACATAGTTGATTAGCCTCGCCACCAGAGAAAACTCCTTGGCCCGTTTTTCAAAACGTACGTTACAACCCCGCTACACTAAAGTAGCTAAAGCAGTAACAAACTGTAACTGATAGATTTCAAGTCTTTTAACTCTCTGTTATGAGAACTTTTCAGCTTTCCCTCGCGGTACTATTGCACTATCGGACTTTGGTTATATTTAGGGTTAGCAGTTAATCCTGCCGTATTCAGACGCCTAATTTGAGACGCCCTACTCATTCGAGAATCACCATATCAATTTTGTCTACGGGACTATCACCCTCTAAGGTTAATCATTCCAGATCATTTGACTAATTGACTTAGGCTACATCTTACCACATCTCTGCCATTCTTTCGATGGAGATTCAGTTTGCCCTGTGCCCTTTTCGCTCGCTGCTAATAAGGGTATTACTATTTGTTTTCTTCTCCTGCGGGTACTAAGATGTTTCAATTCCCCGCGTGTTTCCGCATCTCTGCGCATTCGGGTATTCGGAGATCAAAGTTTGCATGCAACTCCCTCCGACTTTTCGCAGCTTGCCACGCCCTTCTTCAATACCAAAACCAAGCTATCCGTCTAACAGTATATGGAGTACTGATTTTTCCTGAAAATTTAATATTATTAAATAGTGGGAAACCTCGATTACTTACATCATTGAAAATAATTGAACATTATTTTCTCAATCTGATTCCAAAAAATCTTTGGAACCATTTGACGACTTTGTCGTCGTGATTTTGCGATTTCTCGCGTTTCAACGTTGATGGTTGAATGTGATTTATTAACTAAGTTTTATCTTTCGTTTTTAATTCAACTTTTTTCTTTCAAAAAAAGTGGACCCGTCGGGAATTGAACCCGAATCTCATGCGTTCTTGACATCCATTGTCGAGATGGACATGAGGAAATCTTTTGATTTCTCATATATGCAAGGCAAGCATTCTACCGTTGGACTACGGGCCCATTTTGTTTTTGAATTTTCTTGCACAAAATTCGTCGTGGAACCAATAAAGCAAATTTATTTTTTGCATTTCCAACTTCGAATTTTTCTAAACGAAGATGAGTATGTAAAAACGTCTGATATTTTTTAATTATATAGGAGGTGATCCATCTGCAGGTTCCCCTACAGATACCTTGTGACGACTTAACCTACCTCGCCATGTCAAGGTTCTCTAATTTCTTATTTCACCATAACATAACTCGGTTGGTTTGACGGGCAGTGTGTGCAAGAGACCGTGACATATTCACCGTTCATTGATAATAAACGATTACTACGGATTCCAGCGTCATGAGGATGAGTTACAATCCTCAATCTGGACTGAGACGGAATTTATGGGATTAGCTTCTCCTTTCGGAGTTGCATCTCACTGTTTCCGCCTTTGACGCGCGCGTGTAGCCCAGGGGATTCGGGCTGTACTCACCTAACGTGGCCCACGCTTTCATCCTCGTTACCAAGGCAATCTATATATTGTACACAAAGTAAATATATATGTGGGTCTTGCCTGTTACCTGATTTAACAGGTCACCTCACGGCACAGGCTGACGTCGGCCATGCAACTCCTCTCAGCGTGTCAGGTAAGCCCTTCAGACTGACCTTCATTCTGCTGTCGCTCCTGGTGAGATTCACGGTGTAGAATCTAATTAAACCGCACGCGTCACCCGTTGTAGTGTCTCCCCGCCAATTCCTTTAAGTTTCGGCCTTGCGGCTATACTTCCCAGGTAGTACACTCTTCGCCTTCGCTACAGCCCTGCAACCTCTCGAGGAGGTCACAAGGTTTAGTGTACAGTGTTTACTGCTAGGACTACAGGGGTATCTAATCCCTTTCGCGCCCCTAGCCTTCATCCCTTACTGTCAGAACTGTTCTCGTAAGATGCCTTCGCTGTTGTGAGTCCGTCCAGGATTAAAATATTTCACTACTACTCTGATCGTACTTCTTACGTCTCCCAATCTCTAGCCTAACAGTACTCCCCGCACGCCCGATATTTAAGACATCGGATTTCACGGGAAACTTATTAAGCAAGCTACGGATGTTTTAGACCCAATAATAATGGCTGCGACTTGGACCGCGGGGATTACCGCGGCGGCTGGCACCCGTCTTACCCAGTCCTTATTCGCCAAACTTTTTACATTTAGCAAAAGCCTTTCAAAAAAGAAAGGCACTCTGGCTTGCTCTCTCACGCTTTCGCGCATTGGAGAAAATTCCTAACTGCTGCACCCCGTAGGGCTGGGAATAGTGTCTCAGATTCCCTCTCAGGGCCTCTCCGCTAAGAGCCCTTACGGATCTTTGGCTTGGTGGGCAGTTACCCCGCCAACAACCTAATCCGCCGCAGCCTCATCCTATGGCTCGAATTTAAGAGATTAATCTTTCCAGGGTAAATCTCCTATCAAGGTTTGACCTCAGTTTCCCGAGGATATCCTCGACCATAGGGTAGATTAGCTACGTGTTACTGAGCAGTTCGCTGTCTTTCAACTAACTTGCATGTCTAAGTGTAAACCAGAGAGCCGCAGCCGCCAGCAGGATAAACTGGATTTATAACAATTTCATATTTTTTCAACATTATCGTCGAGAAAATCTATTGCGCAATTTTTTTATAAGCAAAAAAATCACTTCACACATCTCCTAACTATTGGCTACAGATCATTATTAAATAACTGCTAAAACAATATCATTCTTTAGAACTACATCTAAGATGACGTTTTTACATACATCATACCCTAATATGATTTTTGAATCGTATTTTTCTTAAGGTACTCATCTTAGTTAATGAAGACTTTAGAAAAAATGTGTTTATAAACCTTTCTGCGAAATTTCCGTCGAGAATCTTAAATTTTCGCGATGATTTTTCAAGAAAAAAATATTTTTAATATTCGTCGACGGGAAAAATTATTTTTTGATTCTATAATAAATTCTGTCCCAAACATTTGGATTTAAAAAATAGTCTAATGTTCTTTTTTGAAGAATCAACGACGCTGGTGGATTAACGATGCTTGCATTGATGTTACAAATTTCTGCTTGAAGAGAATTAATCTGTTCATCGTCAAGTCTTGAACCATTGCTTAAAACTTTCTCTTTTAAAATTAGAGAAAAATTATTTGCCTCGGGAAGCACATCCCATTTTCCGTCTTCGCCTTGATAAGCTTCGATATATCTTCCGGTAAATTTTGGCATCAATTGCATAAATCCACACAAAATTAAATTTAAATCTTTAATTTTATTTCCCGTATAACGAGCATAAACAGAATTATCAATTTTTTTCCTAACCTTTCTAAAATATTCTTTTCTAATTTTTTTATTTAATTCAATTTGAGTAAATTTACTTCTCTCACTACGACTAACCAAATATCCTTTCATATTTTCATTCGGTAATTTTGTTTCCGGTGCTACAATTCTTCTAACATAACTAAACATGCTTCCAATAAATCCAGAATCCACAAAGACCATTTTCGGACCTTTTTTAAATCTCTCTTGAGTTATCCCAATTTCTTTAAAATATTCTTTATTCTCTTCACTCTGAGAATCACACATGAACATACTTAATTTTACAAGATTAATTCTTTTTGTCAAGTCTCTTTCACCAGCCTGTCCGATTCCCCACATAGCGTCGTATAAAAGTTCACAATCTCTTGCAAAAAAATAATAATCTGGTCTTTCCCAGTCATTTTCTTTAATTAAAAAACGAATAGCATTTTCAACTACAGGCATAAGATTTTGGTGCATCAAACAAATTTTTTCCATGTCCTCGGGGCATATCAAATACCTAATTCTTTTTGCGTGTCCGTAAATATTCTGTTCAGATAATTTTACTACTTCTTCCGGCGTCGGCCTTCTGGCTAAATCCAACAGCAATTTCCCCGTGAGAGTTTTGTTTCCTAAATCCATTAATTCAGAATTTTCTTGGTATTTTTAAAATTTTCCTTTCTGTAACTACTTCAAAATTAAAATAAAATTCACAAAATTAAATTTCGAAAGACAAAAAATTTTCAAAGTTCGTCGACAGAAACTAAAAAACTATCCCAACATTTTTTCTTTTACAAACTTTCCCCACGCTGAAATATCATTTGGATTCCATGAATTAATTAGAACAGAAGCTTTGGAGGTTAATCCGAATGGATGCCAAACCCACGCAAAAAATCCTAAATTATTTTTTCTAACAAAATTATCAAAGGGTATAGCGTACTCTTTTTCTGAACCCTCGAAACATTTATCCTGACTCTTTTCTATGAATCCACATTCAACTATATTGACCGGATATTTTTCCTTAACCTCAGAATACAATTTTTTATCAACAGGATATCCTGGATAAATAACGACTCCATAAATAATATTTTTTTCTCTTACTGGATTTTTTAACGCGCCAGATAAATCTGCCATAAAATCAGTCGCAGAAATTGAGATTATATTTTCTGAATTTTTTCTTATTTCTACAACTAATTCTTCAGCAACATTTTTCCATTCGTCCCAGGTGACTTCCAAAGGGTTTGCAAAAATCTCGAAAAGAACATTCTCCTCTTTTCCGTATCTCTTTGATAATTTTTTCCAAATATCCAACGCAAGTTCTTTTCTTGCGTCGTATCTCATAAATTTGCCGTCTAAAAGTTCGGGCAATCTCGTTTTTCCAGTCATAGGATTTCCGTGTGCATGCCAGTCAATTAAGCAATAAAGACCTAATTTTTTGCATTCTTCAACAATTTTATCAAGGTATTTTTCACAATAATTTTTTTCTGACTGAAACATTGAAGGAACAATTACTAACTTAATTGAATTAAATCCGAATTTCTTTATATTTTTCAGTTCCTCTAAACATGAATGAGAATCTCTTGAAAACACAAGTGCAGGATCAATCAAACACGCGCCACGAAGGATAATCTCTACTCCTTTCTCGTTTACAATTTTGTTTTTTTGAACTTCAATTTTCATAAGAAAATAATCTTTTTCAGTTTTATAAACTTTCTCTCTATTAAAAATTAAATCTTCACACAACAAAAAAATTATCTTTCTGCCTTTGTTCCGCATTGATGGCAGAATTTCATTGTCTCTTCGAGAGTTGTTCCGCAATGTTTGCATCTGAATTCAATCTTTCTCATTTCTATAACTGGTTTATAATTTGATTTCCCCGAAAGAATTTTTCCCAGAGCATTGGAAAAACTTTGATCTTTTTGAATTTCCTGCATTCTATTCTGAACATTATTTGCATCCATCTTTTTCCTAAGAATTTTAAATTAAAATTCTCAACCATTAAACAAAAAATTCATTTATAAACCTTGATTGTTACTTAAAAGATAGAAAATTTTATTTTTCCCGCGTTTATTCATGCTTTTCGTCGGCAAACTCAAAAAATTATTTTTCCCAATTTGCAAAATCTTCTTTTCTCCAGTGACCTTTAACGATTGGAATTACTTGTAAAAGTCCTCCTTCGTAAAGCACCGCATTTCCTGCCGTCGCAGTTGAAGGTTGTCCGAGTTGATATTCGAGAGGAATATTCGAACTTGTTCCGACGGAAGCAGATCCGGAATTTATCTCAATTTGGTGAACATGCCCCATAACTACTTTTCCATATCCTTCCATTAAATTTTTCAAATTTCCTCTTGCCCCGTTTTTTCCTAAATGTCCGTGAACAGCAAACTGATAACCATAATAAATTCTATCTTCTCCAGGTTTTAAGAATGTGACATTCTTAGGTATTTTTACAAATCTTTTAATTGCTTTTTCAATAGTATTAAATCGATTTATTCCCTCCCCCAGAATTTTATACGCAGTTAATCTATTTTCGTCGTCGGTTTTATAATGACCCCCTGTGAGCCATCTGAATACCATGTCGTCGTGATTTGATGGATCAATAAAAATGTGTCCTCCAAATTCCTTAGCAACCCGTGCATGTTCAGAAATTTTTTCTCCTGTTAAAACCAATTCATCTTCCAAATTTCTAATTCCCGACGCTGATTTATTTGCCCGATCAATTTCGCTCCCAAGCTCGTGGCTGTTAATTGTTCTCGCGCTAAAAGCATCTCCTAAATGAGTATATTTTGGGCGAAGCCATCTTATCTGTTCCAAATTTGCTCTGTGAACTCTTTCATTAATTTCTGAAAAATGTGAATCTCCTAATTTCATTGCAACAGCGTCTATCTTTTCCGGATTTTTCCCCTGAGAATATCTTATTCCAAGATCAACAAAGGTTCCATTTTTTTGAGCGATAACAATTCTTGGCAAAAATATTTTTTCATCTATAACATCCACGACGACAAAACCATAAGTGTGCGCTTTCTCCGCCAAAAAACCTTGCCTGTTTGTAGTATTATAATTTGGATAAGTGCACGCTCCCGTCGTCATCATGAGTTTCGGATATTTTCCTGCTTGTCCGCTTGCGACGGGTAATTGTCTCTGTTTCGGGCTCGGCATGACAATAGAAGTTCCGCCGTGATCCTGCGTGAATATTTGTTTTCCCGACAGAGGATCCTTATTCTGCGACGGTTCAGGAATTCCAATCACTTTGACATTTGTGTTAAGTCTTTTACCCGTAAGATTATAATCTGTTTCCGGAATGTTTTCCCAAAAATAATGCATCGGCATTTCTTTCCCAAAATCTCTATCTTTTTCTTCCGCTTTTTCTCTCGCTTCATTCCACTTCTCTCTTCTTCTCAATTCTCTTTCTTTATTTTGTTCATTCCTTCGTTTAGCATTTTCTTCGACGTAAACATCATTTCTGTTATGAAAAAATTCGTCAACTTCTATCTCGTTGATATACGCTCCCGGGATTGCACAAATTTGTAACTCAGCGGAATTTTTATCACGATAATTTTCTATATTCCGAATAAGTGGCAAATTTGGTTTTCCCTTAGAAGAATCTTTGCCGTACATGCTCGCGGAATGCGGGTTTTGAATTCCCTGTGCAGCAGTTATTACATAAGTTTTTGTTTTGTATTTCATCCTCTTCTCACCTGAAAATTTTTACTTCTTTTTAAAATTATTTGTTCAAAAAAGATATATTCAATTTTTTAAAAAAACTTTTACTCCTA
>Ga0172371_10013192_pt1 | contig 10792 bp, 2 predicted proteins | sample Lak12m_FD_114543 | JGI IMG/M metagenome (GOLD analysis project Ga0172371, IMG submission 114543) | Freshwater microbial communities from Kabuno Bay, South-Kivu, Congo - kab_022012_12m | ecosystem: Environmental > Aquatic > Freshwater > Lake | place: Democratic Republic of the Congo: South-Kivu... | reverse complement strand
GTGTGAGCGTGGGTGTCGGTGTGGCTGTCGGCGCGGTTATGATGACTGGCCCCCAGAATCCGCTGAAGACTTGATGACTGGTACCCTGAAGATGCCCTATACCCGTTGTCTGGCCGCTGGTGCCCCGCACCCGGTAGCTGGTCGAGGTTTTTAGGCCGCCACCCATGGCAAGGATACTGTGGCTGAGCTGATAGCTGATGGACGCAGGTCGAGCTGAGTTGAGCGCGACCGTCACCGTTGCTTGCGCTATAGCCGACAGGTTACCGGCGTGATCCTGTACCTGGACGTAGATGGCCTGCAATCCAGCCTGGTCGGCGAGCGTCCAGCTCCGTTGCGCCATGTAGGGCTCCCAGGCCGTCCAGCTTGCGCCGTCTATGCTGAAACGCATCGCGGTGACGCCGCTGCCGGTGTCTTCGGCTGTCACGTGGAGAACTGCAGGGAGCGCCTGTGCGGTTGGGTCACCGTTGTTGATACGCAACACCGCGATGGGCGCCGTGGCGTCGTAGTGCCAGATCGCCACAGTGCGCCAGGTGTCGATGTTGCCAGCGGCATCTACCGCTGCGGCTCGCAGGTAACGCACGGCGACGCCGGTCGTCCCAACAACGGCCGGCGGCGTGTAGGCCGGCTCATCCACGGTCGTTTCATCCGTGCCCTCCAACTCCTCGCCCCAGTAGATGTGATAGCCAGCTACGCCGGCGCCTTCGTCTACGGCCACGGGCCAGGTGAAGCGCGGAGGCGCGATGCTGTTCTGCCAGGCCGTTTCGTTGACGGCGGCGCCATCCGGCCAGGTTGGCGCGGTTACGTCCACCAGGAACGGCCCCATGTGAACGGTTGTGCTGGCGTTGCCGACGCGATCTACGGCGCGCAGGTGCGCGTACCAGCGGCCAGTAGTCAGCGGCGGGCTGGCAGCCTCCGTAGACGTGGCGGGCAGGTTGATCGCCGCAGCCGGTTGGGAATCCGGGTTTTGATCCCAGGCGATGGCGTAACCGGCGAGCGGGCCTTCGGCATCCTGCGCGGCGATCCAGCGGATACGCACGATTGGCTCGCGGCTCCAGGTGGTTGCGTCGTGTGTGCTGCTTTGGAGATCTGTTGGGGGTGAAGGCGGCGCGGCGTCAGGCATCTCAATGGGTTTGACGGTTGGCGCTGGTGTCGGCGTGGTGCGTGCGGCGGTCGGCTGCGGCACAAGTGTGGCTTGCCTGACAAGCTGCACTCCTTCCGACCACGATCGGGCGGCACGGGTCATCTCTGTCGTCGGCGTGACCGGCTTGAAGCCGGATGCGATGACAGAGAGGATGCCCGCTTCGGGCGCAGCAGCCGGTGTTGTGGTACAGGCGGCAGAGGAAGCTGGCCGCCCGCCACAGCCGCAACAGGCGCCACCGCCATCGCTGCATCCCGTGTCTCCCCACATCATCCACCAGACCTGCCAAAGCTGGTCGTTGCTGCCGATCCAGGGCGTGTAGATGTATAGGGCGCAGGTGGTCGCGTTGGCCGGGGTGACTGTGCCATCGGAGACAGCGTGGGGTTGCCCGACAGCCCAGCCCATGGCTCCTGGATTGTCGAACCAGGCGCGCAGCGATTGGGCCGCGTTGTGAACCTGGTTATAGAACCCCATGTAGGCCGGGTTAGGCGGCGCGTCGTCGGGCCAGCCGTAGAAGAGGACCCAATCCGCCTTGGTGCCTAGCTCGGGACGCGCCGACCAAACCAACTCATTCATGTTTCGCAATTCCCAGATGCTGCTAGACTCTGCCTGCATCTTGGCCAGGATCAGCCTGGGGCTGATCTGATGCTCCTGGGCCTCAGTGTAAATGATGTGGCTGGCCAACTGCCCAGTTCGCGGGTCGTAATAGTCCTTGAAGAAGCTGCCGCGCTGATCGAGCAGGTTCTGGATATCGGTCTCGCTCATAGAGCTCACGGCCAACAGATCGCTATCACAGAGCACGCGATTCTTGTCGAACACGCCGGGCGCGTCGGGAACCGGACCAGTGTCGCTGCTGGGCGGTTGTGGAATAACAGTCGTCGACTGTCCGTCAGGAAGTGGCGTCGATAAAGTCTGTAGCCATTGTGGCGCAGTCATACTGGAGGTTAGTGCACTGCAGCCGCAACAGGCACCGTTGCAGTTTCGCGTGTGGTCTTGACCTGCGCGGAATCCTGTCGCTCCTGACATCGGCTCGGGTAGCACGCTCCACCACCCGCTACTCCCCTCAAGATGCCATAAGGCAAAATGCAGATGATCGCCATCGCACTTTGTCCCGGTGCAGTCCGCCCGGCCAATCTGCGTACCCGCAGCCACATGACCTGATGTCACCGTAAAGTCATAGAGGTGTGCATAGACAGTGAGATAGTTGCTATCGCCATCATAGGTTACTTTGGAGACGTTACCGCCGCCACCGGAATCCCACACTACAGTAACAGTCCCACTATTCGCGGCATAGATTGGCATCTGATATGTCGTTCCGGTGTTGTTAGCCCAATCAAGCGCATACCGATTATACTGATAGAGGTAGGGGTCGTCATAGTTGTGCCCTGGGTTGTCTCCATAGTAGCCGTTGGATATACGCCAAGAACTGCAGAAAGGGAACTGCAATGCGGGCATCCCGGCTGTACTTGCAGGAAGCCCTCCTGCCGTTCCTATGATTTCACTTCGGACCGGCACAGGCCGCCAGTAGTCACCTGGCAACCACGCGAAGCTTGCACGCAACTCCTCAAAGCCCGACATGTCAGCGGCGTTCACTGGACCGATGTTCAGCAAATAGATCTTGTTGTGTTGAATGAAATACTGAGCAACGTGAAGCTGTCCTTCCGTCATGTAGACACGCTCAATACCCTCTATGCCTCCTAGTGTCACAGCCTGAGTCGAAACCAACCTTCCCATGAACCATGGTTCTCGTTCGACCAGCCAATCGGTCAGACTTACCTGTTCGGAAGGAAGATTCTCAATTATGAGGTAGAATCTCCACGTTGACGGCTGACTCCCACGGCTACGAAACTCAACCAGATGCGACGTTCCGGTGTCTCTGTTTTCCGTTGGAACCCAGTTTGAGGGATAGCCAAATTCGAAGCCATAAACCTCATCCACAAACCAAGTCGGAGACGCAAACAAAGGTTTCGATTCCTGAAACGTCATGCTTTGAGTATGATATGGTTGAGATGCCCACACCAGCAGAGCCAGAATAAGACAGGGCGCGCAAAGGTGCATGGTCTTCATGGTCAGTCTCCTACCATTTTCTGATCATCGCCTTGATGATCCCGCGCTGCCCATCGAAGTTCTCCAGCGCCTGGGCGATCACGCTGCCGGAGCGCGGGTCATTGTTCACCATGGCATAGCCCGGCACGTCCGACGCGACCAGGATGTCCCCGCGCTGCACGGGGCCGAGCACCTTGACCTTTTCCGCACCGAGGACGATCGGCTTGCCGTCCTTGTCAGCTACAGCCTGCACTAGCCGGTCGTTCGAGACGGCACATAACTCGAGCTGATCTATACCCCAGCAGAGCACATCCCCCTCGTCAAAACGATCCACCTTCGTCGCATTCTTCTCTGCCGCGGTCTGTAAGTTCGCTTCGAGGATTGCCCCGCAGGAGGCAGATTCCAGGTACGCTGTTCTCCAAGACCGGTCGACGCCGCCAAGGTCGAACTGCTTATTTGCGGTTGGCACGATGAAGTTGTTGAAGTAGAACCAACTGATACCGTCAAAGTTGACCCCACTGGGGTTGCTCGAAACCCGTAGCCGTCCCCCCTGATCCGTTTGGAAAGTGAAGGCGTCATCAGTCGTGAACACCATGTGGGGACCAGCACCTCCATTGTCCACGGCGGCCGCAATGGTACCCTGTCCATTGATTTCAATGGCGCCTACGCGAGCATCGCCGCCCACAAATAGATTGCCGCCCGCGCTAAAAGAAGCATCCGTGCTTAGCTGGCCGGCCGATTGTCTGTACAAATTCGTGTCTCTGATGCTGGCAGTTCCGGGGTTGAGCCAGAGCTTGCCTGTCTCATCGATCTGCAGCCTGTCATCCCCGTTGACCCACACATAGAAGTCCCGCGCGGTTCCTGAAACCCCGACCGCTGCCAATTGCGGGGCTGCCACGGCCGTCTTGTCAAAGGCAATCTCCGCTGGAGAGTTGCCGTCCTCGGCATTGGTGTTCTTAACCTTGATTCCTCCGGAGGAAGCAGTGGAGTAGTACTCAACGTGCAGTTGTCTGTAGGCGTCTGGACTCGTTGTCCCGATGCCCACATTGCCATTTGCAGTGATCCTGACTACCTCCCTAAAGGTGTTGTCGCGATATCTAGTCCAGAACCCGAGGCCGTAGCCGTTATCGCCTCGTTCCAACACAGCAGATATGCGAGCGGCGGGATTGCCAGTGAATTGCGGAACCGGCGCAACTTCGTTGACATGCAGGAAATCCAGGCCCACCCAATCTCCGAAGGCTGATGGAGACCCTGACGTCTTGCCCAAACTGAGATAAGCCGTATTGGAGGACGCTCCGCTGATCTGGAGACTGCTGAGGTTGAGCTTGGCCTGGGTAACGGCTCCATCGGCAATCTTTTGAGTTGTGATGCTTCCATCGGGCACGGTCTGAGCCTCCACCGCAAACGCTACGCTGGTCAGCAACTCGCGCGGGCTGAGGGTTTCGCCGTTCACCACCAGCTCCAGGTAGGCGTCTCCGGTCAGGCAGGCGGTATTGAGTGCGGTAATCTGACCTAGCAGCACGTGGAACAGACCTTTCTCCACATTGACGGCATTCCCACCGGCACGTTCTTCGGTCCAGCATGGCAAGCCGCCGGCTGAGACAGGGTACAGCTTGAACGTCATGGGCACAGCCGGGTCAGTGATCGGGTTACTGCTGCTGTCCAACAACTGCCCCTGATAGCTGAACAGCGTGCTCGACGGACCGGCAACGCTCCCGGGACCCACTGCTACGCCCTGCGGAGTATCAGTCGTTTTCACCGAATGTAACGCGATTGGCCCTGCGTTGGCGCCTTGAGCCAGCAGTAAACTGATGAGGAGCAAGGCGGCTACTTTGTGTGCCAGGTGTTTGCAGAAGCTTTTCATGGTAAAATCCTCCTGAGAAATGGATGTGCTGTACCAGAAGCAACCACCGGGCAGCGAGTGTCATGGCTCGACGGTCAGAATCGCTGCCCTATTCATCTTCAGCCAGTATCCCCTGTCGGGTCCCGTCTCTGTCAAGTCATTGGCGAAGGCGGGCGCGTTATGCGACCCTCCACACCCGCCCTACCAGTCACTCTTCCGGTTGGCTGCCATGGCGCCGCCACCGTGCGAGCGCAAACGCGATCAGTGCGATAAGCACGATCACTCCAAGCCAGGGCAAAACGCCAACGGGGGCCGACGACTGCTCTGCCGGCTCACCCGCGGCGTCTTCGCCGGCCAACTGGCTGATGCCGACCACCGGGATCGTCCCCTCCGTGCTCAGATCCAAGCGTTGGTTGACGCCCGACCGCCAGACGCCTTGCTGCCCGGCCGTTTGCCCGCCAACGCGGAACAGCACCGGGCCATTCTCCTGCCCGCCCTCCACGGCCGTCGTGTCCGGGTCGTCGGCCCGCACATCGAGGCTGTAGACGGTCTGGCCCTCATAAAGCTGGGTATGCGTCGTTGCCGCTTGCCGGTCATCGATCCAGGCCGTGACCTCGACGCCGGCGGGCACGGCGCCGCCTGCCGCGGTCACCGTGCCCCAGAAGCTGGATGGCAGACTCAGGCCCTCCTGAGCCTGGACGCCGCTTGTGACCAACAGCCAGGCGAGTGCTGTGGCTACTATGACTTGGCGTAAGCGTGTGGTATGCATGGTCCTCCTCACGGTCCGACGACCAGGGTGGTTGCCTGATTCAATCGAATCCAATAACCCTTGCCTGGTCCCATCTCCGTCAGGTCGTCGGCGAAGGCCGGCGCGTTCGGGTCGTACTTCTTCCACGGATCGGCCGCGTCGCTCGCGTCGTAGGCGTAGACCAGGTCGTATTTGCCGGCGATGCTCGCCAGCGCGGCCGGCAGGGCCTCCGGCGCGCTGGACGGATAGCCGATGAGGTTCCAACCGGGACAGAGCGGGATACTGACGGCACCAGGGGGCGTGCTGCTCACGCGCAGACCGACCGCCCCGGTGGTGCGCACCCAGTAGCCATGCTGTATATCCATCGTCGTGAGATCGTTGGCAAACGCCGGCGCATGGGGGTCATACTTGCGCCACGGATCGCTGGCCGCACAGCCGTCGTAGGCATAGACCAGGTCATACTGCCCGGCGATTGGGGCCAGGACCACGTCCGGCGCGGGGTTGGCCGGATCGGAGGGCAGAGCAATCAGGTTCCAGGCGGCGCCGAGCGCCACCGTGGTACTGGACGTGTCAACCAGGATGCCATCGCTGCTCCCGACCGTGCTCCACAGACCGGCCGCATTGCGCGCCTTGACGTTGACATAGTAGGTCACACTGTTGGTCAGATGCAGGCCAGTGCGTGTGATCTCGGTCGCGGCGCCGGCAGAAGTCCAACTCACCACCTGGCATCCGCCGCGCGTGGTGCCGATGCAGTACTGGTATTCTTCGATACCCGATTCGGGATCGCTCGCAGTCCACCGCGCGTGAAGCGTGGTCGTTACCCAGGTCGTGATGCCGTCATCCAGGACGACAGGCGTTGCCGGCGCAGTGGGATCGCCCGGCGTGGCGGGGATCTCGCCGCTGTAGTCGCGTTCGGAGAGATCGGTGTTGACCACGCGCACTTTATAGAAATAGTCGTGGTTGTTGATGACGGTTGTGTCGGTATAGCACGATGCTGTCACGATGCTTGTGTTGATCCGGTCATAGGGACCGCCGCTCACTTCGCCGCGGTAGACGTGATAGCCGGCCAGGGTGCTCAGATTGGCTGGCTGCCAGTGCAGAGCGATCTGGTTCCAGCCCGCCTCGGCATTCGCGTTAGCCACCGCCAGGATCGACACCTCGAAGGTGAAGCGGCGATCGGTCGGCGCGGCAAACCGGCCGGTGCCATCGATCGCATCCTCGATCGAGACGCGCTTCGTGCCATCGCCGGTGTACCAGTCCACCATGTAGCTGCCCAGCCAGCGCGTGGGGCTGATCCATTCACCGAAGCGGATCAGATGCGTGGGGGTATAGGCTGTCTCGGATCCATTGCCGATGGTCACGTATGGCGCGTGGCTGATGTCCATGGGCCGGGAGAAGTCGAGGATCAGGTCGAGTTGTTCCGCGCCCACCGGGCCGTAGGCTGTGCCCTCGACCGCCTCCTGTGGCGTGGGATCCCCTTGAGAGGCAAAGAAAAGCCGCCAAAGGACCGGCGGAGCATCGGGATCAGGCGCGCTCAACGTCGGTGAGATCGTGAACGGCCCCTGAAAAGTATTAGCGATCGCCACCTGATCGGCGGTAGCCCAATAATTGCCGCCGAAGTTGGCGTTGCCGACGGGCGGTGGCAGGTAGTGTCCATTCAGGGTGTTCTTGTAGATGTTGTTACCACTTGCCACCAACAGATCGGCATCTATCAGGTTGACCATCAGCGCGAGGTTGTTGCCGATGATCGTGTTGTGCGTCAGGCCAGTACCCAGGACGATGGGAAAGTTGACGCCGGGAGTTGCTTCATTGCGAGATGATCCCGGGTTATCCAACAGTATGCCGTCGGGGGCAAAACGCTGCCCGAAGACCATCCCCTGCGAGTTCTCCCAACGCACAAAGACAGCCAAAAACTGATCGCGGTCCGTATCATGGGCCAGCCCACCCAATTCCTCATGGGCCGGACTGGTGTTCAGGCTGAACTTGTCGCCCAGAACCACAAGCCCTCCGCCCGTTGAGACGCGCTGGCCGACCACGTCGCCGGTGGCCCATACCTCCGTCCATAGGACGATGTGTTCATTGTTCGACGGGCTGAAGATGATGCGCGGGTAGCCGTCGCTGAGGATGCTGGATGACGCCGCGAAGATCTGGGCATCCTGACCATACAAGACACCGGTGCTGGTTACACGCCGGCCATAGAGATCATGCTGACCGTTGCGGCTATCATCCCAAACGACGGTATACCAGCCCAGGCCCGGCTCTGCCGCGACAGTCGGGTGACGTTGATCGCCGCTGGCCGCGCTGACCGTAAAGGGGATGCCGTTGAACGTCCCGTTGGTCCGCAACCGCCGGCCGTAGAGATCCCAACCGCTGAGCAGCCCGTCATCTTCGGCCCAAACGATGAAGTATTCGCTCGTCTTGGTGTTGTAGGTCACAGCCACATCCATCTGGTTGATGGTGTCCGCGATGACAGTCAGTCGCGCGTCGCTGGGGACGCCAGACGCCGTAATCTGCCGGGCATAGACGTCGTAGTCTCCGTCGGTGGCGTCGTTCCAAACGACCAGGTAACCGCCTGCGGTGGTATTGGCGGCCAGGGCAAAGGCGCTTTGTGTGCCGGTATAAGTGTCGATGGTGAAAACCGTGCCGCTGGGCGTACCGCTGGACGCGATCATTTGGCCCGCCAGGGCATAGTTCGTGCCGTTCCGCTGCTGCCAGACGGCCAGGTAGGCGTCCCCTATCGGGTCATAGACCACGTGTGGCGCGCCGTGGTCACCACTGGTCGCCAAGCCGATCTCGCCATCGCGCAGCTCACCCTCACCTGACAGACGTTGGCCGTATATACGTGAGGTCCCGCTGATACGCGCATCCTCCCACACCACCATATACTCGTCGCGCCCATGATTGTAGGCCACATCCGGGTTGGTGCGGTTGCCGGTCGGCCATCCCGGAGACAAGTAAGCCCCGGTCTCATTGCCGGTCAACAGGTTGCCGGATACCATGGTCGAGCCGGAGGTATTCAGGTAGAGGCCCTGATTATTGTTGCGAAGATCGTTGTCTTGAATAGCCGGCGCAACACCGGAACCGGAAATTCCGGTCGTATTGCTAATGATCGAATTGCCTTCAACCTGCGCCAGGCTGCCGTTGGTCAGCATGATCGCGGTGCCGTTGTTGGTGAAGCGGTTGCCGATCACACGTGGACTGCTGCCTTCCACCGCCAGGGCAATATCGGCATTACCGGCGAAGCTGTTGCCGGTGATGAAGGGCGCCGCGTTCTGAAGGCGCACGCCGGTCGTGGCGCTGAAAACCTGAACATTTCGCAGAATGCTGCCCGCCTGGTACTGGCCATTCGCGTCGAAGACTGCATCCATGCTCGCGTCGGTGAAGGTGAGGCCGCCCCACGCGGTGGCGCCCGCTCCCTCGAAGGTAATAGGGGCTGCATCCACCGCGTCAGCCACCAACGTGCCACTGACCGTCAACGAGCCGGCCGGCTGGAAGAGCACCTGCGTGCCGGGCGCCACCGTCAACGTAACACCCTGAATGACCCGCACTGCGCCGCCAATGATATATTGGCGGTCGGCGGTCCAGGTTGTGTCGCTGGCGATGGTCAGCGCCCCGACGTTCTGGATGCTGCTCGCGGTGGTCAGCGTAATCGGTAGCGCGGCGTTATAGCCTTCAGCCGCTTGCAGATTGAGCGTGAAAACGATCGGCGCGTTGTAGGGCGCGTTCGGCGCAAAGGTGACCCGGAAAGGCGACGCGTTGCTGCCAAGGCCGTCCCCCGCGATGTCTCCGAAAGCTGCCGTCGGCGTCCCGATGGTGATATGCGTGTCAGTTGTCGAGAGAGTGCCGCTGATCCCGGAAGCATCGGCCCAGGTGTTCGCCAGTGTCACAGTCACGCTCGCCGTGGTGTCCGGCTCGGGCCGGCCAGAAGCGACGCCATCCACAGCGTAGGCCCTGACTTCCAGCCTGGGAGCGGGTGTGGTGCGCAAAGCAGCCGCCAGATCCAGGCGGCCCCATCCCAACAGCCCGGTGTAGGCCGGGTTCGGGGTATCTACATCCGCGGTGGTGTTCTGCAGATGGCGACGCAGACCGCCCAGCGATAGCGTTGGGTAGCGCGCCCAGACCAGGCTCGCCGCGCCGGAGACGAACGGCGCAGCCATCGAGGTCCCGGACCATCCCACATAGCCATCGTCGTAGACCGTGCTCCAGATCGTCTGGCCCGGCGCGGCAATGTCCACCCATGCGCCGAAGTTCGAGAACGCGGCGCGCACGTCGCCGGGGCCGGTGGCCGCCACGGCCAGCACTTGCGGATAGGCGGCCGGATAAAAGGGCGCATCCCGCCCGTCGTTGCCCGCTGCGCCGACCAGCAGCGCGGTCTGGGCTGCGTAGGCGATGGCATCGCGCAACACCTGGCTGTCAGCGTAGGCGCCGAAGGACATATTGATGACCTGAGCGCCCTTGTCCGCCGCGTAGCGCAGCGCGGTCGCGACATCGGCGTGCGTGCCGGCGCCGCCCGCGTTGAGGACGCGCACCGGCATGAGCGCCGCGCGCCAATCGGTCCCGGCGATGCCGATGCCGTTGTTGCCGCTTGCGGCCGCAATACCCGCGACGTGGGTGCCGTGGCCGGAGTCATCCTGTGGAAGGTTGTTGTCCTCCACGAAGTTCCAACCGTTAACGTCATCCACGTAACCGTTGCTGTCGTTATCCAGGCCATCGCCGGGGATTTCGCCGGGATTGACCCACAGCCGGCCCACCAGGTCGGGGTGATTGAGGTCGATGCCTGTGTCGAGGATGGCGATGGTGTAGCCGGGGTTGCCCTGTTCGATGGCCCAGGCTTCCGGTGCGCCGATCTGTGTCAGGCCCCATTGCTGGAAGAAGTAGGGATCGTTGGGTGTCACGGTCGGCGTGATGGTCTGGCTGGCTTTGACCAGGTAGTTCGGTTCCGCCGCGAGCACAGCCGGATCCGCGCGCAGTGCCGCTGCCACTGCGAATACGTCGGCGCCGGTCGGCAGAGTCAACC
>Ga0172371_10013191_pt1 | contig 10792 bp, 13 predicted proteins | sample Lak12m_FD_114543 | JGI IMG/M metagenome (GOLD analysis project Ga0172371, IMG submission 114543) | Freshwater microbial communities from Kabuno Bay, South-Kivu, Congo - kab_022012_12m | ecosystem: Environmental > Aquatic > Freshwater > Lake | place: Democratic Republic of the Congo: South-Kivu... | reverse complement strand
TGTGCCAATTGTCGGCAAATGGCTCACGACTGGCGATCCTTTACGCTACATGAAAGCTATGGTAGAATTTGCCTTAGAAAGAAAAGATATCGGGCCAGAATTCACGGATTACTTAAAAAGCTTGAAATTTTAATTTTCAATTCCCTTAAACCACGAAATTGATCTTGTCATCCCCGCGTAGGCGGGGATCCAGATTCATAGCGCTAACTCTGGATTTCCGCTTTCGCGGGAATGACAGAAAATTGGCATTTCGTAATCCAAGGTCAATTCACAATTTTTAATGCAAATCAAAACAAAAAAAATCTTAATCATTTTTTTAATTCCCATTCTTCTTGCCACGGTCGGCTTTGGCTGCAAAAGATCTTGTTCAAGCGGCACAGGCAAAGTGGTCAAAAACGAAGTTACAGTTACCTATTGGAGCCTTTTTACGGAAAGCGCGTCCATTGACCCTTTAATCCGCGTTTTTGAAGCCCAAAACCCGCAAATTAAAATCAATTACAAAAACTTTGGCGATGACTATGTGAATTACCACCGCGAAGTGATTGACGCTCTCGCGGCCGGCCGCGGTCCGGACATTTGGAGCGTGCACCACACTTGGCTTGTCCGCGACAAAAATTTAATCGCGCCTTGTCCGGAAAATGTCATGAATATCAATGATTTTAAAGCGAGTTTTGTGGACGCGGCGATTGACGATAATATTATTGACGGGGTAATCTATGGCATTCCTTTTTCCTTGGACACTCTGGCTCTTTTTTACAACCAAGATCTTTTTAATCAAGCCCACATTGTCAGCCCGCCCAAGGATTGGGAGGCTTTCCGAGAAGATGTTCAAAGCTTAACTTTACAAGACGAAAAAGGAAAAATCATTCAGGCCGGGACTGCCTTGGGCACGGGGAAAAATATCAATCGCGCTCCAGATATTGTCGCGCTGCTCATGATGCAAAATGGCGCTCAAATGACGGACGCGAATAAAACAAGCGCCGCGTTTAACGCCGGGCGGCAAGATCAAAGCGGCAAATCTTATGTTCCGGGCAAAGAAGCTTTGGATTTTTACACTGAATTCGCTTCGCCGAAAAAAGCCGTTTACACCTGGAATCCTCTCTCGCACTATTCCATTGACGCTTTTACCGAAGGAACGCTCGCCACAATGTTTTCCTATTCTTTTCATTTGCCAACGGTTAAGCTGAAAGCTCCCAATCTTGCTTTCAAGGTAAGCTCTGTGCCGCAAATCGCGGACAGCCGCGAAGTTAATTTCGCCAACTACTGGACTAATGTTGTTTCCGCTAAAACCAAATACCAAAATGAAGCCTGGGCATTTCTCGCTTTTATGGCCAAAAAAGAAAATATGCAAAAATTTTGCGAAGAGGCAAAAAGGCCGCCGGCTCGCCGCGATCTTTTTAATATTTTTGACAATGATCCGGAATTAGCAGTTTTCGCTCATCAAATTTTGACTGCCAAATCCTGGCCGCGCAAGGATAATGACGCCGCGGATAATATTTTTGAAGACATGATTGAAGATGTTATTTTGGGTAAAAAAACAAGCGCGGAATCCTTAAACTTTGCCGCGGCGCAGATCAATCAGACGATGAAATGATGAAAACACAAAAATGTCTAAACTTTTATTGATTTCAACTAGCTTTCTCATAGTTATTCTTCCTTTTGCCGCCAGCGCCAACCTCGTTCCTTGCGGCAATACCACGGAGTGCCAATTTTGCGATTTGTTCAGACTAGCGCAAAATATTTTTTATTATCTCACGATCACGATTCTAGCCGCGGTCGCGCTGCTCGCGATTGTCATTGTCGGCGCGATGTTCCTTTTTGGCGCGGCCAATGAAAGTCTTTTGACAACGGCGAAAAAAGCGCTCACCACGACGATTATTGGCTTTGTGATTATTTTGTCTTGCTGGCTGATTGTCACCGAAATCGGCCGGGCAATGGAATGGACCAATGCAGACAGCTGGTGGAAAATTAATTGCTTTAATTAAATTTTGAATATGCGCGTTGTTTTGTGGATTATTTTATTCTGTGGTATAATATTTGTAATTCAGATTGGCTCAGCAGTCGCCGCGACCATTGATTTCAATTCGCCTGTTACTGGCGTAGTAACAGCCGAGCAATTAATCCAAAGAATCATTCGCTGGGTAATCGGCTTAACCGGATCCATTGCTTTGGTTATTTTAATTTATGCCGGCTTTCGTTATTTAACCGCTGGGGCCGATGAAGAAAAAGCGAAAAACGCCAAAAAAATGCTTTGGTGGGCAATAATCGGACTGGCTGTAATCTTAGCCTCGGCCGGCATTGTGAATAGCGTAATGTACGCGCTCGGCGTGCCAGAAGTATAAACATCAAAACCAAATGCGTCATCTTAAAATAATTTTTCTTTCTATTTTTCTTTTCGCGATTGCTGTTTCCGCGTCCGCGGTTGAACCGATCAATGCCGAGGATTACGGTCTGCCCGCGACGAATGTGAGGATAGAAAATATAATTAGTGAAATCGTTAAATGGGTATTATTGATTGCGGGACCGGCTTGCATGGTGGCCTTGGTCTACGGCGGGATTCGTTACGCCTTCGCAGGAAGTAATGAAGATAAAGTAGAGCAAGCAAAAAAAATTGTCAAATATGCAATCATTGGTGTAGTGATTATTATTAGCGCATATGCCATTACGCAATTAATTAGGAATGTCGTAGAAGGTAATTTCCCTGAAGCGCCTAATGTGTCAACTTAATTTATCGAAATTATAATAAAAAATCGGAAGGAGGTGAATTAAATGGGCAGAAAAATAAAAATCATAGGTAGTACGCTTTTGGTTGTATTAAGCTTAGCATTAACCTCTAGCCACATATTAGCTGCTGACGCCGTGGTTACACCGGAAATACCCAAAGCAGACTTTCAAGATTTTGCTATAGCAGGAGATACCCCCAGCAAGCTAGCCGTTGATTTAATAAATTGGTTCTTTGTTATAACAGCATTTGTCTGTATCGCAGTGATTGTTTGGGCTGGAGTTAGCTATGCAACTGCAGGCGGTGATGAAGAAAAAACCACGAAAGCAAAACAAAGACTAATATATGGCATCATCGGCATTACCGTGGTGGTAGCTGCTTATGCTATTACAACATTCATTAAAGCCACTCTTTCTGGAACAGGAACCGGGGTGCCCGCACCAACTTTGTGATAATTGTTGTGCTATATAGCAGAGCGTGATAATTTTGTTGTTTTTCAAACAACGAACAAAAACAGACTTTTATGCATAGGTCTGTTTTTTGCCAAAACAAAAAATATAAATTATAATATAAAAAAGTCAACTATAAAGATAATAAAATGAAAAAAAATATCAAAATTGTTATTTTGACAACATTACTTCTAGGAATAATTGCGCCTGTTGTTCAAGCAGGAAATTGCTCCGAAGGCATGATTTGTAAATGCTCTATAAACAAAAATCAAGTATGCCTTACAGATAATGATTGCTCTGATGGTGAATTTTGTCAGGTGGAACGAGCTGCTTTCCAGGCTGAATATAAATCTGATGCTATAAAAAATATTATTGTTACTGGCTTAAATTGGTTTTTTGCCGTTACCGCTTTTCTTTGTATTGCCATAATAATTTGGGCTGGAACCAAATATGCTACAGCAGGGGGAGATGAAAATAAAGTGGAAAAGGCAAAAAAAATTCTGCTTTTCGGTCTTATCGGCATTGGCATTGTTGTAAGCGCTTACGCGATAATACAGTTAACGCAAGGCGTCCTGTCAGGAACAACTAAAATTCCTGCTCCCAATATCGCCCCTTAATAATTCTACCGTAATGTTATTCAAAAAACTAATTGAGTTTATTAAGAAAACTTGTTTTTTATTTTGGTTAAAAAATATTAGAATATTCCAACTTTGCGAAACATTAAAGACTATGCATTATAATATAAACATAAACTGTAATTAAAAGCTTTATGCTCGCTATTGTCCAAGACACACAAAAAATAAAAAATGGTAATCTTTTAGGTCAGGTTTCATCTTTTGCCAATAGCGGAAACTTAATCACTTACCTTGTCGGATTGCCAATCATTTTTGCGATTCTTCTTTTGATTTATGGTATTTTCAAATTTGTTTTTGCCGGATCCTCAAAATCCGACCGCGATGCGGCAAAACGAATGCTTTGGGTAGCCGTGATTGTTATTTTAACCGCGATTCTTTTGTACGCGGCTTATTCCTGGATTTACAGCGCGAGCCTGAATACGGATAGTTTGCCCAATGTGGTGGAATAAAATTTGCTCCCGTGGCGGAACTTGGCATACGCGTAGCGCTTAGAACGCTATTCTTGAAACATAGATTGCAGGTTCAAATCCTGCCGGGAGCACAATCGCTTCGCTCAAATTCAAAATAAAAAATGCAAAATTAAAAATTAGCATCTCAAATGCTCTTTTTTATTTTTGAATACTAAAATCAAGCCCACTAAAACCCAAAACAAAACTGCCAGGTCATTCTTAAAATACGGCGTGTCTACAAAACCGTGCGCGAGAATCGCGATCATTGCCGCCATAGCGTATTTAACTAGACGATTATCGCGATTCTGCCAGCCTTTTCTAAAAAAAAGAACAATCAGCCAAATAAAACTCGCAAGGCCAAGAATTCCCATTTCAATCCATAAATTTAAGTATAAATTGTGCGGCTTAACGACTAGCCATTCCAACGGCGGAAAAGCAACAAACGGCACTGTTTCCCGATAAATTGCCTCAAAATTACCTAAACCAACGCCCCCTAAGGGATATTTTTTGATTATTAACAATGAAGTTTGCCAAATTTGGCTCCGCGCTCCTGAAGAAGAACGATTTGAAAAATCAAAAAGCCGGCCAAATTTAGGCGAACCAGCCTGAACAGTCGCGATTAAAATTACGAACAAAGCAAAAATCAGTAAATATTTTAACCGTTTTGCTGGAATCCACACCCTCGCCCAGAGAAAAACCAAGCCCGCGAAAACCCCAAGCCAGCCGCCGTAGGATTTGGTAAGATAAAGGGCGAGGATCATTATTGTAACCAGTAACCAGTAACTAGTAACTGGTAACTTAAATTTAAGTCTCTTAGCCAAAACAAGAGACAAAATCAGAATTGGCGCAAGGAACATCGCGGCATAGTTGGCTGGGACAAAAAATGAATTTAAACGGCCGTCTGAATCCAGGCCTGTCTGAAGAACATACTCATACAAGCCATAGGCGGCGATAAGAAAAGCGGAAAGAAACAAAGCTAAGATTACTCGCTTGATGTGTTTATCACACCGCATAAGGTCTAAAAACAAAATTAAGACAAGCAAAGGATCAAAAAACCAAGCCTTTAAAACCCCAAGGCTTAATCTTTTATCCGGTGAAATAATTGTGGAAATAATTGCCGCGCCAAAAAACAAAATCAAAGGCAAAGAAAATGGCTTTAGAGAGAAATAAAGCCGTTTAGTTTTTTGCTTTAAATTCGGACGAATCAAAAATTTGATCAACCACGCGATAAAAACCGCGTAAATCGCGAGCTCCAAGAAAGTCGTGGGAATACCAAAAAATTGATAACGGATTAAATAAGCGGGAAGCGCGAACAAAATCAAATAAAGCCCAAACCGAGGCTTGGCCAAGGAAATAATGAAAAGAATAATTAACGCGAAAAAAAGATAGAACATAATAATTTTGTTAAGCGGGCGGTAGGGGCAACCCCTTGTGGTTGCCCCTAAAACCCTGGACAGGCACCTACCCTGGGCGGCCACAAGACCCGCCCCTACTTATCGCCGTCAACCCAGCGAAAGCCCAAACCGCAACCATTAAATGGCCGTAAAGCAGACTGTTTGTAAATTGAGAATGGATAATCAAACCAGAAAGAGCGGCCAGCATTCCTAAACCCAAAGCATTTGCCAAATAATTATTACTCTCGCGAAAAGCTTGAAGGCTTATTTTAAAAACCGCGCAAATAAGCCATAAATAGATCGCCAAGCCAAAAACGCCTGTGGTCGCCAAAATAGTCAAAAACGAAGAATCGCTGCCAAAATCCGAGTGGCTAGCCTCCGGCCCAATCGCGCCATAATCGACCTGGGCATATTTAAAAGCATTGAAGCCAACGCCCAAAAGAAGATGATCCCGACTAATTTCCCAAGTGTTAGCCCAAGAAGCGAGGCGATGGCCGGCCGTAACATCAATTCTTGTCGCGCCAGCAAGCCGTGTCTGTAACCGATCCGACGCCGCCACTAAAATTATTAAAGCAACTAAACCGATAAAAAGCAATTTTTTTGATTTCAAAACCCCGAGCGCAAAAAGACTAACGAGCAAGGCTAAAAATGCGCTGCGCGAATAAGTTAAAATCAAAGCAGTAAATAAAATCAAAGCAGTCGCGGCCAAAAGAATCTTTGTTTTACGCTTTTCGCTGTAAAGAAAAAAACTTAAAACAAAACTCAAAATAAAAGCAAAAAAACCGCCGATTAAATTAGGATCAAACCAAGTGGAAAGCAGGCGATTGATATGCGGATCCCAATTTGCTTTTACCGCCATAAACGCAAAGTCAGGCACAAAAATATATTGCAAAAATCCTAAAATCGCCAAAAGACAAGCGCCAAAAAAAAGCCAAATCAAATATTTTTTAATCTTGTTTGCGCTTTTTACTAAATCCAAAACCAAATAAAAAACAAAACTATACAGCAAAAAACGAAGCCAATAAAAACCAGCGGTTAAAATTTCAGAAAACGCGAGTTCGCGGCTAGCCCAAATTAAAGAAATTAAAGCAAGACCTAAAAATAGCGCGAGCGACAAGTCAAGCGGTGTTTTTCTTAAAATAAATTTTCTCTTTACAAATTTTTCCGCCAGCCAAACCATAATCATTGCCGGAATAATCACGTCGCTCGCTAAGAAAAAGCTTTCTGTGCCGGGAATGGGAATGCGCGTAATTTGACCCAAGACTAAAGAAAAAATGAGCAAAGCCAGACCAAATTCTAAATTGAGAAAAATTAAAAAAAATAAAAGCAAAGAAAAACAAGAAAACAAAGCGATTAAATAATTTTGCGCAAATAAAAAAGAAGCCAAAACGGCTGACAATAAAATAATGATGATTTTAATTATTTTGAGCATAAATATATTATATCCAACACCTTCTTCGCCGTCTTCTCCCAACTAAACTTTTTAGCCTGAATCTTCCCTAATCTTATCAATTTAGCGCGTAGAACGTCATTGGTCAACAAAAGCCGCATCGCCCGAGTCAGCTCTCGCGTATTACGTGGATTTACCAAAAGGCCGGCTCTGCCAACTACTTCCGGCAAAGAAGAAGTTTTGCTCGCAATCACGGGCGCGCCCGCGGCCATTGCTTCCAGAGACGGCAAGCCAAAGCCTTCGTAAAGCGAAGGATAAACAAAAATTTTGGCGAGACGATATAGCGCGGCTAAATCTTGCCTTGGGACATAACCTAAAAAGCGGACGCGATTCTTTAAATTCAAATTGCGCATTTCCTGAAAAATCTCTCGGCAATGCCAACCCTTTTTACCCGCGCACACTAAAACAGATTCTTTCATCCCCAACGCGCGATAAGCCCTAATCAAACGAATTAAATTTTTCCGCGGCTCAACCGTGCCTGCTGAAAAAACAAAACGGTTAGGCAAATTGTATTTTTGCCGCGTTTTTGCCAAAAAATGAGAAGGGATTTTTTGCCCGCCATAATCCGCGGCTAAATAAATAACTTTGATTTTAGCGGACAAAAAAGGGAACAACTTAATTAAATCATCGCGCGTCGCGCGAGAAATCGCGATTACGCGACGAGAATTGCGCAGCGCTTTTTCCAAAAAAATCTTTTCCAAAAAAACCGCGGCCGCCTGATGTTTTTTAGGGAATAAAAAGGCGACCAGATCCGGAACTAAGATCATGCTGTTTTTAACGCCAAGGCTCGGAATAATGTAGCTTGTTGGGCTAAAATAAACATTTGGCTTTAAACGAAATTTTAAATCCAGCCAAGCAACGAAATGCCACAACGCGGCCGGCAATTTTAATTGACGCGCGACAAAATTCGCACCAAAATTTTCAGTCAAATTTTCCCGCAAATACAAAAAATATTGATTTTTTTGATCAATCTTGGCTAAATGCTTAATGATTTGATAAACAGATTCTCCTTTGCCCGCCCTTTGGCCGAAAATTGCTCGAGCGTCAATCGCGATGCGCATGATTTTTTTTCATTATTGTTTTAAAATAATGCTTTGCTCCCTTAACTTTCCCCCTTACTCTTAACCAATATTTCTTGTCCACCAAAACCAATATTAAATAAATTAAAATTTGCCATCCTTGATAAATAAAAAATTCAAAAAGTTTGCAAGGACTGCGAAAGGCAATATTCTTTAATCCAAAATAAACTTCATTGGCGCGCAAGTTTTGGATCATTAGATCTTGATCAAGCCGTCCAAAAGGGGACGGATTATGCGCAACGACTGCCCGGCCTTCATAAAAACAAGCACCCCCAATTTCTTTAATTCGCGAACAAAAATCCGGTTCTTCCAAACTCGGACCAGATAAAAAGCGGCTGTCAAAGCCCGCTACGGCATTAAATACTTCTTTGCGCACAGCCAAATTCCCAGCCCCGCCCCAATCGCAGAAACCACAGCCTGCGACATCCAAACGCGCCGAGACACGGCCATTAGAATAAATCGTGCCTCCCGTTTTCTTGCGGCTTAAAAAATAAAAAGGGTAAAAAGGCAAATTTAAAATCAGATCATGCAAGTTTTTCCTTGAACGCGTTTTTTTTCTTTCTTCAATCCTGCCGGCCACTGCGCTAATTTTCTGATTTTTAAACGGCCGGCCCAAATGTTCCAGCCAACCGGCTGAAGGCACGCAATCATCATCTAAAAAAGCGAGGATTTCCCCGCTCGCCATTTTAGCGCCCATATTTTTCGCGCCGGCAGAGCCCAGCTTTGCGTCAGGCGCGCCTGATTTTTTCTTCGCTCGCGCTACGCGCACGCCCTGCTTTCCTTTTATTTCCGCTCCGCTGTCGTTCACCACGATAATTTCATCTGGCTTCAAGGTCTGTTTTTCCAACCCTTGCAAGCACAAAGCCAACTCGCGAGGACGGCCGCAAGTAGGAATAATCACCGAAATTCTCATTATTTTTTTAAACTAATAATCTCTTGAATCATTTCTTTGTTCAAACCGCCAATCAAATATAAAACTGCGAGATAAAAGCTCGCGCCCAGGAAAAATTGCAAAACAAAATTCATTGTTGATAAAAACGCCAATAAAAAGCAAAGTCCCGCGCCAGCAATTAGACTGCGCCACAAAATTTTCTTATCCCAAGGCAAGGGATAAGCTTTGCGCGCTAAGGAAAAACTCCAAACTAGAATAATCGCCTCCACTAAAATCGTGGTAATTGCCGCACCAATATAGGAATAGAAAGGAATAATTACAAGGTCCAAGGCCACAGCGAAAATCGCGCCCGCTAAATATCCCCAAATCATTTTTTTCTGTTGGTCAAGCGCGACAATTAAATGCGCAGGGAGCGCGGCCAAAAAAATAATCCCGATTGCCAAGCTTAAAATACGTAAAACCAAAATCGCGGGATCAAAATCCGGCCCAGAAACAAGCCGAATAATCTGCGGGGCAAAGAAAAAAACAAAAACCATTAAAGGAATTGTGCCCAAAATGAGGAAATCAAAACTTTTTTGAAAAATACGCTGGAAACGCAAAGGATCGCTCTTACGGTAGGACGCAAATTGGGGCAAAACCAAGCTGCAAAAAAGAATTGGAAAAGCAATCAGCAGTTCTAAAATTTTGTAAGCCGCGCCATAAATTCCGACGTCCGCTTCCGGTTTCATTAAGGACAAAATAATCGTGTCAAATTTGAAATAAACCAGATTGAAAACCATGGAAAGCGCCAAAGGCCAAGAACGGTCAAAAATATATTTCCAAAGCTTAAAGTCAGCCTGGAGCCGAATCTTGGCATAGGGAATAGTGAATAAATAAACGAGAAAAGATTGCAAAAAATTACCCCAAGCAACGGCCCAAACAAGAGAGAGCAAACTTTTCTTTTGCCAAATCGCGAGAATCACCAGACTGAAAGTCAAAAATCGGCCCAAAATTTCCGCGATCGCGAGCCGAATGGTTTTTAATTTTTGAAAAAACAGGCCGTCAAAAACATGGCGAAAAGAAAGTAAGAAAAAAGCCAAGGAATCAATCAAAATCGCTTTTTTAACAAGCAAAGGATAGGGCATCAAGAATCCGATCAAAGCGCCAAAACCTAAAATCGCGAAAGAGCTCGCGATCCGTAAAGTAAAAGCATTAGATAAAAATTTATTGACATTCAAGCCCTTTTTGCCCAATTCATTCGTAACCACTAAAGAAATGCCAAATCCCGCAATCGTAGAAAAAAACCCCGAAAAAGCCATTACTGTCGTATATTGACCAAAACCCTGCCGGCCCAAATACCGCGCCGTGGCCGCGATCACGCCAAAACCAATTAAAGCCGAGATCGCCCGGCCAATGGATTGGATCAATGTATTATAAGCGATTTTGCGAGTCAATGACATAAATTTTACGTATTATGCTATAGACATAACCCTCTAGAATTGGACTAAAAAATATTTTTATTTAGAATGCGATCTATATTGGGCGGCTAAAACATTTTCCTTTTTTAGTCTTATCTTACTTAAAATCATATTCTAGTCCAAATTTGGAGTGTGATATGTATAAACGCGAATTACGAAATAGATAAAATTATTCCATTTCAAAATAGGATATCTAATAATATTCTCCTTTTAAAAAAGAATGAAAGCGCGTTTTAAAGTCAAAAAATGTTTTTTAAAGGCGGCA
>Ga0172371_10013190_pt1 | contig 10792 bp, 8 predicted proteins | sample Lak12m_FD_114543 | JGI IMG/M metagenome (GOLD analysis project Ga0172371, IMG submission 114543) | Freshwater microbial communities from Kabuno Bay, South-Kivu, Congo - kab_022012_12m | ecosystem: Environmental > Aquatic > Freshwater > Lake | place: Democratic Republic of the Congo: South-Kivu... | reverse complement strand
GGCGCCCAGCTTGCGACTTGCTGTTTCGAGGCCGCTCTGTTAGAATTTGCGCAGGTAGGCACCATGATTGGTCGCAAGAAGATCCAGGAGACGAGTGAAAGAGAACCTGATGGTTGATCTGAGCGGCCTTTTGTTCCCTGTCGAATGGACAAGAGCCGCATTGGTTCTGGCGTTGATGAGCAGTTGGGTAGTGATCGCGCTCTTTGTTTATCTCAACCGCCACACGCGCAAAACGTATTTCAGCCTGTGGACAGTCGCTTGGGTTGTCTATTCGGTGTATCTCGCCGCCGCGATCGGGCTTGCGGAGGTGCCGCAGTTGTCAATCCTGGTCACGATACGCCGGGCCTGCATCGGAGTCGCGGCGCTGTTCATGTTCTGGGGAAGCTTCCAACTGGCGCTGATGCCGCGCAGTTTTCGCGAGTTGGAGCTGGGAACGGTGATGATCGTGATCTGGAGTGTGGCGGCGACCTTGTTTGTGGCCGACCGGTTGTGGCTCACGGTCCCCATGTTTCTCCTGTTGGGCGGCGCGGGTGTGTACACGGGGCTGGTGTACTGGCAGCGTCGCAAGGGATATCACGGCGCCAAGATTCTGGCAGCCGGGTTCCTGTTGTGGGGCTTGAATTTGATCGCGTTCCCGTTTGTGGAAACGTCGTTGATTGGGCTGACGCTCAGTTACATCGGCTCCGCGTTGTTGGCGGTGATGATCGCCATCGGGATGGTCGTGGAGGAACAGGTCACGACCGCGGAGGAGGGTTTTCGGACGGTGTTTGATTCGGCCAAGGACGCCGTGTTTCTGGTGGATCTGTGGACGCTGCGAGTCGCCGATGCCAACCGGACGGCGCAACTGCTGACAAAACGTTCTCTGGTGGAATTGGTGGGGTCCTGGTTCCCGGATCTCTGTCCCAGCCTGCGGGACAAGTGCACCAACAACGACGTGGACCGGTTGAAGTTGTGCGGCGCCGTCTTCCGGCCGTTCAATGAATTCGCCATCCAGCGGGCCAACGGCGAACAGATTCTCTGTGAAGGACAAGTCCTGCTGGTGCAGTGGCTTCGGCAACACATGCTGCAGATCACGGTGCGCGACGTCAGCGAGCGCAAGAAGATCGGGCTGCAACTGCAGCGGGCGGAGAAACTGTCCGCGCTCGGCCTGTTGGTGGCCGGGGTGGCCAACCGCTTGAACAATCCGCTCAGCATCATCATGGCGCAAGCCCAGATGCTGGAGCTTCGGAAGAACGTGGACGACAAGACCCGTCACGAACTCATGCGGATTCGCAAGGAAGCCGAACAGGTGGCGAACACGATCCGTGATTTGCTGGGCTTCGCGCAGGCAGGCGACCCGCAACGAACAGCATGCAACATCAATGAGTTGATCGAGAGCGTCCTCCAGATGCGCGAACCGGACCTGCGAATGGCCAATATCCGGCTGGACAAGAACCTGGATCCGACGTTGCCGCAAACCAAGCTTGATCCGTCCCAGTTGGAGCAGGTCCTGGTCAATCTGCTCTCCAATGCGATGGAAGCCATGATGGGAAGTTCGGAAGCGCGTGTGCTCACCATCACCACCCGCGACAATGGCAGCGCCATTTCCATCGCAATCAGCGACACGGGCCGGGGCATCGCCGAGAAAAACATGGATCGCATCTTCGAACCGTTCTTCACGACCAAGCCTTTTGGCAAGGCAGTGGGTTTGGGACTGTCCGTTTCCAACAGCATCGTGGAGGAGCACGGAGGGCGAATCCTTGTCGAAAGCCAGGAGGGACACGGAGCCAAGTTCACCGTCGAACTGCCTATTCTGCCCTGCGCGGTCGAGGAACACGCGCCAACAAAGGCGCCGGAGCGCGCGGCGATTCCGCCCGACGGGGGACGACGGCTGCTGGTGGTGGATGATGAAGCCGGAATCATCGAGGTCTTGACCGAGATATTTGTGGCGGAAGGGTACACGGTGGACGCCGCGCTGGGTGGCATGGACGGGATGAAACGATTGTTCGCGGAGCCGCACGATGTTGTCATTCTGGACCTGAACATGCCGGACCTGGACGGCAGGAGTTTCTACGAGAAGGTGCATGCCACCAAACGCGAGATGGCGAAACGCATTGTCTTTGTCACGGGCGACACGGTAAGCCCCGACCTGCGATCGTTCCTGATCAGCACAGGCAACCAGTGGGTCGCCAAACCATTCAGCATCAAAACCATTACGGAAGTGGTGGGCAGCGTCCTGCGGCGCGAAGACGAAAACGCCCGCGGCAAACAACACTAATCCCCGGACCGGGTTTTTCCTCTTGATTGCGGTGCGGATTCTGGGAGAATCCGCGCGCTCGCCTGCGGGCGGGCGCAACTTTCAGGAGACTAAACACCATGCCTGTTGATACCACGAAGGTCCGAACCGTCGCCATTGTCGGCCACGCCAGCGCCGGCAAAACGTCGCTGGTGGACGCGCTGCTGTTTCTCGCCAAGGCCGTGCCGGCCCGCGGCAGCACCGCGCGCGGCAACAGCGCCGCCGACAACCTGCCGGAGGAAGTCGAACGCAAAATCACCATCAACGCCAAACCGCTCTGGCTTCAGGCCGACGGTTGCGCGGTGACGCTGCTCGACACGCCGGGCTTCGCGGATTTTCTCGGCCAGACCGCCGCGGCCATCCGCGCGGCGGACTCGGCCATCGTCGTCGTGGACGCCGTCAACGGCATTGAAGTCGGCACGCGCCGGCTGTGGAAATGGCTCGACGACCGGCAAATGGCCCGCGCCATCTTCGTCACCAAGCTCGACAAGGAAGGCGCCGATTTCGCGAAGGTCGTCGAACAGATTCAGTCCGTGTTCGGCAAGAAGTGCGTGCCATTCGCCGTGCCGGTCGGCAAGGAAGCATCTTTCTCGAAAACGGTCAACCTGTTGACGTGCGCCGACGGCGACGTGCCGGCGGACTTCGGCGGCGCGAAGGACGCGTTGCAGGAGGCAGCGGCGGCGGACGAGGAGAAGTTGATCGAAAAATATTTCGGCGGCGAGAAGTTGACGGCACAGGAGATTGCGGTCTCGGTCGCGAAGGGCGCGGTGGTGCCGGTCCTGTGCGGGTTTGCCGACAAGGACATCGGCGTGGCTGATGTGCTCGGCACGATCACCGGACTGTTGCCGTCCCCGGCGCAGCGCGGCGTTGTTCCTGCGGAAGGCGACGTGAAAGTCGAGCCGAAAACCGGCGCGTCGTTCAGCGGGTTGGTGTTCAAGGTCATCGTGGACCCGTACGCGGGCGCGCTCGCATATCTGCGCGTCGAGTCCGGGACCTTGAAGGCTGACCTCGACGTTGTCAACGGCACGCGGGGCGGCAAGGAACGCATCCCTCAGTTGCTCCGGATCATGGGCAAGACACAGACGCCGGTCGCCGATGCCGGGCCGGGCGAGATCGTGGCGCTGGCCAAGCTCAAGGACACGCAGATCAACGACACGCTCTGCGACGCGACGAAGCAGGTGAAGTTCCCGGCGATCCATTTTCCGAAGCCGATCGCATTTGCGGCGGCGCATCCGCACACACAGAAGGACGAGGAGAAAATCAGCACCGCCATTCACCGCACCGAGGCGGAGGACAAGACGTTCCACGCCGAGCGAAACCCGAACACGAAGGAACTGGTCATCGCCGGCATGGGCGACGCGCATCTGACGGTCATAGTGGACGGTTGGAAACGCAAGATCGGCGTCAACGTGGACTTGTCGGTGCCGAAAGTGGATTACAAGGAGACGATCACCGCGCGCGCCGAGGGCCACTACAAGCACAAGAAACAATCCGGCGGTCGTGGCCAGTACGGCGAAGCGTACCTGAAGCTCGCGCCACGCGAGCGCGGCGTTGGATTCGAGTTCGTGGACGAAGTCGTCGGCGGTTCCATTCCGCGCAATTTCATTCCCGCAGTCGAGAAGGGCTGCGTCGAGGCGTTGCTCGGCGGCACGGTGGCCGGGTATCCGGTCGTGGACGTGCAGGCGACGGTCTACGACGGTTCCTATCACGACGTGGATTCGAATGAACTGAGCTTCAAGATTTCCGGGTTGCAGGCGTTCAAGGACGCGATGCAGAAGGCGCGGCCGGTGTTGCTGGAGCCGGTCATGAACGTCGCCGTCTCGGTGCCCGACCAGTACATGGGCGACATCACCGGCGACCTCAACCACCGGCGTGGACGGATCATGGGCGTCGAACCGGCGGACGGTCTCCAGTGCATCAAGGCACAGGTGCCGCAGTCGGAGATGTTCAAGTATTGCAGCGAACTGCGTTCGATGACCGGTGGGCGCGGCACCTTTGAGATGGAGTTCAGCCACTTCGAGACCGTGCCGTCGCACATTGCGCAGAAGGTCATTGCCGAGGCGCAGGCGGCGAAGAAGGCCGAACAGGAATCGTGAAGAAGCAGTCGCCCTTCGGCGTCTGTATGATAACGAGAAGAACAACACAGGCTCGGAATATGAAAACAGCTTTGGTCATCATCACACTGATGGGACTTGCCGCGAGTGTCTTCGGGCAGTCTGTATACCTGAAAGTAACTCCCGTGGAGAGCAAGGTGAAAACCTCTCCCAACGAGCAGCACAAGATCTACGGTTCCGCCGGATCGTTCAGCCGTAAGATCGAGCGCGAAGAAGTGTTCAACATCATGGTCAAGAACATGGCGCCGGCCGCCCATGAATACACAGTCGAATGGATGTTCATGGCCTCGCCCGCGGGCGGCGGCAGCAAGGTCGAGCCGTTCCACGCCGAGGAAAAAAAAGTTTCGCTGGACAAGAACGCCGGCACGACATTCGAGGTTCGTTCGCCGAAACTGGAGTCCACGCACACCCACCTCAGCTTCCACAGCGGTCCCGATACGTTTACTGGCTCGAAGTTTGCAGGTTATGTTGTCCGCGTCAAACTTGGCGATAGAATCCTCGCCGTTGAAGCCAGCGATGTGTTCTTGAAGCGCAAATTCCAGGATCCGAAAGCCAAATGGGGCGTGACCGAGGAACCAGACGCCACCAAGAAAAAGAGTTCCCGCTAGCGGAACCCCGGCCTGAATAGCCGTTCGGCATAAGGCGTCCAAGCGACGGCTCTCAATGCAAACGGTTTCCACCATCCTGATGCCTCCGCCGCCGGCGCCCGATCGCGTCCGCGTGGATGGCAAGTTCTTCCGCATCGGCATGGAGAAGTTCTACCCGAAAGGCGTCACCTACGGCCCGTTCGAACCGGATGCCAACGGCAGCGCGTTTCCATCGCCCGAAGAAGTCGCGCGCGACTTCGCGTTGATGCGCCGGCTCAACGCCAACTGCGTGCGCGTGTATCACGTGCCGCCGCGCTGGATGCTCGACCTTGCGCGCGAACACGGCCTGAAACTGCTCGTGGATTTCCCGTGGCCGAAACACACCTGTTTCCTCGACGATCCCAAGACGATGGACGAAATCCGCCGGGCCACGCGCGCGGCAGCGGAGGCGCTGGCCAAACATCCCGCCGTGTTCGCGCTGGTGCTGGCCAACGAAATCCCGCCCGACATCGCCCGCTGGTACGGCGCACGGCGCATCGAGAAATTCCTCGACGAACTTGCCAGTATCGTCAAGACGGTGGACCGCGACCGGCTCGTCACGTTCGTCAATTTCCCGACCACCGAATTTCTCCAGCCGGCGAGCGTGGACTTTGTCAGCTTCAACGTCTATCTGCACGACCTCAAGCCGTTCTCCAACTACCTCGACCGGCTCCAGAGCATCGCCGGCGACAAACCGCTGTTGCTCGCTGAAATCGGCATGGACTCGCAACGCGAAGGCGAGGAGGCCAAGTGCCGGTTCCTGCGCGGCCACATCGAAGCCGCGTTCCGCGCCGGGCTGGCCGGCGTGGTGTTGTTCTCCTTCACCGACGAGTGGCACACCGGCGGACATGCCATCCAAAACTGGTTCTTCGGCCTGACCGACCACGACCGGAATCCGAAACCGTCGTTCGACGCCGTGGCGGAAGTGTTCGCGCTGGCGCCGCGGTTCCCGCTGCCGATGTATCCGAAAGTCAGCGTCGTCGTCGCCAGCTACAACGGCGGACGGACACTGACAGCTTGTTTGGATTCGCTCCTTCATCTGAACTACCCGAACTACGAGGTCGTTCTCGTGGACGACGGCTCGACGGACGACACCGTGCGCATTGCCGCGCATTATCCGACGGTGCGCGCCGTTCACGAACCGAACCTTGGTCTCAGCGCCGCCCGCAACACCGGCATCCTCGCCTCGATGGGCGAGATCGTGGCGTTCACCGACAGCGATTGTCGGGCGGACGAGGACTGGCTCTACTACGTCGTCGGCGATTTGCTCAAAACCGACGCGTGCGGCATCGGCGGCCACAACTTCCCGCCGCCTGAGGACAACTGGATTGCCGGCGTCGTCGCCGTCTCGCCCGGCGCCCCGGCGCACGTCATGTTGACCGACCGCGAGGCCGAACACATTCCCGGCTGCAACATGGCGTTTTGGAAATGGGCGCTTGATGCCATCAACGGCTTCGACCCGATCTACCGCGCCGCCGGCGACGACGTGGATGTCTGCTGGCGACTGTTGCAGCGCGGATGGAAAATCGGATTCTCCCATGCCGGTTTTGTCTGGCATTATCGCCGGAACACAACCGGAGCTTATCTCAAACAGCAGCGCGGCTACGGCGTCGCCGAAGCGCTGCTGCGGCACAAACATCCCGAATACTTCAACAGCCTCGGCGGGATGCGCTGGCGCGGACGCATCTACAATCCGTTGCGCGGCGCCGAGGGATTTGGCCGGTTCGTGATTTACCACGGCGTGTTCGGCAGTGGATTGTTCCAAACGTTGTATGCGCCCGAACAGGTCGGCTTCCTCGCGCTGTTGACGAGCCTCGAATGGCACGTGCTGTTCACGTTCGGCGGCATCCTGCTGGCGTTGATCTGGCCCGCGCTCTGGCCGTTGCCGGCGCTGACGTTCCTCGCGAGCCTCGCGGTGGCTGTCACCGCCGCGGCGCGCGTGAACGTGCCGTCGTGGCAACGCCATCGCTGGTCGCGTCCGCTCGTGGCGCTGTTGTATTTGCTTCAACCGATCGTGCGCGGCTGGCCCCGGTACGCCTACCGCCTGCAACGTCCGCCGACACCGAGCGCGGCGCGCGCCGCCGTGACCGCGTTCGCGGCGCAATACCGCGGCGTCGGAAGCATTCACACATTGAACTTCTGGAACGAGCAAGGCACTGAGCGCGTGGCGTTCCTGCAAAAGCTGGTCGAGATTCTGGAGCGCGACGGCTGGCAGGCCAGCGCCGACAGCGGCTGGGACGAGTTTGACGTGACGATTTACGGCGACCGTTTCACCGAGGTCGTCGTCCACACCGTCAGCGAAAACCACGGCGGCCCGAAACGGCTCCTGCGCGCGCGCCTCAGCGGGCACTGGACGCTTCTGGCCAAGGTCTGGCTCTGGGCGGCGGTGGCGCTCGTGGCATTTTTCGTCGCGGTGACCTCGCGTGTTGAGTGGGCGCACTACGCATGGTTGTTGGTGGTGCTGGTCACGCTCTCGCTGCACTTGCGCGCCCGGCGAACCATGCGGCTCGGCCTCGGTCTCGTGGATCTCGCCGCCCAACAAACCGGTTTGTCCAAACTCAAATAATATTGGACAAGCACCCAAACCCGTGGCAAATCCGCTTTGCAGTTGTGTCAGACCAAACCAATAACTCACGCACTGTGCTCGTAGCCGCGACGCTCGCTGCCAGCGTTCTCGGCCTCGGCGCGCTTTATCTTCTTATCCAGACCAGCCGCATGCCGCTCGACTCGCTTCAGGAACGCAAACCCGGCCTCGACCGTCCCGCCGGCCTCGCGCTCGCCTCGGAAAAAAATCCATTCGAGTCCGCCAAGCTCATTCCCGGCGACGGCAAGCCAGCGGACCTGCCCGGCGCGTGGCCGCAGTTCCGTGGCAGCAAGCGCGACAACATCGCCGCCGACGGCGTCGCGCTCGCGCACCAGTGGAAACAAGCGCCGCGACATCTCTGGAGCGTTGACCTCGGCGAAGGTTACGCCGGCGCGGCGGTCCGCGACGGGCGCGTTTATATTCTCGACTACGACCCCGATGCGAAAAGCGACGCACTGCGCTGCCTCTCGCTGGCCGACGGCAAGGAGATCTGGCGCTTTACTTACCCGGTCAAAACCAAACGCAACCACGGCATGAGCCGCACCGTGCCGACGCTCGCCGAAAAATACGTCGTCACCTTCGGCCCGAAATGTCATGTCGGCTGTGTCGAAGCCGACACCGGCAAGTTCGTCTGGGGACTCGACCTCGTGAAAGATTTCGGCGCGACGGCGCCGGAATGGTACGCGGGACAATGCCCGCTCGTGGACGGCGACCGTGTCATTCTCGCGGTCGGCGGCGATCAACTGCTGATGGCCGTCGAGCTTGCCACTGGCAAAGTCGTCTGGAAGTCTCCGAACCAAAACGACTGGAAGATGACGCACTCCAGCATCGTGCCGTTCGAGTTCGCCGGCAAACGCCAGTACGTTTACGTTGCCAGTGGCGGCGTCGTTGGCGTCAACGCCGCCGACGGCGCGTTGCTCTGGGAGACCGACGCGTGGAGGATTTCCATCGCCGCCGTGCCGACGTCCGTGCCCGTTGGTAGCGACCGGCTCTTCCTCTCCGGCGGCTACAATTCCGGCGCGATGATGCTCCGCTTGAAGGAAGACGCCGGCAAGATCGTCCCTGAAACTGTGTTCCGCCTCAAACCAACCGACTTCGGCGCCGCGCAGCAGACACCGATTCTGTTCGACGGCAACTTGTACGGCATCCGTCCCGATGGACAGCTTGCCTGCCTCGATCTCGACGGCAAAATCCGCTGGACCAGCGGCGTGACGGCGAAGTTCGGCCTCGGCCCGTTTGTCATCGGCGGCGGTCTGATTTACGCGCTCAACGACGAAGGGATGCTGACGCTTGCGGAGGCCAGTCCGTCGGGTTATCGTGCGCTCGCCAAGGCCCGCGTCCTGGAGGGGCATGATTGCTGGGCGCCGATGGCGCTCGTGAACGGACGATTGTTGGCGCGCGACTTGACGAAAATGGTTTGCCTCGACGTAAAACAATGAACCAGAAACTTCCACGCCGCGAATTCCTCGGTGCCGGTCTGGCGGGCGCTTTGCTCGCTGGGTGCGACCGGCAGGAACGCGCCGATCGGCCGCCGCTCGACGCGCGGTTCACCTACGACATCAGCAAGTACGAGCGCATTGACCCGGCGCTGTTGCTCTACGACGAGAAGACGCGCTTCGCTACCGGCTTCGACAAACCGAAGTGCCTCGCTGTCGCTGGCGACCTGATCCTTGTCGGCGGCGACAAATCCCTCAGAACTTTCGACAGCGCCGGCAAACTTCTCCGCACGCGCGAACTGCCTGCCCTCCCCCACGCCGTCACTACCGGCGGGCGCGTCGCTTTCAAGGATCGCTTCGAAGGAAGCGAATCCTTCGGCGAACGTGCTCATCTCACCGCCATCGCCCAAACCAGCAACGCCATCTATGTCGCCGACGCCGGCAACCGCGAAGTGTTGCGTTGCGATCTGTCGGGTAAAGTCGTGTCGCGCATCAAAGGCTTCATCGTGCCGAGTCCATACTTCGACCTCACCGTCGGTTCCGACGGCCTCCTTTGGATCACGAACCCCGGCAAGCATCGCATCGAAGCCTACACCTTCGACGGTGAATACGAAACCGGCTGGGGCGCGACCGCGATGAACGTCGAGGGATTCTGCGGCTGCTGCAATCCCGTTTACTTCACGCGTCTGCCCGACAGACGGTTCGTCACCAGCGAGAAAGGGTTGAACCGGGTCAAGGTGTACGACGTGACCGGCAAGTTCGAATGCGTCGTCGCCGGGCCGGAGCAGCTCATCAAGGACCGTGAGCTGGCGCGGAAATCCTGCGCGAACTGTCAGGTCGGTTTCGGCATGCCGGTCGCCGCCGACGCGCGCGGTCGCGTCCTCGTGCTCGACCCTTCGACGCGCGACGTCCGCATTTTCGAACGCAAGGAGAAAAAAGCATGACACGGGAATCGTTCATCCGCGTTCTTCTGTTCGGCGCGCTCGGTTGGATTGGGTTCAAGCTGATGTTCCGGAAATGCTCCGGCCGCGCTGGCTGCAACGGCTGTGGTGAGTTTGCCCGCTGTTCGCTCCCGTGGAAGGAGGCCCGGCGATGAACCGGCGCGCGTTCCTCGGCGGCGCGGCGCTCAGCCTGAGCGCGATCTTCGGCGCGTTGTTCCCGCGGCTCCGCGCCCGCGGCACGGTCTGGCAGATTGACCCGGACAAGTGCACCTTCTGCGGCCTCTGCGCGACGGAGTGCGTGTTGGACTTGTCGGCGGTGAAGTGCGTCAACGCTTACGCCATCTGCGGCTATTGCAACCTCTGCACCGGTTACTTCGAGCCGCAACCCGTCGGCCTCAACACCGGCGCGGAGAACCAAATCTGCCCCACCGGCGCGATCATCCGCAAGTTCATCGAGGACCCGTATTTCGAGTATCACATCAACGAGCCGCTCTGTGTCGGCTGCGCGAAGTGCGTGAAAGGCTGCACGCTGTTCGGCAACGGCTCGTTCTACCTCCAGATCCGACACGACCGCTGCGTCAACTGTAACGAATGTTCCATCGCCCGCGCCTGTCCCGCCGACGCCATCCACCGCGTCCCGGCGAGCCAGCCGTACTTCCAGAAAGCGCAAGTTGGGAAAGCATGACGACCTTCTTCGCTGCCCAACGTTTTCCGCCGCCGCAATTCACGGAGACCAAACATCAGTTGCCCGTGATGACGGAGCCGGCGGTGCGGTCGCTGGGGTTGGAGCGGCTCGACATCGCGGTGCTCGTCGCG
>Ga0172371_10013186_pt1 | contig 10794 bp, 3 predicted proteins | sample Lak12m_FD_114543 | JGI IMG/M metagenome (GOLD analysis project Ga0172371, IMG submission 114543) | Freshwater microbial communities from Kabuno Bay, South-Kivu, Congo - kab_022012_12m | ecosystem: Environmental > Aquatic > Freshwater > Lake | place: Democratic Republic of the Congo: South-Kivu... | reverse complement strand
CACACCACCCTCGCTGAACCCGTTTTGCTCGAACCACGCCAGCGCCCAGCGCGTGTCCGCGTCGAACTCGCCTTCTTGTTCGGCCAGAACCTCGTCGAGCGACTGGTTGATAAGTGAAAGCGCGGTGCGCACAGACATCGGCGTGCCGTCCGTCTCCAGCACCTTCGCATAACGGGAGAACACGGCCATGCCCGGCCCGATGGCGGCCTGGGCCAGATCCACCGGCGCGATGTTACCCTTCTGCAAATTCCGTAGCGCCTCCGGCAACTCCCGCTTCAACGCGACCAGGAAATCACGGCGCGACACCACGCCCGCGTCTCTCGCGCGCGTTCGGCAAACAAGGACAATCGAGGACGCGAGGGCGTTCGTTCCAAGTCCGACGCTCCGGACCCCTCGCTCGGTTCTCATAGGCCAAGTCCCGACAATGCTAAAACCTGACGCAATCAAACCTGACAGCATAGTCTCCCAACCAGTGGAGGCTACATGCGTCGTGCTCTTGGAAGGTTCCTCAGCGGAATCGTCGGGTTCTTGATCCGATTCTGACTGCTTGAAAGCGTAATAGACCGTGAGGGGGTACGCGGAATCATGGGCTTCCTGCATCCGAGAGAACGCTTCGGATAACCCATCCTCAAAAAAGCGCCGGGCATGCTCCTTATTGCCTCCATGCCTAAACGGAGTGGCGATCAGTTCCTGCGCTTTTGGCGTAAGGACCGTCGAGAAGAGTGAAGGATAGATTTCATTCAGTGAGCGCCTCAGCCAAACGTAGAAGAAGTCGCTTAGGTCAGCATATCCAATGTTGTCATAGTAGGGCGGGTCGGTCGAAAAGCAGGCTTTGGTGATGGGAAACGACTTGGTTGCATTTCCGAGTCGTGCTGATCCTTGTGGTCGCGTTGGCGTGCACTCCATGACCTGTGCGATTGCTTCACACGCAGACCTCAGATCACCGGCGGCGTCAGCGAATGGATTCGCCTCAGCAAAGTCCCAAACCATTGGCAAAGCCTGACGTGCAAAAGTTGATCGGGTGGCACCTGTTCCATGTCCGGAACGCCATGTCACAATCGTCGTGAGGTCGTCGGCCACCGCGCTAACACAGCAAGCTAGATATGTGGCGACTGCATCCGCGTATTCTTCGTTCCGATCCGAATCTGAAAGCACCTGATTTCTAGCCTCCTTGACAAGATCACAGAACGTCGTCAGAGCTGCCAACTGCCGCCTCGTGAACAAGTGACGGTGTTTAGTCATGCCGTAGAGCTGAACCCGGAATCCAAGTGCTTGCTCAGGAAGATCAGTATCAGGTGGGGCACTTGGCTGCGCGCTGTTGGGAACGTGTTCTTGTTGCTCGTTAGGTGACTGGTAAAGCCTGCGACCGAGGCCTTCCCCCACGATTGCCATTAAACGGACCGATAGCCTATCTGCCTTACCCTCCGCGCGGATGTAATCAAGTGGGATCGGGCTGCCAGTTAGCACACAAACAGCGCCATTGCGGCCAACGGTCCCTGCACCCGGCTCGCCGTCGCCAGTTCGGACTTCAAACCGATACGTCATCGTGCTCTGATCCACCACGGGTTCAACCCACGCCTTCTTGCCAGCCTTGGTGGAAAGCCAGAACGACCGCACCAGCGGCACATGCGCGCCTTTGGCCGCCGGGTTGGGACTGGCCACCGTGCGCGCCCACAGCCAGGCAATCACCGTCGCTTCGCCGCCGCCATGTTCCTTCGGCAGCTTCACCTTGGGATACAGATGGCCGATACGTTTCTCCGCCTCGTCGCGCATCCATTCGCCGTAGTAACGAATGTCCTCGGCCAGCCCCGCCGCGCCCTTCCACGAGCCGGCTTGGTTGACCACGGATGACACGGATTTCACGGATGACTTCTTTTCCGCATCCGTGTTATCCGCGTAATCTGCGGTTAAAGGATGCACCGGCGGCTTGCCCGCAAACTTGGGCGGGATTTCAATGAGCGCCTTGGTGATGAGGACCGGCACGGGATTCAAATCGCTGGCGTGCGCCTCCAGTCCCAGCCGTTGCGCCTCCAGCGGAATCGAACCGCCGCCGCAGAACGGATCATAAACCGGTGGCGGCTTACCGTTGCAGGAGCGCATGATCTCGGCGCGAGCGGCATTGAGCACGCGCTCGTTGTTCGAGTTCTCCCACTTCACCAGTTCGCGGATGATGTCGAACAACCGCTCGCGCTCAATCTCGGCAACGATGTCCTCCAGCTTCGGCTCTGGGCCGGGTGGGGGAGCGGAAATACCGCTCGCCTGCGCTTTGGCGAGCAAGGCCGTCTGCTCGTCCCATAGTTTCTTGCGCGCCTTGAGTTCTTTCTCCGCCGCCTTCCGCTTCGCCGAATCCTTCAGCAACTCGGCGACACATTCCGACGGATCATCCACCAGCGAGGCAAACAACACCGCCCGGCACGCCGCCAACGGCCGTCGCGCCCACCACAAATGCAACGTGGACGGATGCCCATGCCGGATGGACTTCTCCCTCGCCGCCTCCTTGTTGATAGCCTCCAGCGGCAAGGCGACTTCAATCAGTTTCTTCTTGTAAGTCATGGGCGGTTATGGCGCGTGACGCAGCCAAAGCTTAGCGGATTGATGAAGGGAAATCAGCATTTGTGCTGAGTTGCTCTTTGCAGCAGCTCCTCGAGTTTGAAATTCACGCTGGCCGTCGCGAATTCCGGTTCCTGCGTAAAGGGCCGAGTTATGTAGTAGGCTGGCTCCGGCCCTGTGTCGCCGATCAGGACAATGGCCAGCACGTAGGCCTCAGGATGATTGAACGCGGTGAGGATTTCGTTCTTGGTGACCGTTATGATGGGCGCGCCTTTCACGCGGCCTTTGACTTCGATGAACCGGAGACCACCAGTCTTCGGGTCGCGGCTTTCGATATCGTGGCCGCGATTCTCCGAGCTGATGTCGCGTGGTTCGAAACCCAGTTTCTTCTCAGTCTCCAAAACCTTGGCGATGGCGAGGGCCTCGGTCTTTGGATTTGCGCCATAGGATGGCGGAGTTTCCCGGAGTTCGGCCCCAGAGGCGGCCTGATTTGCGAACCAGCCGAGGGGAACGACCAGAGCCCCGCCGAGAACGGTCGGCGGACGAGCGACAATCTTCAGTTCGAGTTCCAGGTCAGCCAACCGCTTTCGCATGCGCTCTTCCAGTTTGTTCGCGCGGTCGCGGGCATTGGCTGAATTCAGGTTCGATCGCGACTTTCCGGCATCCTCCATCGCTTTGAGTTCATTGGCGCGGTGGTCCCAATAATTAATCTCGCGCGTGAGCCGCTCTTTCACCTGCTGCATGGTCTTCCTGACATGGGCTTCCCGCCGCAAGGTCACTTCCCGCAGATGTTGGGGGACGATGTGCTGAATGCCAAAGGCCATGGCTCGCTGCTCCAGATTATCTTTGAGCCAGGCTTCTTCCATCAAGCCGGTCATTTGACCGAGCTGCTCGGGCGTCGCGGGGGTATAATCCAAGTATGGCGCGTAGCCGGCCTTCAACAGCCGGCCATCCTTGCAGATTTCCACGAATTGAAGTTGCCGCGAAATGGTGAGTGGATTGCGGTTTCTGTCGTGCCGTCCATCGGTGATGGAATGTTCGAGGTAGAACAGGGCCCTGGGTTCGGCGGTTGAATCGGCTGTGTCCACCAGCACCGCCCCCTGGCGAAGCAAATCGCGGAATTTCTCGAGGACCAGGTCCACAGTCGCATCCAGGAGCGGGTGGCCCGGAGCGACAAGTGCTGCCGGAGGTTTTCCGTCCACGCGAACCTGCTCTTTGTGAAACGTGATCCGTTCGTAAGCCTTCAGGATAGGCGCACGAGAGCCGACCACGCGGTCGCGCAGGCGAACGTCAGCGGGCACATGTCGAATCTCATACCGCAACGGTTCGCGTTTTGACAGTTGTCCGCCGAAATGCGCGAAGGCTTCGGCAAAAAAGGATCCAATGTAGTGCGGTTGGAGCTTCCGGGCCTGTGCCCGCTCCATGTGGTCGCGTATCTCCTGGACGCGAATGGCGTCCATGCTCTCCTGGGCCAGCAGCCGGTCATAGACCAGGTCACGCAAATGTTCAGTGTCCAGACGGGCGATGATTCGGTCCAGCTTGGCTTTGGTATCTGGCCGGTCACCGTAGCGGATCGCATCAACCAGCAGTTCGCGCAGCGGCATGCCCTCGAAAACCTTGCCCAACACATCGAATACAGCCCCGTGCAGTGCCTTGCTCTGCTGCTCGATCTTCTTGAGCAATCGGAGGAAGACCTGACCTTCGCGGGTTCCCTCGGCAACCAGGTTCCAGAGATGGCAAACCTCGCGCTGACCGATGCGGTGAATGCGTCCGAACCGTTGTTCAATGCGGTTGGGATTCCACGGCAGGTCGTAGTTCACCATCAGGTGGCCGCGTTGGAGATTGATTCCCTCCGCGGCGGCATCAGTGGCCACCAGGACCAGCACCTCGGAATCGCTCATAAACGATTCCTGAATCTGCCGCCGGCGTTCACGCGGCGTCTGGCCATGAATACAAACAACGTGGGCAGGATTGCCCAGCAGAGTGGCCAGCTTGTCCACCAGGTAATTCAGGGTATCCCGCTGTTCGGTGAAAATGATGAGTTTGCGCAGGTTCTTGCTGGCATCCAGCATCTCCGGATTCTCTTGCAGCGTTTCGGAAAGCTTCTGCCACTTCGTGTCCTTGCCCGAGCGCCGGAGTTTCAAGGCTTCGGATTCCAGGCCACGGAGAATGTGGATTTCGGCTTCCAGCTCGGTAATTGTGCGGGCGGCGGTGGACTGATCAACAATCTGCTCCTCCGCCGCTTCCATTTCCTGTTCCGGCGCCTCCTCAAGGTCTTCAATGTCGTCTTCAGTCAGCGAGGCCCCGTTCTCCAGGGATTCCGCCCGGACCTTGGCGCCACGGCGCAGAAGTTTTTCCTCGCGCAGACGCTCCTCCAGCCGTTCGCGCCGGCGGCGCAGGGACTGGTAGATGGCTTCGGGCGACGAGGCCAATCGCCGTTGAAGGATGGTCAGGGCAAAACCGACCGTGCCCTTGCGATTCTCGTTCTCCAGTCGCTCAGCCCGGTTGAATTCCTCGCGCACATAATCGGTAACCCCTTTGTAGAGGGCCGCCTCTTCGGGGGATAGCGGATACGGAACCGTGTAGGCAAAACGCTCCGGGAACAAAGGCTTGCCCTCCATCGTCACCAACTGCTCCTTGACCATGCGCCGCATGATGTCCGTGCAGTCAATCGTATGGACCCCGTCGCGGAAGCGCCCCTCGAATCGGTCGCCATCCAGCAGGGAAAGGAAGAGCTGGAAATCCTCCTCTTTGCCGCTATGCGGCGTTGCCGTGAGCAGGAGAAACTGGCGCGTGTGCTGGGAGAGAACCTTGCCGAGCTTGAACCGTTTGGTTTCTTTCAACTCGCCGCCAAAAAAGTGCGCGGACATCTTGTGGGCTTCGTCAACCACCACGAGGTCCCAGTCCACCGTGGCGAGTTTTTCCTGGATGTCCTCGTTACGGCTCAACTTGTCGAGACGACAGATGCAGAAATTGTGTTCCAGGAACCAGTTGCTAGTCCGCGCCGCCTGCAAACCTTCGTTGGTGAGGATGTCAAACTGCAGATTGAACTTCTGATCGAGTTCGTCCTGCCACTGCTCGACCAGGCTTCCTGGTGTGACAATAAGACACTTGGCCACATCGCCACGGATCATCAGCTCCTTGATGAGCAGACCAGTCATGATAGTCTTGCCGGCGCCAGGGTCATCTGCCAACAGGAACCGCAGAGGCCGGCGGTCCAGCATGGTTTCATAAACTGCTGTGATCTGGTGGGGCAAAGGATCCACGGCCGAGGTGCTGACAGCAATCAACGGATCGAACAGGAACGCCAGGCGCAATCGCTGGGCTTCGGAAGCCAACCGGAAAAGGTGACCATCAGCAGTGAAGCTCAGCGGGCGTGTTTGCTTCACAACTTCGAGGGATGATTGCTGGTCGCGGTAAACCAGTTGGGTGCCAGCACGTCCTTCGGCATCCACGAACGTCACATTGGCGACCTGATCGCCGAACATCTGAACATGCTTGATCGTGACCGTGCTGTTAGGAACCAGCCCTCGAACCACTGCATTGACTGTCAGATCTTCAAGTCGGGCCATAATAATGTCGTTTTCTTGGCTTGCCTATACCACGGTCAATATGCACTCTCTATTCAAATATTTGCATAAACAATGATTCTATAGTCAGGATTGAACAGTCTTCCTTCATTGGCTGGCCTCTCGATTGAGCGATTAAAGACTTTTTGCCAGGTCGCTAGGGAAGGGTCTATTGTGGCTGCCGCCCGGGATGATGCCACCCGCCAAAGCCAATACAGCCGCCAAATCAAAGAATTAGAGGAAGCGGTTGGAGACAAATTGTTCCTCCGCGAGGGCAAGCGGCTGATCCTGACCAATGCCGGAAGAAAGCTGGTTCTGGTCACAGAAGGCTACTTCGGGGTCCTGCAGGAAATCCGAGCCGACGCCGCGCATGAACCGACAACGATTAGTCTAGGTGCTGGTGAGAGTGTCTTTCACTGGATATTGCTTCCGCGTCTTAACGAAATCATGGGCAGTAATCCCGGCCTTCGATTTGAATTGCACACGATGCGAACCAATGAGGCGGTGGGGCAAGTCAAGGACGGGCGGCTGAATCTGGCGGTTGTGCGAAGTGACGCAGTGGAGGATCCACTCGTAGGCGTCTCGGTTGGATTCATGGATTATTCGTGGGTTGTTCCTCGCAGTCTGCTTCCGGCCAAAAGCGCCGCCGGTGTGCATTTGCTCAAGGAAATCCCCGTCGCTTTGTTGGCTGGCGACGGCAAACTGGTTAAAGCCGTGATGGCCGTGGCAGCGCAAAATCAAATCAACGTTGCGGTGAAGGTTTTCGCGGACAGTTTCGGGTTGATCATTGAAGCTGTGCAAAACGGTGACCTGGCCGCCGTGCTGCCGGCCCGCGCAGCCAAAACGCTTTCGAAGGAGCGCTTTGCGATCCTGGAACTAGGGGGGATGCAGGACCTGCGCAGGAATCTCAGCCTGGTGTACGACCGGCGAGTCGCCGACATTCGGGACTCAATCAAGCGGGTAGCTGGCCGCATCGCCAAAGTTCTGGTTGCGTGAACGACTTTCCGGGGCGGGGTTGATCCCCGAACAGGAAGAACAGCGAAAAGGCAGGAGCCGCGGTTACACTGTGACCTCTGCCACAGTCCCCCACTCTTACCACACCCATCAGCCGTGGAATAGGGGGGCGCCCCAACCCCGCTTACGAAGCGGAGTGGCAGGGAGGCGGACGAAAAGCAGGGGGCGTGACAGCGGCCTTGGGGAAAAGGGGAGGCCGCTGGCGCGTGCCCTGCCGGCCGCCGCCCGAACGGAGCGTCAGGGCGTTGGGGTTGGAATTGGGTGGAGAACTGCGAGTTATGCCACAGGAGTTCAGGAAACCCATCCACTGCGAAGCCCGTAGTAGACTTCGTTCCAGTGCAATTCTTGCTTGAATCGACGCAGGTTAGTCTCCTCATTGATGAGCACTAGCTCGATGCCGGCGATATCAGCAAAGTCCTCCAGCATTTCCACCGTCACCGCCTGGCTGAAACCTGTGTGGTGCGCACCGCCGGCGTAAATCCAGGCAGCGGCGCCAAGCGTCAGGTTGGGCTTCGGAGCCCAAAGGGCCCGGGCAGCCGGCAGTTTGGGGAGTGGTTTCTCGGGCGCGACCACCTCGACCTCGTTGACGAGCAGTCGGAATCGGTTGCCGAGATCGAGCAGGGACGCGTTGAGCGCAGGACCTGATGGTGTGTTGAACACCAAACGTGCGGGATCGGCCTTACCGCCGATGCCGAGCGGATGCACTTCCAACGAGGGCTTGCTCCTGGCAATGGTTGGACAGATTTCCAGCATGTGCGCCCCCAGGACAAGGTGGCGTTTCGGACTGAAATGATAGGTGTAGTCCTCCATAAACGAGGTGCCACCCTTCAGTCCGGCGGCCATCACTTTCATGGCACGCACCAACGCGCAGGTCTTCCAGTCGCCTTCGGCCCCGAATCCATACCCTTCAGCCATAAGGCGTTGAGCTGAAATCCCGGGCAATTGCGCCAGCCCGTGGAGGTCCTCGAAGGTTGTGGTGAATCCCTTAAAGCCGCCCTCGCCCAGGAAGGCACGCAAGCCCAGCTCGATCCGGGCTGCCTCGAATAGCGACCGCCGCGACGGGCCGTCTTTGCGCAGTTTGGGCGGCAGCGAGTAGCTGTCTTCGTACGCTGCAACGAGTTTTCCCACTTCTTTGGCGGTTACCTTATTGACGCGTTGAGCAAGGTCGCCGACGCCGTACCCATTAACCGAATAGCCAAACTGCATGTGAGCGGAGACTTTGTCCCCTTCGGTTACGGCGACCTCGCGCATGTTATCACCGAACCGGCAAAATTTTGCGCCCTGCCAATCCTGCCATGCGGCTGCGGCGCGGCACCAGGCGCCAAGTTGCTGCTGGACGCTCTTATCCTGCCAGAAGCCGACCACCACTTTGCGGTTGAGGCGCATGCGGCTCATGATGAAGCCGTGTTCGCGGTCCCCGTGCGCTGCCTGGTTTAGGTTTATGAAATCCATGTCGATGACGTTCCATGGGATCTCGCGGTTGTGCTGAGTATGGAGGTGGGCGATGGGCTTGCGAAGCAGCTTCAGGCCGTTGATCCACATCTTGGACGGGGAGAAGGTGTGGCACCAGGTGATCAGGCCGATGCAGTCGGTTGCGATATTGGCCTGCTGGCAAAGGTCGGTGACGTCCTGGGGAGTTTTGGCGACAGGCTTGAAGACCACCCGGACTGCAAAGGCGGAGCAGGCGCCAAGGGCTTTGGCGATTTCCTGTGAGTTGGCGGCAACCTGCTTTAGGGTTTCCGGACCATAGAGGTGCTGGCTGCCGGTAACAAACCAAACTTCGAGATTCTTAAGGTTGAACATAGAACAATTCTGTTCCTGGTTGTGAGATTGCTTGTGAAGCGCAACTTAACCCCGGAAATACAGGTACGCGCCGAGGATGAAGACCATCACCACCAGAGAAGCCACTACTTCCTTGGCTCCCCAACTGGCGCGGGTCCGGGCTTTGTCTTCGGCCGAGGCGGTGGCGAAGGTCAGGCTCTTGATCTGCGCCTCATCCGGGGGCGAGGTCAGGTAGCTTACCCCCACCATGACCACCGCTGAGATAATCGTGATCAGAATGCTGAAATACTGGAAGTTGATGTTGTTGATGATCCAGAGAAACGTGCCTTCGCGGTAGTGGAAGTTCGGATCCAAGGTGCAAGGCGTGTCCACCAACATGCGGAAGACGCCGACGATGAAGCCGACGATCATCGCCCAAAGGCAGCCTTGGGCGTTGAGTCGCTTCCAGAAGACGCCGAAGAAGAACACGACGAAGATGGGCGGCGCCAGGTAGCCCTGGACGGATTGCAGATAATTGTAAAGGCCGTGAGCGCCCTTGACGACGGGAATCCACGCCATGGCGATGACCACCATGACACCGGTAGCGATGCGCCCCATGCGCACGATCTCATGCTGCGACGCCTTGGGGCGCAGTTTCTCATAAATGTCCACGGTGAAGAGCGTCGAGCAGGCGTTGAAGACGCCGGCGAGTGAGCCCATGAGCGCCGAGAGCAGGCCGGCGACAACGATCCCGCGCAGGCCGGGCGGCAAGAGATGCTGCACCAGCAGTGGGAAAGCCCCCTGCGCGCCGCTGGGCTGGTTGAACGCCTCAGTGAGTGCAGGGATCTTGCCACTCCTGGCCAGCGCGTAACAGATAAGACCGGGAATGATGAACAGGTAAACCGGGAACAACTTCAGGAACGCGGCGAAGATGCTGCCCTGACGCGCCACCTTTTCATTGGGAGCACCAAGCGCCCGCTGGACGATGTATTGGTCGGTGCACCAGTACCACAGGCCTATCACCGGGGCGCAGATGGCCATGCCCAGCCACGGGAAATTGCCGTTAAAGTACCACGCCTGCTTCACCACGGAACCGGCCGCATCGAGTTCCTTCACCGGTGCCCAGGTAGCCATCTGCCCAGCCGGCACCAGCGGCTTCCAGAGATTGAACATATCCGAGCCACAAAGGGCCTTGAGTTCGTGCCAGCCACCCAACTGGACAAGGCCGTAAATTGTCAGCAGTGCCGAACCCGTGAGGAGGACGACCACTTGAACTGCGTCGTTGTAGGCCACGGCTCGCATGCCGCCGAGCATGGTGTAAAGCCCCGTCAGCACAATCACGAGCACGGAGCCAATCCAGAAGCTGTCAAGATGGACAGGCCCGACGTTCAACTGCAATTCCGGCAACAGCGTGCCGAACACCACACCGCCGGCAAAGATCCCGACGGCGATTTTAGAGACAATGAAGGTGAGCAGAGAGGAGATAGAGAGCACGTAGCGCGAGTTGGTGGAGAACCGCCGTTCGAGGAATTCGGGCATCGTGAACACCATCGAACGCATGTAGAACGGCACAAACACCCAGGCCAGCACCAGCAAGCACCATGCATGGAGTTCGTAGTGTGCCAATGCCACACCATCCTTTGCGCCTGAGCCCGCCAGGCCGACGATATGCTCCGAACCGATGTTCGAGGCAAAAATGGAAGCGCCAATCACCCACCAGCCGAGATTGCGGCCGGCCAGGAAGTAATCGCTGGCAGTGTCCTTGCGCTGGGCCACAACCCACCACGCTACGCCCAAGAGGACGCCGAAGTAGAGTGCGATGGCCAGCCAATCCAGCCCGTTTAGTGTGGTGCCGCCGACGGAGGCAAAGAAGGGAGTGAGGTTATTCATAAGATATTTT
>Ga0172371_10013184_pt1 | contig 10795 bp, 7 predicted proteins | sample Lak12m_FD_114543 | JGI IMG/M metagenome (GOLD analysis project Ga0172371, IMG submission 114543) | Freshwater microbial communities from Kabuno Bay, South-Kivu, Congo - kab_022012_12m | ecosystem: Environmental > Aquatic > Freshwater > Lake | place: Democratic Republic of the Congo: South-Kivu... | reverse complement strand
GCCCCCAAAGAGGATAATATGGGTTAAGCATTGTAACCGTTCACTGTTATCAGTTCACCGTTGTCCGTGAGAAGCGCGAAAAACGTCTTTTTCGGTGAACGGCGAACGGTCAACGGTGAATGCTTAATATTTTGATATGGCAATATACTGTAAAAGCGAGAGACATTCAACATGGCCTTTAACGCTTTTAGTCAAAAACGTTGACAGCCTGCGGTCGGTGAGATAAACATAAAAACACAAGGGAAAATCATGGCTACAGCTAAATTACCGGCACACGCTTACCTGGGATTGATAATCCTGGCTGTCTCCTCTATGTTGCTTATTTACAGGACTGAGCCGGTCTATTCGCTTTTTTACATCTTTGCCTGGTGGCCGTACATCCTGCTGATCGATGGCCTGGTTTATCGATATAAGGGGAATTCCCTTCTCGTAAATCGTACCGGCGAGTTTCTTTTGCTTGTTCCCTGGTCAGTCTTTATCTGGCTCATCTTCGAGGCCTTTAACATTTATATCAAAAACTGGTATTATGTCAGGATAATAGATATCCGCTGGCTGCGCTGGCTGGGTTACTTTGTAGCCTATGGCACGGTATTGCCCGGCCTTTTTGAAACCACAGAGTTTCTGGAGGCAGCGGGTCTATACAAGAAGAGGCGCGTTCGACCGCTTTCTCCGACCAAAAGCTGGTATGGCCCGTTTATACTTTTAGGCCTGGCCTTTTTCATCCTGCCGGTCATCTGGCCGCAATACTTTTTCCCGTTGGTCTGGGGCTGTTTCGTTTTTCTTCTGGAGCCGATAAATCATCACTTCGGCGGCCGGTCGTTAATGCGCGACTGGCAGCAAGGCTCTCTCCGCAAATTCTCTCTCCTGCTTACGGCTGGATTCATCTGCGGCGTATTCTGGGAGCTGTGGAATTTCTGGGCCGGGAGCAAGTGGGTATATACCGTACTCTTTGTGGGACAGTTTAAAGTGCTTGAGATGCCCATTGCCGGCTATCTCGGGTTCCCGCCTTTTGCAGTAGAATGTTATGTCATATATAATTTCATCTCCTTATTACGGGAGAATAAGGGGTGGGAAGAGGGGAGTATTGGAATACAGGAGAAGACAGCGCCTTATTTTGTGCCGGCAGCCGTGGCTATCATAGTCTCCTATGCCTACATTATGTTCCAGACCATTGATCAAAAGACTGTTCACTCCTTTGCCCCTATCTTTTACTAATACCGATGCCTGAGTCAGTTTTCATAACCAGTCTCGGCTGTCCCAAAAACCTGGTGGACAGCGAGGTCATGCTGGGCGTGCTGATAGCCGCCGGCTATGAGATTACCTCCAGGGAGGAAGAGGCCGGGGTCATAATTGTAAATACGTGCGCTTTTATCCGGCCGGCCGTGGAAGAATCCATCGAAACTATTCTGGCCCTTGCTGAGAATAAGAAGAAAGGCAGCTTAAAGCGCCTGGTCGTAACCGGCTGCTTCCCTCAGCGCTATGGCAAGGAACTGATAAAACTCCTTCCCGAAGTTGACGCCTTTATCGGTACGGATGGTTTCCAGAATATAGGAGAGGCGCTACGCAGTCTCAAGGATGGCCTGGTGCCGCTCTCCTTACCACGCAGCCCCCGGTTCATTATGGATGAATATACCTCGCGGAGACGCACCACACCTTTTTATACTGCTTATCTGAAGATTGCCGAAGGGTGCGGCCATCGCTGCAGCTTCTGCCTGATCCCGCGTCTCAGGGGGAAATTAAGGAGCCGCCCGGTTGATTCGATTTTTGCTGAGGCCGCGCGGCTGGCCGGAGAAGGGGTGCGCGAGCTTATCCTGGTTGCCCAGGACACAAGCGCCTATGGCGGCGACCTTGGGGACGGCACAGGCCTGACCGATCTGCTGAAGAAGCTGCTTACTATTCCGGGCTTAGACTGGATTCGGTTGCTTTACCTCTATCCTACTGCGATTGATGATGAACTCCTGGAATTAATGGCCTCAGAGCCGCGGATATGCCCATACCTCGATATCCCCATCCAGCATATAAGCCCGCGCATCCTCAGACTTATGCGCCGGCCTTACGATCAGGATTATATCTATGCCTTGATAGAAAAGATCCGCCGCAAATTACCCGGGGCTGCGCTCCGCACATCACTTATAGCGGGATTTCCCGGTGAGACCGGGGAAGAATTCCAGGAATTGCTGCGATTTGTAAAAGAGGCGCGATTTGAGCACGTAGGGGTTTTCCCCTATGCAGCGGAAGATGGCACGGTAGCCGGCAAGCTACCCGGCCAGTTGCCGGAAAAGGTAAAAAGGGAGCGGCAGAAAAAAATACTCAAGGCGCAACAGACCATATCTCTGGCCATAAACCGCTCCCGGGTCGGGGAGATAATCCCGGTGCTGGTTGAAGGCCTGAGCGATGAAACAGAACTCCTCTTAAAGGGCCGGGCTGTTTTTCAGGCCCCGGATATAGACGGACAGGTTTATATCGCAAGCGGTCAGACGGAAATCGGCCGGATCGCTTCAGTCCGGATCACCGAGGCCCATCCTTATGATCTGGTCGGAGAGGTGGTAGCGACTTAGAATGTCATTAGTCAATTGTCACTGGTAAAAGTGATCAAACTTCCACACTTAACCGATGACCGATGACTAATGACCAGTGACGTTGCCTAAAAGCAGGAAAGGAGGAGAGCTGACGGCTCAAAGCGGACGGCTGATAGCTGACAGCTTGACAGCTAATTATGGAATATGACGACGATTTGAAAAAGGTCATTGCCTTTCACGGTCACATCTGTCCGGGGGTGGCCTATGGTTATAGGGTGGCTAAGGAGGCGATTAGGCATCTTGGCGGGAAGGCAAAAGATGAAGAACTCGTGGCTATTGTGGAAAATGATTCCTGTGCCGTAGATGCCATTCAGGTACTGACCGGTTGCACCTTTGGCAAGGGGAATCTAATCTTTCATGACTACGGGAAACAGGTTTATACATTTTACAGCCGGGCTACCGGTGAAGGTATTCGTTTTTCTATAGACTTTGATTATACGGAGACACCGGAAGAGAAAGCCGCGTGGGAAAAATTCCAGGTCGGCGATAGGACAGAGGAGGTTAGTGCGCAAATTCGAAGCCGCAAAGCCAAAAAAGTTCAAGCGATCCTGAGTGCTGCTTCCGAAGAGATAATGAAAATGAAACGTGTGACTATCGGTCCTCCGCCTGAGGCCAAGCTATATCCCGGCGTGCGCTGCACCGCCTGTGGCGAAAAGGTCATGGAGCCTCGCGCCCGGATAAGAGGCGGGAAGATTGTCTGTATCCCTTGCAGTGAGGGTTAAGGTATATCGCAACATGCAATTGACTTCTGGAACGTCCTCCGCATGAACCTCTATCAGGCGCAAGATGAGGTTGACGTCAGGAAGGAAAGACTCATCGAAGACATAGAAGCCCGTCTGAAACAGCGCCTTGAAAAAAAAGACCTGTTTCTGATACGATGAAAGATAATCTGAACAGCTTGCAGGCCCCCTGGTTTTTCTTGACAAATACGCCGCCAAATACTATATAGAATTTGCAAAATCTATGTTATGCAAGGGAGATATAGAGGGTAATGTAATGCAAGATTATCCGCACATCACATTTCAGAAGAACTGGTATTTTGATGAGGAAACCATTTTCATGCTGGGGCAGTGCGAATCCATCATTCAGGCCATTTCCTCGGCCCCGATCAAGCCGGAATACAGAAAACAGTTGCTGGCGGTATCCTTGAGGAAAGGCGCCAGGGCGACAACGGCCATCGAAGGAAACACTCTATCCGAAGAGGAAGTAGCCCGTATTGACGAAGGGAAAAACCTTCCTCCGAGCAAGGAATATCTGCAAGTGGAGGTCAAAAATGTCATTGACGCCCTGAATCAGATCCGTACCGAAGTCATCACGGAAGACAAGGCCTTTGTCTTGTCCCCGGAGCTGATTGAGAGGTTCAACCATTTCGTGGGAAAGGACCTGGGGGATCATTTCCAGGGCATGCCCGGCAAGTTCAGGACGTCCGGACACAACGTCGTCGTGGGCGGGTACAGGCCGCCGAAAGGTGAGGACGTCGTGCCCTTAATGACCCGGTTTTGTGACTGGATGAAAGAAGGTTTCCGCTATGAAGAGGGGAAACAGTCGTTTCAGGAACAGGTCATCCAGGCAATCGTCGCTCATGTATATATCGCCATGATTCACCCCTTCGGGGACGGCAACGGACGAACGGCCCGGCTGATCGAATTCTATATCCTCCTGCGGGCGGGTCTGCCCGATATGGCCTCGCACATCCTGTCAAACCATTATAACGATACCCGGCAGGAATATTACCGCCGGCTCGATCTCTGCGTCCGGGAAAGGGACCTGTCCGGTTTTATCAGGTATGCCGTTCTCGGGTTCCGCGACGGCTTAAAGGGAGTTCTGGATATCGTTCAGGCGAATCTTCTGGAAATGTCATGGCATAAATTCATATATGATGTCCTGGACAGCAAGAAGGCCACAGGCAAGACCCGCGCCATTGTGAAACGGCGGCGAACCCTTGCCCTTCAGTTCCCCGTGGACAAATGGAATACTCCCGACGATCTCGTCGTCAGTTCCGGTATTCTGGCGAAGGAATACGCCAGGCTGTCCCCAACGACACTCACGCGGGACCTTGCGGAACTGAAACGGCTTGAATTGATTGTCAGGGATAAGGACAAATACAAGGGGAACATAGAAATCATGCGCGGTTACATGCCGCTGCGGAAGACGAAATAAGACGAATGGACAACGAATGACATGAACGTTTGTCGGTATATCGTCGGCAATGTGAAGGATGGGTGCGGGATCACGGCGTTTGGGGAGTCAACGGCATCTAAGGGCTTCCCATTATGTCCTCTTATGTCCTCGGGGAAAACAGGACATAAACAGGACATAAACAGGACAAATGGGACATTGGGGACATAAAGGGGACAAACAAGACATTGGAAACCTGAACGGACCATAAGATAGTGTGATGCAAATGAACCATGGATAAAATTAAGCCCTTTTCTCAAGAGAATTTAAACGGAATTTTCAAAATATCATCAAGCGACCCGGAAAGAGTGATTTCCCGTGAGAGCAGTGATTTGGAATTTAAGGAATCTTTTGGTTGGAAAAGTATTCCTAAATATCTCAAAACTTCTGCGGCCTTCGCGAATACACGCGGTGGTTACATGGTGTTTGGCATAGCAAATGCGCCCCATAAGTTAGTTGGTCTGAACGGGCCAAATTTGCAGTCATTTGAGAGTATTGAAGCGGAGAAATTGACAAAACATTTTAATGATCATTTTTCTCCTGAGATTCTTTGGGAGATTCAAGAGTATGAATTACAGGGTAAAATTTATGGTCTTCTATATGTGTATGAATCACACGATAAACCAGTTATTTGCACAAAAGATGCAGAGAAAGAGCTGAAAGAAGGAGATATATATTATCGATATAGAGGACGTACAGAGCGGATAAGATATCCTGAACTAAGAGCAATTTTAAATGATGGCAGAAAAAAAGAACAACGCTTATGGATGCGCCACCTTTCTCGGATTGCCACAATTGGTGTTCGAGATACCGGAGTCTTTGATCTTCAGACAGGACAAGTCTCTGGAGCTAAAGGTTCATTTCTTATAGATGAATCTCTGCTAAGTCAGCTCTCTTTTATTAAAGAAGGGCAGTTCTCAGAAACCGAAGGGAAGCCTACCTTAAAACTCATAGGAAATGTGGGTGTGATTTCTGCTTTACCCGATGCAACCGGGGAAAAACAGATCGTTAAAACGAAAGGCATTCGTATTGGAGACATAGTCCTGGCTTTTTTGAGCCAGGATAAGGTGGCTGAACCTCTAGAGTACATCAAGCAAATATGTTTTGAATCCACAGCTTTTCTTCCCATCTATTATTTTATGAGCCTTGAAGACCTATCCCGTGTGAAAGCAGTCGAACTGGTCAATGGCGTGGTTTCTCGTTCCCCTGCAAAATCGAGATTAATCGATCGTATGCAAAAGATGACCACCCAAAAACTTCCTATTCCAGGAAGCAAAACATCTTCCTCAAAGAAGAAAAGAGATTTTTCCGAACAGTTGAAGCAAAAGAAAATCGACATTGAAATAACTGGAGAAGACCTATTATATTGTTTGCAAGCCATACGAGGATTAGCACCGGGAGAAATCAAAAAGAACTCAAAATATATTTGTTCGCTTCTTCGAACATGGTTTAATAAACACTATGCAGCAGCACAGGGGCCTCTTGCAGATCATCTTCGGAGGGCAATCTGCTGGATAGACGAAGCTCTATACATGAAAGAGTTGCAATGAATACAACAAAGAGCAAATTGGAGCTTACATGGATTGGCAAGGAGAATCGGCCGAGGCTCGAGCCGAGAATTATGCTGGATCGGGTCTGTAAGTGTTGTCTATATCTTCGATGACAGCCCATACGAAAATTGCGACGCGGAGGGTTAATTTATGAAAACGGATGTTGTAGGACGTATTAAAAATGTATCACTTGCGGCGAGCAAACCCTTATTGCCGCTTTATGAGGCTGTTGTCAATTCCATCCAGGCTATAGAAGATGCGGGTGAGACTAACGGACATATTGAGATTGCAATTCTGCGCGATAACGAGCATCTTTTTGGCGAACAAGAACCAGATATAGGTGAAATTGTTGGCTTTGAGGTAATCGACAATGGTATAGGGTTTAATGATGACAACTACCATGCCTTCGAAACATCCGACACGACATACAAGGCCAAGCGAGGAGGGAAGGGCATCGGTCGCTTTATGTGGCTCGTTGCATTCGAACGTGTCGAAGTGTTAAGTCATTTTGAAAAAGACGGCAAAATGTTCTGTCGGCAGTTCGACTTTATACCTGAAGGAGACGGCATCCGAAATATGGATGTCGTCTCCTCAACAGAAACGAAACGCAGGACTTCCATTCGCTTAATAGGCCTGAGAACTAAGTATCAGCAGCAGTGTCCGAAAAAGCGCGACACTATAGCTACGCACATGATTGAACATTGTCTTGAACATTTCATTCGCGCCGATTGTCCAGAAATTATGCTGGAGAACCACGGCACGGGCGACAGGCTCAATCTAAACAATCAATTCGAACACGAAATGGCAATGCAGTCTAAACGTGATCAAGTCTTGATTGAAGATCATAATTTTGATGTACTTCATGTACGACTACATTCTACGCATGTCACAGATCACCAACTTCACTTTTGTGCTGATAGTCGCGTTGTTAAGTCAGAGAAGTTACTTGGCCGGCTCCCTAACCTTACCAAATATCTTAAAGATCAAGATGAACAAAACTTCATATATGCTGCATATATAGACAGTAAAATACTCAATGAATCTGTCAATGCAGAACGAACTGATTTTTCAATTGCCGAGGACGACACTGAATTGCAGTTAAAGACAATCACTTGGCAATCGATACGTGCTGCTGTCTACGAAGCCTGCCGTAACTTTTTAAAACCATATACTGATCCGGTTCGAGAAACTACTAAAAGGCGTATAGAGAATTATATTGCGACAGATGGGCCAATGTACCGGCCAATATTGAAATACGTGGAAGATAAAATAGATTTCATAGATTCAGAGATTAGCGACAAAAATCTTGATCTAAAATTGTATCAAGCATATCAAGAACTTCAAGTAGATTTGCATAAGCAGGGACAACAACTATTGCAACAGGATGTTAAAGACGAAGAATGGGAAGCGTTTCTCAGTCAGCTTCAAGGATACTTCAATAAAGTCACAGATATTAATAAATCGGATTTAGCCAGGTACGTTTGTCATCGCCGTGCGGTACTTGATTTCTTATCAAAACAACTCAGTCTTGCGGATGATGGTAAGTATCGACGTGAGGAACGTGTTCATCAAATCATCTTTCCATTAAGAAAAACCTCAGACGAAGTATTATATAGTGATCATAATCTTTGGCTACTTGATGAAAAACTGGTTTATCAATCATTCTTAGCTTCAGATAAACCGCTAAGAAATAATCCGCAAGTGAGCACGAATAGCAGAAGAGAACCCGATCTAATTGCTTTTGATAAAGCGTGTGCTTTTACCATGGGTAGCGAGTTCCCATTCTCAGCAATCACCATAATCGAATTCAAACGACCAATGAGGGACAATTATAAGGCTGACGAAAACCCGTTCGTTCAGGTAAGGCAATACATGGTAGATATCCAAGAAGGTAAGGCACGGATGTCTGATGGGCGCGACATTCCCATAGGTAAAGACATACCTTTTTGTTGTTATATTGTTAGTGATATAACACCTACATTACAGCAACAGGCGTATGATTTCGAGCTTACTAGAACCCCGGACGGTCAAGGTTTTTTCGGATACAAACGTCAATATAACGCTTACGTAGAGGTGATTTCATACACTAAGATGGTGGCGGATGCGAAAAAACGCAACGCAGCGTTTTTTGACAAACTTGGTTTGCCTACACGGATTGGCCAATGAGCAATCAAAAAAGAAGACTCGAATTGACCTGGATCGGCAAGGAGAACCGGCCGAGGCTGGAGCCAAGGATATTGCTGGAGGACCCGGATAAATCCTACCATGCGCCGCACCGGGTGACGGACAAAGACATCTTTGACAACCGGCTCATCTTCGGCGACAACCTGCTGGCCCTGAAGGCCCTGGAGCAGGAGTTTGCGGGGAAGATCAAATGCATTTTTATTGATCCGCCGTATAATACCGGCGCGGCATTTACACATTATGAAGATGGCTTGGAGCATTCGATCTGGTTGTCCCTAATGAGAAATCGATTAGAGTTGCTTCGCGATCTTCTTTCTGACGATGGTTCAATTTGGATGACAATTGATGAGAATGAAGCACACTATTTAAAAGTTCTCTGTGACGAGATTTTTGGTAGGGTTAATTTTGTATCTAATGTTGTTTGGCAAAAACGCACATCACCCGATAACCGTCTTAGACTCGGTGATGCACATGATAGTATTCTGGTTTATTGCAAAAATAAATTAACTGGTAAAACAACCTTGAACCAACTGCCAGTGAGCCATGGTAGGGCTAAGGATTTTAAAAATCTTGATAATGATTCCCGAGGATCTTGGGCTTCCACGGACTTTACCGGCATGACAGGTCATGCTACGCCAAATCAATTTTATACAATTGTCTCACCAACGGGCCGGAAATTTCCACCACCACCTGGTCGATGTTGGGCAATTGCTGAAGAAACATTTAAAAAACTGCTTGCTGATAACCGAGTATGGTTTGGCAAGAGCGGCACTTCGCGTCCTCGTCTTAAACGCTTCCTAAGTGAAATGGAAGGTCAGAACGCGTGGACATGGTGGTCAAACGCAGAGGTGGGCCATAATCAGGAGGCTAAAAAAGAGATTGGAACTCTCTTTGGGGCTGATAATGCATTTGAAACGCCAAAACCAGAAAGATTATTACACCGAATTATACACATTGCTTCAAACCCCGGCGACCTCGTCCTCGACTCCTTCGCCGGTTCCGGCACCACGGGTGCAGTTGCCCACAAGATGGGGCGGCGCTGGATCATGGTGGAGTTGGGCGAGCACTGCCATACCCACATCATCCCGCGCATGAAAAAGGTCATCGACGGAACAGATCAGGGCGGCATCAGCAAGACCGTAAACTGGAAAGGCGGCGGCGGCTTCCGCTATTACCGGCTCGCGCCGTCGCTTCTGGAGAAAGACAAACGGGGCAACTGGATTATCAGCAAGGGATACAATGCCGCGATGCTTGCCTCCGCCATGGCGAAGCACGAGGGATTTGTCTATAATCCCGACGAGACCTTTTACTGGAAACAGGGGAAGTCCACAGAAAAGGACTACATCTTTACCACGACCAATTTCATCACCCTTGAGTATCTGGACAGCATCCATGAGGAGATGCAGCCCGATGAAAGTCTCCTGATCTGCTGCAAGTCCTTTCAGGAGGCCTGCGAAGACAGATACGATAATATCACCGTCCGGAAAATTCCCAACATGCTCCTTGGCCGGTGCGAATTCGGGAGGGATGACTACAGCCTGAATATTGCAAATCTGCCGTGGCAGTCAGAAACCGAAACGCCGGCGGACATTCCCGCCGAAATCAGGAACAAAGGGAAAAAATCAAAGAAGCCTTTATTAAAGAATCAACCGGGGCTTTTTGACAAGGAGGGCGAGTAGATGAACAGGATTGCTACCTCCATAAAGAACCGGTTGAGTCTCCGGTCTCCTCAGGCAGACAGCCTGGAAATTCTTGCGACGCTTGCCGATAAGCTTTCCCTGCAAAAGAACGCAGACCTGAAAACCGAATTGGAAAAAGTAAGAGGGATTTATCCGACCTGCGCGGATTTTGAGAGGAACTTTCCTTCATTGTGCTTTGCCCTGGCCACGGGCGTCGGCAAGACCCGGCTGATGGGGGCCTTCATCGCCTACCTCTATCTGGCAAAGAACATCCGAAATTTCTTCGTCCTCGCCCCCAATCTCACCATTTATAACAAGCTCATAGACGATTTTACCAACATTACCAGCCCGAAGTATGTGTTTCAGGGCATCGGTGAGTTTGTCCACAGCAGGCCGCGCATCATTACCGGAGACAATTACGAGGATGTCCACCAGGGGGAATTATTCAAATACGAGATCCACATCAATATTTTCAACATCGGCAAGATTAACGCGGAGACGCGGGGCGGCAAGTCGCCGAGGATCAAGAGGATGGCGGAGTGTCTCGGAATCTCCTATTTCAATTATCTCACCAATCTTGATGATCTGGTCGTTCTGATGGACGAATCGCATCATTACCGGGCAG
>Ga0172371_10013182_pt1 | contig 10796 bp, 6 predicted proteins | sample Lak12m_FD_114543 | JGI IMG/M metagenome (GOLD analysis project Ga0172371, IMG submission 114543) | Freshwater microbial communities from Kabuno Bay, South-Kivu, Congo - kab_022012_12m | ecosystem: Environmental > Aquatic > Freshwater > Lake | place: Democratic Republic of the Congo: South-Kivu... | reverse complement strand
GGCCGACATTCGTTCCGGAGTCTGCGGGGAATGTGAGGATGTACGGTCGTGCCGGGGGGGGGCGGGAGTATGCTACAAGTGCGTGGTGCAGGGGTATGGGGTTGAGCGCTGGGACTGGCCTGAGCCGCGCTGCCCTAGAGCCCCTCTGGTTGATTCTTCGAGTCGGTTCCTGTGAGGTTCGCAGGGGTGCGCTTTGATGTGCCACGGTGGGTCGCGGCTGCGACCAAGCGGGGCGGTTTGACTGGTCTGTGACGGGGCCGCCGCATTCTCGCGGCGATTCCTGGTGCTCGCGATTCCGCCTATTCGCGAGCCTGGGGAGCCGATGTTTCGATTCGACGGAAAGCCCTCGATTTGCCCTTGAGTGAGGCCGCAGATCGCACGTCTTTGCGACCCTACGACCGGCCCTGGACAGAATTCGGGCCGCTGTGGTAGCTTCGACTTGTGCGAACGCAAGGAGGAAAGCACCGTGACACGGACGGCGAAAGGCGTTGTGACGCCGACAGTCGTGCGCCGCGCAGCAGAGTTGGTTGCCTTGACGGCGACGATCGCCACGGCGGTAACGATTGCCGTTGCCGGGTGTGCGACGGCACGGGCTCCGGGCGTGGACGTAGCCTGCCTTGAACGGGACATCCGTTTCCTCTCGGATGACGCGCTCGGGGGACGGGGGCTCGGGTCCATGGGTATCGAAGCTGCTGCGGCTTACCAGGAGGCAGCGTTCAGGGCGCTCGGGCTGGAGCCGTTCGATGGCCGGAGTTACAGACAGGAGATCAAGTTGCAGATGTCCACGCCGGATCCGAAGGCCGCCGTGGTGTTCGACGGAGGGGAGGAGCGCTTTGCTCCGGCGCTTGGCCAGGACACCGTGGTGGTTACGCAGAACCAGAGCGCGCCGGCGGAAGTCGAGGCCCAGGTCGTCTACGGCGGGTACTTCATCGATGCGCCCGAAGTGCCGTGGGACGACGTCAAGGGCGAGGATCTGCGCGGCAAGGCGCTGGTCGTCGAGGTCAACGAGCCGGACAGCCGCGAAGGCGGCCTGTTCGACGGCACGGACATGACGTGGCACGGCCGCTGGGTGCGCAAGTTCGAGCTCGCGGCCAGGGCCGGCGCTGTCGGTATCCTCATCATTCACAACGATGTCGGCGCCGGCTATGGCTGGCCCGTGGTCAACGCTGGGTGGACCCGGGAGCAGTTCTTCATCCAAGGAGCACCGACGGCATCTCTTGGCTTCATGGGGTGGCTCTCGAACGCCGCGGGCGAGAGGGTGCTGGCGCTTGCAGGCGCCGACGCTGCCGCGCTCCGTGCGCAAGCGCAATCGCGGGACTTCCGACCCGTGCATCTGCCGCTCACCGTGCGGGTTCGTCAGGCCCCGCAGTTCCGCACCATCCGAACTGACAACGTGGCGGGGCTGCTGCGCTCGAACGACCCCCGGGCAGCGGGGCGGTACGTGGTGGTGTCCGCGCACTACGACCACATGGGGACTGTGTCCGTCGGGCAGGGTGAGGATGGCGTGTTCAACGGAGCGGTGGACAACTGCTCTGCGTCCGCCTCCATGATCAAGGTCGCGCGGATCCTCTCGCAAGCCACGGATACTCTGGCAGTGAACGTCTTCTTCCTTGCTGCGACAGCGGAGGAGGAAGGATTGCTTGGAAGCGACTGGTTCGTCCGCAATCTGCCCGTGCCGAAGGAGCAGGTGCTCGGGAACGTGAACTTCGAGATGACCAACGTGTGGGGGAAGACGAAGGACGTATACGCCATCGCTGCGCGTCATTCGGACATGGAGGAGATTGTGGGCCAGGCAGCGAGAAACCTGGGGCTGGAAGCGATCTCGGAGCGCGATGGGGAGAAGGGGTACTTCTTCCGCTCGGACCAACTGTCGTTCATCCGCCATGGAATTCCGGGCGTGTGGCTGCACGAGGGGGTCACGTCCGATGAGTCCTCACGGCACGACGTGAGCGCCAAGCGAAGGGAGTACGAGCAGCTCCACTACCACCACGTGACGGACGAGGTGAACGACGACTGGGATCTGCGCGGCACAGCGCAAATGGTCGAATGGGCCATCGAGACCATCCACGTAATAGGGGACCGGGAAGTTCGTCCCGCCTTCCACGAAGGCAGTCCTTTCCATGCGCCGAACCTCAATGATGAGCCAGCCAGCGGAACAGAATAGGGAGCAACCGACCCCAGAACCAGTTCGACCTGAAGTTAATTGGGTTCAGGTCGCGAGTCCCTACTTGGGCAACGGGATGTCCGGAGAGTAGATGGCGCAATTGGGGTCGGTGAAGGGATAGAGGCCGGCCGCAAGGGCGTGGAGGGCGACGAAGCGGACCTCGACCAGTTGGAGAGCGAGGGTCTTCTCGACGGCCAGCCGCTCCTTCTCTTTATTCTTCGCCTCGTCGGAAGCAGGGACGCGGTTGCACGCGGCGTCAGGCGTCGGTTCGCATTCGGTGAGCTTCGCCACGTCCTTGATGGCCCTCTTGTAGTAGCTCTCAAGCGTCTTGGTGAACGCTGCCTTGAGCGCATCCGCCGATTTGAGCACCGACCCGGGGTCCTTGAGCGGAAGCTCGGCAAAGACCTTGACCCCGCTGGGGTCCGTGATCGTCAGCATCGGCGTGCCGCCAATGATCGAACCGCCTCCGATCATGTACCACGCCGATACCAAGTACCCGTCCGTCGACTTGTGCCAGAAATCCACCACCAGGCCGAACGCCGGTTTCCCGTCCGGGTAGTACAGCACGCTCACCGACGCCTGCCGAGCCCCGGCATCCAGCTGGTCTACGGTCTGAGCCGCAGCATGCGCGCTTTCCCGCGAGACGGCTCGGACGAAATTGCCCAGCAGCCCCCACTCCTGCCGCGTCATCCGGATGCCCAGCTTCTCCAACGGAGTCTCGAAGCACGTCAGCACCTTGCCCGCGTGCAGCTTGTGCACGATCTTCACCTGCACCCCCGCCACTTCCGTCACTTCCGGAGGCTTCTCCGCGGCAGCCGCGGGCGACGAGCCGGAAAGCGCAAGCAGCGAGAGGACCAGAAGGCTCAGGCCCAAGTAAAGCATCGGTCCTGCGGCAGCCATCGAGCACCGAGCATCGACCATCGACCATCGACCATCGACCATCGACGAAAGAACACGCGGCATAGCCCCACCTCCAATCGACGCCCCGATTGTCGCCCATCCCCGGAGCGATGTCCAGCGACGCGTCCTGCTTGGTTGTGCACGGCGACCGGCGCGTCAGCCGCAGCGCCCCCGGCCCCTCGACTTGGCTCGGGACAGGCTGCCCCGGAAGCAAAGCGGCTCCTGCCACGCGGAGGATCGCCCCCCCCACGCTATGCGAGGTTGTCCAGGAACACCTTGAGAATCTGGCCGCGGCGCGCCAGCTCGAAAGCGCCCTCAGCAGCTACGAGCGGCACCGCGACCGCGCGCATCCTGGAGAGCATCTCGTACACCGCGGGCTTGGGAAGCCACTCCAGCGCCCTCTCGATCCTGCCGCACCTGGAGCCGATGACCGTGATCTCGTTCACCACCTGCGGCGCCATGTCCAAAGGCCGGGACGACGCGAATGTGGACTTCAAGATCAGCACGCCCTCCGGCTCTACGCGGGAGAGCGACTCCAAGTACCCTTCCGACGTGCCCGTGCAGTCCACGACCTCGGGGAACTTCGCACCATCGTCCGCTGCAACCCCCAACGGCCGGACGATGTCGAGCCGCTCATCGTGGTGCCCGCGCAGGAACACCGTATGCCCCGAAAGCTGCAGCACCGTTGCTACCAGCAGCCCGAGCTTGCCGTCTCCAACTACCAGCACTCGGTCGGACAACACCACCTGCTCCTCGATCCGCAGCGCCGCGGCCAGCGGCTCCGCAAACACCGCATCGTAGTCGCTGAGGAAATCGGGCAGCGGCACGAGGTTTGCCGCGGGAAGCGTGAAGTACTCCGCCATGCACCCGTCGTGCCCGGAGATCCCCAGCACCTTCCTGGCAGGACAGTGCCGCGCCTTGCCCGTGCGGCAGTACCTGCAGCTTCCACAGGGGATGTTGATCGAGCCGACCACTCGGCGCCCGATCATCGACGCGTCCGGGCTGTGCATCACGGTCGCCACGAACTCGTGGCCGGGGATCCCTTTGAATCCCATGTAGCCGTCAAGCAGCTCGCAGTCGGTCCGGCAGACCCCTGCAACCCTGAGCCTCAGCAAGGCGCTCCCTTCCCCAGGCGCGGGCTCGGCTACGTCCCTCACCTCCACCTTCCCCCCCTCCAGCCAAACCGCTTTCATCTCCACCTCCGCATCCAAGTGTCAATCCCCGGACCGGCACTCATCTCCGGCACTGTCGTTCCGCAATCCGCAATCCGCAATCCGCAATCCGCAATCCGCAATCTGCAACCTGCCTTCTGCAATCCGGGGCCGTCGCCTGGCACCGGCAAATCGCGATCGCGTTCGTCCTACCGTGGTCCTCTCGGACCGAAGAACAGGTCTGCTGCTGCGCACGAGTGCCGGGCGAGATTCGAGAAACTCACCCTCTCGGGCTCGACCTTCACCTCGCTTGTCCCAACGGCCTTTGCTTCCACGACCGTCTTGTCCTCACCGAAACGATCGCAGCATAGACTCGCCATGCGGCGCTCTTCTCCAAGGTTCAAGGCGGTCAGCCGGGTGGAGCCGTCCGCCCTTGAAAGCCAGAATGCGAGCGACGGCTCGTCCGATGTGTAGAGAGGATCGACTCTCGACGGGAGAGCACTCACGATCGCCTCGAACCGGGCGACGTCCTCTCTCGACCACCGGGTAATGTCGTCGCCTATGATCAGCAGGTCCGAAAGCGCCGAGACCGTAGTTGCCGCCAACTCCATCTCCCTGCCGGAGAGGCGCGGACCCCTGCGACGAACCAGCAGGCAGTCCGGATCCACTCCGAACAGGTGTCGGGCGAAGGGATACCGCGCAAGCGTATTCCTGACAGCAGGGAAGATACCCGTCAGCTCCGAGTCGCCCGTGGCCGTTCTTGCCAGCCCCGACGTGTCCCACGCGTAGGCCACGTCGGAAGAGATCCTCATGCCGTCCACGAGCCCGACCGCGGGCGCAAGCGGACATCCGCAGGCGAGGATGTAGCTGCCAGGCCCCACGGCCTTTCGAATGACCGCAAGCGCATTCCGGAACGCCTCGAATCGCCCCACGCCACGCGTCCATACCGCGGGACGAAGCGCACCTGCGTACATGAAATCCAGCTTGAAGAACCGGAAACCCATCCCGGCAAGCTCTCCAAACACCCTGGCCAGGTAGCTCAGCACCTCGGGGTGCCGAACGTCCAGAGCATAGAACCTGGAGCGCCACTGCGGGTTGAACCCCGCACACATGGGCCCTCTTCGACTGCGCAGGAACCAGTCCCGATGCTCCGCCACCAGGGTCGAGCCCGACTGGGCCACGAACGGAGCCACCCAGACGCCGGGGACGCGCCCCGCATCCAGTATGTCCGCACACACGCGGTCGATCCCGGCCCCGAACCCGCGCCTCGGCGTGAACCAATCACCTACCCGGGCCTGGTAGCCGTCGTCCACCACCACCAATCTCACCGGGTCCAGCCCCCGATGGGATGCGAGCACTCCAAGCGTGTCCCGTACGTACCCGGCGGTTATCTTGCGCTCCCGCTCGTACCACGAGCACCAGCCGACCAAGCGGTGCGCTCCCACGTGCTCCGGAGACGGGGCAGTCTCCCTGCCCTCTCTCACATGCTCCGGAGACGGGGCAGTCTCCCTGCCCGCTCCCGCCTGCTCCGGAGGCAACGCCGTCGCAAAGCCCGCTCCGCGTAACGCAGCGCGCCTGTCGACGCGTCGCCCCCACCATTCCAGGAGCATCGTCACGGTCTTCTCCGCCTGGATCTGCCACCCGCCGCAGGGGACGTGACCGCCCGGCTGGACCGGCTCGCCGTCCGTGTCGATGACCAGAGTCAGCAGGAACGACTTGCCCCTCGTGTCCATCCTTATGCGCTGGAAGTACTTCTGGTCGTGTGCGGCGACAAGCAGCGCCTCGTCGCCAATCCGGACAGCGGCCACCATGTCGGAAACCCGGGCAGCATCCCGGCGGGGCACCACAACGTCCTCTTTCATGCCGTAGATCGTCTGCTGCCTGGGTATGGAGATCCTGGGGGCCCGGGCGTCTATCGCACCTGCGTGGCTCCACGACTGCCAGCCGTTGCGGAAGTAGGCCATCGTCCCCGGGTCGTGAGCGCCGGGGTCGACCGGGTCCACGACCAGCACCAGCTCGATCGAATCGACCCACAATGGTCCGGGGGAGAGACTCGTCAGCGCAAGATTCATCTCCATGTGGTTGTCCGCGGCCGGAAGCAGAGCTTCCATCTCCAGGTGCACGGGACCTGCTTCCATGCATGTGTGCGCTCCCGCGACGTCCAGCCACCTGGTCGCACGGTCGATGTCCGCCTTGTGCTCCACGCACTCCGAGCCTTCCCTCATCCTGATCGACGCGGACGCGATCCGGGCGGTCAACGCGCTCCGGTGGAACCGCATGACCCTTCCGCCGACAAGCAGGCAACCTTCGTTTCCGTATTCTTGGCTCACGATCCACCCGTTTGCGCCGCAACCGACGGGGCGCTGCCCGCCCCCGATCCCTTAAATACATTAATGTAGGGGCTCCGCGCACGATCGAATAGCCACTTTTTGCCGAGCACTCGATAACTATGTGTTTGCAGAGGAGGGACATCAGTGCGAAGAGGGTTGCTGTTCAGCGTGTTGCACCTTGCCGGAGTGCTCCTCGGGTTCGGCAGGCCCGAGAGCGTGGCGCCCGCCCTGGCCGGGCTGCTGCTCCTCCTGCCGTGGATACGCCAAAGACGCTGGAGCGGGGCGATGCCGCTGGTATGGGCAGCCTTCGGGCTGACGGCCGGCATAGCCTCTGCTGCGATCTTCGTTTCACTCCGCCAAGAGGCGCCGGCCTGGATCCATCCACACGGAAGCGCCGTCCCGGTCTTCGCCACCGTGGAGACATTCGTCGAGCTGGCCCCCGACTCCGCCAGGTTCGTGGTCCGAGCAGATCCACCCTCCTCTCTTCGAATCGCAGTCACGACGCATCGCGACGCCGCGGTCGGGCTCCACCCCCTTGACCGCGTAGCGCTCCACGGACGCATTTCAGCCCCTCCTCCAACCTGCAACCAGGATGGGTTCGACTACGGGCGATGGCTCGACGCAGGGGAGATAAGGGCCGTCATGGCCGCACAAAGCGCCCACAAAGTTTACGCTCAGGAACCAAGCGGGCAGCGGGCACAACGGGCACACTCCATCCTCGTGCCTGGCCCCATGGTCGCCTTCCGCAGCGCGCTTGCAGGCATGCGTGACGCCATGCGTTCAGCGATTCTGGCCGGACACCTCGATAGCGATTCGGAGGCGCTGCTCATCGCGCTGCTTCTGGGCGAGCAGCGCGGGGTAGGGGATGAGACACGGAAGCTCTACAGCCGCACCGGCACCGCACACGTGCTCGCCGTGTCGGGCCTCCACCTGGCTTGCCTCGCAGCATTTGTGTTCCTGCTTGGTGCACCGCTCACGCTTCTCTTCCCCAAGGCAGCGGCACAAGGCCGAATCTCCCGAGCGAGGCTCCTTCTCGCCCTCTCCGTCTGCACGGTCTACCTGGTGCTTACCGGCGAGAGCCTTGCCTGCATCAGGGCCTGGATCATGATCGCAGGCTACTCCATCGCCAGGCTCCTCAACCGAGACTTCGACGTATGGACATGGATGGGGATCTCCAGCACTGCCATCCTCGCAGGTCGCCCCGCTGCCGTCTTCGATGCAGGTTTCCAGCTCAGCCTGTCGTCCGTCGGCGCCATCGCGTGTGCCGCCGCGATGCGCAGAGTGCTCTGGTGGACGGAGCCCATCCACCTCGACTTGGGCCCGCCCAAGGTGGCCGCTGCCAGGAAGTACATCGGGCAGGCACTGCTCGCCACCGGCGCCGCGACCCTGGGCACAATGCCGTTTACCTGGTGGCACTTCGGTACGATCCCACTGGCTTCAATCCCGGCAAACGTCGTGGCAGTGCCGGTGAGCTCGCTCATCATCCTGCCCGGGGCGATGATCCATGGAATCGTGCTCCGATGGATCCCCTGGGTCGGAGACGCCTCGCTGGTCCTGCTGGGCCATGTTCTCTTCGTCCTGAACGCTTCCCTGGACGCGTGGGCCGCTATTCTCCCCGCGGTGCGTCCCGCCTGGCCCGGGTGGCTGGCGGCCTCAGGTGCCGCGGGCCTTCTCTTCCTTGCCGCGTTCGGCTTGCGCTCCATCCCGTGGCGGGTGGGAATGGTCCTTTCGGCCGCTGCCCTCGTGTGTGCGCCGGTTCTATCGGCGGGCGATGGACCGCAGGTCCACTTCTTCCACGCGGGGGAGGCGGACGCAGCCCTCATTCGACTCCCTTGCGGCCAGGATCTCCTGGTCGACGCTGGGACGAAGGGCGCATCCTCGCGGGCAGTGGAAGCCAGGCTGGTCAAGTTGGGCATTCACCACCTGGACGCCGCAATAATCAGCCACGGCCACGCTGACCACTGGTCGGGACTGCCCGACATGGACGATCCCCCCACGATCGGAACCTTGTTCACCAATAACTCCCCACTTTCGATCCAAATTGCGGCCAGACTGGCCTCGCTCCATCCGTCCGACCGGCCCGCGCTGGAAACTCTCTCCGCTGGCGACGAGCTTGATCTATGCGGGGCAGCGGTGCATGTGCTGGGGCCGACGGGCCCGCAGGGAAAGCGGAACGACAACGACTTCTCCCTGGTCCTGCTCCTGGACCTCGGCAAACTCCAGGTGCTGCTCCCCGGGGACGTTCAGAGCCTTGACAGCATAGGCTTCCTCGAGAACGACTTTCTTGACAACAGAGATTCCCTCGGCAGTGACCACTTTCTGGTTGTCAAGGCCCCGCACCATGGACGTCGCTCACCCGCATTGCTGGCCGTGCTGACGGCGCTGGAACCTGACGTCGTGTTGGTCCCATCCGAAGGGCTCGACGTCTGGCGGGAAGCGTTTCTCGCGTTCCGCAGCCCGACGTCCCTGCCTCCGTTCTCACTGATTTCCGGCCAGGACGGCGCATTTTCAATCGGACTCGCATCCAGATCTCAACTTTTCTCTTGTGTGAGTGGTTGTAACTAGGTAAAGAAAAAGAAATCCTATATCAAGCGATTCAATCTTCGTCAAATTTGCGATCGCAAATCGTGCGCGACAACCCCTTGGGGTGAACTTTTTCTTGGCATTTTGCTATGTGACCCGGCAAACCGCGTGATTGCTTGATATGCGCCTGTTGTTGCAATTGGATACATGCTACATCTTGTGGTTCGCTTCCCGGCGAGTACCCATGCGGTATGGTTTTCGCTCATCGGCCGCAAAAAAAACTTGCTTGCGCCCTCACGCGAGCGGCGTATAGTCGGTCCCAGGGTTGAAAGGTGGGGAAAGGTGGATCAGCCGGAGGAAGCATGGCGGCACGTTTCATAGGGCAGAGCAAGAATCGCTTGGATGACAAGGACAGGGTCTTTGTCCCCGGATCTCTCCGGAAGGCGATCGAAGCTGCCTGGGGCAAGGAGCCCAGACTCGTGACGCATCTGAATCCGGTCGGCACCTGCATAGTCCTTGCGAGCGAGGAGGGCTGGCTCGAAGCCTGGGAGCGCTACAACCAGATGGAGTGGCATGACGAGTATGCTGCCCAGATGCGTCGTCTCCAGTCTTTGAGCGAGATCGTCCGCATGGACCGGCAGGGCCGGATTACGGTCCCCCCATTCCTGCGTGAGTACGTCGGCATCCAGGACGAGATCCTGTTTGTGGGCTGCGGAGATTACATCGAGCTCTGGAACCCCGAAGCCGGCAGAAAGATTCTGCAGGACACCTTCGCTTCGGCGAAGGACTTGATAAGCAAGGTAAGGGGTCGCCCGGGCGTATCGGGTGGGGGGACAGGCGGAGTACCGCCTTCGGGCGGTGGGGTATGAGCCGGTTTGAGCACGTAGCGGTTCTTCTCGACTCTTCCGTTTCAGCACTTCTCCCAACCAGGCCTGGTGTATTCGTCGATGCTACGGTCGGTGGCGGCAGCTTCGCTGCGGAGCTGCTGAGCCGGTCGGACGCCGGCGTCAGGTTGGTCGGGATGGATCTTGATCCCGATGCGCTTGGTGCCGCGGCAGAGAAGCTGGCCCCGTTTCGAGAGCGGGTGACGCTGGTTCACCGGAGCTTCCGGGAGGTAGGCGAGGTGATGAGGATGCTGGGGCACGAGAGAGCGGTGGGAATCATGGCTGACTTGGGAGTGTCGAGCCACCAGTTGGATGGAAGCAGGGGGTTCAGCTTCCACGTCAGCGGGCCGCTCGATATGCGCATGGATCCCTCGTCTCCGCTCACGGCCCGGTCCGTGATAGACGGTTCCTCGGTAGAGCGACTGGCCGATCTGCTTGCCCGGTACGGAGAGTTGCCGATGTCCCGCAAGGTGGCCGAGGCGATGAAGTCAGCGATGTCCGCGGGCCGGATGGACACGACGATGGACTTGGCTGCATGCGTGCGCTCGTACTTGCCCAGGATGGGGAACAGGGCCGTGGCCATGGCGATGCAGGCATTGCGCATGGCCGTGAACTCGGAGTCGGAGAGCCTCGAGGCTCTGCTGGCCGCGGGACCGGGCCTGCTCGAAGTGGGCGGCCGGCTGGGGGTAATCGGGTTTCATTCGCTGGAGATTGGTGCAGTGCGGCGGAGCTTCAGGGCGCTCTGCTCGACCGGGCATTTCCGGCTCGGGACGAAGAAGCCGGAAGTGCCGACCCGCGAGGAGATAGACGCAAACCCCAGGTCACACAGCGCGTCTTTCCAATG
>Ga0172371_10013180_pt1 | contig 10797 bp, 8 predicted proteins | sample Lak12m_FD_114543 | JGI IMG/M metagenome (GOLD analysis project Ga0172371, IMG submission 114543) | Freshwater microbial communities from Kabuno Bay, South-Kivu, Congo - kab_022012_12m | ecosystem: Environmental > Aquatic > Freshwater > Lake | place: Democratic Republic of the Congo: South-Kivu... | reverse complement strand
TTAAAAGTATCTATCCCAACCACTGATTTACCAAACTATCCGGCTTCAACGGTAAGCGGGCATCAAGGCAAAATACATTTTGCGGAATACGCCGGAAAGAAATTAATTCTATTTCAAGGACGAATTCATTTTTATGAAGGGTATGAGTTGTATCAGTGTCTGCTTCCGGTTCATCTTTGCGCTGAGTTAGGCTGCAGAGCAATCTTACTCACCAACGCCGCTGGCGGCATCAATCGTAATTTTGTTCCCGGTGATTTAATGCTGTTAACCTCCTTCAATTATCTTTACCTTAAAAAAGAATTAGCTAATGCTCTCGGAGTTTCGGACTTTACAACGAAAAATAATTTTGTTGATTGCCCATCTTCTACCATGAATAGTGCAATCCGGACCGCCGCGCTTGAAGAAAAAATTCCTTTGAAGGAAGGAACATATTGGTACACAAAAGGGCCATCATACGAAACACCCGCCGAGATTGAAATGATGCACAAAATGAATGCTGACGCGGTTGGAATGTCCACCGTTCATGAAGCGGTTTACGCTGTTTCTAAAGGGATGCAATGCGCGGGAATATCGTGTATCACCAACTTTGCCGCCGGTATTTCTAAGCAGAAACTTTCTCACGCCGAGGTAACGGAAACAGCAAACAGAGTTAAAGGAAATTTTGAACGGTTGATTAAGAAGTTCATTGAATTGAGTCTTACCTGAGTGAAACTTAATCACAGTTTGATTTATTACCACTAAGACACTAAATCTTCTTCGATTCCTCAATAATCCGGCACCCCGCTCTTTCCGGATGATCTGCAACCAATTGATCGCTTCCCACTTTCCACATGGAAAAATAAATAAGAAAATCTCCAACCGCCGTTATTAGAAATAACATTCCAAAAACAAACGACCAAACATTACCGGTAAAAAGAGAAATTAGAAATGGTAAAACTCCGAGACAAAATCCGGGGGCGAGTAACGCTATTCTATATACCTTTGCAGTAACCGGTTCACCACAATGCGCAAATGGAGTTAGTGTTTTTAGATTAAAACCAAACTTGATCCTTTTCATCGGAATTTTAGCAAACATAATCCATACGGCTGCGTGAATGAGTTCATGCAAAACTATTCCGGTAACAAACAAAAGCACGAGTAGAAGAAAAGATTGTGTTTGACGAAATGTCGAAAAGATTTTTTCCGTTCCCCAAAAAAATTTATACGGATACCATGCGGCGAGAAAAAGTATAAGTGCAATTGGCAGCGAATAAATATTTGCCTTCCATAAAGTGAAAGAAAAGTCTGTCCCGGCCGGGCGCGAATTCTCTTCCGTTTCCATCACAACTTCATCGAAAGCTGAGCCGCCGCAACCATAACCGCTGTTTCTGAACGAAGTCGATTTTTCGTTAATCGAAAGAGATGCGATTCATCAACACTCTTCAGTTCAGTATCGCTTAATCCCCCTTCAGGTCCAAAAATAAAATAGTAATATTCTTTAGCGCCGGGTTGAAATGCAGATAATTCTTTTTCGGCATTTTGTTCAAAAACAATTTTCTTTCCCTCGTACGTTACAAGTTCCGTAAAGGAAGTAACGTTGACAATCTTGGGCAAAAAACTTCTGAGCGATTGTTTCATTGCGGAGAGAAGAATTTTTTCCCACCGCTCTATTTTATTCGATTTAGCTACAGTCCGTTCCGATTCAAAAATTATAAAATTGGTAATCCCCAGCTCAACGCATTTTTCAAGCGCGAATTCAAACCGCTCGGGATTCTTCAACTTGGGAATGCAGAAAAAAATATTTTCAAAATGATTTTCAAATGCCTGCGTCCCGGTTATTTCAACTTCTGCAAAAGTTTTTTCAATTGTTTGAATTTCCGTCGTATAAATTTTTCCGCAGCCATCGGTAACAAACAGCTTTTCCCCTACACGGTGCCGCATCACTTTAGAGAGATGAGCAAATTCATCCCCTTCAATTATTAAATTGTTTCCACTGAGCGCAGCGGGCGGAGCGTAATAAAGTTCTATGTTAGAAAGAAATGCCAAGGTCAAACACCAATTCCGGTTTTCCAAGTTCATTTATTGCGTACTCAAGACGGGCAATATTATACGGCAGCACCAACCCCGTCAGACCAATTCCGTAGCCTGAATAGGCGTGCGAAAAATTAATAGGTTTCCCGCGCATCTGAGTAATACCGCCGTCTGCAAAAAGCTGCGCGTAAATTTCAACGCGGTAACTCAACAACGCTTCCGGTATCAATGGTAAATCAAAATGAAGATTGATTTCTTTTAAGACCGGGAATTTGAATTCAAGCTGCGACATGTAAAGATTATTCCCTTCGGACCGCTGCGTGAAATGTCCGCGGACTCGCTCATTATACCCGAGAAAACTATAATCATAAAAAGGAATTTCCTTACCAAACGTTTGCCGTGTTACAAATCGCCACTTTGACGAAAGGTCTTTATACACGGTTCTGTATTCGCGGAAGTCGGCGAGAAAAATGTTATAGTCGATTCCTTCATTGCCAAATCCTTTTTTCAAATAATCGGTATGAAAGAAAATTCCGTCTTTGGGAAATTGCGCGAGGTCTCTTGAATCAAAATAGTAACGAAAACCCAAATAGGGGATTCTGTCTATCCGCGAAGATGAAGCGTTTACTTGTTGAATATATTTGGGTGATTCAACATACGAGAACCCTCCATAAACATCCGCTTTGTTAAAAAGATTAAATCGTTTCCCGACGGCAATTTGTCCCGTTACAAATTTCTGTTTGAATTTTTCACCGTAAAAATATTCGGCAAACGCGCTTTTATTATTTTGATTTACGTACGCGAAAAAGGCGTCAAAGTAAATTGCTTCTTTTCTGAACCAATAAGGCTTTGTGTATTGAAGAGAGAACGATGGATCATAGCCGATGCTGAAAGAAGTTCTCAGCTTTTCATTCATTCCCCGGAAGTTCATAACAAGCAGATCAATACCGTATGTCGCTTTCTTCCAATCGCGGTCACGGAGCGCCAAAAAAGGAATCGGCCAGATGTACCAGCTTTCACTCACTTCAATAATGAGCGTGCTCTTGGGTTCCGTTGTTTTGGGATAAAGTTTTACGTTGGTAAAAATTCCCAAACTGTAAATACGCTCTCTGTTGTAGCGAAGCTTAGTTGAATCAACCGTTTCGCCTTTCGCAAAAGTTAATTCAGTTAAAATAATCTCCGGTTCAGTAATATCATTTCCGACAATCGCTATGGAATCAACTTGAAACGGAGGGAAATTAAATTCCGGTTTTGATGTGTGCGGTTGTCCTTGTACGGACGATTGGAAACAAACCAAAAGGAACGCGCACGCGGCAATACCAACTGAAAAAATTGAGTGAGTTTTTTTAACCACAGTTTCTCAACTCAATTGCTACGCATTTATTCTGAATGGTTGGGATGTTGTTTTGCTCCGCAAGTGAAGCGGCTTCGTCATTCCAAATACCCAACTGGAACCAGAGATATTTCGGTTTTATTGCAAGAACATCTTCCATGATATTCGGAATTTTATCCGAACTCAAAAAAACATCTACCAGATCGACTGTTTGGGGAATGTCTCTGAGCGAAGCATAAACCGGAATACCGAAAACTTCTTTCAATTTCGGATGCACGCCTACAACATTATATCCCCTTCGTTTCAACAAGTCGGCAATCCTTCCGCTGTCTCTTTCCACTTTATCGGAAATACCGACCACCGCAACGGTTTTTGATTCTTTTAATATTTTACAAGTTAGTTCCAAGATCAATCTCTTTCATGGTTAATAATTTTTATGGGAATTCAAAGCAGTGCAAAATTAAGAAAAAAAGCCGACTCGGAAGAATCGGCTTTACGAATAATCACACACGAATTTAAAAGAATTCTATTTCAGTAAAATTAATTTTTTCGTATTTGTAAACTTACCCGCGGTTAACGTGTAAAAGTACATTCCGCTTGCAAACCGCCTACCATTTGTTGTAAACTGTGCATTGTAACTTCCGGATTCTTGCCATTCGTTTACAAGAGTTGATACTTCGTTTCCCAGCATATCGTAAACTTTTAAAGTTACAAACCCTTTTGCAGGTATTTGATAACTTATTTCTGTACTTGGGTTGAAGGGGTTGGGATAGTTTTGTTGTAAACCAAATTCTGTAACTTCGGTTTGGTTATCTTTCCCGTTGGCTGTTTTCCACAATAAAGTTGGGTGACCATAAACTTTTGATTCATCGCTACAGATAGACTCTTTAGCAGTATTATCAACAGCTGCTACTTTATAATGAATGTAGTTTTTACTGTCCCACTTCGTACCTTGAACCACACTATAATCCGTCCATGAATAACTTGAAACATTTTGTACATGCGGAACCGTCGCGATTTGACCCCAACCGGTTTCTCCTTCTACCATGTAATAGATTTTATATGATGACATATCTGTTTCTAAATTTGCTTCCCAAGTTATTTTGGGGTGACCAGAATCCCATACTGCTTTTAGATTTTGAGGTTTAGATGGAGCTGTTTGTAAACTGTTTGAATAATAAACATTAACATGCATAGTTTCATTAATGTTATCAACGATTTCAAAAGTAACCGTATTGGAAGCCGGATTACTTGCAGGTGAAAATAACTGGTTATAACCAATCTTAAAAAAATCGCCACTCTCCCCAAGACTATTTGGATGACTTTGTTCTCCGTTTGTTGTCTGTACTTTGAACAAATTTAGTTCATCGTAACCATTAATGGTTCTGTTTGACTTAATTTTTTCAAATGGATAAACTAAAGTATAACCACTTCTTTTCCAATCCCATCGCCCATCCGCACATTCAATATCAAGTGGTTTGCCAAATAGTTGTGGATTAAGGGTTTTTGAAATTAATAAACCTGTTCCAGGGGACATTAAAGGACCTTCGTTATAACTTTTCCAACTATTTTCGTAGTAATTGCTCCCTTGCCTTTTTTCTAAATAATAATATTGAACGGGATTTGACCCGGGTATCTTTATCTTGAATATATTCCCATTAGCAAATGCATCAGTCAAACTTATATTCAGAGTTTCTGCTTCTATATCAATTGGGCCAATCCAACCCAGAATGTCTCTCTCGTATGCATTCATCAAACTACTCCCTCCATCCCCATCCATTAAACCAAAGTGATGAACCCCATATAAATGGGTGTAACCATTTAATGAAGAGCCGAATAAATAATGACCAAATTCATGTAGTATTACTGGTAGTCCCCCATGTAAATCAGTTACTCCACTTTGAAACGTTCCAGAACCCCATTTGGAGGCTTTAATTAATTTTCCATCAAAAGATAAAGTTGTTCCACTACCAAAAGTTTCTCGATTTCCTGTTAGGCCAGCAATCCCTTGATATGTACTACCATCTAAAGCACTTATGTTTGCGAATCTAAAGCAAATCTGAATCATATCCACGAAACCATCGCCATCGTTATCATAGTCAGCAAAGTTTATGTTGTATGGAGCTTGGTTTATCGCAGTTAGTATTTCTTCTGTGAGATAACCTATGTGTTTCCCACTAGCAATGGAATAGTAATCTTGATTATGCTCTGGTTGATAATAGACCACATCTCCGAAAACATTAAAGAGGCCATTTGACATTAACTTGTAGTAACCACTAATACTTGGATTTGGATAAGAAGTTTGAACAGTACTGGAGATTATGTTTGAACCCCAATCCGGCATGGAATTTAAGGTATGTGGCCAAAGATTAGTATATGGAGACAAATCAAAATTATCATCCGAGAACTTACATAAAACGACAAGTGTTTTAAAAGATCCTATATGGGGAATTGTAGGATTAACGTAAGTCTGTTCTATTTGGCAAAATTCATCAGTTTGTTGAGACAAAGAAGTTTCAACAAAAGAGAGAAACATCATTAAAAAAAGAACCTTTTTGAACATGTGAACCTCCGTATTTATTTTAATAATACTAATTTTTTACTAGTAACCTGGTAACCAAATTTTAATGTATAGATGTAGATCCCGGAAGCAAGATAGTTTGCGTTAAAGTTAACTGAATATATACCGGAATGTTGCACTTGTTCAACTAAAGATATTACTTCTCTTCCTAATAAATCGAATATTTTTAAGGACACAAAATCGGTTTCATTTAAAGAATATTTTATTATTGTTGTTGGGTTAAACGGATTCGGATAATTTTGATAAAGCTCAAATACCTTGGGAGTACCACGTTTGTTATAAATTGAAGTAATAGTAGTGTCACCATAAACCTTCCCATTAATTACAGCACCAACAAGATTATTATAATAAAATTCACCTGTCACACTAGTAAGTCCCAATCCGTGTGCAAAATTATAGGAGTCATTGGTCAAGTCAGGATATAAAGAATAATGAATTTCATCATAGCTTTTATTATCAAAAACATAACTAGCGCTAGAAAATTCAGAAGAGAAGGTGTCACCTAAACATGAACTAAATTTAATTTTTCGAACAATTGTAGAATCAAGTTTATGCCAACTCATAACATTTTCATTGTTATAACCTTCAAACCTTTCAAAAACAATTTCTCGGCTTGGATAAGGTCCCCCTACTTTTTGATGTTCAATTACTTTGTAAATATTATTGTCGGACATTAATGTATCACTAATTACCTTATTAGTTGTCGTAATTTCGAATACTCCTTCATATCCTTCGTATTTCCAAAAATCACCTATATGCAGTGGATAATATTCACTCCAATCGACTTTTTGCCTCTTTACTAATAAATTGCCATAAGTAATTCCATTTAATGACCCGCCGAAAAAATTTCCCGTCGGACCTTCATCAAATGAATATGCTTTTCCATAATAATAAGTCATCCCAAATTTTTCAGTAACTGTTTCGGTTCTTTCATACCCGCCATCTTTGTTGTATAAATAAAAATCTATTGCCTGTAAGGTATCTCCAAAACCAATAACTGTATATTTTTTTGCCACTTCCCAATAGCGGTCGGTGTAAGGGGATGCAAATTTCTCACCAATTCCTTTACTGAAATCATATCGTAGTTGATCTTTGCCATTAAAGAAATAATAAACATTTCCTATAGAATCTATTCTTTGTAATTCACAACTATCCGCACGTTGAATACTATTTGCACATACTTCATAAATAATTTTTTTGTACATATAGTCTCCAATAACTGAATCACCCATAACCTCTTTCGCAAGAGAATATCTCATTGAACGTTTGTTGCCCATAAATGTTACTGTGTCCCCTTCAATGTATTCCCAGAAGTCTCCGGTCTTTAAGGGATAAAAATCAGTAGTAACTCTTTGATCTATAGTAGGGTATTTCTCGAGTTTTTGAAATAGAGGAGTAGATTTGTTTGATTGTGTTTCTTGGAGAAAATTCCGTTCTTTTGTTTGGGCACTAACAAAAACAGTAAGCGTTAGCAATAACACACAAAAGAATAAAAAGTGATTTTTAAAATCGGGGCATTTTATATTAAGGATAGAATTTGGATTGAAAATGTTATTATTTGAATTTTCTAAAAGAAATCTTTTGTAATTACTATGTGATGCAATAACTGACATTTAAACCTTTTAATAAAACAAAATTTAAACTTCCCTACAAAGGCAAACAATATTGTAAAAAAACATTATACCATTCTTTTCGTTTATTAACATAAATAATCGATTACAAAAAGGCAACAAGAAAAAAGTTAAATATTTGAAAAATTTTAATTTCTGCCAGTTTCTCTTGCTCACATTAATTAGTGCTCTAATATGAAAAACAAACAACTACTTGACATTTCATTATAGTAATGTGAAAAATTATTCCATGGGGAAGAACCATTCGGAGCAGCATTAACGAAAATGTTTGCCCAATCGGGATAGGTATTTCTTGCCCAACCGTTAGTGGTTGTATTTGGATCATCTAAAAACTGAGCAAAGACTATAAATACTTTTATTGTCCCGCTTGTGGGGATACTGTTACCTGTAATGTTTGCGGTTGTGCCACAAACGTCATCATCCGAGGCAAAAAGACTATTTGTAAAAAACACATTTAGGAAAAAACTCAATACTACAGTCAAACTAAATAATTTTGTTTTCATTATAATTACCTTTTATTTTATTAAAACCATTAGTTTTGTTATATTTTTAGAACCAGTTATTAATGAATAAAAATAGACCCCCGTGGGCAAGTTGTTTGCAGTAAACTTAATCGAATAATGCCCTGCATACTTGTAGTCATCTTCAAGAATAGCTAATTCATTGCCAAGAACGTCAAATATCTTTAATGTAACCCAGTTTGCTTTTTGTAATGAATAGCTTATTGTCGTTTCGGGATTGAAGGGATTTGGATAATTTTGATAAAGATTTATTTGTGTTGGCATATAGGTAAAATTATCCTTAACCTCAACGATAGTTCCGTATTTTTTGCCGTTGATTATTGCACCGGTTAAATGACGGTCAGGAGATTCACTCAAGTTAACTACAGTCCCGAATTTATCGGCTATTATTTCACCCCAAAATAATTCTAGATATTCGACTTTTCTACTCATTACTGTATCGCCCCAACACAACACCCAAGCTGAATCATAAATTAAAGTGGTTTTAGGTCCACTAAAAAAATAGTGATCACTAAATGAATATTTATAGGAAGTATATCGTGTGTGGTTTGGTAACTCCAAACTATCAAGAAGTAATTCATCAAGTGTATCATTATCTTCATTAATATCCCCAAAATCAAGCATGTAGGAATTACCGGTAATACTATCATTTCTTTCCCATGAAATAAATTCAGTGAGTCGTGGATATAGATCATTCGCAAATGATATTTTTTTAAAATATTTTTTGCCATTGATAACGCTGTCTTGTATAATTCTTGTCGTTAAGTAAGAAGGAGATGTATAATCAATAAAATAATACTGCCAAACATCACCTACGTGAAGTGGATTATATTCATGTATTTGATTATTGTAATTTTTCTTAAAGCTTTCAGGGACAGATTCAATAAATTTAATTTCACTTTGTGCAATTAATTTTAATGAACCAGCTATTATTAAAAATGCTACTATATTTTTCATTTATTCCTTCGAATAATTAAAATGTTTTTAATTCTTATAATTAAATAAACAAACGATTTTCTTTTTTTGAGTTATATAAAACCGGTCGGGTAGTTTTGGTGAATGAAAGATAGGTTGAATAGCCCCCTGCTGGAGTTAAATTGAATAAATGTTCTTGTAAAAACTTCGGGAGTTTCATAAGTGAGAGGAAGTAAAAGGAAGAATGCATTTACCAACATCTTTCCCTTCCACCGCCACTGAGAGAAAGAGAGAGAGTAAAAACTATGCCAACTATATTAAGTGAAGTTCCCAAATTACCTTCGTTAGATATCAGTTAAAATAATCTTATCAAATATTTTTTTTATAAGTCCGTCTGTGTGAGGTATATGAGCGTTGTGTTAATAACCCGCATATAATTCATACGGTTTATGTATTAATTATTTTATTCTGTGTCAAACATAGAGTCTTATTTATTTAAAGTCAACTCAAACAAAAAATAGCACCTCTACCATACTCAAAACACCAGAGGTTTAGACAAATTATTATAACCGGCTGCAGATCACTGATAACTTATTTCCATCGCCAGTTATTTAAGTAAAATAAATTTCTTCGTATCCGTAAACTCCCCCGCTCTTAATTGATAAAAATAAACGCCGCTTGCTAATTCGTAATTATGAATTCCTAATTCGTAATTATGAAATCCCGCATTTTTTTCTTCATTCACCAGAGTAGCTATTTCATTCCCAAGCAAATCAAATATCTTTAGCGTAACAAAACTGTTTACTGCCAAATGATAACTAATAACCGTGGTCGGATTGAACGGATTAGGATAGTTTTGTGCCAGATAAAAATTACCGGGCGTACTTTCTTCTTCATCTTTTATTGCCGTGAGTTTATCATTCCTAAAATAGCTGAACGTTCCTTCGTAATTCCCAAGCACAAGATCAAAGTCGCCGTCATTATCAAGGTCTGCAAAAGCCGGCGCCGCATTTTGATCAACGGTAATGCTATCAGTAAGCGTCACATCTTCCACCCAGCTTGTAGTTTGATTGTAATAAAATTTTACTTCGCCTGAAATATTTCCAACGGCTAAATCATAATCGCCGTCTTTATCAAAATCGCAGAGAGTCGGAACGGCGTCGCTGCCCGCATCTACTCCAGAAAAGAAACCTGGTATTTCAAACCAATCGGCAGAATCCGCGGTTCCAATATTTTCGTAAAAAGAAATCGCGCCGCTTTCTCTGCCAACAATCAGATCCAAATCATTGTCTTTGTCAAAATCGATCAATCGCGGAACCGCAAATCCATCAACGAGAATAGTCATCGCAGTTGTAACAGAAGGGAAACCGCTTGCGGTTTGTACATGAAGATAAAGTTTACCGGTAAAGTCGCCGACAATCAAATCGGGTTTACCATCGTTGTTCAAATCGCCGACAGCCGCGGCCGAATAAATTGAATGCTTTACGTTTGTTAAGAATAGAGAGTTTTCTTTCCATGCCGGATTAGTTTTAGTTCCAACATTTTCAAAATATTTTATGTTCCCAAGCTGAGTTCCCGTAATCATATCTAAGTCGCCGTCTCCGTCAAAATCAAACAGCACCGGAGAACTTGCGCCGCCGATATCAATAGTGCCGCCAAACACCGTTGTATTTTCTTTCCACGTTGGTGCGGCATTTGTTCCGGCGTTTGTGTAATAGAAAATTTGTCCCGATGCGGTTCCAAAAACTAAATCGTTCTTACCGTCGCCGGAAAGATCAGCTACCGCTGGCGAATTCCAATAGGTTG
>Ga0172371_10013179_pt1 | contig 10797 bp, 7 predicted proteins | sample Lak12m_FD_114543 | JGI IMG/M metagenome (GOLD analysis project Ga0172371, IMG submission 114543) | Freshwater microbial communities from Kabuno Bay, South-Kivu, Congo - kab_022012_12m | ecosystem: Environmental > Aquatic > Freshwater > Lake | place: Democratic Republic of the Congo: South-Kivu... | reverse complement strand
TGGTAGTTGGCGATCGCGGCTGCCAGGTGCGTTTTTCCGCTGCCATAGGTGCCGAGGAAGACCAGCCAGCCTTGCGGATCTTCAGAAAAAGCCTGGGCAGCCTTGATGGCTTTGTCTAGCGATTTTACCTCTTCCGCAGGCAGATCTTCATCACTGCGGTCGGAGATGTTCCCGAAGGTCTGGTTGGCGTGCAGACCGAGCGATGAGAGCTCCGGGTTGCCATTGTCGTCCATCGGTCGGCGGTAGTCGGGCGCATGGATCCGGATGATGCTGACCAGTTCCGGGTCTTGCAGGCGCGAGCGGATGCGTGGCTCGATCTGCTCGAGCGAAAGGTTGGTCGTCACCACCAGCGGCAGGTGGTTGATGTAACGGTAATTGATGATCTGAAACAATTTTTCCTGAGCCCAGTCGGTGGCGTTCTGGGTCCCAAAATCATCCAACACCAATAAGGTTGCATTGCGGATCTCCTCGAAGCGCTGCTCAAAGGTGGTATCTTCGGCATCGTACGCAAAGCGCAGGGTATCCAGCAGGTCGGGAACGGTCAGGAAAAGGGTGGGAACTCCCATGCCGACCGCAAAATTGGCGATGGCTGCCGCCAGGTGGGTCTTGCCGCAGCCGAAATTACCCAGGAGCAACAACCAGCCATGCAGGTTCCCGGCATACTGGCGGGAGCGGTTGAAAGCCAGCTCAAGCGACTTGCTGTGAGCCTCGCCCAGACCGATGCGCCCGTGGGGCTCGAAAGTCTCAAAGGTCAGGTCGCTCAGGTCATCGAGATGGCTGAGAGAGAAGAGACGCTGCCGGATCTGCTGCGAGACGTTCGCCTGCCGGCAGGTGCAGATCTCCAGCTTGCCAAAGTTGGGATGTCCCAGTGGCAATTCCCGGCGCAGGTAACCGGCTCCTCCGCAAAACTGGCAATCCGGGTCACCCAGGCTGTTAGTGCTCGATGTAATCGGAGTATTTGCCTTCGACGTACTTTCGGCGATCTTCTTCAGGGTCTCGTCCAGTTTGTTCTTTGGCATTCTCTTTCTCCTTCCTGTTGCGCAGGATGGCTTCCACATATTTCCAGTTGCGTTTATTGCGACTTACAGCTTCAGCGAAGGCAGCTTCGACCTGGTCTTCAGAGTAGATCTTTTCGGCATCCTTGAGTGCGTCCGCCAGCATGGGCGTCAGCGGGCCGATGTGGGTTTCATACAGCCGGAAGATATTGGGACGTTCGGGCGGAGGTATGGAAGCGGTCCGGGCCGCGGCGCGCCATTCCTCTTTTTTCAGAGCTTCAGCAGCCGCCCGGCCACGCGGCGAATTCAGAAAGTAGAACCCTCCTTCTTCATTCTCCACCCGCAGCAGGCTGCCCCTTTGGACGGTTCTTTCAAGGGCTGCTTCCAGGTGTGGGCGGTCGATCCCGGCCATGAAAGCCGGGTCTGCCATGATCTCGCTCTGGCACAGGGAGCGTGAGCGGCTTTCCATATGGGCGATGCGCCACAACACGTAAAGGGTCACCTTTAATTCATCCGTGTCTTCCAGGTCGTTCAGGAGCTCCTGAAAGAACGAATCGGGGATCTGGGTCAGGGTTTCTTTATCTGAAAATCCTTTGAACGATTTCATATTCTTTCCAGGCAGTGGTCATCCAAATGGGGGAGAGGAGCAGCTTTCCCCAAAAAAGAATTATTTCAAGATCCTGCAGGAGCCGGGTTGGTAGCCCTGTTTGCACTCTCAGTTGAAGATCGGATCATTGGCTCGGGTATCGATCCGGTCCGCATGAGGTCTACTGGTTCAGGTCAATGGTGTGGGTGGCGGCATCTACGAACTTGGCCAGGCGCGTAAGGAAGACCAGTTCCACGTTCCCGGTGGGGCCGTTGCGATGTTTTGAGATCATGATCTCAGCCACATTTTGCTTGACCGATTCCTTCTCGTACTGGTCGGGGCGATAGATGAACATGACGATATCTGCGTCCTGTTCGAGCGATCCGCTCTCGCGCAGGTCGGAGAGCACCGGGCGCTTGTCGGTGCGTTGTTCCACCGCCCGTGAGAGCTGGGCAGCCGCCAGGACAGGCACATTCAGCTCACGTGCCAGCACCTTCAGATTGCGGGAGATGTATGAGACTTCCTGGACGCGATTGTCATTGCGGGTATCGCTGCTCATCAATTGCAGGTAATCGACAACCACCAGGTCAAGCCCATACTCCATGTGAAGGCGGCGACACTTGGTGCGCAGTTGCATGGGGGTCAGGGCTGGAGTGTCATCCAGGAAGATCCTGGTATCTGAAAGGACTTCAACTGCCTGGGTGAACAGGGGCCATTCTTTGTCGTCGAGTTTGCCGGAACGCAGTCGCTGCGAATCGATGCCTGTTTCCTGTGAGATCAGGCGTTGAACGACCTGCTCGTTCGACATTTCCATCGAGAAGATGCCGACCTTCTTCTTATGGGTCAGGGCGGCATTGCGGGCGATGGATAGCAGAAAACCGGTCTTGCCCTGGCCCGGGCGTCCGGCAATGATCAGAAGATCGGAGGGTTGCAGACCGGTCAGCATGCTGTCGAGATCTTTAAATCCGGTCGGAACACCGACAATGTCCTCCGGACGGCGCGCCAGGTCATCGATCCGGTCGTAATAGTCGGACAGCACTTTGGCGATCGGCTCGACATCATGTTTCAGGCGCCGCTCGCTGACATTGAAGACTTCTTTCTCAGCCTGCTGCATGACCTGGTCGACCAGTTCATGCTCGTCATACGCCAGGGTGGCGATCCTGTTGGCGGCAGTCAACATCCTGCGGCGAATGGCAGTCGCCTCGACAATATGCCCGTAGGCCTCGGCGTGCATGGAGGTCGGCACCTGGTTGAGCAAGGCTGTCAGGTAGGCCGGACCGCCGATCTCGGACAGGTGCCCCATGTTCTCGAGGTCGCTGGTGACAGTCAGAAAATCGAGCGGGATGCGCTGCTCGTGAAGTCGGTTGAAGGATTCCCAGATCCAGCGGTGCCGGATAATGTAAAAATCCTCGGCTTGCAGGAACTGAGCCAGGTCATAATACACTTCCGGGTCGATCATGACCGCGCCAACCACGGCCTCTTCGGCCTCACGGCTGTGGGGGATGGTGGTGGAGGTGAAACTGCTTTCAAGACTTGGGGTATCGGTCATGGGGTGCCTGCTATGGAAGATCCGGATCAGGTGGGTAATATGGGACCGGGATCATCATCTGGTGGATCACCCAGGTCCAGGTTCTCCAGGAAATCGTCAAAAATGGAGAGACGTTCCTGCTCTTCGGGTGTGGCGGGGACAGGCGGATTCGTTTCATCAGTCTTGCCGGTCTCATCCGGGACCGGCGGATTGTCATCCTGCAAGTCTGGTTCCGGTACGATGGAAGCAATGTTCATGACCGAGGCATATACCATGATCGGAATATGCGCCCGCACCGCCAGGGCGATGGCATCCGAACAACGGGAATCTATGTTGATGATCTGCCCGTCAAGTTCGGCCACAATATTTCCGTAGAAGATATCATCTTTGAGCGATTGGATCTCGACCCGCACCAGCAACGCCTTGAAGGTTGCAAAGAGATTTTTAAGGAGATCATGGGTCAACGGGCGATTGACTTCCACTTCCTGCAGGGCGACCGTGATGGCTTCAGCCTCATAGGGACCGACCCAGATGGGCAGGTAACGCTCGGTATCCTTCTCCCGCAGGATGATGATGCGCTGGGGGGACATCAAACTAACGCGAACACTGTCGAGTGTGACTTCGATCAGATCAGACATTTGAACTCCTAAAAAACCGGTTAAAGGTGATGCAATTCTATCATAATGAGGGGGAATCTTCTTTTAAAAAACCCGAGCCGATCATCTCCCATGATCGCAGGCAGGATGCAGCCCCGGCTTATCACTCCTTTCCATACCCTGGATCCGGAGATCTCAGGCAGAATGCTCAGGGAGTCTTGCTTACTGTGGAATAGTTGAATTCGAGGCTATTCCCAATGTTCAAAGTCTCAGTGAAGTCATATTCGCTCGAACCATGTATGTTCGAACGATAAAGGATGTGTTTGGGTAAATAGAAAAGAGGGATCGTGACAACCAGGTCCGCGTAAAGGTCCTGGGCATCTCCATAGAGATCGGATCTTAAGACTGGATCGGGCTCCGCACCTGCCTGGGTCAACAGGTCAGCCAGTTGCTGGGTCATGCTGTTGATGGGTTCATAGGAAGGTGGATAAATGGTGCTTTCCGCAGCCCGGGTGACATTGGTCCCATACCCGCCAGAAAAGACAAATGGTTCCAGGAAGTTGGAAGGGTCAAAATAATCCATGCCCCAACGCATTATTCTGACTGGATAAGTGTTCTCGCCAAGGGTCGACCGGTAAACCTTCCATTCCTCCGATTGGATATTGACAAAAAAAACATTGGTGGCTTCAAGCTGCTGCTTGAGCAGTTCCATCCAGGATGCAGTCAGCACATCGTAATGGTTTCCCGGTTAGTAGATGTTGATCTCACACTTGTTGTTCTCATCGTAACCGGAGGCAGCCAGGTATAAGCGGGCAGCCTCCTGGTCGGGTGAAGGGTAGGAACTTCCAAATACATCCTTTGCACCTGGCATCCCCGGTGGGAGTGGGGAATAAAGCGGGATTGCATTTCCGGTGTATACCTGGTTGGCTATGGCTGTCCGGTCGATTGCGGAAGCAATGGCTTTGTACACATTGGGATCATCCGTGGGAGCGGTGGTGTGATTGATCACAATGGAGAAAAGCGAGCCTCCCTGCACCGTCTCGATGGTCAGTTCCTCCATTTTCTGCACTTCTGCCTGCATTGTGTAATAAAAATTCCAGGCAATATCCACTTCTCCGTTCAGCACAGCCTGGGCGAGGCTTTGGGTGTCTGGGTAACTGCGGACAATGACCTGGTCGACCTGCCCAGGCAGCTCTCCAAGATAATACGGGTTTGGCTCAAGAACGGCCACCCCGTCCTGGTCGTACTGGCTGATGAACCAGGGGCCAACTCCAGGGATCGGAGCCGGCGGTATTTGCACGCACTCTTCGGATGGAAACAGGTCTGGATGGGATGGAGAAAAAATGGGTAATTCCAGAAATTGTAAGAAATATCCATACGGTTTGGTTAGCTGGAAGACCATCGTCATGTCATCCGTTGCAGTTATGCTTTCCAGATAAGGCACAACCATGGATCCAGCCATGCCATATTCACAGGACGGACCGGTCTTCAGCAGGCGGTCTAATTGGGCTGCATAAAGCTGGGCATTAAGTTCCAACCCATCTGAAAATCTTACCCCTGGGCGGAGTGCGAAGGTGTAGGTCAGCCCGTCCTGGGAGATGACAGGCATGCTGGCTGCCAGCCCCGGGATGAGTTCGGTGCTGCCAGGTCTTCTGACCACCAGAGTCTCTCCCGTATTACGCAACAATTCAAATTCCAGGTTGGTATTGATGTTGATCGGATCCAGGCTTGCAAAGGATTCGACTTCACCGATCGTGATACTGTTATCTCCGGTGGGATTGTTGGCAATGGCATTCGGCGGGATCTCTGTGAGAATGGCGCCTGGATCAGGGCTCGCGGTAGGCTGGATGGATCTGAACTTTCCCTGCATCCATAATATGGAAAAGGTAAGGATCGTAATGAGGATAAGGATCCCCCCACCGATCCCCAGCCAGGCTCCCCAACGCCGGTTCCAGGGAAATTGTGCCACCTTGTCTGGTCCGGAATCCGGGCGGACCGGGTCTTTTGGGGCAAGCTCCGGAACTTTTTTCTCCAAAGGGGCTGGTTTGATCCCCATCAGTTTCAATAGCTCCAGCACGCGCTTCGGATAATCTCTTTCCACCTGCATGTCAATGAAATGCAGGTTGATGAACCACATGGGAATTTCACAGGGCTGGTATAGGATCGGAATGATCTTCAGTTTCAGGTTGTCTGCATACAAGAACTCCTTCTCAACCCATTCCGAGGCGATTGAGTTGGAAGACAGGATGACAATGAAGTACTGGCTGGCTTTAATGGCTTTCTGGATCTCACCTCCCCAGCGCGATCCCGCCTCCAGCCCGGAAAGGTCGTACCAGACCTCCAATCCAGCCGCGATCAGGTCGTCAGCCAGGCGCTGGACGAACTCGAGGTCCTTGCGGGAGTAAGAGATGAATACCTGGGTCATGGGTTCAATGTCACTCCTGATAAGTCCCAGAACTTGAAATTATCGAATTTGCAGGTGGAGAGCCTTCCACTTCCAAATTTCTGTTCAAGATAGACTACACTGCTTCCGGGGAGGATGGTTGCAAAGACGATCTGTTCATTTATGAACACTGCCACCTGGTCTTCAACAAGGACCAGTTTGAGCTTGTTGCTGAGGCCTGGGTCAAATCGAAAAGCTGCGATCCCTGGAAAATCTTCAGGTGCATTTAGAAACCCCAGACGTGCCTCGCCATTTGATGAAAAATTCAATTCAAACATCCTGGTCGTCTCACCTGCAACATTTCTGCTGGTTCGATACAGGCAATTGCTTCCTCCAGGATCTGCATCGGAGATTAGGATTTCAAATTCGGTCGCATATTTATCGGTATTGAACTTGTTCAGTTCGACAAGCGTTTCACCAGTATTTTTAGTTGTGATGACAAGCTTGCCGGTTTCGATCGAGGCATTTGGATCCAGCCCACTTAACATCCAGGTATTAAATGCGGACTCAAAAACAGGTTTTTGAACCCATGCTCCATCCAGGGCGATCATGAGATCGGTGTTCTTGGGAGTGGGCAGGGAGAGTTCGCTGGTGTTCTCACCCGGCGAACGGCTGGTGGCGGTCAGGTATGGCCCGGTGAGTCTGCTGTCTTTGTTAAGAACGAAATTGCCAAATTCATCGGCTGTGACCGTGCCTTCATACACCCTTGCATCGAGGCTATCCGTGCTGAAGATCTCCACCCGGCAGTTCGGGCAGGTCACTCCGGCTGCGCTTCCGGATTCCAGGTTAAAAAAGAGAATGGTGGGAGGGGTGGAATAGACGAACTGCCCCCCGGGGTTGATGTTGTAACAAATTCCCGGTGAACCGGGTTTATTCCCGAAGATCAGATTGGCGGTCAGGTCGTTTTCCAGGGCTTCCAGGCTGGTGTATTCGATCCCGCAGCCACCCTCTGATGTGCCGTTATAGGCGATGATATTATCCGGACCGATCGTATTGCGGCTGGCACTATCGTCGAGAAAGATCCCCGAAGCCTTGTTGCCCAGATCCAGATCTTCCGAGTCTGCTCCTAGGATGCCGATCAGGTTGCCTGTGATCATGTTATCCGATCCCCAGACCGCCAACCCATCCTGGTTGGTGCCCAAAAAATTGCCTTCTCCCGCCTGACCGTAGCCGACATCCCGGTCGCCTCCGATGGTATTGAAATTGGCATTGGCTTGCAGGGCGATGCCCGCTCCGCTGAAACCGATGATCCCAAGCCCTTTGAGGGTGTTGTTGTCAGACCATACATCCATGCCCGGGACCCAATCGCCGCCAACATGCGCGCCATTCAAGACGACCCCGGCGTTGCTGGCATCCAGGGTCAGGTTGCCCTGGTCGATGACTGGTAGCGCGCTGTAGAGATTGATGGCAACCGGCGCATCTGGCGGGAAGATGGCCGGGTCGAAGGTGATGGTATCCCCGGCGCGGGCTTCCAGCAGTGCCTGGCGCAGGGTGCCGGGACCCTCATCTTCTGTACTTGTGACGGTGATGATCCTTGTCTGAGGTGGTGGAGATGCAGATGGCGAGCTCGTGGCAATAATTGTGCTCGTTTTCGTCGCAACCAGGGGGGGTAGGGTCGGATGGTCTTTCCCCGTCCAGATCACGATCGCGCCAATTCCCAGTGCCAGGATGGTCAGCACTGAGACTGTTAGCCAGGCATTCCATCCCCTCATGCGATCCTTCTTTTGACCCGAGTCTGCCAATTTGCGGGTCTTTGCCAGAAATTTGGCTGAGTCTTTATAAGCGGACGATTCCAATTGAAGACGCTCAAACAGCAGGAGAGCTTTCTGGTAATCTTTGGCGTTGTAAGCCTGCATCCCTTCCGAATAATCGGCTTCCAGCTTCTGAGATCTTTTGACCGCTTCGATCTCCGCCAGGATCACCTGGCGTTCTTCGGGGTCGAGCAGCAGGGTTTCGTTCCAGGCTGCCAGGGCTTGTTCGAACTTTTGCTCTTTCAACAGATCCCTGGCCCGGGTGCGCAATGCCTTTAATTTGCCCTCCCGTTGCATGGCAAGGATGCGGGTTTGTTTTTCTAGGACCACGCTGTTATCCGGATCTTCTGCCAGCACCTGGCTGAGAAAACCCAGCGCATCTGACCATTTGCCGGTTCGAGCAGCCTCATCCGCCTTGTCCAGGGTGGTTTGAAGGTCCGATCTCCGTATCGACCCCTTGATCTCGATCAGTTTTGCAGGGATATCCGGATCATCCGGAGCATATTTCTGGGCTTCGCGATAAGCTAAAATGGCTTCAGTCAATTTCCCGTCAGCCAGCGCTCTGTCTGCTTGCGAGATGTAAATATTTGCAAGACTCTGGCGGGCATCTCCATCCTCGGGGATGACCTTCAGGATCTTGAGATAACAACGGATCGCCTCGTCCAGTTTCCCCTCGGCGCGGGCCTGGTTGCCGAGTGCCAGGTTGGCATCACTCCATCCGGCGCGGGCTACCAGGTCTGCATTTGCGATCTGCAATGCCAGCTCATAGGCTGCGGCTGATTCGGTGTAAGCCTGCTCGGATAGATACACTGCTGCGATGTTGATGTGCGCTTTCAGGTTACCGGGCTCCACCTCCAGGGCTTTCTGGTAGCTTTCGATGGCCTGGGCTGCCCTGCCCCGTTTGCGATACTCATCCCCGATCTCGATGTAACGGATGGCGATCGGGTTCTCCTCCAGACTGCTCCTGACTCCCATTACTTTGAGCAGGTCCTGGTAGTGGAGACTGTAGTTCTTGCCCTGCATGTCGATAAAATGCAGGTTGAGCGACCACATTGGCAGAGTGCAGGGCTGGTAGAGCAGCGGGATGATCTTCAGTTTCTGGTCGCTGGCGAACAAAAACTCTCTTTCCACCCAATCCGAGACGATCGAATTGGGCGACAACACCACCAGAAAGAACTGGCTCTCCTGGATGGCTTTCTGGATCTCCAACCGCCAGCGTGTGCCCGGTTCCAAGCCGGACAGGTCATACCAGACCTCGAATCCGGCGGCTTTCAGATCGTTGGCCAGCCGGTCCACGAACTCGAGGTCCTTGCGGGAGTAAGAGATGAATACCTGGGTCATGGGGGTTGTGTTTCTTTTTGTGAGGCTCTTTTTAATTATACAGGATATGGGTCATTTACATGCCAGAGCCGTTCCGGCAGCGATGTCGCGCGGCGCGATCCAGCAGCGGATCCCGGCGGTTTCCAGGCTGGCGCAGATACCATCTGCGATGGGCTTGTCTTTGCTGGAGTAGGAGATAAAAATATCGTGTGACATGTCTTTCGCCTCTTGGTTAAAGATCAAGATCAAGGCACCGTAAACCGGCTGATGGCGCAAGAATAGCCATCTCTTTCGGTTGTTTCTGTTTCCACATACCAGAGATAATTTCCAGCATCCAGGGTTCTTGTATAGGAAATATCACTGCTCCAATGTACCTCACCCCCACTCCAATAAATATCACCGATATAAAAATTGGATAATCCGCCAGGAATTTTATTCCAGCGTAGCGTGACTTTTCCGCTCTGTAATGAGAAAGTGACCTTTAGATCATATCTACATTTGAGATTGGTGTTAAAGGTAAGTGTTTTTCCAGCAGTGACCTGTATCTCATCTCTTGCATCATCTGGTTTGGTAAGGTCATATTGCTCAGCGACCGTTTTGATCACCTGATACTTGCCGGGTTCAACGCCACTGATCGAATATTTTCCCTGCGCATCAGTCGTTGCATTGTATTCAAGACCCTTGCAAGCACCAATCCAATTGGAGCACAACATAATGTTCACCCCTTCGTATGGCTGATCCCCCCAATTGATAGTTCCTGTGACTGTTCCCGTCGTGGCGGTGGGTTGTGCGGATGCCCTGGGTGTGGGGGAGACCGTCTTGATTGGTGTAAGCGTGGGCAGGATTGTTTCGGTTGGACTGGGCAGAGACGTTACGGTGGCTGTCAGGGTTGGGGTGGTGGTTGGACTGGCAAGCATGCCCTGGAACTTCGGCAAGTTGGTGACCAGCAACAGGATCAACAGCAGGGTCATCCCGATCCACATGCCAGCCCTTCGGAGCCATCCAGGTCTGGCTGCCGGGGCAAGTTCGTTGTGCTGCATGGTTGCTGGAGGTGGGATTGTTCCCGGTTGAGCCATTGCGTTGGGGTCGAATGGTGGAATGATCATTCTAACCCTGTCCACCAGGGATCTTATCTGGGCTTTGGTGGGCGGGTTCATGGCTTCCAGCCAGTGGGTTTGGGCCAGGTAGTATTTTTTACCATCTTCCGGCTCCACATTCTCGATCTTGAAGGGGATGATGACCAGGTTCTGGTTGGCAGCCAGGACGATCTCGCGGCCGACATCCGAAGAAGCATTTGAATTGGCAGAGAAGATCAGCACCATGACCTGGCTCGTTGCGATGGCATGGGTGATGGCCTTCGGCCATTCCTCCCCGGCAGCGATGTCTCGTGGCGCGATCCAGCAGCGCAGACCGGCAGCCTCCAGGCTGGCGCAGATGCCGTCTGCGATGGGTTTGTCTTTGCTGGAGTAGGAGATGAAGATGTCGTGTGGCATGTCTTTCGCCTCTTGGTTAAAGATCAAGATCAAGGCACCGTAAACCGGCTGATGGCGCAAGAATAGCCATCTCTTTCGGTTGTTT
>Ga0172371_10013178_pt1 | contig 10797 bp, 5 predicted proteins | sample Lak12m_FD_114543 | JGI IMG/M metagenome (GOLD analysis project Ga0172371, IMG submission 114543) | Freshwater microbial communities from Kabuno Bay, South-Kivu, Congo - kab_022012_12m | ecosystem: Environmental > Aquatic > Freshwater > Lake | place: Democratic Republic of the Congo: South-Kivu... | reverse complement strand
CCGGTGCAATTCTTCCGCGATCGATAATGGCTGTCCCCATGCTTCCACACAGCACAAGGAGCATAATACCCCATGTAAGGATATTTTTGATCGTCTCTACTTTTTGCTGACTCTTTGTTGCAAGCAAAGAATACAGAATATTACCGATATTCAAAAGAAAGTACACAAGAAACAATACGTATGACGTGCCAACACCAGGAAAAATCTTATATCCCATAACCACAGGGATTGATACGATAAACAGTAAAATCGCGGAAAATGCTGAAAATACGTTTTCTCCGCCGAATGTCTTCATATTGTTACTAATTGTATCATGTATAAAAGCTACGTTTCCTACCGCTCGTACGAATAAATTGCTGACGATCCAACCTCGGTTGTCGAGACATAGACCCAATCCTTTAAATGAATTTCCGGTTTATCAAGTGGACATAAATCCGTATAACACATCACAGATATTTTACTCATTGATTCAGCTTTGGGGCAACCTGCTTCACATACAATAAATAAAGTTTTATTGTTTATATCATCTACAGAAACTATTTCTGCCTTCTTCATACTGAAAAAATACCGCACATGAAAATCTGTAAATGATCGAGAATTCATAACAGTAAACGCAAAAGGTGTACCGTTTGTTAACGAAACGACCGTGTCTGTTAATGCGTTAATTCTCGGTATATCAAAATCTGTTGCTTTATACGGATTCCTAAAAAACCATGAACTACCTGTCATTAACAAAATTAATCCTATAATCAAAGGCCAGCGCAATCTACGCATGCTTTGTAAACATCCCGCAAATAATAGAAATACGATTGGGATAAACTGATATGCGTATTGCGGTTGAATAGTATCTTTATAAAACGAAAGGCACGCAATACCTACTAGAAACCAGATAACAAGCAAATACGAAACTGTTCTTCTCTGTACCAGATTACCGATAATTAACCCTGCTGATATGACGATAAGCCATAGTTTCCAGGGCAAAACAACGACATAGGATGCTAATACGGAACTAATATCCATAAATGTATTCAAATACAATCGTTTCGAAAATATCTGTCCATCCTTTAAAGCTAGCGTCATGGCACTTCCTGTAATATCCGTAAAACCACGTTTTGCTTCATAGGAAATAAAGGGATATAGCATCAACACAAACAAACCTACACTACCAATTAACCAAACGATTATCTTCTTCCCTTGTCCTTGTTGTATTAGCTTGTACGTAATGCCAATCACCAAAATGCCAGCCAACAATAATGAAATACCATTTACATAATGCAGTTGAATCAGTGCCGCAGACGCAAATGCTGCTGGTAAGAAAGCCCAATATTTCTTTTGTTTGAAAATCAAAAACAATGAAGTAATTAATAACAGAACAAAAAATGGAATAGGGGTTGGATTCCACAATCTTCTATCTTGAATAATCATAAGTGGTGACAGTGACCAAAGCAGACTGACCCCATACGCTATGGGGAAACTAAATAACGATGTTGCAAGACTAAGGAAAAGTACAATAGCGGTAACACTAATCACAACTATCTCAATAGCAGCAATCACAGGGTTGGATCCAAAAAGAACAAAGGCCGGAGAGATAAGATAATAATAAAATGGGCCAGTATAATGACCTGCACCAACAGTTGGACCAACAACGGGCCATTTCCCCTCAGTAACTAATTCACGAAGAATCAATGCGTCCCTACCTTGATCTCCTAAAAATTCTGTGAATTTGGTAATGTGGTAAAGCCGGATGCTTATTGCGACAAGTATTAATATAGCTATACAAATTTTTTTCATGTAAAAGGAAATTTAGGTTAATATGACGATTTGTATTCAACTAATTGAAATGCTTCCGACCCTTCTCTCCAATAAATTTTATCAAGTAGTTTATCATTCGATCCCAAATTACAGCCTCCCCGTTGAATAAGTAACATAGACTTGTCGTACGTCATTTTTCCTCTCGCAGAGTATTCGTTAAATGAAGGGCAATCGTACGGGACAAAAACATATTTATCAAATCCTAGATAATCAAGATCCCTATGAGAACCTGATAATTGATACTGCATCGGATCAAACGCACCAAAAAAGAGTATATAGATATATGGACTTTCATTTCCTTTTGTCACGATTATTTTGCTATATTTTGAATAATAATTTGGCAACTTTTGCACTAAATCCTTATATGCAAATCCGCGATAGAAAGGAAAGTGAACAGGTTGATGGACAAACATTTCGTGTAAAAATACCCAGACTGTCAGGGAGTATAAAACAAACAACACAATACTAATACTAATTTTTAATAGTGTATGCGATATAGTCTTTATTAGTTCCACTATTCCATAGGCAGAGATCAAATGAATCGGTAAAAGAAGTATGTAAAACCGATGAATATTCGGTGATTCAGCTGAAGCAAAAGACAACGACAGAATTCCCGATAGTATCCATGCTATTGCCAAAAATCGCCATGGTCTTCTATGACGAAACATAAAATATAACCCTGCAATAATGAACGGCAATTCAATTGCTAATAATACTCCTGAATTAGGAATCTGCTCACGAATTGGTTGCTGCGACTCGAAAAACAAAAATTCAGGGGACATATAGGAAACTGCAAGTCTTGTTATGCTTCGCCCATACGCAAATACTTTGTTATGCATAATACGTGTTATGAGCCCACGATTATCCATAACGCCATCTTCTCGAATAGCTTCGTCGAGCGGCAGTTGCACATCGATCTTCGTAAAAGGATTCACCTGCATTAAACGATCACCTTTCTCTCCAGACATCGCAAAAAATGAGCAGGTAATAAGTGCGATATAAACGGCAATCGTTAATAGCAACTGTTTTTTGTTTTTATAAAGACGTTCAGTCAATATGAGAATGGGAATGAATACAAGTAAAAATATTCTTGTCGTTACATATCCATAACTTGCGGCTGTCCATAAAATCAAACTCAGTCCTAGAAATACCCATCGATTCTTTTTCAACCACATAAACAAACAATATAATCCACCCAAAAATAGAACACCTGCAACAAGTGGATCACTTTGAACTCTCGACAAAAACAGAGCCGAAGGATTGATAGCATGGAGTACTGCAGCCATAAGCGCTACGCTTCGCTTTTGGGAAAGATGAAGAACTAATAAATATGTAATAAGGACAGCAATAGTACCGAAAAGCGCACTTGGAAACCGTACAGAAAACTCGTTGAGACCAAAAAGAGCGATGAACGGAATAGAGATATAACTATATAAAGCCCCCTTATAATCTCCGAATGATTTAAGTATAAGCGGATATGAAACTCCATATTCATCTTTTCCTGTTTCCAAAAGCGAATATGCGTTGTATCCAAATGCAGCCTCATCAGCGTGAAACCCTTCAGGTATTTTGCCAAGTTGATAAAATCGAAGTGTTGCGGCCAAACCAAATACTAGAAGCAATAATATCAGATGTTTTTTCATACATCCCTCACGTCTATCCCTAATATTATACCCATATATGCGTCGTATAGCCAAAAATAATGTATAATTTCAGTGGATTATGAAATAATTTAAGTTGGCTATGAAAAAAGTCATCTCTTTTGTACAAAAACATTGGCCATATTTTCTTCTTTTTATTATCGTTGTCGCGGTATTCTATAAAACCTTCGCATTCGGCAAAATTCCCTTTCCTGGGGATCTCATGCTTTCAGAATACGTACCGTTTAGACACACAGAATACTTCGGATATGCGGCTGGTGGCGTTCCGAGCAAAGGACAATACTTTGATGTTGCAAGAGAACTCTATCCATGGAAGACACTCGTTGTTGATGCAATCAAACAAAGGTCCCTTCCTTTATGGAACCCATATAATTTTAGTGGCACTCCTCTTCTTGCAAACTATCAATCACAGACTCTGTATCCACTTGGACTACTATACCTACTTCTTCCGCAACCTGTTTCTTGGACAATCCTTGTCATACTTCAAATAGCATTAGGTATGGCATTTATGTACCTATTTGCCCATGAGATAGGATTGTCTAAGGTTGCATCAATATTAACTGCAGTAACCTTTAATTTCTCAAGCTTCGCCGTCACTTGGATTGAATTTAATACCGTCTGGCATACCATACTATGGCTTCCGCTTCTTTTGTATCTTGTCGAACGGGCTATCTCACAACAAAAATTAACCATTACCCAGCAATTCTTGTTTATATTTTCCCTTTTTTCCGCCATAACCGCAGGCCATCCACAGGACTTCATCAATACATTTCTTTTCCTTTGTATATACAGCGGTATACGTGTGGCAATCATGAGCAGCAAACCATTTAACGAAAAAATTGTATTTTTCCTACGACAATTTGGAATTATTATCACTATTCCATTTTTCCTCGCAGCAGTTCAGCTGTTCCCAACAATAGAACTCTTTTTGATTTCATCACGGGTTCCCCATGATGTATCAAACATCCTCTCAACAATGCTTGTTCAAATATGGCAATTGCCACTTCTTATATATCAGGATTTTTTTGGCAATCCAGCAACGCGAACGTATACGATTCCTGACACATACGTCGGTAAAACATTGTCTATTGGTATCGTTGGCTTCACACTCGCTCTATGGTCATTTGTTACCAAAAAGAAATCTTGGTATTGGAAATTCTTTTCAATAACAGCTGGTATCATGCTTATCATTTCGATCAACTCTCCCCTTACTGCTTTGCTTTATCGATTTCCTATTCCAATACTTTCAACAGGAACACCAACCAGAAATCTATTCATTCTTATGCTTGCTCTTTCCATTCTTGCAGGTTTTGGTTTTGATGCGCTGTCAAAAGCAACACGCAACACAAAACAGTATCTTATTGTGGCCCTTGGTATTATTGGAGTCTCATGGATAGCAGCACTAGTACTACCCACGCTATATCCAGTTATTCTTCCATCACTCCTACGGAAAAGCGCTCTCATCATATCTGGTCTTGTTGTAGCCACCTCTTTTCTTTTCTTCATATCACGGTATTCGTCAATCATATTAAAAGGAATCATTCTATTGTCTATTCTTGAACTTAGTTACGGGTTTGTTAAATTTAACCCCTTTGTCCCCAAAAAATTTCTTTATCCTACAAACACTGTGTTTGATTTCCTTAAAAAAAATGCTGGGTATTATCGTTTTTGGGGATATGGTACAGCACGGATTGAATCAAATATCAACGCACAATACAAACTTTTCTCAACAGATGGAACGGACCCCTTAAACATAAAGTGGTACAACCAATTTATTCAAGCAAGTAAAGCTGGGTACCTAGCACGGACGTTTACGAGCGTCACTCGATCTGATGCTGCTCTTGCTCCAGGATATGGAGAACGGGATTTACCTGATAACAAATATCGCCTTCGTATCATGGATATACTTGGCGTTAAATATGTTCTTGATCGACCGGAAAATCCCAAAGACAATACCACATTTGACGCAGCGCGATTCACTCCCGTGATAACACTTTCAAATCAATATACTATATTTGAAAATAGACTTGTCTATCCTCGAACGTTTTTAGTTGATGACTATGTAACGTACGATTCAATTGATTCATTTGAAAAACAATTCTTTGCTGACACATTTAACCCGAGACAAACAATTCTTCTTCCTAACGAAATAACAGATATAACACTGACTAAAGCAACCAAAGCAACAGCGTCAATTATTTCCTATAAACCGGAAGAGGTTCGCATTCAAACGAAAAGTGACGCAACACAAATTCTTTTCTTATCTGATTCATTTGCACCAGGATGGAAAGCAACAATCGATGGTACATCAACAAAAATTTATAGAGCCAATTATGCTTTTCGTGCCGTTGTAGTTCCAACTGGTACTCATGACGTTATATTTAGCTATCACCCTGGATCCTTTACAATGGGCGTATATTTGTCTTTTGTGGGGATAATTGGCATTGGCATGTGGCTTCTACTTACTTGTAGACATAGGAAAAGCATATAATTATTCGCTTCTACTTTTCTTATTTATCAAATCATATTAGAAAATAATCTGTATAGGGGGATATCACTCACCAGCGTAATCACGAAGATATGGATTAGAAAGTTCACGATATCTGTACTTGGAGGCGTTAGTTGCTTCATTAACCTCATCAAAAATTGACATCGGTATTAATTCCTTATGTACTTTTATTACTAATACTTCTTTGTTTTGATACCAATGCTCAAAAAAAGACGCTGATGATGTTGATGCAAACTGCTGATTTAAATCGGTAATTAAGTAATTAATATTATTTGTTTTAAGAACAGAGGCAACGTTTAATATACTGCCATCTGTAAAGATGGTATCTCTAACAAATTTTCTTTTGCTAATCTCATAAGGAGGTGCTTTAAACCAACGCAAAAAATCTTCGTTTGAAAAATACATTGGCCTGTCGACTAGCATACTGAAAACCGGACCATATTTGTCAAAATAAAATGCACGAACATCGATTAGAACTACGTCGCTTTCATTCGTTTTTTGCCGTATCATTTTTACAGCGTTAAGAACAGCTGGTGAAATTATAAATCCTTCATAAGACCCTATCATTCTTATATTATTGTAAATTTTGTATCCTGCCCTTGGCACAGTGAGCATCATTATGCATAGTGCAAAAATAATACCAATCCATCGTTTCTTAGCTTCCGAGATATATGAACAAAACAACGCTGCATAAAAGGATAAGTAAATGAACGAAGATACAATAAAATTAAATGTATTCGATTCACCAACATCCTGATTGAAAAAAAATCCGATAAGTGCACTAATGACAATCGGTGGAATAAGAAATAAATGAAATCCAATTGGAAGTTTGCGTAGTGTGACTCTATTGTTAAATATCGCGATTATTTTTGTACCCAATATTAATGTAAAGTATAATATCGTAAATCCGATATTGAATACCATAACTTGAGGCCATTTATGGTCTGTCTCATATATCAACCGCGCCATCTCATATCTAATGAGATTCATTGATGGTTGAACGACAAAATTCTGCGCTCTCCAAAATCCAGTGTAATACAGTCCACCTGCATCTACGTTTACGGAAAAATATATTGGAATAAGAAATAAAATGGTTAGGATTCCAACAAATAGAACAACCGTTCGTTTTTCTCTAAATATTTCATATATGGAAAAAGCAAAAAGTCCGATATAACAAAATAATCCAATATATATTTTCATACCAGTAACACTGGCAAACAATAAGGATGTGATAATCAATAATTTAATAGAAAACTTTCTTTTTAATGAAAATAATAATGTTATTGCAGCTAAACTCACCATTATGGCCATCGCACGTGGATAATTAGCCAATAATCCAATACCATCTTCAAGTGATGACATAGAAAATATAGGCGCCGATCTATTTAATGCAATAAACCAATAAATGGCGTCGCTTCCAAAATAAAAGAAGAACAATAGCCACCGAGAGAATATTTTTGAAGACCGTATTTCATTACATAAAGCCAACAGTAATAGCGAAATAATAACGGAAAGAACTATTGTCGAATATTGGTATTGCAATTGAAATATAGGAATATTGAATATTCGTGCAGACTCAGCAACAACAAGATTCGACCAATAATGATAATTTTTAAACTCGAATCCATTCATGCCTGGCTGCTCAGGTGGAAATGCGTGCTCTATCTGTTTCGATATAGTCCCATAAAAAAAATTATCATTTGAATCCCCACAGCAATATGTGGCGGTTCCATTGACTAGGTAACCAGTAAACCAAATCGTTGATAACTGCCCTAGCACACCAATTATTAGAATTATTAACGTTGTTTTATCAATCTTATAGGGAATGATTTTGTCACATATACTTTTTCGAGCAAATATCCAAGCAGCAGAACAAAAATATATATATACCCAAGATAAATAACGGATATGAAGATATCCCACAATATACCCTTGAACAGCAAGAAGTACCATACCAATAACAATCGCAAGAGGAATCCTAAATATTCTAGGAAACGAAGTCTTAATAAGCACCAGATCTCCTGGTATAAAATAACCGATAAAGACGACGATAACGTACCGGAAAAATTGAAACCAGAAATTCCAATCGTCTAGTGCAAATACAGGCATATTATTATACAGATTACTATTTCATTTCTGTAATAAATGTAGTACAAAATCGTTCTTTATCAAGTTTCTCTACAGACAAATCTGAAAACGTAATATTGTTTGGATATCGTGGAGACAAAAATGAAGCACAAATAGCATCATCAACGATACTATATACACTTCCCCCATCAGCAAGGATTGGAATTGTTTTCTTCGGCTGAGAAAGTAAGACTTTCATTTTGTCGCATCCTCCAGACTCAATGACATAGGTTGTGTCTTTGTCTGGCGCTTTGTCAATCAAACAATTCTCAAAACGAATGGAGTTTAACTCGTATTGTTTCATGGTAAATCTCTGTTGAATATCTTTTGCAATTTTATTTTCATAAAGACTGCTGAAAAATAAATAATAAATAAAACGTTCTTTTGGACTTGTTGTATATACTACAATCTTTCTTCCTTCATTGTTTCCATAAAGCAGATATTTAGATAATATTCGAGAACTAAAACTATAGCTTTCTGAGGAATATATAGGATATTGAAATACATAAATATTTACGAAATTTGCGATAAGGATTGCGTATATCATGAATAATAAAAGAACTACTTGTTTATTAATCTTCCGTTTCTTCGCCCACTCGACAAGGTAGGCAATCCCGGCACCAATGAATATGGTAAGAATAGGATAAAGGATAATGCCTCGAATAGCAGCAAATCCTGTACTTGCTTGACTTGCAACGGATGGAATTGGAGCTATTGCGATAATTGAAACTAAAAACCAGAACGCGTGCTTATATCGCTTCGCTATATAAAACAGACCCAGAAACAAAAATAGGATATCTACATAATAAAAGTACCCATGTCGGTACAAGGAAAATGTAGCTCTATAATCACCATTTGCAAATAATGTTGTTGGTGAAAAAAATTGAAGATATTTATCAATACACAAACGTACGAATACAACAGGTTTGTTCGCAAAAAGCCTTGTCAGTGGGGTCTTAATAGATTGCCTACGTTCACTATCAACCATCGTCATGACTGTTTCACTTGTGGGTGTAAACAACTCACCCTTGCGTTGACTGGTAGAGAGTGTAGGAAAAATTGCGAAATAATATATACAAATTGCTGAACACACAATAAATACCGCAAGATAATATTTCAAAAACCGTTTATTACTAACAATCCTCCATCCAAAATAACAACAAAGACCAACAAACAATACGTAATTTGTCCTTGTACCAATATACGTACCAAATGCCAATAGAAACGGAATTATCAAAAAAAGTATATTTTTTCCTTTAAGGTACACGACCAAACACATTCCTATCATAAAAAATGAGATAGCGATGGTCGCATCGAAAGACGTTCTCCCAAAAAATATATTCCATGGGTTTATCGCCGCAACAAGCCCCACACAAAACCCAACGGTGTTCCCAAATAGTTTCTTAGAGAAATAATATAATGCGATTACGAGTAGTATGTTCAAAACTGCATAAGGAAGATGCGCCCAAGCAAGGGAAAATGGCATAGGTCCCATAATTGGAGCAAGCAGTACGTTTGGCAATTCTGTTGGTGGAAATTCCTTCGTGTTTTTTACAAACCAAAAAGGAGACCAAGCATTAGACATATTCCTTCCTGTATTCCATACCGCTTTCGCATCTGCGATATACATGATTTCATCGTCACTCATGCTTGACGGCGCACGATCAAGAAATGGTAAACGAAACAACGAGGCAACTAAAACAATGAGGAGAAGATATCGAAATTTCCAAATCTTTTTCATATACTTATCAAAATGATACGATACTATTCATTATCCGCGATAGTGTATCCAAATGACACTATCTGCTTTTTTTGCTCGTCTGATATTCTTGACACAATATCGTTCATTATATACACACAAGACGGTTTCTCGAAAATTAATAATTGCGTATATTTTTTCTTGTCTCCTTCCGACAAAGCAAACGAATCTACTTCACCGCTTCTACATGCTCCAATATAAAAAGTCGGCGGATTGCGCTCAAACATTTCCGCCCGCGCTATTTGATATTTAGGAAAGAATGGCATAATGGATGTATACCACGAATAGCTGTACGCTGTTTTAACACCGGCAACAAAATATATGGGGTCCTCCCACATTTCAACAAACATCGTATTCCCTGGTTTGGCAAGCACCTTAATTACCTGCCCTTTGGAAAAATAATTTGCATAGTTATTATTAAACTCCAATTCCGTATTTGATTTCTCTCGTATATATGATATTGGAGATATCAAACCATATATGAAAGTTATACCCAACAAGGCATAACAGCCAATTGCTATCATTTTTACATTTTTCTTTTCCCATATATCAGCAACAAACATCGTCATCATTCCAATACACATCCCGTACCATGGAATCATGTGAAATGCATCGTAATACACTGTCCCAACGGGAACGACACGCATGTTAGCAGCCGCTAAAAGAAGAACAACGATACCTATCGCCACATACCGTTTCTTCCATAGCAACTCGTACACGATTCCCACAAAGAATATGATCGACAACACAAATAATGAATTCTGAAAAAGTCCTCCAAAACCTTTTATCAATACAAATACTGGATAAAAAACTATGTGCGCAATCGTGAGTACTGTCCATGATTGCACTGATACTTCGTGCATCATATTTGCTTGTATCACATTAAATATATATTCATTCATTGGGAGAGTCATGATGGTGATAAGATG
>Ga0172371_10013177_pt1 | contig 10799 bp, 6 predicted proteins | sample Lak12m_FD_114543 | JGI IMG/M metagenome (GOLD analysis project Ga0172371, IMG submission 114543) | Freshwater microbial communities from Kabuno Bay, South-Kivu, Congo - kab_022012_12m | ecosystem: Environmental > Aquatic > Freshwater > Lake | place: Democratic Republic of the Congo: South-Kivu... | reverse complement strand
GGGGCACTTTCTCGCCGGAAAGCCTCCTCTCGTAGCCCTGTGTCAGGTCGAAGACGGTGGGGATCACGACGCCGGCCCACAGCTCGAAGACGGTGGCGCCCTTGGACTTTCCCGTTTCCCTCGACGTCGCTCTGATACGGGCAGTGTAGATGCCGGGCTTGGAAAGCCTGTCGGCATCGACGAAAACATCGAGGGAGACGCTTCCTGGCCCGTTGAAGAAGAGAGAGTCCGCGCTGGGCTCCAGCCAATCCCCCTCGACGCTGAGGTCGAAAGTTTCGAACCAGGTGGCCTGGTCCTTTTCGGTGAACGACTTCATGAACACGGGCGATACGTTGAATGATACGGCTTCAGGCTTCCGGGGAAGCCAGGTTCCGGATCGGAACCAGGCGCTGCGGGCTTTTCCGTCGGGACAGGAGGGACAGTCGGCCTGAGCCCGAAAGCCGGCGACTGAGGCTGCGGACTGTCGCGACGCAAGGGTCTTGAGAGATTCCCACGCATCGGGCACGAAGACCACGCCGCTTCCCTGGTCTGCCAGGGAGAAGTCCTTGAGCGGTCTCCCGCTGTTCCTGAGAGCGGTTGTCAGGATGCCGCCGTTTAGCAGCAATGCCGGCTTTGATGCCACTGCGGCCCCGGCAAGCAGCGCAAGGGCGCCGGCGATCTGCGGCGATGCCATGGACGTCCCCCGCATGACGGGCCAGCTCTCCCATGGGGGCACTGACGATAGCGCCGCTCCGGGGGCGACCCCGTCGGGCTTGGACAGTTCGCCGCCTCTGGAAGAGAAGTAGAACAGTACGTCACGCCCAATGCTGGCGTTGTACAGCGTCTTGGCATTGCTCCTGGTGAGGAGAGCGCCGGCGGAGAAGGCGAGAAGAGCTCCGGCCGGGGTGCCGACCGTGGACAGACCCGGACCCGAATTCCCCGCACTCGTGGCAACCGACAGCAGCGGGTACTTTGCGACCAGGTCGTCGGTGATCCTGTCGATGTCGGCATTCCCCTCTTTCTCGGTTCCGATTCCATAGCTCATGTTCACGACGACGGGTGTCTTGTTCTTCTCCGACCATGCGCCGGCGAATTCGATCGCCTTCTTCATGCTCTCCGTGGTCGTGCTTCCGCCGGACAGGGTGTTGTCTCCGATCTTCAGGCTCATGACCCGTGCTCCGGGCGCCACGCCGTTGAATCCCTTCTTGCCGTACAGCTCGAATCCGGTGGCGATCCCAGCGACGTGCGTGCCGTGGCTTCCGTCGGGAAAGTGGAGGATGACTTCCTTGCGGGCCGGCTCGAGCTGCAACGCAATAGCCATGGTGGGCTGACCGACCTCGTCTGCCTGGGTCAGGAAGAAGAAGTGCTTCTGATGCAGGGAGTAGTCCTCCTGCATCCCTTCGTCGTCGACGTGCCCATCCGCGTCCGTGTCCACCCATGCAACCCACTGCTCCTTGCCGTCAAGAGTCACCTGTCCCAGCAGTATCGCGAAACTATCGTCCTGCTTTCCGTTTTCGTTGACATCGCGCACGGCCGAGTTGCGAAACCGCCGTTCCTCGAGGAACCCCAACAGCAGCGATTCCTTCTTCGGCGCAGGAGACAGCATGGCAAGGCCACGCACCACCCCGTCGCCCGTCTTTAGCACCGACTCCCCATTCTCATCAGCGGTCTTCGGGGCTGTCAGATGCACGACCCCCTGTCCTGAGAAGTCCCGGGCCTCGATGACCTTCAACTCCCCCGTCGACGTCTTCTGCAGCCCTGCCACACTCATGTCCACGCCCGTGTCGAGCACCGCCACGACCGCCCCCCGTCCGTCCCATTCGGGGTGCTTCCTGATGAACTCACGCGCGCCGACGCTGTCCGCTGAAAGAAGGTCGTCGTACGCCGCCTCTTCCCTGTCCGCGGCCGGAACCATGCCCCCGCCCAGCACCATCAACACCGAAAACAACACCCCGGCCACGGCAATCCTCTTCATCTCCCGGCACCTCCATCGACAGCCGCGGGAATTCTTAGCAGATCAACGGGTGACGGTCAATGGGGCGCGATTGCTTTGACATTGAGGGGGCTTGCTGGTAATTTCCGACGGCTGAAGTGGGGAGGGGTTCAGATGTTGTCGGGTAGGTTGTTTGTGCTGCTGTTGGCCGCGTCGGCCCTTTGTGCGTGCTCCCAGGCGAACGAAGACGAAAAAGATGTCGTCCAGGAAACGGTGGCCGAAACGACGACGGAGCTGCCCGGTGGCCAGGACTCCAGACGGTCCGGCGACTCGGGCGCCGAAGTGGACGCGGTAGCTGAGGTCGACGTGAATGAGATCCCCGAGGACGTTCCTCCGGCCCCGGACGTGTTCTCCACCGGCATTTCGGCCAAGGGATACGGCCAGCACTGCAAAGGCCACACCGAGTGCGTGCCATACGGTCTGGCTTGCTACTCGTGGGGAGATGAGGACGCTGACCCGTTCTGCAGCAAGAACTGCGAAGATTCCTTCGATTGCCCTGAGTATTTTGTGTGTGATTACAAATATGGATTTGAAACGCCGCTGAAGTTATGCAAGGAGGCGAAGTACTGCTCTCCGTGCGAGGCCGACATCCAGTGCTCGCTTGCGGGGATGGAGTGCATCGCCGACGAGAAGGGGGGCAAGTTCTGCTCGTATCCGTGCAAGCCCGGGACGCTGTCGTGCGATGGGGGTTCGCGCTGCGCCTGGATTGAGGCGGAGGGAGGCTTCTTCTGCCTGCCATACTGGGGTGCGTGTGTGGGCGACGGCAGCCAGTGCTCACCGTGCAAGGTGGAGGAGGATTGCTCCGAGAAGGGGCGGCACTGCATCGAGACATACTACACGCACGAGCGATTCTGCACTGCGGAATGTGCGCTCACCGAAGATTGCCCTCACGACTTTGGCTGCTTCGACGTTGGCGGGCCGACGGGACTGTGTTTCATGACGTTCAACAAGAACTACATGCCCACGTGCCACAAGGGGGAGCAGAAGTTCTGCCAGGAGTGCCGTGGGGACTACGAGTGTGCCGAAGGCTTTGTCTGCTATATCGGGCCGGCCAACATCGGGCACTACTGTTCGCCGCAGTGCACGGCGGACGATCAGTGCCCGGAGGGAGCGAGATGCACCTCGAAGTTCGACACGGGGGGAGCGGCGAACGGGTTTGCGTGTGCGCTCAAGCCGGGTCACGAATGCTCTGAGTTCGTGGGTGCACCCGAAGGAAGGTAGCGGGAATGGAAATCAAGGCGTCCAGCAGGCTGTCGGGGCTGGCAGGGTATGCTTTTGCGGAGATTGACCGAAAGGTGGCGGAGCTGAAGGCGGCGGGGGTTCAGGTGATCGATTTCGGAGTGGGAGATCCCACTTATCCGACGCCTCTGCGCATCAGGGCGGCGGCGGCGCGCGGGCTGGACCTTCATGCCGCGGCGGGGTATCCGAGCTACGTCGGGTCCAGGCGGTTCAGAGAGGCTGTCTCGGCATGGATGAATCGCAGGTTCGGGGTGGTAGTCGATCCAGAGACCGAGATTCAGTCCACGATCGGAGCGAAAGAGGCGGTCTTTCATTTTCCGCAGGCATTCCTGGATCCTGGGGACGTAGTGCTGATACCGTCGCCCGGGTACCCTCCATACCGCACCGGAACCATCTTTGCCGGCGGCACGCCATGGTTCATGCCGCTCGTGCAGGAGAACGGGTTTCTGCCGGATTTCGAGCGGATACCCCGAGAGGTGGTTGCCCGGGCTCGCATCATGTGGCTCAACTACCCGAACTCCCCGACGGGACGTACCGCGCCCGCAGAATTCCTGGCGAGAGCGGTTGAGTTCTGCCGTGGAAACGGCATCATCCTTGCCAGCGACGAGGCGTACACCGAGCTGTACTATGGGGATCGACCCTGTTCGATGCTCGAGTTCGGCAAGGAGGGGGTGGTCGTTTTCCAGTCCATGTCCAAGCGCAGCGCGATGACGGGGTATCGGATCGGTTGGGTTTGCGGAGACGCCGGCGTGATCCACTGGATGAAGAAGCTGAAGACGAACATCGATTCCGGGGTGCCCGACTTCGTGCAGGACGCAGCGGTCGAGGCGCTTTCGGATGAGGGTCACGTTGACGAAGCCAGGGCCGAGTACAAAGCGAAGCGGGACGTTCTGACGGGAGCTTTTGCGTCAGCGGGGCTGGACGCCCGGCCTCCTGAGGCGACCATCTACTTGTGGCAGAAGGCGCCCGCGGGAATGACCGACATCGAGTATGCGCGTTCCCTTCTGGAGCCGGGCGTGGCCTGTGCGGTGGTCCCGGGTTCATGGATCTCCATGCCGGTGGAGGGCGGGTTCAATCCAGGAGCTGGTTTCGTGCGATGGGCCCTGTGTCCACCCATGGAGCTGGTCGTCGAGGCAGCACGAAGGATCTCTTTGCGGTGAATTCTCTTCGCGGACCGGATCCTATCAATCTCTTGAGATGGCTCTTTCGAGGCCCAGCCAAGCTTCCCTCGGGCGCCTGGCAATCGTGGGTAAGCTCCGACGGGACGGGATTTCTATATCCTGAGGCCGGCGCGGTCGCAGTCCGCACCGCGCTGTATCTTGACGCCATGGGCGCTCCAGCCCCTTCTCCGGAGGAGTTGATTCCGTCGCTGAGCTGGTTGGAACAGTCGGTTGACTCCAGTGGATTGGTGCGGCATGGAGGGGTGGGCTACCTGTTCGACATGATTCTGGTGCTGGCTGCGTTCACTCAAGCGTACGAGAGGGGCATCCGGGGAGGCTTCGTGCCGCTGATCGACCAGATCGAGCGCAGGGCACGTGCCATGTTCGAGGCCGGGCAAGCTGCCGAAGGGCCAGCGGAAGCAAGATGGTCCACCGTGTTCGGTCCTCACGTTCTCAAGTCCGCGGCCCTGCTTGCGCTGGCCCGACAGGCTGTCCCCTTGCCGAGGTTCTTGAAAAGCGCTGTGGCATCTCTACTCTTGCTTCAGGGGCGGAAGGGGGAGTTTGGAAATGGGAATCCCGGGAAGACGTATCTGCACGCGCACTGTTATGCGCTTGAGGGGCTGAGCATGCTGAGGGCGATGGGGGTGGAGGGACTGGACGACGCGCTGGGGAGGGGGCTGGAGTTCCTGGCCGGATGCGAGCTGCCGGGTGGTGGTTTCGGGCAATGGTCCGGGGATGATCGAGGCGCTGCTTCGACGGGAATCGAAGTGGCGGCAGACGTGACCGCGCAGGCTGGGCGGCTCTTCTTGCTTTCCAGCGGCTCGTACATTCCATGGCGTGTCGGCGGCATCGAGGGCGAACGCCTGGAGCGGATCGACTCTGCATTGGCCAGGCTGGTCGGGCCGGGCGGGGGATTGCGCTACCTGACGTCGAGCGCTCACGAGAACACGTGGTGTACTGCATTTGCGTTGCAGTATCTGGCTGCGAGGCACGGGGCCGCTCTGCGGGCGGAGCAACTGGTGTGACCTTGGAATGCGGAATGCGGAATGCGGAACCGGTGACAATGGAAGACACACGTTCCACGGTGCTGATCCCCGTGCGTGACGAGGAGTCCTGTGTGGCCCAGGTCGTTCACGGCGTGTTGTCTCTGGACAGGGAGCTGCGCGTGCTGGTTGTCGATGACGGCTCCCGGGACGGTACGGCGAAGGCGGCGGCCGGCGCCGGCGCTGAAGTGTTGAGTCTCCCCGCACCGCGAGGCAAGGGCGAGGCGATCAGGGCGGGGCTCGATTCTGCGTGCGGAGAGTTTGTCGTAACGATCGACGGCGACGGTCAAGACGACCCCCGAGACATCCCCGCGCTGCTGGACAAGGCTTGCGAGGGGTACGACCTCGTCATCGGTTCCAGGTTCCTCGGGGAGCTGAACCCGGGTGCCATAAGTCGAGTGAACAAGCTCGGCACGGATATGTTCACTGCGCTGATCAATCTCATGTACGGTGCGTCGATCACCGACTCTCAGGCGGGGTTGCGCGTGTTCAGAAGGACGTTTCTGCTCGGGATGAAGCTTGGCGCCCGGGAATACGAGATAGAGACGGAGATGCTGGTCAAGTCTCTGCGTCGCGGGGGGCGAATCGTCGAGGTGCCGGTGAGCCGCTACCCGCGAGGTGCCGGCAAGAGCCGGTTCAACCGGGCGAAACATGGGCTTTTCATCCTTGGGACGGTATTGCTGAACAGGTGGCCATGATCATTCTCGGGCTATGGGACGGGCACAACGCTTCGGCGTGTCTGCTGGCCGACGGCCGGCTGGTGGCGGCCATGGCCGAAGAGCGCCTGACTCGCGTCAAGATGCAGCGAGGCTTCCCCTTTGGCTCGGCCCGTGCGGTCATGGAGCTTGCCGGCGTGGCACCGGCTCAAGTAGAAGTCGTCGCACTCGCGGGACGATACGGCAGAGCACCGTTGAGACTTCTTTCCAAGGCGTACTCCAAGCTTCCCGCAGGCAAAGGTCCTCTGGAACTTCCGCAGCGCCTGTACCGGCACTACGAGAACGGGCTTGCGTGGCTTCCTCTGGTGCGAGATCTGGAGGCCCGACTGTCGGGATCGGTCCTTCGCATGGCCCTGGATGCGCTGGAGATCCCCCGCAACACACTCGTCCGCCTGGTTGACCACCACGCAGCGCACGCGCATTCAGCGGCTTCAATGCTGGAGGGCGACGGGCTCGTGGTGACGATGGACGGGTACGGTGACGGCCTGTGCGCGTCGGCCTATCTTCGGTCCGGGGACTCGCTCTCTCTCGTCGAGAGCAGACCGTATCTGTCGAGCGTGGCCGTCACCTACGGCTCGGTGTGTCAGACGCTGGGCTTCAAGGAGGGAGACGAGGGCAAGGTAACTGCACTGGCCGCACACGGTGACCCTGGAAGATGGAAGGCTTTCTTCGAGCGGAAGCTCGGCGTGCACCGAAAGGGTGCCTCAGGTATCGCTGCACAACTTCAGGCGGCATTCGCAGGGGGGCCGCTTTCCCCTGCCGAGATGGTTCTTGTTTCCCGTGGGAAGCCCGAGGAGGTCGCTGCGGCTCTACAGAGAGTCTGTGAAGACAGCGTCGTCGCGTTCATTGCCCGGCTTCCAGGGACTGAGCCGGATTGCGGCTTTGCCCAACTGCCTACTGCCGACTGCCTACTGCCTACTGGACCGTTCCGGCACGGAACGGTCCCCTTGGCGCTGGCGGGAGGGTTGTTCGCGAATGTGCTGATCAACCGCCGTATCGTCCGCGCGTTTCCCGATAGGAAGGTTGCAGTGTTTCCGGCGATGGGAGATCAGGGTTTGAGCGTGGGCGCCGCTGCCATGACGTGGTACGAGCGCTCGGGCAGCCATGTCGCCCTCGACGGGGTCTTCCTCGGTCGGAGCGCGGACACGTCAGTCATCGAAGCTGCCGCCTGGGACCTGGGTCTGCCCCTTTCGAGGCCGTTGCACGCCCACCTTGCCGCTGCTCAGGCACTGGCCGACGGCAAGACCGTGGCGCTGGTCACGGGCCGGGAGGAATTCGGCCCGCGAGCCCTCGGCAACCGGTCTCTGTTGTTTCCCGCGACGTCTTCCGCGTTCGCAGACAAGGTGCAGACGATGCTCGGACGCAATCGCATCATGCCCTTCGCTCCAGTATGCCGGGCGGAGGAGATCGATTCATGCTTCGTTTCGCCCTTCCCATGGAGCGACCGTGAGGATCGAGGCCTCGGGTACATGACTTTCGCGGTCGATGCTGCCCCCGGGGTCGGGGCCGAGTACCCGGCAGCAGTTCACATGGACGGCACTGCCCGTGTCCAGGCCGTGACGAGGAAGGCCCACCCTCTGCTGCACCGGATCATCGAAACGTACCAGGATCTGACCGGGCACAAGCTGTTGATAAACACGTCGTTCAATGTTCACGGCGAGCCCATCGTTCACGGGCTCACCGACGCCATGGACACTTTCGTCCGGTCGGGTGTGGATCTCATGCTCCTCGGCGAGCACCTGGTTCACCGCCCGGAGGTCCGGCCATGAAATCCATCATCGCTGCCGCGGCGTCCGCATGGACCAGCGCCGGGCCGTTCAAAGCCACTTTGGCAGTCACCTACCGCTGCCCGTGCCGCTGCGCCCATTGCGGAGTCTTCACCAGGAAGGAGCAGGAGCTCGACACCACGTCCCTGGTGTCGGCCATCGCTCCCCTTCAATCCATTGTCTGGCTGGATGTGACCGGCGGAGAGGTGCTCCTGCGAGAGGACATCTGTGAGCTGAGCACCAGGCTGGTGCAGACGCTCAGGAACCTCGCCTTCTTTCATTTCCCGACTTCGGGTCTCATGCCCGAGAAGGCCGAGCGTCTCGCCCGTTCGACGGCCGAGCTTGGCGTGAGGACTTTCGTGTCGGTCAGTATTGACGGCCCGGAGGATCTTCATGACCGCTTGCGGGGATTTCCCGGGGCATTCTCACTGGCCGTAGAAACGATCGACCGTCTCAGACGGCTGACGGGCGTGGAGACGTTCGTAGGTACGACGATTCTGCCCGAGAACTGCCACCTGATCCCTCGCGGCGTCTTCGAGGCAGTCAGGCACCGGGTCCCGGCTCTCTCCCCCAGGGACCTGCACGTCAACGTGATGCAGCGCTCGGGGCACTACTTTTCCAACGCCGCGCTCCCGCTCCCGGACGTCCGCACCACCATCGAAGCGCTGCGTGGCACGATGCTGTGGCGAGGCCTGCCCGTTTCTCCGTTTGGCGCACTGGAACTGGGCTTCCAGGCGCTTTCCCTGTGCTTCCTGTCGGGACGCCGACGCCTCCTCCCCACTTGTGCAGCGCTGAAGAGCTCCTTCTTCATGTCCCCATCAGGCACAGTCTATCCGTGCCACATCTGGCAGGAATCAGTTGGGGTGGCCGGAGAAGGCGGTGACGTTGCGGGCATTCTTGCCGGCGACAGGGCGCGGTTCATCAGGAAGTGCATCGAATCCCGTGAGTGCCCGACGTGCTGGACTCCATGCGAAGCCTACCCTTCGATGATCGCGTGGCTCAGGGGCAGCTCATTCCGAAGGTGACCAGCGAACCACTCGCCAGACCGTTTGAATCCAGGCCGCCGAACATCATGCCCGCTCTTCGCCACGGCACGAAGAAGGATGCTCCCAGGCTCACGGGAGCGTAGGTGCCGGGGAATGCGAGGAGCTGAAGCTTGGAGAGCTTGTCTCCGTCGAGCGCAACCTGCGTCCCCCCCGGCTTATCCGTCTCGAGCAGCAGAGCCACGTCCGAAATGCTGTCGTGGAAGAACCCCGGGAACCCGTCCTTCAGCCATTCGCCGGAAACAAGAGTGGTCCACGTGCCGGTCGCCAGATCCACAAGGAGAAGAGCACCCTGAGCCGCACCCCCAGCGACAATCATGTCTCCCTGCTCCTCCCGAATTGCGACCTTGTGGCCGTATGCCGCGGGCAACTGGGGCTTGGTTGCCACCTCTTCCCACTCGAGGGTGTCCAGCCGCAGCCTCCACAGGCTGGAACTGATGCCCGAGGGTTGGATCCCTCCGTACAGCCACAGCGACAGGTCCTTCCATCTCACCCCGGCCGCGTAGGAGGATACGGCACCCGGACCCGTTCCTTGGCAGGATGCGAAGTCAGTCCATTGTGAGGACGCGAAGTCGAAGGCCTTGTAGCGACACAGAGGAGAGAGCGGTTGGGGCTCTTTCCCGTCGGGGAAGGCAGCCCCGCCGATGAGCAGCAGCCGGTTTGAGTTGGGGTCGAAGCTCATGGATGAGAAGACTGCGGGCTCGGGCAGGTCTTCGCCCAGCTTCTTCCATTCGCTGGACGTGAGGTCAAAGCACCATAGGTCGTTGCGCGGAATCGGTTTCCCCACGCCTCCTGCGAAGCCGCCGGCAAGGCACGCGCGTTTCCCCACCGGGTCGAAAGCGTACGCGGGGGCGATGCGGTTACCGGGCCCCTCCGTTGATCCCTCCAACCACTTGCCCGAAGAGAGCTTCCACAGGTCGCGAGCCATGTCCCCGTCGTCGCCGACGCCACCGGCCACTATCGTCTCGTCCGCTGTCCACGCAGACATGGGCTCCTTTCCAGCAGGCGGACCGGAGGGCCCCTCCTTCCACTTCCCCGAAGACAGGTCAAAGACCCACGTGTCGGACAGCAGATTGCCCAACTCGTCCTCTCCACCGAACAGCACCACCGAGTCAAACCTGCATGCGAGTGTTGCCCTTGCACGCGGGGGAGGCCACGGCAGCGAGTATGGGACCGCCCCCACCGACCCCTCTACCGGGTCAACCACCAGGAAGTTGTCCGACGGCAACCCGTCTTCACCGATCCCCCCGAACAGGTAGCCGGTGTTCGCCAACGAGTTGCTGCACCAGGCCCCGAACGCAGTCCGGGGCGACCACAACAGCGGCTCATGAGTCACCAGGTCGGGCGACATCCTGTACGAATCCGCGTACCCGTCTTCTCCGATACCCCCGACCACCATGAGCGCCCAGCTCTCGTGGTCGAAGAAGAGAGCGTGCCCGAACCGCGAGCCGATCGCCTCGGGCAGGGCCAGATTCTCGTAGGAGCCCTTGCTCAGATCATAGCGCCACGAGGACCCGAGGACTTCCTCGCCGCACCGGCCTCCCATGATGAGAAGCGAATCCGTCGCAGCGTCATAGACCATGGCATGACCCCAACGGCCCGACACCGGCCCACCGGACAACTGCTGCCAGCCCCCGTCGGCAGGATCCATCCTGAACAGGTCGAAGATGCATGTCTCCTCGCCTTGCCAGGGAAAGGGGTGCGCCAACCCTCCGGAAAGGTACAGCCCGCCGTCCTCTCGGGCATATGTCCATGCCGCCCCGGCACGGGCCGCCGGCCCACCGGCCACCACCTCCACCTCGCCCGACGCAAACTCCTTGGCGAGACTCTCGTCTTCCCATCCGTCACAATCATTGTCCT
>Ga0172371_10013176_pt1 | contig 10800 bp, 7 predicted proteins | sample Lak12m_FD_114543 | JGI IMG/M metagenome (GOLD analysis project Ga0172371, IMG submission 114543) | Freshwater microbial communities from Kabuno Bay, South-Kivu, Congo - kab_022012_12m | ecosystem: Environmental > Aquatic > Freshwater > Lake | place: Democratic Republic of the Congo: South-Kivu... | reverse complement strand
TCCTACAAAAGCCCCGACAATATCATTTCCATCGAGAGAAATACTGCCATCTTCATATTCCAGATGACCGATGATTTGCATGTTGTATTGCAGGAAAGGGTTGGGTTCCCAATTGGGCGGACCCAAATTGTGATAATTGAAAATGTAAGGCTCAGGAATACTTCCAACCTGCAATTGATTTTCGAAAACCAAAATTTGATTCAGTTCCGCGATTTCATTGGAATTTTGCAGATAGGCTTTGAATGTGATGGTTTCACCGGACTGGCTGTTAGAACCGATAGTGAGGAAAATGATCCCCATAAAACTGGGGTCGGGCGACATCACTCCACGGCATTCTTCACCCACAAACGCCCCGACAAGATCATCTCCATTTAGCGAAAAGGTTTCATTTTCGTATTGCAATTTTCCTATGATCTGCATATTGTACTGCATATTTGGATTGGGTTCCCAGTTGGGTGGACTGCCTGAAAGGGTTGTAAAAGTAAGTTGTTCACCATAAGCAGTACCAACATTGTTTGTAGCATAAGCCCGGACAAAATAATCCGTCGCAGGGGTGAGTTCGACAAGCTCACTCACCCACGCGCCGGTACCTTCGCCATCATAAGTAATACCTTCATGGGTTCCAACAGTTGGATTTTGTGAAGTGCTCCAAACAACGCCACGGGTGATAACGGGAGCACCACCGCCGTAGGTGATGTTGCCGCCTGAGATAGCGCTGGTTTGGGTGATTTGCTCCACGGTTGCTGTGGCAACAATTGGAATCGTAACAATTGTTTCCTCCTCCGTAATAAATGATTCCGGATCTGCCCAAATGCTGTAATTTCCGCCATTACACAGCGACCGTACATAAAAATCATAGCTTGTTGCCGGCGATAGCCCATCAAGAAAATAGGAGTTTTGCATCACCTCTTCAATCAGAATCCCGGCATTTTCAGGATCAAATCCCGTTTCTCCCCATAAAATATCCCAGATAGTTTCGTAACCTCCCGGATCCCAGGCGAGCATTGCCGACACAGTTGAGATATCAGTGGCGTTCAACGCGGTCGGTGGAGGACAATCAGGAAGCGCTTCAATTTCAAATTCCTGATTGAAGACGATGCTCCAGTTCACACGATCGTCGCGTGCCCTGACAAACAAATGGTAAGTACCCGGTGGTAATAGATCCGTTTCAATCACAAACGATTTCTCAACAAGCCCGCTTGCAGGAATATCAACCGGTGTGGCATTGCCCACACCCGGATCATCATCAATAAAATATTCCATTTGAGTGATCACCACAGGATCGTTGGGTACGTAAAGATTGACAAAAGGCCGGTATTGGACATGACCCCATTTTTCGTTTTCATCTTTTGCACGGAAAAAGAGCGTGTGCCACCCCTGAGTGAGGTTTTCCATCGGGATTATAAATTCCAGTTCCGTTTCTTGTTGAGGGTTTACCGAAAATTGAAACCCCTCACCATAACCCGGGTCATCATCAAAAAAGTATTCTGCCTGAACAACCAAAGGCTTTGGATCGAAACCATATTTACCAACAAGAAAAGGTCTGTAAATGGTTGTGCTCCAGCTCCCGTTGTTGTCTTTTACCCTGATAAACAGCGTGTGCAAACCATCATCAAGTCCGGAAGGGTTGACATTAAAACTTACTTCCTCATTCTCATTTTTTGTAAACGATACCATCGTTCCATTTCCATAACCCGGATCAATGTCGATGAAATATTCGGCGTGAAGGATATCTTGTGAATAACCCGCAGCATAAACCAACCAGACGCAAAACAGAATTATTAAGCGTTTCATGGTGGTTAGTTTTGTGTTTTGACTTTGATGGTCACCGGAAGCCCTGTAACTGTTGACCCTGAAATAGGAACAATGGCCTCATAGATGTGTGGAATTGGAGCCAGTCCCGACAAAATATATGGTGACGGCCCACCGTACATCCCGCAGTCAACACCGCTTTCACCAGCTCCCACAGCAATTCCTTCCGGATTGAGTTGCCATTTTCCGTCGGTGCTGTAACCCAGGCTACCATTATAATCAGTGAAAACTCCGTCCGGATTAACGTTAGCAATATTTCCCGGCCCTGGTGGATCAGGTGGATTTGAGCCTCCATGCAATACTCCATTCACCAGATTGTAGGCTACATAATTTTCAGTTCCATAATCAAAACCAAAAGGGTAAGTATTCGTATTTTGATAAACAATATTGTTTTTAATCTGTGAGTAGCTGGCTGTGATAGATGTTTTAACCACATTGTTGATGATAGTACCGGAGCTTAGTTCATTAAGATAAATTGTTGTAATAATAAAATTATTGGCAATCAACACATTGTTTGCTCCGAACCCTGCTGTTCCTCTGATGTCGTAGGCAAAGTTTTGAAGGATTGCAATATTGTTGATATTGTAGGCTCCAAAAACGATACGGTCGCGGTCGCCCTGAAAATAGTTTCTGGCTATAATTACATTTGAAGCATTGATGATGATGCCCTGAAATCCTGCTCCATTATAAAAAATCTGTAATCCATAAATTTCTGTTCCTTCGGCACCGGGATTTATGGTGATTGAGCGAAACCTGGCATACGCGGTATTGGCCTGGGTAGAATCGTTTTCATTCAGAAAATATCCCGGGCCAATAACAATGAGCTTTTTACTGATTGTGACCAAACCATAATGATTATCCAAACCATTACCTTCCACGTAAATCGTGTCGCCGGGTGATGCAGCATCATGCGCCTCCTCAAAAGTGGCGAAATCGGCCTGGATAGCCGGATTATTATTTACCCGCCAACTGGCGGCATCTGCGCCTAACCAGCAGAGGCTAAGAATCAAAATTGTCAAAGTTTTCATTTGTATAAAATTTTAACTGTTAATGAATGAATTTTTCGTTTGTGAAATTGAAATTTGGTTTTTGCCACTAAGGCACAAAGACGCTAAGTTGCTCCTGGGGTTAATTCGTCATTCTTTGCGTCTTGGTGCTTTTGTGCTTTTGTGGCATATTTCTAATGTTTTAAATGTGTTTATTGAATAATGATCTTCCCATTCTTTTGCACTGCTTCGCCGGCAATGAATATCTCCATTCTGTAGAAATAAACCCCCGGCGGCAAATCATTCCTTTGTATTGTGGCAGTGTGCAATCCCGGATTTTGCTGCTCATCCATGATGATTCCGAGCGATTGTCCATGACTGTCGGAAAGGCTTAGCCTTACCTGTGCTGAAACATTCAGCCTGTAGGCAATTTCGGTGCTTTCACCGAACGGATTGGGGAATGGCTCACCAATGTAAATGCCTTCGGCAGTGTTTACACCCATTCCGGTGAATCCTTTCAGCGTAAGCAAAACCGGCTGTTCTGCTGTTCCGGCTTTCTTCAGTGCTTCAAAACTGATGGTTTCCTTAATTTCTTCCAATGTCCCAAATTCCGAAAGCCAGGCTTTGAAGGTGATTTCTTCGCCGGCCTGCGTATCAGAGCCAATCGACATAAACAACATGCCACCGTTTTCGTGAGATGGGACGGCCATGCCACGACATTCGTTGCCGGAAAAAGCATAAATCACATCCTCTGGATTCAGGGAAATGGTGCCATCGGGCAATTCGAGTTGTGCAATAAGCATCATATTAAATTGCTGAAAAGCCATAGGCATTTCTCCGGTTGGCGATACAATTTCGTTTTCCGGTTCCATCGATTCCTGGTCGGTAGCAGCAGGATAAGTGAGGATGCTTTGGTTGCTCAGTTCCACTATGTAGCCTTTGCCGGGATGGAGTTGCGTGAGGCTGCCAATCCATTGCCCCTGGTAATAGACTGCAAACGCATTTTGCCCAATCAGCCGGTTGTCTTCGGCAGCAACCGGTTGCAGTCCTGCCAGCGCATCGTTTATATTAAGTCCGCCTTGCGGCAGATAACCCAGCCAGGTGTAGCCGGCGCCCAGCGAAATCGGGTCGTTGGCCACAGGCTGCCCTTCGATGGTCAGGTTTTGCTGGCTGCACAACTGCATTTTATACATCTGCGAAGGCGCTATGGCTGTGAGGCTTCCTACCCATGCGCCGTTGTAAACTACGGCAAAAGCGTTTTGTCCCAAAATACGGTCTTCTTCGCAGGGCGAAAGGCCTGCAAAAACTTCATTCAGCGCCATGCTTCCCGGGTTAAGATTGACCGAAAACCAGGTGTAGCCTTCACCAAAAGTAAAGGGCAGTTCGTGCTGTCCACACTCGAAAGGATACGGATTTCCGGGTGTGCCTACCTGCAACTGGTTTTCGAATATCATGCTTTCGCCGGTAGGACATTCGGCACATTCGGCCACGTTCCAGATGACAAACTCCACCATTTCGCCGGAAGCTACGTCAGAGCCAACGGTAAGAAACACCAATCCGAACAAATCGGGATCGGGTGCCGCCATGCCCCGACATTCGCCATCAACAAAAGCTCCCACAACATCATGCGGGTTAAACGACTGTTCGCCATCAATAAAAAGTTTTCCGATAATTTGCATATTGTACTGAAAATAAGCGCCGGGCTGCCAGTCTGGTGGGCAAAAGTATTCCATCGTGGTGAAGGTTTTCGGCCCCGACCAAGTGCTTACTTCGTCATCGCAAACTGTCCTGACATAAAAATCGTAAGCTGTTTGATCTTCCAATTCCGAAAGGAAATAGGGCTGTTCAGCAACTCCTTCAATCAACGTACCTTCGGTTTCGGGGTCAAAACCCTGCAATCCCCATAAAATATTCCACTGGCTGCCGAAGTTACCCGGCGTCCAATTGAGTTCCGCCGAATTATAGGTGATGTTCTCAGCAGTTAAATTTGTCGGGATCATGCAAGCATACACCAGCACTTCTTTTTCGACAATATCAAAACAGCCTTCCGGTATTTGTACTTTCAGCTTTGCCAGGTAACTGCCAGGCGCTGTGTAAAGATGTAAAAAGCTACCGGCGCCGGTATAATCATAAGTTCCGTCGCCATCCACATCCCAGAAAAACTGCGAATCCTGGTTGTATTGTTGTGAGAGATTGGTAAATGTGGTTGGATTTCCAAATTCTGCAATATCGGTGGTAAAATCGGGGATGGGTGTTTTGCAAAATTCATACACGTTGGTAAGGCTCCACTTCCCGGTTTCATCTTTTGCACGAAGGAAAGTTTTATGAAAACCCAATGCTAATTCACCTATATCAAATACAAAAGTAATTTCTTCAATTTTATTGGCCGGCAAAGCTATCGGAACCGGAATGCCGTTTCCAGTTCCGGGATCACTGTCAATATAATATTCTGCTTCGACAATATTTGCCAGATCATTGGCCATTGACGCTTTGTAAAACTGCCGGACGTGTGTTAGTGTCCATTTGTCTTTTGTATCTTTTGCCCTGATAAACATGATATGATGACCCGGCTCCAGCAATCCAACATCTGCAATAAAGGTCAGATTTTCGATGGAAGAAGCCGGTGAACCGACTGGAATATTTGTTCCCATTCCAGGGCCTGGATCACCATCAATAAAATATTCAGCCCGAACAATATCTGGTAACTCCAAATCCATGGCAGCTTTGTAAAGTGGTTTTTGATGAGTTAAAGTCCATTTCCCGTTGGCATCCTTTGCCCTAATTAGCAACATATTAAAACCTGTATTAAGGGCATTTGCATCAGCAATAAAATCAATTTGCTGAATGTTGACCGACGGGGTGGTAATGGGAATACTTGTTCCGAAACCCTGCCCCGGGTCGGTGTTAAAGAAGTATTCTGCCTGCACAACAAGTGGCAGTTCGAGCGTCATGGCGGCTTTATAAAATGGCTGCTGATGGGTTAACGACCATAATCCTGTGGCATCTTTAGCCCGGATAAACAACATATTGAACCCAGCCACCAAAGCAGATGCATCGGCCGTAAAAACCATATTTTCGATGTTTTCGGCTGGTGTAGCGATGGTAATGTTTTCCCCCAACCCCCAACCCGGATCGGTATTGAAAAAATATTCGGCTTTAACGATGTTTTGGGCATTTACACTGAAATTTGACGAAAGTAAAAAAACCAAAGTTAACATGCTGAATATCCCTGCAAAACCCATTGTTGGCCACCCATGACTTTTCGTGTTTCGTTGGTTCACGCTAAAAGTTTTCATGGCCATACTAATTATTCGATTTTACACTGAAATTTACTTCGATTTCCTGCCCGGTTGTGTTGTAAATCTGGATGTACTCGTAAATGGCAGGAATAGGGGGAATTCCCGATAAAACATAAGGATTTGGTCCGCCAAACATCCCGCAGTCCTGACCACCCGTTCCGGCGCCGATAGCAGGCGAGCCTGGTTTTAGTTGCCATTGTCCGTCAGTGCTGCCGGTTCCCACAAACACATCTCCCATGTTTATGTACTGTTGGTTGCCGTTTTGATTGCCAAACTGGTTGTCGTTGCCAATGTTGTTAAGGTAACTGGAATTGGTGGCAGTAAAAGTTCCCGCCCGAAGTATGTTGTTGTTGAAACTTGAATTGTTAATAGAAACGATTCCCTGAATAACATTGTTTTCGATGATGGCCGAAACTTCTGCCCCAAGCGAAATTGCATTGCTGCCAGCACTTCTTTCGATAAAATTGCCACTGAATAAAACATTGTTTATCCCTGAATAGACGCCGCTTGTTATAGTTCCAGCAATATAATTTCCTGTAACAATGATGTTGCTGATATTGAGGGCATAAAAATACAAGCTGCTGTTATTTTTTAAATAATTTCGTTCAAATCTGATATCTGAAACCATGATGTACACAGCATTTGTAAAAACACATCCCAAAATTACCGAACCAGAACTGCCGGTATTAAGATTGATGCCATTAATACTTGAGGAAGCTGTGATGGCCTGCGTTTCGGGGTTTTCGGCAAGAAAATACCCATTTCCAATGATGGTAAGAGATTTTGTGATATTTGGCTGTGTATAAACGGTTGCCGATGGCTCGACGTAAAGCGTGTCACCCGGCTGCACCAGGGTGGAGTTGTTGGCTTCGGTGATACCTGAAAAATGAGCGCCGGAACCAGCGATGTTGTTTACGCGCCAAACGGCGGCATTTGTTACTGTTGCGCTTAACAAGGCAACCATTACTAAATAAAAGAATCTTTTTTTCATGACTTAATAATTTTAAATTGTTAATAAAATATTGGTATTTAATTATTTAATGCTTCAATAAAAGCTGATTCAAATTGCTTGTATGCTACTGAATCGGTGTACTTTTTTGCAAACTTTCCTTTCATGATGTTGAACTCTGCATCAAGAAACTGCAATGTATCAAGGTATTTATTAATCAGGATTGTGTCGTGTGTTTGCAACATCAGGTGAACGGTGTTAATGCGCCTGTTATGTACCTCTGCCAACCTGGCTGCATCGTTGTTAACTGTATTTCTGCATGAAAAGAAGATAATTACAAAACAGTAACAGATAAGGACTGACAGGCGAAATGTCTCATTCATTTTAATGATAATTTTCGTCTCCGAAAGTACCTTGTCAGCAAGATATTTTCAAATTTTGATTGCCCTGATTTATGAATCAGTGCAAATTTTGTAATGAATAAATTGAAAAACAGCACAATACTAATGTGTCTGAAAAAATGAAAAAAAGGATTGATGTGAATAAAAATGCTGACTTACTCAACACAAATCAGGTACGGCTGTCTTTTTCGAGGTTCGATATGAAGACAGATGGGGTAATTCCTGTAAATTTTTTAAAGTAAACATTGAAGGCTGAACGGGAATGAAAGCCCACTGCTTCTGCAATGGCTTCGATTGTCATGGTTTTGTGCATGTTGGCTGCAAACAGTTTTTGGGCTTCTTTAATGCGCTGGTTGTTGATGAAATTGGGGAAAGTATCGTTGTAGTGCTCGTTTATTACATGTGAAAGATAGGCTGTGTTGCTTCCCAGGTTTTGAGCGAGATCGGCCAGGGTAAGTTGTTTCTGTGTAAAGACTTTTTCTTTTCTCATCAAAAGGTTCAGATCGGTAATCAACCTAAGTTTTTCTTCGTCGCTGATGCTGAGCGGATTTTTTGAACCAAAAGACATTTCTTCACATTCCTCCTGTTTCATCAGTTCCATATTTTTCCTGACAAGCATCTGGTTGGCCTTTGTTTTTTGTACCAAAAGGGTTGAAATAACTATGGAGGCCAACATCAAAATTGAAACCCCACTGCCCATAGCGTAAAGCAACAACCGACGCCTTTTCAATGCAGAATGGGCAATTTCCTTGTCTTTGAGAAGTAATTCAATTTCCTGCTGTTTTTTTTCAGTTTGATACCTGGCTTCCATTTCGGCCAGTTTTTCCTGACTTTTCACTGTAAATACAGAATCTTTAAAAACAACATATTTTTTGTGAGCTTCCAGTGCCATTTCAGGATTGCCTGAAATTTCGAAGAGATGGCTCAAATTTTTGTAACACTTTTCAAGAATGGTCTTTGATTGTAATTCACCTGCACACACAAGGGTTTTCTCAAAATATTTATGAGCCGTTTCTAAATCGTTTTTTGCAAGATAAGTTTCACCCAGATTATGATAAGAAGTACACACAGCAAATTTTCTTCCCAACATCTGACTAAGTTCTAAAGCCTGCTGATGATAAAAAAGCGCTGAATCATAATTTTTTAAATCGTAAAACAAGGTTCCAATATTTCCGAGTTTGATGGCAATACTCCCGGTTCGTTCCATTTTACGGGCAATAGCAAGCGATTCGCGGTAAAGAATCAGTGCAGAATCGAACATTTTTTGCTGTTGATAAATGTTAGCAATGTTGTTCAGAGTGATTTCAATATTATCGGGTTTGCCTGCTTTTCTGTAAATATCAAGCGCTTTATGAAAATAATCGTTTGCCAAATCAAAATTTTCCCAATGCAAATAAATGGCTGCAATATTGTTCAAATCGGTGGCTATCATTTCCGGAACATTCAGGCTGATAGAAATATCATAAGCTTTTTTGTAATTGTCGAGTGCCATGTCAAAATTGCCCATTCGTTTAAAAACCAATCCAATATTTCCATAGGCAGAAGCCAGTTCAGACTCAAAACCTGGTGATTGACACAAGGTTATTGCCTGTGTGTTGTAAAAGATGGAACTGTCGTAGCGGCCTGTTTTTTCATACGTTTGAGCAATATTTATCAACACCGAAGGGATGTTTTCCTGGTCACCAACCTCCAGCAAAATATCGAGCGTTTACGGTAGTACAACAATGATTTTTCATATTGATCGAGTTCATGTGCTGCCAATGCTGCATCGTTAAGATATCGGGCTGATTCGAGTGGTTCGTATAGTTGTTGGTAAGCATCAGCAGCTTTTTCGGCAAATTCCATCGCCCTGCAAAAATCACGGACTCCCCAGGCTGCATTTGCAATGTTGGACAAAGACCTTGCCTGTTCCAAAATGTTTTCTTCCAAATTTGCATTAATCAACGCAATACTCGCTAGCGAATCGGATGCTCTGGGATTTGTTTCAGCAAGTGATTCTGAAATTCTATTCAACAAATTAGCATTTCGGGGGTTTTTCTTAAGCTCTTGTAACAGAGAGTCAGACCGGCTTTGACTCATCCCACCAATTGTAAATAATATCAGTAGTAAAACACCTATTTTCCTTAAAGATTTTAAAACTAACATTTGTAAAAACTTTTCATAAACTTGGTTGAAAAGCCAAAAATAAACAAATACCTTTTGAAAAAAAGGGTTATTGTTTTCTTAAACTAAAAAAACCCCGGAAAGTTTCTTCCCCGGGGTTTCAAAAACCTAACTTGTAATCCTCCAATTATTTCAAAACAATTTTTCTGAAAATACTTTTACCTTCTTTTTCGATTTTTAGAAAATAAACACCAGGCTGGTTATCGGTAAGATCGAGTTCGGTGTTTTCCGAATCAGCAGTTTTTTCTATCAAAACCTTCCCCTGCAAATCGGTAATGGTGAGTGCGGTTCCGGGAATGATACCGGAAATGTTTACCAGGCCTTCTGATGGATTTGGGAAAATGTTCACCTTTTGTAAAAAAGTTTTCCCGAATATTCCGGTTGCTTCTTTAAAACCGATGATAGCTGAGAGGCCATTTTTGGTAAAAAGACCGTCGGATTGAGGAAGGTTTTGATCAAAGACAGGTTCCAAACCTGTTAGTCCCGCAGGTGCGGGATCCAAACCTAACAGGTTTTTAAGGAAAATCATCTCCCCTTCAATAAATCCATCCTTTTCCGCTGTTGTTGGGTCATCGCCAAAAATGGTGATGGAGCTGGTTTCCCCATCAATTTTTGTAATTCCAAAACAATTTCCGGCCTGATCGTAAGCGGCGATAAGGGTACCTTGCTCAAAGGCTTTCACGGCTTCGGGTAGGAGGGCGATGGTGTGGGAGGATGGTGTGGGTTGGATGTTAAACGCTGTCAGGTCTAAAGACACTGACAGGTTTTCGCTTCCTGACAGGTTTCCGCTTCCTGTAAAGTCTGACTTATAACCAGTATAATCTACCACTCCATTTTCGGTGAGCAGCACAAAATAAGCCTTCCCCGGCAGCAAGTATTCCATGGTGTTGATGCCAAATTCCGGCCAGTAAATGCCAGTTCCGGCAACATCCTTGGCTATCACAAAACCATTTACCGGTGAAAGTAAATCCACTGCCGGATAACCGGCAGGGGTTACAACAGGCAGCAAATTCCAACCTGCGTTGAGCGACACGGTCATATCGGTTTCGTAGCTGCCGGTAATTGGAAGTGTACATTCAGCGTAAGTTTTCACTTTGTAAGCCGAATGGCTTTCCCAGTTGCCGATGGTGTTGATGTTTTGGCCGGGATAATAAATTTCGGTCATGGTTTGGGCGATAATCAGTTCATCT
>Ga0172371_10013175_pt1 | contig 10801 bp, 7 predicted proteins | sample Lak12m_FD_114543 | JGI IMG/M metagenome (GOLD analysis project Ga0172371, IMG submission 114543) | Freshwater microbial communities from Kabuno Bay, South-Kivu, Congo - kab_022012_12m | ecosystem: Environmental > Aquatic > Freshwater > Lake | place: Democratic Republic of the Congo: South-Kivu... | reverse complement strand
TTGACTCGACAGTCAAGTCACGGGCCGGCGGTCTCCGGCCCAGGACGAGCGTCAGGAGGCAGCGGCGGAGGCTCGCCGTCCGTCCGACGACACGCCGTTCGTCGTCACGGTGGATTCGGCGGCGCGTTGACAGCCCCCCGGTGCTGCTGTTGACTAGCTGACTCGACTGCTCGACGGCACTGCGGCGGTCACGCCTTTTGAGTGTCGTCTGAACGCTTTTTATGTAGGTTACCGAAGCCACTCGGGAGACCAGCCAGAGAGGAGACGATCATGGGATCCGGCTACGGCGCTCAGAGCATGGTCGGCAAGCTTCGCCGCGTCGTCGTGCGGCGGCCCGATGAGGCTATGGCCGGCGCCGACCCGGCCACATGGCACTACGCGGGCCACGTCGACATCGACAAGGCCCGCAGCGCCCACGACGACCTCCTCGGGGCCCTCACCGATTGGGGCGTGGAGGTCATCGTCCACGATGCCCCGCTGCCCGATCGCAGCGACAGCGTCTTCGTCTTCGACCCCGTCCTCGTCACCGACCGCGGCAGCCTCGTGCTGCGCATGGGCAAGTCCCTGCGCCGGGGAGAGGAGGAGCCGCTGGCCCGCTGCCTCGAGGAGCACGGCGTGCCGGTCCTGGCGCGCCTCGAGGGGGAGGCGACCGCCGAGGGCGGCGACACCATGTGGATCGACCACGACACGCTCGCGGTGGGCCGTGGCTTTCGCACCAACGACGAGGCGGTGCGGCAGATGCGCGCCGCCCTGGAGCCGACCGGCGTCACGGTGCTCGACTACGACCTGCCGTACTTCGCCGGTCCGGAGGCCTGTCTGCATCTGCTCTCGCTGATCAGTCCCGTCAGCGACGACCTCGCCGTCGCCTATCCGCCTCTCATGCCCACCGCCTTCTGGCGCGAGCTGGCGGAGCGCGGCATGAGGCTGCTCGAGGTCCCCTACGACGAGTTCCTCACGACGCAGGCGACCAACGTCCTCGCCGTGGAGCCCGGTCGGGTGATCATGCTCGACGGCAACCCCGTCACCCAGCGCCTGCTGCTCGACGCGGGATGCGAGGTCCGCACCTTCCCCGGCGCCGACCTCTCGTTCAAGACCGAGGGCGGCCCGACCTGTCTCACGCGGCCGGTCCAGCGGGACTGAGGTGGTGGCACACCACCCGGACGACCGCGGCGGCCTGAGCGATCTCGAACGGCACGCCCTCGCGGCACTCGACACCGGGGCTCTGCTCGCCGATCTGATCGAGCTCGTCGCGCAGCCGAGCTGCGACGGCCACGAGTCCGCGGCACAGCGCACCATGGCCGCCATCATGCAGAGCGCCGGCCTCGAGGTCGACCTCTGGCCCATCGATCTCGACGTGTTGCGACGTCATCCCTCCTTCTCGTGGGAGATCGAACGCGACGAGGCCCTGGGACTGGTGGGCATCACCGGCGGCGGACCCGCCGGCCGGCGGGGCGACCCCCCGTGGACGCACAGCGACGGTACCTCGCGGGCTCCAGCCGCCGATAGCCGCCGCGACCTGATCCTCAACGGCCACATCGACGTCGTGCCGGCCGCAGACGCGGCGCACTGGACATCGCCGCCCTGGCAGCCCGCCGTCCGTGACGGTGCCGTCTTCGGCCGTGGTGCCGTTGACATGAAGGGCGGCCTCACCTGCGCGGTCGCCGTGGCTCGCACGCTTCGCGACGCGGGCATACGCCTGCGCGGACGACTGCTCATCGAGAGCGCGGCCGGAGAAGAGGACGGCGGCCTCGGGACCTTGGCGGCCCTGGAACGTGGCTATCGCGCGGACGCGGCGGTGGTGGTGGAGCCCAGCGACCTGACGATCGTGGCCGCCCAGGCCGGCTGCCTCGGATTCAGGCTCACCGTCCCCGGCAAGGCGGCCCACGGGGCGCTTCGCTGGGAAGGAGTCAGCGCGCTCGAGCGCTTCCTGCCGATACACGACGCTCTCCTCGCATTGGAGAGCAGCCGCACCGCCGACGCCTTGCCGCCCGACGTCCGGCCACTCTTCGCAGACTACCCGAAGCCCTACCCGCTCAGCATCGGCACGGTGCGGGCCGGATCGTGGCCCTCCACGGTCCCGGAGGAGCTGGTCTGCGAGGGTCGCTACGGCGTCATGCCGGGAGAGGACGCCCGCACGGCACGGCGCAGGTTCGAGGAGGCGGTAGCTGCCGCGGCCTCGACGGACGGCCGGCTGCCCGACCAGCCGCCGGTCGTCGAGTGGCCCGGAGGCCAGTACGCCTCCGCCCTCACGTCACTCGACGAGCCGATCGTCAAGACGATCACCGCCGGCCACGACGATCTGTTCGGCCGGCGACCCGCCGTCGCCGGTGTCACCTACGGCGCCGACATGGGGCTGCTCTCGTCGGTCGGCGGCATGCCGACAGTGATCTACGGACCCGGCGACGTGGCGCTGGCGCACCAGGCGGACGAACACGTGCGCATCGCCGATCTTGAGGCGGCGGCCCGCGCCCTCATCGTCCTGGTCATGCGCTTCTGCGGCGCCGGCGAGGCATAAGGCCGCTCCCGGACTGCGGATGCCGGCGGGCACTCGGCCGGCGGGCCAAGCATTGAGCCCGCCAGAGCGGCGGGCCGGCGTCAGTTCAGTCGGCGGCCGGGCCGGCGCTCGGCGCGGTGGGCTGGTGCACCGGCGGACCCTGAGCTCCGCGCAGCCGCAGCACTCCGTGCTCGCGCTCCACCAGCACCTCGTCCGCCTGCATGAACGCGAGCAGCGAGACAAGACCGACCGCGTCGTACTGCCCTCCCAGCTCGGCGACCGAGAGCTCGTGGTCGGTCAGGAGACGCTCCCAGGTGACACGCACGCGGTCCCACGTGTAGTCCGCGCGTCGCCCGCCGACCAGCAGCGCCAGCTTCTGGTCGTCGGCTTGGACCACACGCGCCGCGCCGGGCCAGGCGACAAGGGGGATCTCCAGACCGGGCCGGCGTCCCAGTCGCCACTTGATGGTCTCGATCGACAGCATCGGCCCTCCTCTACCCCGGGTCGCGAGGGATGAGACCCACGCGCTCGCGGACTCGCCGCATGGTGCGCTCCGCGACGGCCTCGGCCCGCTCGGCGCCCTCCCGCAGCACGGCATGCGTGTACGCCTTGTCCGCGGTCAGCTCGGCCAGCCGCTGCTGCAGGGGCTCCAGGACGGTCACGACCACCTCGCCCAGATCCTGTTTGAACTGCGCGTACCCGTGGCCTTCGTAGCGGGCCTCGATGACATCGACCGGCTCGCCGCTGAGCATGTGGTAGATCGTCAGCAGGTTGGTGATAGCCGGCTTGTCGTCGCCGGCCCGCACCTCTGTGCCGGAATCGGTGACCGCCCGCTTGATCTTCCTGCGGATAACGTCGGGCGGGTCGGTCAACGAGATGTAGTTGGCGTCTGACCCGGCGCTCTTGCTCATCTTCTTGAGGGGATCGTCAAGACCCATGACGCGACCCCCGGCGCTCCAGATAAGCGGCTCGGGCACGGTGAACGCCTTGCCGAAGGCGTTATTGAAGCGCTCGGCGAGATCACGCGTGAGCTCGATATGCTGCCTCTGATCCTCGCCGACCGGCACGGCGTTCGCCTGATACAGCAGGATGTCGGCGGCCTGGAGCACCGGGTAGTCGAAGAGGCCCACGCCGATGCTCTCGCCCTCGACTCCGGCGCTCTTGTCCTTGAACTGCGTCATGCGCCGCAGCTCGCCCATGTACGTGATGGTGTTGAGTATCCAGGCCAGCTCGGCGTGGTACGGCACGTGGCTCTGTACCATCACGATGGAGCGCTGAGGATCGATCCCCGACGCCAGGAACAGATTGGCGACGTCGTAGGTCGCCTGCGTCAACTGCTTGCGCGGCTGACGGAGCGTGATGGCGTGCAGATCCACGACACAGTAGACGCAGTCGTAGTCTGCCTGCAGCTCCACCCAGTTGCGCAGCGCGCCCAGGTAGTTGCCGATGTGCAGCATCCCGGTCGGCTGCATTCCGCTGAAGATGCGCGGCCGACGGGCCGGCCTGGCGTCCTGCGCGTGTGCCGGCTCTGGCTGCGCCTCGCCGGCCGTCGCCTGCTGGCTGTCGTTGGCTTCCCTCACGGAGGAGCAGTCTAGCTCAGGGATCGGGTGCCCGCGACCTCGCCGGGATGCACCCGCGACATCAGATCGGCGGTGCCGGCCGGCCCAGAAGCTTGCAGCCCGACGCGTAGAGCCCGACTCCGAGCATCAAGCCGACGGCTATCGCGACAAGGATGAACATCGCCTGTGCGAGGTCATCGAACCCGATCACATGGTCGGGACCGAAGACCTGCGTGAGTCCGGTGAGTGCAAGGGCGCCGGGAATCAGAAGGATGAAGGTGGGCGAGAACGTGATGAGACGTGGCGGCCCGAAGGAGTAGCTCGACGACCAGTCGGCGACGAACGCCATGCACACGGCCCCCAGGATGGCCGCGATATACGGGCTGCCGATCAGATCTCCCAGCACCAGGCCGACGCGGGCCGCGAAGCTTACGGCGATGAGCCAGGGCAATGACTGCCACGGTGCCGCCAGGTGCAGCGCCACGCCGATCGCGAAGAGCAGCGTCCCCACCCACGGCGCCCACCAGCCCATTGCGGCCGGCGGGGTCGCCACCGCGACGGCCGGCGAGAGGCCGACCAGCTCTTGCGCCGCCAGGAGACCGGCCACCAGCAGCACCACCTGAACCGTCGCGTAGGCCAGACGCGACGCTCCCGACACGATCTGCTTGTCTGCCAGCTCCAGGGTAGCCAGGGTCATGGGCACGAACGGAAGGCTCAGGAGGAGCGGTGGTATGAGCGCACGATACGGGGCATCGACCAGCCCCTGGCGCGCCAGCAGGAACACGGCGAGCCCGCATACGAACGACACGACGACCGGCCGCATGACTTCGACGCGGCGGACCCGGGACCCCTCCAGGCGCAACGCCCCGGCGACAAGCCCGAGGCCGACCGCGACGGCGGTGGTTGCCCAGCTCAACTGCAGGATCATGGCGAAACCGAACGTCGCGATCCCATGGCCGGCAATCACGACAAGAGGGTGGTAGCACGGCGGCGCCGACATCACCGCCTCGAGACGCCGCAGGGCTTCGCTCGGCTCCGACTCGGCTCGCTGGGCGTCCGCCGCCAGCTTGTAGATCCCGCGGACCTGGTCGAGGCGGACCGACAAGCCGCCTTCGGTGGCCATCTCAAACGCCGTCCGCCCTTGGCTGCGCAGGACCGCGATGGATCCCGTGGGCAGCGTGTAGAAACTGCAGTCGTCGATTCCGTGCGCGGCCGCGATGCGGTGCAGGACCGCGTGCGCACCGGCGACCGACTCGCCCGATGCGATCATGGCATGGCCCAGCCGCGCTGTCAGTCGCGCGAGGTCTTGAACGGTGTCGCCCATGGCGGGCGCATCTTCCGCACCCACCTGCACACTCCTCCCGACAGACGCGGCCCGGCGTTGCGACAGCCATGCGACTGTGACGTCCGGGTCCACGACGCCGCCGGTGCGGCATCGGGGCGGCTCCAGCCTCAGCGGCGGAGCGTTGCCTCACGCGTGCGGAGATGCTAGATTCCGTGGGGTCCGGAACATGAGGACGACCCGGCAGACGATCGCGCGAGAGTCCATCGCCGGCGGGCGAGCGGACGCCGAAGGGGCAAGGCGGGAGACGGCACCCGTCGAAACTCTCAGGCCAACGGACCGCGATCCGACGGGTCCCTGGAACTCACCATCGCCTTGAGTGATGGAGAGGACAGGGTGGTGGGTCTGCATCACCCTGTCCTCTTCTCGTCACAGGAGGTGACATGGCACAGGGTCTCTGGACCGTCCACAACCGCGACGGTCAGCGCCGCGTCGTCGTGACCAAGGAGTTGCCCGGCGAGCGCTGGGTGCGGCTCCTGACCGCAGCCGACTGCCGGGTCGAGGTCAGCGATTCCCGTACCATCCTCACGCCGGCGGCCATCGAGAAGGCGATCGGCAACGAATGCGCGGCGGTCATCGGGCAGCTCACCGAGGCCTGGCAGGCCCCGCTGCTGGAGAAGCTCCGGACCGCCGGTGGCCGCGTCCTCTCAAATTACGCCGTTGGCTTCAACAACATCGACATCGCCGCCGCGACGCGCCTCGGCCTGCCGGTCGGCTACACGCCCGGCGTGCTCACCGAGACGACCTCCGAGCTGACCGTGGCGCTCACCTTCGCCGCCGCCCGACGCATCGCCGAGGGCGATACGTTCGTGCGCAGCGGCCGCTTCGCCGACTGCGGCTGGCTGCCCATGCTGCTGCTCGGCAAGCTGCTGTGGCGCAGGACCCTGGGCATCGTCGGGGCGGGACGCATCGGGGCCACGTACGCCCGGATGATGGTCGAGGGCCACAAGATGGACCTCGTCTACCACGACCTCTACCCCAACGAGGCGCTCGAGGCCTCTGTCCATGACTACGGCGCCTTCCTCGAAGCGCACGGCGAGCCCGGCGTCACCTGCCGCAGGGCCGAGACACTCGACGAGCTGCTGGCCGCAGCAGACGTGGTCAGCATCCACACCGTCCTCGACGAGAGCACCCACCACCTCTTCGGCGCCCGGCAGTTCGCAGCCATGAAGCCGCACGCCATCTTCGTCAACTCGAGCCGCGGTCCCCTGCACGACGAGAAGGCGCTCGTCGAGCACTGCCGCACCCACCCCGACTTCTACGCCGCGCTCGACGTCTTCGAGGACGAGCCACGGACCGAGCCGGGGCTGGCCGACCTTCCCAATGTGGTCATGGTGCCGCATCTGGGCTCGGCTACCGGCTGGACACGCCGCAGCATGGCCGTCCTCGCCGCTCGCAACGCCGTCGCCATGCTCGACGGTGCGCCCGTCTGGAACCGCCCCGACGTGCTCGTCTTCCTCGAAGACGATGCGCCGGCGGCGGCACCCGGGATCGTCAACGCCGACGACCTCGGCCTGCCCTACTATCAGGACGCCACGGAGGAGAGATCATGAAGCTCGCAGACAGAGTCGCCCGCCTGGGCACCGAGACCGCGTTCGCCGTCTCCGCCGAGGCGGCGGCGTACGCCGCCGCCGGCAACAAGGTCTACCCGTTCCACATCGGCGACATGAACCTGGCCACGCCGGCCAACGTCCAGGAGGCCGCCATCGAGGCCATGCACGGCGGCAAGACCGGCTACTGCCCCAACGGCGGCATCCCGCCGCTACGCGAGGCGCTGGCCGCCGAGGTGGCCGCCACGCACGGCATGAAGCTGGGCCCCGAGAACGTCGCCGTCCAGCCCGGCGGCAAGCCGGTCATCGAGAAGTTCCTCCTCACCCTGGTCAACCCCGGGGATGAAGTCCTTTACCCCAACCCCGGCTTCCCCATCTACGAAAGCCAGATCGAGTTCCAGGGCGCCAGGGCCGTCCCGTACGGCTTCGTCCCGGGCGAGGAGAACTTCCTCCTCGACTTCGAGGCCATCGAACGCGCCATCACGCCGAAGACGCGGGCCATCATCTTCAACAACCTGCACAACCCCACCGGCGCCGTGAGCCCCCGCAGCGAGATCGAGGCGCTGGCCGACCTGGCCATCAAGCACGACCTCTACGTACTCTCCGACGAGGCCTACTGGGATGTGCGCTACGGCGGCGAGCCGCTGTCCATCGCGGCGCTGCCGGGTATGGCCGAGCGCACCGTGATCCTCTACACGTTCTCGAAGAAGTTCGCCATGACCGGCTGGCGGCTCGGTGGGGCGATAGGCCCGGCCGACGTCATCGCCGTCATCGCCACGCTCAACGTCAACGAGGAGAGCTGCACCAACCACTTCGTGCAGTGGGCCGGCGTCGAGGCGCTCACCGGCGATCAGAGCGGCGCCGCCGAGATCCTCGGCATCCTGCAGAAGCGCCGCGACGTCGCCGCGGACGCGCTCAACGCGATCCCCGGCGTGAGCTGCTACCTGCCGACCGCGACCTTCTACCTGTTCCCCGACGTCACCGAGGCGATGGAGCGGGTCGGCGCCGCCGCCTATGACGACTTCCGCCTCGGATCGCTGCACAATACCGGCTGTTCGTTCTGTACCCGTCTGCACTTCGGCCGCGCCCTGCCCGGCGAGACGCGCAAGTACGTGCGCATCGCCTATTCGGGCATCGACTCCGACCAGATCGAAGAAGGTCTCGGCAAGCTGAAGGCCTGGGTGGAGAGCGCGTGATGGCCGCACCACAACACGGGGAGACCACACGATGAGCGCCGCCGAAGACACCGCCACCCCGAACCTGCAGCGCACGGCGCTCTACGACCGCCATGTGGCCGCCGGCGCCCGCCTCATCGAGTTCGGGGGCTGGGAGATGCCGGTGCAGTATGCGGCCGGCATCGTCGAGGAGCACCTGGCCACGCGCAGGCACGCCGGCCTGTTCGACGTGAGCCACATGGGCCGCTTCGTGTTCGGCGGACCCGGAGCGGTGCCGTTCCTGCAGTTCGCGCTGACCAACAACTGCGCCGGACTGGAGGTCGGTGAGGCCCAGTACACGATCATCCCCACCGCCACCGGCGGCGCCGTCGACGACGCGTACCTCTACCGTTTCGTGGCAGCCGAGTACCTGCTGGTGGTCAACGCCGCCAACCGCCAGAAGGACTGGGAGCACTTCCAGGCGCTGCTGGCGGCGAGCGGCTCACCGGACGGCTGCCCGGCATCGGGCGGCGCCCCGGTGCCCGACTTCGGGTCTCTGACGATGCAGGACAGGAGCGAAGAGATCGTCATGCTCAGCCTGCAGGGCCCCCAGTCCCGGGCCATCGTCGAGAGCCTCATGGACGGCGGGCTGCTGCCCGATCCCTGGCGCAATCAGCTCAGCACCATCCGGCTGGCCGGGACCGATGTCTGGGTCGGCCGGACCGGATACACCGGTGAGCCGGTGTGTTTCGAGTTCTTCGTCCCCGCCGAGCGTGGCCCGGCCCTCTGGGACGCGCTGCTCGCCGCCGGCGCCGCACCGGTGGGTCTCGGCGCCCGCGACACCCTGCGGCTCGAGGCCGGCCTGCCGCTGTATGGGCAGGAGTTCGGCGAAGACCCCGAAGGCCATGAGATCCCGATCTTCGCCGTGCCTCTGGCCAAGCTGGCGGTCAGCCTCTCGCCGGTCAAGGGAGAGTTCGTCGGCCGGGCACCCCTGACACAGCAGCAAGCCGCGTACAAGCGCATCGTCCACCGCGACTACTCGCTGCTCGCCGACCTGCCGCGGATCATCCAGCCCGTGGCGCTGGCCGGGCGCGGCGTCGCCCGGCAGGGCAGCCAGGTCTTCCGCGGCGACGGGAACGTCGCCGCCGACTGCCTGGCACCCGACGAGGCGGCGGCCGTCACGGCGCGCGGCACCGCCGGCGAGCCGCTCGGCTGGGTCACCAGCGGCACGATGGTGCCGGCCTGGCGTGTCGAGGGCGAGGGACTCGAGCAGCGCCTGATCGACGAGAAGGAGCTGCGGCCCATCGCCCTCGCTCTCGTCTCGAGCGACGTCATCGCCGACGACCGCGTCGAGGTCGACGTCCGCGGCAAGCGCGTCGCCGGGGTCGTCGTTGACTGGCACCTGCGCAGCGACGCCCCGCCCTACGCCCGGCCGATCTTCCTCGGCCGTACCTGCGAGGAGAAGCCGACGGCCACCGAGGACATCCCCGGCAAGGTCGCCCTGCTCCTGGGCGCTGCGGCAGACAACCACGAGTGGCGCCAGCGTCGCGCCATCAACCTCATCCCTTCGGAGATGACCGCTTCCCCGATGGTCCGCCTGCTGTCGATCAGCGACCCGGCCTTCCGCTACGCCGAGCATCGCCAGGCCGAGGCGTTCTACGACGCCGAGGTCTTCTACTACCAGGGCACCGACTTCATCGACGAGGTCGAGCGGCAGCTGATCGTCGAGATGCGAGCCTACCTGGGCTGTCCCGAAGTAGAGACCCGGGTCATCAGCGGCCAGATGGCCAACACGTGCGTGTTCAGCGCCATGGTCGAGTACCTCAACCGGGCCGACCCCAAGAGCGAGCCGCGGCGCATCCGCCAGGTGATGAACAACCACATCGTCAAGGGCGGTCACCTGAGCGCCCAGCCGATGGGCGCCCTGCGTGATTTCGTGGCCCGCGACCCCGGCACCGACATGCCGGCGGTGGAGAACTTCCCCATGCTGCCGGACAACCCGTTCAAGATGGATGTGGCCGAGACGAAGCGGATGCTGCTCGAGTACCGGCCCGAGCTGATCATCTTCGGCAAGAGCATGGTGATCTGCCGGGAGCCGGTCGCCGAGATCCGCGCGTTCATCGACGAGCAGGGTCTCGATACCGTGGTCATGTACGACATGGCGCACGTGCTGGGCCTCATCGGGCCGCATTTCCAGGAGCCGTTCAAGGAAGGGGCCGACCTGGTCACCGGCTCCACTCACAAGACGTTCTTCGGCCCGCAACGAGGCATCATCGGCTGCGCCTTCAAGGAGCCTGCGGAGCGCTACGATCTCTGGGAGGCCATCCAGCGCCGTGCCTTCCCGGGTTCGGTGAGCAACCATCACCTCGGCACTCTGCTCGGCCTGCTGATGGCGACCTACGAGATGAACCACTACAAGAACGACTATCAGAGAGCGGTGATCGGCAACGCCAAGGCCTTTGCGCACCAGCTCAAGGACCAGGGACTCGACGTCTGCGGCGACCCGGCCGACGGCTACACCGAGACGCACCAGGTCATCGTCCGCGTCGGCTACGGAGAGGGCCCGGAGGTCGCACGACGGCTGGAAGACAACGACATCGTGTGCAACTACCAGGCAGCGCCCGACGAAGAAGGCTTCTCGGCGGCCGGCGCTCTGCGGCTCGGCGTCAGCGAGATGACGCGCTTCGGCATGGGTCCCGCCG
>Ga0172371_10013168_pt1 | contig 10804 bp, 6 predicted proteins | sample Lak12m_FD_114543 | JGI IMG/M metagenome (GOLD analysis project Ga0172371, IMG submission 114543) | Freshwater microbial communities from Kabuno Bay, South-Kivu, Congo - kab_022012_12m | ecosystem: Environmental > Aquatic > Freshwater > Lake | place: Democratic Republic of the Congo: South-Kivu... | reverse complement strand
TATTTCGGTTCTCCGCCCGTCGCAACGCAGGAAGTGATCCTAACCCGCTTCAGCTACGTTCCGCCAGGGGGAGTGGTTGATGGTGATGATCAATACATCGAACCAATCGCAAAGAATTTGCTTGATAATTATCCCAATCCCTTCAATCCCAGCACCCGAATCAGCCTTAGTAACCCCAAAGCCGGGTCGGTTAAACTTGACGTATATGACTTAAAAGGCAGGAAGGTAGCCAGCCTCGTGGATGAATATCGCCAAGCGGGACAAAATCAATTGGAGTGGGACGCAGGAAATCTTCCCAGCGGGGTTTACTTCCTGAAGCTCCAGACTTCTGAGGGTTCCGCTTCACGCAAGTGCGTCCTGCTGAAATGAACCGTTCTTTTCCCAATAAGCTTTTTTGGTTCCTGGCACTATTCCTGATAGCAGGACTGCTTGGCGCAACCGCTATCCCTGTAGAATTGAACTATACTGCTAGCGGTATCTGGCAACTTAAACGTGGCGGAGAACCTTTCTACATAAAGGGTGCAGGCGGGGATGCTTCCAAAGAACTTCTTGCAGAATGTGGGGCAAACACTTTCCGTACCTGGGGCGTGAATGAAAACCTACAGCAGGAGCTGGATGAAGCTCAGGCTTTGGGACTATCTGTAATTGTAGGACACTGGCTGGGGCATGAAAGGCATGGCTTTGATTATCACGATCCGCAAATGCTTCAGGAGCAAAAGGATAGGGTAAGGCATGATGTCCTGGCTTACAAAGATCACCCCGCAGTCCTGATCTGGGCTATCGGAAACGAGATGGAAGGCATTGGAGAAGCAGATGATCCCGCCATCTGGAACCACATTCAAGACCTGGCAGCCATGATCAAGGAGCTTGATCCCAATCATCCCACCATGACCGTTACAGCCGACATCGGTGGCAAGAGAGTCCCTAATATTCACAAGCTGTGTCCCGATCTCGACATCGTGGGCATCAATACCTATGGCGGATTGCCAAGTATTCCCAGGCGTTATCGTGAACTGGGTGGATCCAAGCCCTACCTGATCACGGAGTTTGGCCCTCCGGGAGTTTGGGAAACGGCTTTAACCGGCTTTGGGGTTCCACCTGAGCTTAGCAGCACCCAAAAAGCCGAGATCTACCGGAAGAACTTTACCGAAGGCTGCCTTAATGAGCCGAAGCTTTGCCTGGGAGGGCTTGCCTTCTTTTGGGGAGCAAAGCCGGAAGCAACTGCCACCTGGTTTGGAATGTTTACCCCCAGCGGCGAAAAGCTGGGTGCCGTGGATGCCATGACCTTTCTCTGGAGCGGAAAAGTTGCGGAAGATCTTTGCCCTGAAATTATCGGCTTTGAGCTGGATGGCTCCGGCACTTACGATCCGGGAGACAAAGTAACAGCACGTCTATCTGCTTCCGACCCGGAAGGAGCAAAGCTGCAAGTGGATTGGCAGGTATATCCTGAAGCACCTGAATACCTTACTTTTGGCGAAACCTGGTGGCAACCTCTGGAATTGGGAGATATCATCCACAGTTCATCACCCATCCAAGCAGAACTACAGATGCCCGGAGGAGGACTCTATCGCCTTTACGTAACGGTGAAAGACGGCAAAGGTGGAGCGGCGACAGCCAATATACCCTTTAAGGTAAACGGAGCAGCAACGGCACCCAAATTAAAGCTTCCTCTGCCTGTGTATTCTGACGGATATCCAAGTCCCTGGGCACCTTCAGGATGGATGGGTGACACCAATGCCCTTAGTGTAAATCTTACCTCTACAGACCAGCCCAAAAAAGGTAAAACCTGTATTCAAGCCCGTCTGGAACCCTCAAGTTCCTGGGCGGGAGTGGTTTGGCAGGATCCACCCAATGATTGGGGTTCAAAACCGGGGGGTTACAATCTAAGCGGAGCCAGACAGCTGAGTTTTTGGGCGAAAGGCAGGTTCGGCGGGGAAAAAGTAAGCTTTGGAGTTGGACTGCTTGCCAAGGATAAGCTCTATCCTGATTCGGACACTGCTATCCTGAAGGATGTGAAACTCACCCCAAAATGGAAGCAATACCGTATCTCCCTGAAAGGCAAAGACCTATCTACCATCAAAACCCCATTCTGGTGGAGCGTTACGGGAGGCAGAAATTCTGTCGTTTTCTATTTGGACGACATAGTCTTCGAATGAGCAGACTGAAACTGGCCTAATGTCAGTTCTGGGGTGGTAAGTTCTTTTTGCCACAGCGAGTATTGCTTGCCATGATGGTGATTATTATAATCTGTCGAACCGATTCCGGCAACCTCAAAATCTAATCACAAAGCATGTTTTCCATAACGCAAGCTTAGGATTGGAAAAAGCTCTTCCGAGAAATAGCTTGACAGCCTGAATGGCATTCAAATAGTATAAATTCATCATCCGCAAGCTAGGAGTTCGAAATGAAAAGCTTATTGATTATAGTGTTTTGCTTCTTTTGCACTGCTTTCTGGGCAGTTGAAGTTATCAATGAAACCTTTAACACAGTAGGATCTTTTCCCGCCGGCTGGACACGGACCGGACCCAGTACCTCGATTTGGGCGGTAGTAAATTCTGCCAATGCCGGAGGGACAGCCCCGGAACTAAGTATGACTTACCAACCTTCAGCCAATGGGCAATACCGTTTTATCTCACCTTCCTTCGACAGCCGGTATATGCATGATATGACCCTGTCGTTCAGGCATTTACTTGATGATTACGAAAATAGCAGCTCAAACTACACGATCGGAGTTCAGATCTCTACCAACCTTTCCACTTGGACAACCCTTTGGTCGGTTACCGGCACCACAGGAATCGCCGCCAATCAACGCAGCGTTTCGATCAGTTTCGACAAAGGAATGTCCCAAACCACCTACATCGCCTTTTGGTTCAGCGGTAATAACTATGACATCGACGGCTGGTATATCGACAATATCAACCTGAGTTACGAAAATACTCTGGGAACAGGAACCTGGAGCAATACCACATATTATCTGCCGGGAAATTTAATAGTCCCCAGTGGACATACATTCACCCTGACTGCAGGGACAGACATGCATTTTGATACCGGCAAGAGCATAATTGTTGAGGGCAGTCTTAAAGTAATGGGCGAATTTGGAAACCCGGTTAGTTTGAGCTCCTATGGATCGGGGAACTACTGGGGAGGGATTAAACTTCTGAATATCAATACCTCACAAGATTCCACCCTGATCAACTATGCTTTTATCGATCGCAGCAACGATTCGGCTATCATGATCTCCAACTGTGATGAAGTAAGAGTAAGTAACTGCTATATATTGGATAATACCTGTAATTCCATTTGGGCTGTCCTAATCTTGGACACTACCAATGCCGTTATCGAGAATAACATTTTCAACAATATCTCAGGTAGTGGCTATCCAACTATGTGGGTATATTACGGAGCTCCGAAGATCCGCAATAACCGCTTTGATGGAAACATCATAAACAACAATGGATCAATGATTAAATTAGAAAACTACAATCTGAGTAATTTTACTGGTAACAGCATGATTAGAAACTATGGTTTTGATTCAAGTTCCAATGTGATTGAGATAAACAATTGCAGTGGTGTCCTTTCGCGCCAGATGATCGCCAATAACGCCGCCAATGCCATCAAGGCAAGTATGACTTCCGGATCCATTGACATCAAGAACTGCCTGCTGGTTAATAACTATGGCAAAGGGTTAGTTTCAAACGGCACAGTTAGATTGAAAAGCTCAATTATCTGGGGCAACGATCTGGGCTCCATTCAAAACTCCAGTTACAACCTTGCAGTGCAATATTCCTGCATAGAAGGAGGTCAATCCGGAATAAGCGGAACCATAGTTTATGGGACAAACTACCTGCAGAATGTATCCTCCAATCCCCTATTTGTAAACCCCACAACCTCACATCTCGATACCAGCGATCCCACCCTGCGGGACTGGACGCTGCAAACCTTTTCTCCGTGCATAGATACAGGCGATCCAAACCATCCCTTGGATGCGGATGGCAGCATTGTGGATATCGGGATGTATTCACGCAAGCTGAAACCCTTTATCAACAAGGCGGCTGACGTGGCTGGCGACCAGGGGCATCAGCTCGATCTGGTTTGGCTGCGCAATGAACTCGATGTAAGCTATCAGACCGGAGCATATTACTCAGTCTGGCGGGAAGGCGGAACCAGAGAGTCTGCCCTGCTTATAACAAGTCCAAATGACCTACCCTCCGCCCTGAACCACAAAGAGCAGGATATTTGCTGGTGGGACGGGGACAGAACCTGGTATTATCTTTCTCAGGTGCCGGCAATGAATTTTGCCGATTATGGCTTGATCGTGCCAACTTTGCAGGATTCGTCTTCCACGGGAACTCATGCTGCTAATTACAGAGTTATCTATCACAATTCCCAGGGCTACTGGCAATCGGTTTCCAAAAGCGGTTACAGCGTGGATAATATTCCACCTATGGCACCTCGTAACGTCAATCTGGCAAGAGCAAGCCAAAACCAGTATAACCTTAGCTGGGAAGAGGTTACGGAAGGAACCTGGCAGGGCAACAGCTATCCGGAAATCAACCCGGTTCGCTACAGGGTATATGCTTCGGATGATCCCGCAGTGCCACTTATCCCCGCAAACCTGATCGGAATAAGCACTACGCCCCAATTGCTTATCACCTCCGGGCAAAACCGCAGATTTTTCCGGGTGCTGGCTTTCGATACGGAATAAACCGCAGCAGCTTCATCCTTGATAAGATATGCCATTGGAGAGACACCTCTCCTTGAGGCATTAAGCGTCCAATAAGCGTGAATTAAGGGTGCGACGCTTATTTGACCCTTATTGCCCGCTCATTTGATCCCTGGCGTGATACCTGCATCACTTTTTGCTTGACCTTCAGGCACTACCTTAGGAATGTTGCATATATCCTTGACTTAAGGAGTGTAAATGCTCATGAAGAGATTGATAATGCTTGCTCTTGCAGCTTTGCTGCTGATTTCTGCCTGCGGAAACCAGGACTCGCGCCTGGCCAAGGCAAACCGTAAATTGGGTTCCAAACAGAACCCCATCAAGATGTTTTTTGTCCCCTCCATGGAAGCCGGAAAGGTGGTGCAAAGCGGCGAAGCGATCGCGGGTTTTCTGCGCAAGGAAACCGGCTATCAGTTCAAAGTGGCGGTGCCTACCAGTTATGCTGCCGTGATCGAAGCCCTGGGCACCTACCAGGCGGACATAGCCTGGCTGCCCACCTATGCCTATGTGCTTGCCAAACAGAAATATGATGCTCAGGTGGAGCTGATGACCGTGCGCAACGGGCTTACCAAATACCGGGGACAGTTCGTAGCCCGCGCCAATTCCGGCATCAAAACCCTAAACGATATAAATGGCAAGGTGGTAGCCTATACCGATGCCGCCTCCACTTCCGGCTACATCTATCCCTCCGCGGTCTTGAAGCAAAAAGGCATTACTCCCAAGGACTATTTCTTTGCCGGAGGTCATCCCCAAGCCATGCTGGCGGTTTATAGCGGCAGAGCCGATGTTGCCTGCAGCTATTGGTCGCCCGCCGACAATACCGGCAAACCGATGGATGCCCGGGAAAAGCTGCTGGACACCTATCCGGATGTGTTTGAAAAGCTTAGCATTATCGACTATACCGATTGGATTCCCAATGATACCGTCACTTTCCGCAAAGGACTGCCCGCCGAACTGGAAAGCCAGGTTCTGGAAGCGCTCTATCGCTACGCTCAAAGCGAAAATGGCAAAAAAACCCTGAAGACCCTGTATGACATCGACGGCTTGGAACGGGCTTCGGACAAGGACTATGACGTGGTTCGCCAAACCCTGAAAGCCATGAATATGGATCCCGCCACCCTGCTGAAATGAGCGGAAAACTATTACAGATAAACGCCTTAAATAAAAGCTACGACGGCAAAACGCTTGCCGTGAACCAGCTTTCCCTCAGTGTGAACGAGGGTGATTTTGTGATCCTGCTGGGACTTTCCGGCAGTGGAAAATCCACACTGCTGAGGTGCATCAACCGGCTGATCGAACCCACCGCCGGACAGATCTTCTTCCGTGAAACCGATGTGCTTGCCCTGAAAGGAATTCAGCTAAGGCATTACCGACGACAGATCGGCATGGTGTTTCAGCAGTTCAACCTGGTGAAAAACCTCTCCGTGCTGACCAATGTGCTCAGCGGTCGTCTGGGCTATCATTCCGCCACTGCACCTTTCAGCAGGGAAGACTATGACCTGGCTTATCATAACCTTAAACGCATGGGATTGCAGGACTTTGCCCGCAAGCAGGTGCGTCAGCTTTCCGGCGGACAGCAGCAAAGGGTGGGCATTGCCCGCGCCCTGATGCAAAATCCTGCTTTGATCCTTGCCGATGAACCCGTTGCCAGCCTCGATCCTGCTACGGCAGACAGCATTATGCAATATTTGGGCGAAATTAACCGTGAAGGTATCAGCATCATCTGCTCGCTGCATTTCCTGTCTTTGGCTCGCCGCTATGGAAACCGGGTTCTGGCGCTGAAAGACGGACAAAAGGTGTTCGAAGGTCTGCCTTCGCAGATCGATAATGTCCGCTTCAAAGAGATCTATGGACAGGATGCGGAAGAGATATAGGGTTAATAGTTAATGGTTAATGGTTAATGGGGTGATTGTGGCATAGTTGGGTTGGATAGTTCTTACCAATTTGGAATATTATTTGCAATAAAAGGCTTAATGCAGATAATGCGAACGGGAGGATTTCATGAGACGATTTGTTCTGTTCCTGGTGCTGTTTCTTGCGGTTTCGCAGTTGGCGGGACAGGTGAGCAACAACATCACTCTGGTAAACAAGATACTGCCTGCCTATGGCTATGCCTGCGATATCAAGGTGCAGGGCAATATAGCCTATCTCAGCGGAACCGAACATGTGCTGATGAGCTATAATATCAGCGATCCCGCTCATCCTGTGTGGCTGGACAGCTATTATCTGGACGATGTGACCTTTGTGGATCCAGCTACGGCTTATGGAAATCTGCTGGTTTATGGGAATTACGTTTACTACTATGTTGATGCTGAAACGGTTGAGGTCTTTGATGTTAGTGACGATGGTAGCATTAGTCATCTTATTACTCTTAATAGCTTTGCAGATCTTGCCAATCGCTATGCCCTGCAGGGAAATCTACTATTTGCTACAGAGGCTTCGAACCTGATTACAATTTGGGATCTGCAGAATCCTCTTTCGCCGGTTCAGGTTGGCAGCTACACCTTTTCGCACTTTGCCCTTGATATTGCCGTAAATGGCAACTATGCTTATGTCAGCCATTATGGCGGAGTACCTGTAGGCTTTATGATCAGCGTTCTGGACATCAGCAATCCTGACAGTCCAACTCTGGTAAGCTCCTTTAACGGAGGTTGTGACCGGCTGCTTTACCACAATGGCTATCTCTACGTGAATAGCATCGCCAGCCAGGCCATCCAGATTATCGATGCTACAGATCCGTCAAATCTGACATGGTCGGGTCAAATCTCCTATCCAATCGACTTTTTCGAATCCGATATGCTGGTAAGTGGCGATGTTCTGGTGATCCGTAGTGAAGAACCTACCGTGGAAGGCAAGATAGCAGGAGCTTTTCTGCGTTATGATCTTGCCAATCCTGCATCACCCCAGGCATTGAGCTTGCAACAGGGAGATGTGGCTTACGGGGGATGTTGGACTGTGGGGAATAACTGCCTGTTCAATGCAGTAACTTACTACCAGATAGAGGTATATGGTAGTATTAATACCGAGTCCTTTGCCCAGGTAGGTAGAATTTCCGGTTTGCCTGTTTTCCGCAGCGCCAAACAGGGTCAAAACCTACTGCTGAACTGCGGCATGGCACTTAACACGGCAAATCCCGATGCTGATCCGCAGTTCTATCAATACTGTGGCTATCTCTGTTCCTATGACGACTTTGTATTCACCTCGAAGGCATCATATCTCTACAAGTGGGCTTTCAACGGACAGGGAACCCCCAGTCTGGTGGGTTCGTTTATGGTGATGCCGGTGGAATATAACTTTTGCGCTCCCCTGAACAGAGTGGGCGACTACATATACACTACCGGTTTCTTTATTAACCCCGACCTTAGCGGTATGGTGCAAAACAGCGTTTTTGGCTATGCGACGAAGATCCTCACCTATGCCAACTATGCCTACGCTGCGGGACAGGGAGTGAAGATCTACGATCTCAGTTCGCCGACCGATCCGCAGCAGGTTGGTTCACTGTTCAACAACAGCCAGATCTCGGATATCGCCATCTATGGGTCGGTGCTGATCATAGCCAAGGCAGACATCGGTTTATATTTATATGATCTCAGCGATCCCACACAGCCGGTTCTGATAATCTATAAACCCAATGCTCTGGGGATAGAAGTCTTGGAAGTTAGCGGAAACTATCTTTTCACTTCGGGCAGCCATGGAATTGTGGTTTACAGCCTTTACAACGTATCTCAGCCGGTGCAGACTGGCTGGTATTACGATGAAAATGACTACTGCTACGATCTGCGGATAATCGGTTCGAAAGCCTATGTTTGCCAGGATAAGTGCCTGGGAATATACGACATCTCTGCCGCCGTCAGCAATCCTGAAACGCCTGAGCTGCCGGTGGAAAAACTACAGCTAAGCTGTTATCCCAATCCCTTTTCCGGCTCCACAAAGATCGAAGTGAAGGGTTTGGAAGCGAGTAAACCCTTTTCACTGAAGGTCTATAACCTGAAAGGGCAATTGGTCAGAACCCTGGTTGCAGACAGTCCTCATAGCCAGTCTGAGCTGAGCTGGAATGGACTGGACAGCTTGGGCAGGGAAACCGCTGCAGGTCTATTCTTTCTTTGCATAGAGCAGAACGGAAGATCCGCAGTGCAGAAGGGGTTGAGGGTGAAATAAAGGGTGGAAAGTTGGAGGGTTGGAGGGTTGGAAGGTTAGTGGAAAAGTGGAAAAGTGAAAAGGTGAAACCAAGAGAAAGTCAGGTGTCATTTTCGTCATAGCTATCTTCATGCTTACAATAATCTTCAGCGACGAAAAGGACTCATGGCGGGCTGATGGATAGGAGTCGCATGAGTCCTTCCTGCCGTTATAGAAAGAGAATATTCCATCAATTGATATGGCAGTAATGACTCCTGTCTCTGCCTATGTTTCCCTCTCCCTCAAAGGGGAGAGGGATCAAAGGGTGAGGGTGAAATGAGCTAAAGGGAATATGGTATATCTATCCTCTTTTCCTCTTTTACTCTTTGTTACAAATATTCTCTGCTTAACGCCGTGGCTTACTTTTCTCCCAGGCTGAGGTTATGCAGTTCGGTGAGGCTGATCTCAGTGTCGCCGCTTTTCAGGAAAGCCAGTCTGATCCTATCACCCACACTGGTAACTGGCAGATAGCTGCTCAGGTTGCTGGTGGCGATATAGATGGTCGTGGGGTCTTCCCTCAGCACCAGATAATAGAAGGTGCGTCCGTCTTTTATATCGCTGCCGATGCGGGAGATCGTGCCTTCGTGGGTCTCTTTTTCCGTGGAGCCCTCCGGCAGCATACCGATCCGGCTGCCAGCCAAAGCCATCTGGTAATTGTCCCGAGCGCCTTTGATGGTTTCACCCACGCCGACCGTGGAAAAATCGCTCACCGAAACGAAGGAAAACATCTTTACCAAGCCGGAATTGTCCTTCAGAGTCATAAAATAGGTCGGTTTGCCGTTCATGTTCACCAAAATCGGGAAGGTAGCCTGATACTTGAAATTCTGCACCTTGCCTTATGCGGACTGCATGGCGGCATATTCCGTGGCGCCGGAAACGCGGTAGAGACTGGTTCGCTTGTTGCGGGTGTCGATCAGCGTAAAGCCCACGGTGCCTTCGTCCGAACCGACGCTGGACATGCCGGTGTAAAAATAGCTGCGCTGATCACGACCAAAAATCACGTTATAGCCTTCCGTCACCATCAGCATATCGCGTTTGCCGAACAGCGTATTCCAGAAGCCGCGCACATATTTACCCCACCAACCCAGTTGCGGCATTACGAAATATGACGGCTGAACGCGATCCACCCAGGCTGGAATGCGACTGTCGTCAAAGCCGGTTTCCCCTTTTAGCAGCGGATAATACTTGATCTCGCCAGTTTCCGCCTGCACGGTTGCCAGTCCAGTGGCTTCAGGCGCCAGGAGTCCGATCTTGTGGGTGAAAGTAGTGATCGTCCAAAAGGGTTCGCCTTTTTCGTTCACTTCAAAGGTATCGCCCGCCAAGCCAATGCCGGAAAAGCCGTTCAGATAAAGATGGCGGTAGAGATCCTGTCCGAAAAAGGCATTCTTCTGATATTTCAGCTTCAACGGCTTGCCCTGCAGTTCACGCACAAAGGTGATATCCTGCGGATTGGTGGCGGAAACCATGATGTAGCCCGGAGTTCCGTTGTCCGTATTGGCAAGCCATTTGAAAAACCCGCTGTGCAACAGAGGTACCACCCAAAACAGGCGATTGCTGACGCGCTGGATGGTGGGATCGCCAAGCGTAACCCTGCTGCCCAGAGCAAAATCCTCTCCCAGCTTCTTTTCGGCTAAGGAAGCGGCAAAAGCCTTGTCGATGATGGGAACCTGATCGAGATCGACCGGCGAAACGAGTTCGCTGAAATTGGTGGATTCCACTTTGCCGATCAGGTTTCGATAGCTTTGGGCGTGAAAGATCCCGCTGGAAAAGAAGGAACCCAAAACCAGCCAGCCTGCCAGCAATAAATAGAGAACTGTGGCGACAGAGCGGAATTTGGGTGAAAACCAGAGCGGAATGATGCACACCGCAGCGGGAACTATCCAGGCGGTAAAACGAAAAGACAGC